>Ga0181520_10007570_pt1 | contig 15922 bp, 17 predicted proteins | sample PEATcosm2014_Bin_29_FD_132451 | JGI IMG/M metagenome (GOLD analysis project Ga0181520, IMG submission 132451) | Peatland microbial communities from MTU Mesocosm Facility, Houghton, MI, USA - PEATcosm2014_Bin02_30_metaG | ecosystem: Environmental > Terrestrial > Soil > Wetlands > Peat | place...
AGGGGACCCCGCATGCCTTTAAGGGGCGCCGGAAGTTCAGTACCACTTGAGTGCAACGCTTGCTGGCCAGCAAGTAAGGACTAGCAGCGGAGCCTGGCGCCACAGTCCCAATTCCAGTATGGAGGGTATGTCAAGGGGTTTTGCGGCTAAGTGATTGAGATAATGGCCGAGACAGGTTGTGATTGACTGCGCTCGGTAGCGTCGGCGGTCTTGCCGTCTGTGTTTTGTGACGCTTCGGGAGGCGGCAACAGGAATAGAGACAAAGAAAGAGAACCGGCGGCAAAGACCGCCGGCGCTACAGAGAGCAGGCCGGGCTTTGCCCGGCTGCGCCGATTGAACGGGGTACCCTCCGGGTCGCGCGCAGGTTACCAACCTGCCCCACAGCCACTACGGCATCTTAAAGGAATCGTCGAACGGCACCGTGATCTCGGCTGTCTTCCCAGGGTCGATCTTTACCGGGTCGGGGGTTCCGGGAGTCTTGGCGTATACGCCCATCGAGGCGCCGGATGGCGGCGGGCCGGATTGTCCGTCATATGCGCCGGTCGGGTCGTAGCAAACGGCAACGTAGACCGGCGAAACGGACAGGTCCGCAACCGTGATGGTTCCATCCTTGGCGGACGCCGAGCCGAAACCAACCGGCATGGATCCGCCTTGCATGAAGTCCGGGCTGTCGAACACGAACAGAAAAATCTTGTGCTTCTCGTCCACCGTGCCGGCCCCGGTGTAGTTCATCTTGGCTTTCAGAGTGCGGCTCGCGGCCGGTTTTTCTTCCGCCTTCGGTTGTTGGGCCGTGGCAACCATCGAGGTCAAGCCGAGCAAGCCGGCGGCGAGCAGTAGACGTTTCCCGATAAGAGTCATGCAGGGATTCCTTCCGTATGGATACAGTTTAACCGTTCCTGGACCAGATACGCGGGAACCCGCGGCGAAGTTCCCGAAATATCGCCGTTGCCCTATGCCTACCCTATTGCTTCGGCGCGGTAGTGCGCTTCTTGGGCGCGGGGTGCGCGGCTGGCGGAGGAGGGCAACGATAGCCCAAGTCGGTCAGCCTGGAACACGCCCGTGCCGCCATGTTGTCCTTGGGAAATCGCAGGATAAGATCGCGGTATTCCTTCTGCGCGTCGGTCCGGCGGTCCATCTTCACCAGGGTTTCACCCTTGTAGAACAGCGCGTCCGGGGTCTTGTTGTTATCCGAGTATTTCTCCAGCACCGTGTCGAAATCCGTGAGCGCGGTGGGATAGTCGGCTTGCGCAAGGTGAATGGTGCCGATGTAATACTGGGCGTTCGGAGCGAGATCGGTCGAGCCGAAACAGCGCAGATAGTCGCCGAATTCCTGCAAAGCGATATCGACCTTGCCACCCTGGAGGTCGCGCCGCGCGTTGGCGTAAAGGTCCGTCGACGAACTGGGGCAGGGGGCTTCGGCGGGAGCGGCGGGCGGCGCGCTGGCAGTGGGCGGCGGAGCGGGCGCCGGCGCCTGCATCACCTTCACCGCGTTGTTCAGATCGGTCATCTGCGATTGCAGTTTCACCACCAGGCTGGTGAGATCGGCGACCGATTGCTGCAGCGTGGTGAAATTGTTCGACAGGCTGTCCATGCGTGTGGAAAGCCCGACCACCGGCGCCACCACTTTGCTTTCCTGTTGGGAAATATTCTGCTGGAAGCTGCTCTGAATGACGGCAACCGCGGTGTTGGCGCGATTGGCGGCATCGACGGCCTGCTGCACCAGCACGGTGAGCGCGGCGAGTTGCTTGTCCTGCGACTGCTGGAGCTGCCGGACCTGGTCCTGCAGGAGCGCCACATCGCGTTGCAGTTCCTGCATCTCCTTGCTGGCGGCGGCAAACGCCACCACGGGCGCGCAGGCCAGAATCAAAACGCACAGACGTCGAAACATAGAACTCCTCTTCGAAAACGGAAGGGGGCGGACGCGCGCCCCCTTCCTGTGTTACCGTGCCCCGGCGGGCGGCTACTGGCCGGCTGAGAAATGGACGCGCCGGTTCTTCTGCCAGCAGGACTCGTTCTGCTCGGTGCACTGCGGCCGCTCCTTGCCGTAGCTGATCGTCTTCAGCTTGTCGGCGGGAACGCCCAGTTGCACCAGGAAGTCCTTAGCGGCGCTGGCGCGCTTGTCGCCCAGCAATTGGTTGTACTCGGCCGAGCCGCGCTCGTCGCAATGCCCTTCGATGGTCAGGACGGCGCTCGGGAAGTCCGCAATGACGGTCTTCAGCGTGGCGGCATCCTGCGTCAGCGCGGCTTGCGCATCGGTGCGAATGTCGCTCTTATCGTAATCGAAGTAGCCATCTTGCAGTTCCGCGACCCAATCCGTCAGCGTCTTGGCCGGCGGCGGCGGTGGCGGCGGCGGCGGTGGCGGCGGCGGAGCGGAGACATTCACGGTGGCACTGGCCGTGCTGGTGCCGCCCGGTCCGGTTGCGGTCAAAGTGTAAGTGGTGGAATCATTCGGCGACACACGGCGGCTGCCGGTGTTCTGCACGGCGCCGATGGCCTGATCGATTGAGACGCTGGTCACGTTGCCGGAGACCGTCCAACTGAGCATCGACGATTGGCCGCGCACGATGGAACCCGGGTCGGCCGCGAATTGGGTCACCGACGGCGCGGGCGGCGGCGGCGGTGGCGGGGGTGGTGGCGGTTGCACCACCGGCGGCGGTGTTTGCACCGGAGTGTGCTTCTTGCACCCGCCGGCGAAGATCGCCAGGGAAAGTGCCAAAGTGATGAGAGTAATCTGTCGTTTGCTGAACATGAACTTCCCTCCTGATTTCATTTCATCTACATTCCCCACGCGGGGCTGTAATTGAGCCCATCGCGGGTGAGTTGCCGCTGCGCGGTACCATCCGCCAGCATGCTCCAAATTTGCGATCCGCCGGTGCGGTTCGACATGAATGCCAAGTGCGTGCCATCCGGCGCCCAACTGGGATTTTCATTGCGGCCCTGATCGTGCGTCAACTGCAGGTACTGGCGCGACACCACGTCCATGGTAAAGATGTTGAAATTGCCCTGGGCGTAGCCGCGGGTCCAGGCGTAGGCGATCGATTGCCCGTTCGGATGCCAGGAGGGGTTCGACGCCTCGCCGGTGCCGTCGGTGAGCCGCTCGATGTCCGCGCCATCCATGTCCATCATGTAGATCTGCTCCGGACCCGAGCGGCCGGAGGAAAACACGATCGTGCTTCCCGTCTTTGGATTCACCTTGGGCTCGGCATCGAGAGAGCCGCTCGAGGTGATGGGCCGAAAGCCTCTGCCATCCACACCTGCGATGAAGATGCGGCAGCAGCGCCCCGCCGAGGAAGAGTACACAATCTGCTTACCATCGGGAGTGAACGATGGCTGCCCGTTCATCGAAGCGACCTGGTTGTAAAATCGCAAATCCCGAACCGGATCCACTGAAAACACAAATATAGCAGGTGAACCCTTGGCGTAGCTAGTGAATGCGATCCTGCTGCCGTCCGGCGCAACCGAAGGCTCGATGGAAAGCGAGTTGAAGCGGGTGACGGAATGCTGGTTCTGGCCATCGAAATCCATCACCCAGATTTCCTTGGGAGCCCTGAAGCCGGACTGATGGACGTAATAGATGTGGGTGCCGATGAGGCTTTTTCCGCCGAACATGGCGAGGATGTCGGCGGCGAACAGGTGCGCCAACTGCCGCGCGCCCTTCTCGTCGTCGGTCGAGGCCAGGTACCGTTTGCCGATCATCTGCGCGTTGGCCGGCGAATCGCGGCTCAAATCGAACAGATTGCCGAACAGCATCAGCACGCCATTTTGCTCGGCGGCATAACCGAAGGCCATGTAATTGGCGGCTGCCGGCGGATTGGACCAATCGCTCATCCAGTACCCGCCGCCATTGGGCGCCGCCACCAGTTCGCCCTGCCGGGAGCGGGGCGCCTGGTTGGCTGGCGGGGGCTGGCGAAAATCCGCCGGCTGCTGCGGGATGCCCTTGGGGTACAGGGTCTTGGGCGCCATCTTGAGCACGCCGGAACCCGCCAAGTCGTCCCACAAGGTCTGGTTGAAAGTCGCCATGAAACTCTGCGCCGAACCCGCGCCGAGCAGATCCGGAACCGCAATCACCGGAAGCTGGCCGGCATTAACGACGTGCCCGGTGAGGTCCGGCGGCTGCTGGGCGTACCCCATCATCAGCGCCGCGGCCGAGGCCGCCGCGATCCATACGAGCCTGTTCATGGTTTTCCTCACTTTAAGCTGAACAGCAATTCGACTTCCGCATCGCTTCGCGGGAATTGGGGCGGCAGCGCGGGGAAAGGCGAGGCGTCGAAAATGGCGCGCTGCGCCGAAAAATCGAGCGTCCCGTTGCCGCTGGGCTGAGTGATGTGGACGTGGCTCACCGAACCGTCCCGCTTCACGGTGAACGTCACCGCCGCGGTTTGCGTGACATTCCGCAAGTCGCTGGTGCGCCAGGCGCGGCCCACCTTGTCCACGATCAACTTGGCATACCAGCCGAACTGGGTGCCAAACGGCGACGAGTCTCCCACCCCGACGCCGCCTCCGCCGGGAAGGCCGTACATCGCCGAGCTCACGCGCTGGCCGGCTTCGCTATAGAGCTGGTTGGGCTGGTCCTGCTGCTGCTCGCGAAACTTATTGGGCGTGGATTCGCCGGTGCGCTTCTGCGCGTTGCGCCCCTGGATCGGGATGGCGTCGGGCTCCTCTTCGATGACACGCGCTTTGGACTTCAGCTTGGGCGGCGGCGTGGGCACCTGCGATTCGGTCTGGTTGGCCACCGGGTTTTCGGGAGACTGGCGCGCGGGCAGAGGAATGCGCGCCACCGGGTTCACCACCACGGAGCCCATGCCGCCGCCGCCGGTGGGGCTGCCCCACGGCTCAACCTTGTGACGGAAGAGAACGCCATAAAACAGCAGCACCAGGACCAGCCCGACGTGACATCCGAGCGAGCCGGCGAACCAGCGGGCCAGGCGATCCTGTTGATCGAGGATGTCGACGTGCTGGGTCATCACCTTCTGCCCGCGGCGGAGCTGTCCACCGGTTGCGTCACCATGTTGACCTGGAAGCCCCCGGCGCCGAGCTCCGCGGTTACCTGGGCGATCACGTCCCAGATGGCTTCCTTGTCGGCGCTCACGTACACACCCTTGACTTTGCCAAAGCGCTGGTGAATGGCCTTGCCCAGGTCGTTGATGTTGATCGGCTTGCCGTTCAGATACGAGCTCCCGTCCTTGGTGATGCTCACCACGGGCATTTCCTTCGCGGTGTCCTTCACGTACTTGGTGTGCGGCACGTCCACTTCCAGGCCGAACTGCATGACGTGAGCGGTGAGCATGAAGATGATCAGCAGCACCAGCAGGATGTCGACAAACGGCGTGATGTTGATCTCCGCCAGGCCGGCGCCCCCACGCCGCCGCGTAGCGTGACCGTTGCCGCCGTATGAGGAGAATGCCATGGCTACTCGCTGAAGCTGCGCTCGGCGAGGTTGAGAAACTCAAGCGCGAAATCGTCCAGGCGCGCGCCCATCTCGCGGATGCGGTTGCCGAACAGGTTATAGAACAGGGCCGCGGGGATGGCGGCAAACAGGCCCAGCGCGGTGGCGATCAAGGCCTCGGAAATGCCGGGACCGACCGCCGCCAGGCTGGTGGCGCCCTGTTGGCCGAGCGCGTTGAAGGTGCGAATGATGCCGAGCACGGTGCCGAGCAGGCCGATGAACGGCGAAACCGAAGCCGTGATCGCCAGCCAGTGCATGTTGCGCTCCAGCTTGGCGACTTCCTCGCTCACGCCCAACTGGAGCGCGCGTTCGAGCGCGGTGCGATTGGTGATCCGGCCGTGCGCCTTGACCTGCCGCTCGACTTCTTCGTAGCCGAAATCGAACACGGAAACCAGCGGGGAGGGCCGGTACTGTTCGCTGGCCACCATCACGGCTTCCAGCGCCGCGGCCTTGCGGAACGCCCGCAAAAAGCGCCAGTTGGTTTTACGAGCGCCCCCGAGCGAACTCAGTTTGGAGAAAATCACGGTCCAGGAGAAGATGGAAAAAACGATCAGGATGCCCAGGACCACCCAACCGGCGGGGCCGGTTTCCTGAACCATCTGGACAAGATCAGTCTGAAGAAGGAAGGCAGCGGGAGCTTCGAAGATCAATGCGTCTCCTCTCTAAAAGCTATCACATAGACGCTCGGCGCCGCAGAAAAAGCCGACTTTTGCGGTAACGGAATGTACATGCGGCGCGGCGAGCGGACCGCCGGCTGGCGAAACTGCGCGATTGCCCAGCCCAAAACAAGAAAACGGACCGCTGTTTTGGGCCGAACCCCGGTTACGCCGGAGCGCCCGGCGGCGCGTGGTAACGTGGTTGGGACCGGGAGGGCTTATGCGAAGGCAATGGGCATTGACCTTGTTCGTCGCGGCGACGGCGCTGGCCGCGGAACGGGGAGAGGAGATCCGGCTCTGGCCCAACGGCGCGCCGGGGTCGGAAGGGGAGACGGCGGCGGAAGTCTTCAAGGGCGACGCCAGGCTGCCCGCCAATTTCACGGTAGTCCACTACCCATCGATCTACGTGTTTCTACCGCCCAAGGACAAGGCGAGCGGGATGGCGGTGGTGGTGGCGCCGGGCGGCGGGCATTCGCAACTGGTGATCGACAAGGAAGGCTGGGAAATCGCCGACTTTCTGAACCGGAACGGGATCGCGGCGTTCGTGCTGAAGTACCGGCTGGCGCGCGCGCCGGGCTCGCATTACACGGTGGAAGGCAATGCCCTGGCGGACGCGGCGCGGGCCATGCGGACGGTGCGCAGCCGCGCCGCCGAGTGGGGCGTGGATCCGGCGCGGATCGGGATTATGGGATTCTCGGCGGGCGGCGAAGTAGCGGCGCTGATGGAGACGCGCTTCGACGCGGGCAGCGCGAACGCGGCCGATCCAATCGATCGAGCCGGTTCGCGCCCCGATTTCGCGGTGGTGGTCTATCCCGGCTACCGGCCGGGGACCATCACCGTGCCCAAGGACGCGCCGCCGACTTTTCTGGTTTGCGCCGACGACGACCGCTCGCACGTGGTGACGACGGTCAACCTCTACCTGGATATCGAGAAGCAGCAAGTGCCGGCGGAAATGCATATCTATGGGAGCGGCGGCCACGGCTTCGGCCTGCGGTCGAAGCTGCCGGTGGGCAACTGGCCGGACCGATTGCTGGATTGGATGCGCGACCGCAAGCTGCTGGGGCCGTAACGCCAGCCAGGAAACAACCAAGCGGATCGGCGGCAACCGCTCCCTTTGGTCGCGGCTCCGTTGCGAGCTTACTCGCCAGCGGCAGGGAGACGGGCCGTCCAGCGCGCCAGGTAGGATTCGCTTGCCAGTTCCTCGAGTTCCTTGTCGCGCGCCAGGCGCCAGGCTTCGAAGCGGTGATCCTTGAGGCGCTCGAGCAGGCGAAAGCGGCGGCGCGCCTCCAGCATGGCGCTGCGGCCGGCGGCCAGGCGCGCGGCACACTCGACGCGCCGCGCGGCCAGTTCCGCGTTCTTCTTCCGCACGTGAAGGCGGAAGCTGCCCAGCGCGGCCAGGTCGCGGCCACACACAGGGCTCCAATCGCGCACCAGGATCTCCGCCCGGATGCCGGCCGTTTCCAGTTCGGCGAGCGCCTGGTCGACCGCCGCCACGGCGGCCGTCAACTGCTGGAACTTGAGCTCCGCCAGATCGAGCTCGTTGCGCCGCCAGTCGAGCGCTTTTTGGAGGGGGAAGCGAAATGCATTCATGACAGAACAAACCAACTGGGCCACGAAGGAACACGGATCAACACAAATAAGTTCTTGGTTTTAGATTTTGGTTTTCCATTCATGTCGATACCTGTTCCTTGGTGGCCAACACCTTGCTAGGATTTCGCCGGTTTGGCAACCACCATTCGCTCGCCGGCTTCCAGGCCGCGGGCCAACTCCTCCATGCGCGAGAGGGTCTCTTCGATCGGCGCGCTGACACCGTGTTCCTGCCGCAGAAAGTCGATCAACTCGGGCCGCAGCCGTATGCTGGCGTCGAGCTGGGGATTGGAGCCCGCCACGTAAGCGCCGAGCTGGATCAGATCCTCCGCGTCGCCGTATGCGGCCAGCGCCTGGCGCATCTTCCGCGCCGAGGCCATTTGCGCGGGAGTGGAGAGCGCCGGCGACAGCCGGCTGACCGAGTGCAGGATGTCGATGGCCGGGTAGTGTCCCTGGCCGGCCAGTTGGCGCGACAGAACGAAGTGGCCGTCCAGGATGCCGCGGGCCGCGTCGCAAATCGGCTCGTTGAAATCGTCGCCTTCCACCAGCACGGTGAAGAAACCGGTGATGGAGCCGCGGCGGAAATTCCCCGCCCTTTCCAAAACCTTGGGCAGCAGGTTGAAAACGGAAGGCGTGTATCCTTTCTGGCTGGGCGGTTCGCCGGCCGCCAGACCGATTTCCCGTTGCGCCATGGCCAGCCGGGTGAGCGAATCCATCACCAGCAGGACATTGGCTCCCTGGTCGCGAAAATACTCGGCCACCGCCAGCGCGACAAAGCAGGCGCGCACGCGCAGCGGCGCCGGCCGTTCCGAGGTCGCGCACACGACGACGGAGCGCGCGCGGCCCTTTTGGCCCAGCTCGTGTTCGAGGAACGCGCGCACCTCGCGGTTGCGCTCGCCGATCATACCGATCACCGTCACGTCGGCCGAATTGTCGCGCGCCATGGCGCCGAGCAGAGTGCTTTTCCCCACGCCGCTGCCGCCGAAGATGCCGATGCGCTGGCCCTTGCCGCATGGCAGAAGCCCGTCGATGGCGCGCACGCCGGTGACCAGCGGCTGGGTGATGTGCTCGCGCTCGAGTGGATTGACGGGCGCGCCGTACAGGCTGTACTGCGCCTGCTCTTCGATGGCGGGGCCGTCGTCCATCGGCAGCCCGAAGCCATCGATGACCCGCCCCAACAGCCCCGGCGATACCGGAACCCGCGCTTCCTGGCTGCGCGCCGCCACCAGATCGCCCAACTGGAGCCCATCGATCTCCTCGAGCGGCATGGAAAGCACGCGCCCGTTGCGGAAGCCGATCACCTGGGCACGAATCCGCCGGCCGGCGGCGGTTTCCAGTTCGCAGAAATCGCCCACCGCCACGTTGGGACCGTGCGATTCGACCAGCAGCCCCACTAGTTGGGTTACGCTTCCCGTCCAGCGCATCGGGGACACGCGATCGAGTTCCGCGAAATACGGCGCCAGCGAGATGGACTCCGTCAAGCGCGCCTCCGCAGGCAATCCGCCAGTCCGCGTTCGATTTCGCGAAGCTGCGCATCCACCGATGCGTCCAGATTGCCGCGCTCGGTTTCGAAGATCACGGCGCCCGGCTCCCGCGAGGCATCGGCGACGACTTCCACCGGCTGGCCCGCCCCGCTCTTGCGGAGCAGTTCGCTCAGCAGAAAGGCGTGCGACGGATGCACCTTGACGCGGGAGATTTCCTGTCCCTGCAGCTTTTCGAGCGCCGCCAGCACCAGCCCGCGAATGGCATCCGGGTCCACCGCCATCTCGCGCCGCAAAACGCGGCGGGCAATTTCGAGAGCCAGCCGCAGCAGGTCGGCTTCGGCCTCGCGGCGCATCTCGCCGCGCAAACCCGCCATCTCCTGCATGGAGCGAGCCAGACGCTCGATCGCGGGCTCCAGTTCCGCGGCGGCGCGCTTCTTCCCGGCCGCCTCGCCCTCGCGGAACCCGGCCGCGTGCGCCTCCCGCGCGCGCTGCTCGGCCTGGCGCTCGAGGCGCGCGGTTGCCTCGGCCAGATCCGGCCCTCGTCCCGCGGGCGCCCGCCCCGCGTCGGTTTCCGAAAGGGGCACTTCCTTCCAGGCGAAACGAACGGCGCCGGCGGCATCGCCCGGCGGCAACACCTTAGACGACATACTGCTCCCCGATCGTGCCCTTGAGGCTGATCACGCCCTCCGACTCGAGTTGCCGCACGACGCTGATGATCGACTGCTGGGCCGTCTCCACCTCCTTGATTTTGACCGGGCCCAGCGCTTCCATGTCTTCCTTCAGCATCTCGGCGCCGCGTTGCGACATGCATCCCAGGATCTGCGCCCGCAGTTGTTCGCTGGTGCCCTTCAACGCCACCGTCAACAGCTTGCGATCCACCTTGGCGAGCACTTCCTTGAGCCCCATGGGATCGATCAGCAGCAGGTCCTCGAAGACAAACATCAGATGGCGAATGGTCTGCGCCAGGTTGGTGTCCGCCTGTTCGATATGATTGAGGATCTCCCGGCTGGAGGCCGAGTCCAGGCGGTTCAGCACCTCGGCCACGGCGCGCACGCCGCCGTAGGACTCGCGGCTGAATTCCCCGAGGGCCTGCAGCTTCTGGCCGATGACGTTGGCGATTTTGAGGATGATTTCCGGCGAGATCTGGTCCAGGCTGGCCATGCGCTGGGCCACGTCGGAGCGCAGTCCGGCCGGCAGCGAGTTCAACAGAGCGGCGGCCTGGGAAGCGTTGAGGTGCGACAGCACGAGCGCGATGGTCTGCGGGTGTTCGTTGTGGATGAATTTGGCGAGCTGCTGCGGGTCGGCCTTCTGCAGCGCATCGAAGGAAGCGGCATCCGCGCCCAGGGCTTTGGCCAGGCGATCCAGCATCCGCTTGGCGGTTTCCGGACTGAAAGCCCGCATCAGCAGTTTGCGCGCGAAGTCGATGCCGCCGCGCGCCACGTAATCGCCCGCCACCGCCATGTGGTGGAAATCGTTGAGAACGCTTTCGGCCTGTTCGCTGGAGATGGAGGTGACTCGGGCCACCTCGCGGCTGACCTTCTGAACATCTTCCTCCGAGAGCTGTTGCAACAGCTCCGCCGCCGTCTGTTCGCCCAGCACAATCAGCAGCATGGCCGCTCTGCGCAGTGGCGACAGCGTCTCGGTATCCGGTTTGGCGTTAACGATCATCGCCTATCCACACGCCCACGGTGTCACATATCCTCCTCGCGGATCCACGTCCGCAGCACCTGGGCCGGCGTCTCCGGCTCATGCTTGATCTTTTCCCGCAGGTGCTTGGCCAGCACTTCGGCGGTCTTGGTGATGACCGGCGTCAGGTTCAAGGCATTGAGCGCCTGTGCTTCCGCCTTCTGCTGCAAGGCGTCGCGCTCGGCCAGCTTGGATTCGATCTGTTGCTCCACGTTGGATCCGGGGGCTTGCAGGCCTGGCGCCGCCGGCTCCGCGCCCTCCGCCCCGGCGGGCAAGGCCTGCTGCAGGTCCACCTTCCGGCGCGGCGCGCGGCCCTTTCCCCGCAGCAGCCATGCGGCCACGAAGCCGAGGACCAGCAGACCCAGCGCCGCTCCCGCCACCATCGGCAGGCTCTTGCGATCGAGGGGCAGGCCGAGGGGCCCGGCTGGTCTGGCCGGCGGCGCCGGGGTCTGCGGCTGCGGAGGCTCCAGGGTCAGCGTAGTCTCAAACGGCAGCGACTCGATGGTAATCTGATCGCCCCGGTCGGCGTTGAACCCGGTGACCCCGGTCACCAGGTCGCGAACCACCCTCAGTTTGTCCGCGCTGGGGGGCACCAGCACGCGCTGGTAGCCGTTCTTGTCCTTTTGCCAGCTTAAATCGTGGTCCACCAGAACCGCCAGCGACATCTTGCGCACGCTTCCCGCCGGAAGACGGGTCTTTTTCACCGTGCGGCTGGCCTGGTACGTGATGTTTTCCGTCACGCGGGTGTTGCGCCCCGCCCCGTTGGCCGGGCGCGCGGCGGGCCTGGGGAGAGTGGAAGGAGTTCCCGGCACGCCGGCCGCGAATGCGGAGCCGGAGTTGTCTTCGCTGCGTTGCGAAGTCAACATCACCGAGCGCGCCGGGTCGTAAAGTTCCTCGCTCTGCTCGGCGGCGGCGAAATCGCACTCGACGGAAACTCCCGCGCGGTACTTCCCGGCTCCCAGCAGGGGCTCCAGCGTGGAAGCGATCTTGGCCAGCAGGTCCGCCTCCACCTTGTGCCGGTATTCGAGCGCCGCTTCGGAAGAGTCGGGGCCCTCCAAGCCGCCCGCCGCCGCAGGCCGGCCCAGCAGGTTGCCGTTCATGTCCAGAACCGATACCGCGTCCGGCGCCAGCCCCTCCACGGCGCTAGCCACCAGATGGTTGATGGCTTGCACATTCTCCGCCGCCAGATGCGCGCCGGGCCGGATCTTGACGAGCACGCTGGCTTTGGCCGGCTCCTGCGTATCCAGAAAAACCGATTCCTTGGGAAAGGTGATGTGGACGCGGGCCTGTTCGACCTCCGCCAGACAGATGATCGAGCGTTCCAGCTCTCCTTCGAGCGCGCGCCGGTAGTTGACGTGTTCGGTGAATTCGGTGGCCCCGATGTTAGCCTTGTCGAACAGCTCGAAGCCGATGCGGCCGGACCTCGGCAGGCCCACCGTCGCCATGGTTAAGCGCAATTCCGCCAACCGGCCCGAGGGAACCATCACCACCCCGCCCGCCTCGGGGAGGCGATAGTCCACGCCGCTCTCCTTCAGCTTTTGCACGATTGCGCCGGCGTCTTCCGGGGCCAGGCCGGTATACAGCGGCTTGAAATCCGCCTCCTTTTGCCAATGCACCAGGGCGTACATGATGGCTGCGACGGCCACCACCATCAGGCCGATGGTGACCCGCTGGCGCAAGGTGAGGTTGGCAAAAACGCTCTTCATGCAAATTGATCCGGCGCACTGCCGGTCTGTTTCTCAGATCGGTGGTGCGGGCCGAAAACCTGAGGCCGGGCGAGCGCAAAAAGGCAGGAAGAGGACAGAGGCCGCGTTCTCGGCATTCGGCGGCGGAACGAGCCGCGCTCGGCGGGCGCCCGGTCGACTGGCCACTTCCGATGCGTCAATTCAGTGCCTCCCCAAATGCGGGCAAACATGCCGGTCCCGCGGCGCGCAGGAGCTGGCAGATTCCTGACGACCCGGAAAACCATTTGGGCCACGGATGAACACAGATGAACACGGGTAAGCCAATCTCTTTCAATCGGTGTTCATCTGTGTTTCTCTGCGGCCTGTCACGTTTCGCTCTTTATCAGCAAGCTCCTAAAGTTGCATGCGCATGATTTCCTGATAAGCGCTGACTACTTTGTTGCGCGTCTGGAGGAACATGTCGAAGGCCATCTCAGCCCTGGTGACAGCCAGCGCCGCAGTGTGAAGATCCTCGCCCTCGCCGGTAAGGAAGCGGTCGACGGATGCCTGCGCCTGCTGGCCGGCGCCCTCCACCGAGCGGATGGCGCTCGAAAAGATCTGGCCGAAATCGGCGCCGGCTGTCCCGCTCCCCACCTGCAGCGGCTCGACCAGGGCCGGGGCCGAAACGGGAAGGATGGGAGACGCCATGCTTCAGCCTCACTTCAACAGGTCGATGGAGCGTTGGATCATGTCCTTGACCGCGCCGATGGCCGCCACGTTGGCTTCGTAGCCGCGCGCCGCACCCATCAGATCGACCATATCTTCGGCCGGGTTCACCCGCGGAAACGCCACGTACCCATTGGCATCGGCATCGGGATGTCCGGGCAGGTACCGTTTCTCGGGGTCGCGCGTATCGGTCACCACCGAGGCCACGCTGACGCCGTTGGCCGCTTCGATTTCCTGGCCGAATACGGAGGAAAAGGGGGAACCGACGGGCGTCGATTCGAACACCGCGTCCTTGCGGCGGTACGGCCCTCCTTCGGGAGTGCGCGTGGTTTCGGCGTTGGCCAGGTTCTCCACCAGCAGTTCGGCGCGCGCGCGCTGCGCCGCCATGCCGGACGCGCCCACCGACAGCGCGGAGAACAGGCTCATGAGGTCTGTCCTTCCTTAATCGCCGAGCGCAACTGCTGAATCTGGGAATGCAACAGGGTGGAAGCCGCCTGAAAGCGCAGCGCGTTTTCCGCCAGCAGGCGCGATTCGCGGTCGATGCTGACGTTGTTGCCGTCATTCTTATTGGCCAGGCCTGCCACGGCGACCGGCTGTGGCGCGCCTAGCGCGTTCTGGAATTCGCTCTGAAAGTCGATGTCCTGAGTCTGGTAGCCGGGTGTATCCGCGTTGGCGATGTTGGAAGCTACCAGCTTCTGCCGGGCGCTCAGCAGATCCATGTAGCGTTCCAACTCACCGGCGAGTGGACCTAGCGTCACGACAAGGTACGAAGCATGTGGGGGGCCAAGATGGCAAGTCTTTTGGCACGATTGCGCGGTGGGATTGAGGAGCGGCATTTTATTGACGGACGGCAAAACACTGGCGCCAGATTGGGCCACGAGTGAGCGGCGGCTACTATTGCCGGAAGCGGAGGCAGGCTCGGCCCAGGTGGATCTCATCGCCGGAGCGCAGCTTCTCGCCGCGGCGGTTGCCGGCGGGGACGTCGATGGAGCGGCCATCGCGGAAGACGCGCGTGCCGAATTCGCTGCCGTCATCGGCGATGCGGTATTCGCCAGCCGCAAACTGAATGTGCGCGTGCTTGCGCGAGACGGTGCTGTTGGCCTCGTCGGCGCCTTCGAGAAAGACGATGTCGTTGCGGCGCAGCACGCGTGCTTCGGCATCGGTCAGCTCTTCCAGACGTCCTATATTGGTGCGCGGTTTCGAGATCGGGTAGGTGTCGCTTTCCGCTTTTCCCTTAACCACCACCAGGCTTGCCGGCGCGGGCGGATCGGGCGGTGCGGTGCCGAATGCAATCTCGAACGCGCGTTCGCCGGATTCGGCGGTTTTGACATCCACCGCAAAGCCGCGCGGCAACTGGCAGCCGGCGCCTTCGAGAGCTTGCCGAACATCGTTCTCGAGGCGGGCCTCGGCGCCGAAAGCCGCAGTGTAAAGCGCGCGCCGGTCGGCGTCGGCGGAATTCAGAGTGACCCTCACCAGCGAGTAAGGGAAAATGCGTTGGCCGCGGCTGGCGGTCTGAACTTTGGTTTCGATTTCCTCGAGGATGGCGCGATGCACCAGCAGCAACTCATCGGACTGCGCGGCTCCGAAGACATGCTCGGCGAACTTGCGGAAGCCGCGTTCGATGGTCTTTTCGATTTCGGAAAACAGTCTCATGGCTGAATCAGGCCCAGTTCGAGTGCCGCTGCGGCGATTTGCGCGGCGGCGGGCGCGGCGGCCGCACCACCGTACACTCCATTCTCCACCAGGATGGAGAAGGCGATTTTGCGCGGGCCGGCGCCATAGGGAGCGAAGCCGATGAACCAGGCGTGGGAAGGCGCGCCGGCCAGTTCGGCGGTGCCAGTCTTGCCGGCGATGGGAACCGACGCCTCGGCGCGGCGTCCGGTGCCGGAGGTCACCACTTCGCGCAGGAACTTGCCCAGCGTGGCGGCGGCATCGGCGGTCAGCACAAGCTGCGGCGGCGCGGTGCGCGGGTTGGTTTCGTCGGTGATCCAGCGGCCCTGCGGCATGGCGCCGCCGGTGGCCACGGTAGCCGCCACGCGCGCCATCTGGAACGGCGACGCCACCACCTGCCCCTGCCCGTAAGAAGATTGCGGCAGGGACTTGCGCAACTGCGCGGCGGTGGCGGGCGCGGCCACCGAAATGCCGAGCAGACCGGCGGTTTCGAGCAGCGGTTCGGCGCCCACGTCATACGCGCCCAGTTGTGCGAAGTAGGCGTTGCAGGAGAGCACGATCCCGCGCTCCATGTTGACGGTGCCGTGCGGCGTCTGATCCTGAATGTCGTCGCGGATGGGGCGTTTGGAACCCTTGATGAAGTTGCCGACGCGCCCATCGGGGAGGCGGATGCATTCGTAGGTCTTGCCGGTGAGGCTCGGGAGCTTGCGCAGAGCGGCCATGGCGGTGACCACTTTGAACGTGGAGCCGGGCGGGTAAAGGCCGAAGCGGGCGCGGTCGAGGTACGGATTGGCCTGCTCACTTGCCGGTTCGGCCGGCGGCGTATCGGGTGGCAAGGGCAGGCTGACGGCGGCCAGCAGGTCGCCGGAAGACGGATCGAGCACCACGGCCGCGCCTTTCTCGAGGCCCGCTTTCTCCAGCGTGGCGCGCAGAATGGCAGCCACGCGCACGGTGAGGCGCGCGTCGATCGACATATGGATGTCGCGCGGCCGGTCGAGCACG
>Ga0181520_10007571_pt1 | contig 15922 bp, 15 predicted proteins | sample PEATcosm2014_Bin_29_FD_132451 | JGI IMG/M metagenome (GOLD analysis project Ga0181520, IMG submission 132451) | Peatland microbial communities from MTU Mesocosm Facility, Houghton, MI, USA - PEATcosm2014_Bin02_30_metaG | ecosystem: Environmental > Terrestrial > Soil > Wetlands > Peat | place...
AGAGTTTTTGACCCCCTCACCCGTCCCGCCCCGGCTGATGAAAACGCCGGTTGCGGGCCACCCTCTCCCCCAAGGGGGCGAGGGCAGTGAATTTCCTCGATCTCCGCTGGAAACAGGTTGGCTTCACCGGCAATGTGCGAAAGACCCCCAGCTCCCCCACATAGCGAGCGCTTGTGCTGCACCTCATTCCCAGCTTGACGCGATATATCTTAGACACGAGTGATCACGAATCTCCCTTTTCGCTGCGATCATGTTTGTGCTCGCGGGGAAGGTCGCGGCTCCGAGGGTCGCCTCTCCTCAACCGTCGGCGTATCGAACCCCCCGGGGGTGCGGATGCCGAGCGCCTTTGGGCGGATACGGGTCCGGCATCGGGCCGCGGACGGGACTTTGGTGTAGCCTCGCTATTTACTTTACAAGGCCTAGATTCATAGGTATAATATGTAGGCCAGAGTTCGTCCGGGGATGCAAAGGTGCTGCCCATGCCGAGCCTGCAACAGTCCGGCCTCCTCTCCTTCACGGAGATCCTATTCCAACGAAATGTCACTGTCGGGGACGGGCCTACGAAAAAAGATGTTAATTTAATACGTTCGAAGTAGGAATGTATATGAAAACAAAAGACATGATGACAAATTGACCGGGAAAATATCGGGCATTTACGGCAATATGACGTGGATTTTGCAGAAAAACTCAGGATATAACGGACCATTTATCTTGATTGGTACTTTCGGAGCGGCTTCTGTGCGGATATTCGCGGCGAAAACCTCCCCCTCCCCCGGTCGCGCGCCGAGCGCAGCGCTTATTCCCTCAGCGCGGGGAAGTGAGTCAGTTTTCTCTGGTCCCCACCACATGTTCTCCGTTCAAGGTAAGTGGTTCCTTGCTCCCGAAGAGTCCTTGCAGCCAATTCTGGAACGAGTCGAGATAGATGTAATAAACCGGGGTGATGTAGAGGGTGATGAGCTGGGAGAAGACCACCCCGCCCACAACACAGAGGCCGAGGGGACGGCGCGATTCCGAGCCGGCGCCAAAGCCCATCGCAATGGGCAGCGTGCCCATCAGCGCCGCCATGGTGGTCATCATGATGGGCCGGAAGCGCACCTTTGCTCCATAGTAGATGGCTTCTTCCGTGGTCTTACCGGCATTTCGTTCCGCATCAAGGGCAAAGTCAATCATCATGATGGCGTTCTTCTTGACGATGCCCACCAGCATGATAATTCCCACAAATCCGTAGAGGTCGAGTTCATAACCGAAATACATCAGTGTGAGCAGTGCCCCCAGCGCCGCGGAAGGCAGGCCGGAGAGAATTGTCAGCGGATGAATGAAGCTCTCGTACAGAATCCCCAGCACGATGTAGATCACCAGGATGGTAATGACCAGCAGTACGCTTAATCCGACCAGGGAGGATTGGAACTGCTGGGCGGTGCCTTCAAAATTGGCGCTGAGATCCGAGGGCAGGGTTAGCCGCGCAATATGCTCGACGCGATTGACGGCATCCCCGAGCGCGGTGCCCGGCTGCAAATTGAACGATACGGTGACAGACGGCAATTGACCGGAATGATTCACCACCAGGGGACCGAGTGATTGCGTGAGCTTTGATACCGCGCTGAGCGGCACCAGTTGCCCGCTGCTGGAGCGGATATAAAGCAGGGAGAGCGCTTGCGGATCCATCTGGTATTGGGGAAGAAGTTCGGCCAGCACCCAGTACTCGTTGTTGGGCGTATAGATTGTGGAAATCTGGCGCGAGCTGTAGGCCGTTTCCAAAGCGTTCTCGACCTGAAAGGCGCTCACTCCCAGGGTGTTGGCCTTGTCGCGGTCGATATCCACGTTGACTTGCGGGTTGCTGACCTGGAGGTCGGTGGTCACGTCCTGAAGTCCGGGAACGGAGTGCAACTCACCTTCCAGCTTCAGAGCCTCGCGGTAAAGCTCCGCGGTGTTGGGCCCCTGAAGGGTGAATTGGTACTGGCTTTTGGTCAAGCGGCCGCCGATTTGAATCGGAGGTGGGTTCTGCATGAAGCCCATGATGCCGGGGACGGCGAACAGCCGGGGACGCAACTGTTCCAAGACCTGGTTGGTGTCAAGGTAGCGATAATTCGGATCGTGCGGGTAGGAGATGCGCAGCCGGTCCTTAAGCCAGTCGGCCATCTGCGTCCGGCCGCTGGGGCGCGACTTCAATTTGAGAAAGAAGAAACCGGAATTTCCTCCGCCGCCCGGTCCGCCCGCGCCGGCAAAGGACATGACGTTTTCCACGTTGGGGTCCGCCACCATGAGGCCGGTAACAGCCTTCTGGTGTTCTTTCATGGAATCAAAGGAGATGCCCTGCTGCGCCATGCTGATGCCGAAAATGAACCCGCTGTCCTCACTGGGAAGGAATCCCTTGGGAATACGGATGAAGAGCCAGGCGGTGACGGCCATAATGGCCAGAGAGAGCAGGAAGGTGGCGAACCGGAACCGCAGCACCTTCTTCAAGCTCCAATCATAGGCGGCCAGCATACCCTCGTGGCCGCGCTCGAAAAGGTTGAACAGAAAACCGTGTGCTTCCGGCTTGGCGTGGCGCAGGAATCGGCTGCACAACATGGGCGTCAGAGTGAGCGAGACCACGCCGGACACCAGGATCGCGGACATGATGGTCACGGAGAATTCGTGCAGCAGCCGTCCTAAAATTCCGCCCATGAAAAGCACGGGAATAAAGACTGCGGCCAGCGACAGGGTCATGGAGAGAATGGTGAAGCTGATTTCCCGTGAGCCCTTCAGCGCCGCTTCCAGAACGTCCTCACCCATTTCCAGGTGACGCACAATGTTCTCAAGCATCACGATGGCGTCGTCCACGACGAAGCCCACCGCCAGCACCAGCGCCATCAAGGAGAGATTGTCGACCGTGTATCCCAGCAGGTACATCACCGAGAACGTGCCCACAATTGACATGGGCAACGCCAGGCTGGGAATGACGGTGGCGGAAATGTTGCGCAGGAACAGGAAGATGACCATCACGACCAGCGCGAGCGTGAGGTAGAGCGTGAATTTGACGTCGTCCACCGAGTCACGGATGGAAATTGAAGCGTCGTAAAGGGTATCCAGGTGGATGGACTGCGGAATCTCTTTGCGAAAGGTCGGCAACAGGCGCTGGATGTTGTCAACCACCTCAATAGTGTTGGTGCCGGGCTGGCGCTCAATGGCCAGCACCATGGAGGGGGTACCGTTATACCAGGTCACCACTTTGTTGTTCTGCACACCGTCAATCACCCGGCCCAGAGCTTCCAAACGCACGGGCGCGCCATTGCGATAGGCCACAATCAGCGGACGGTAAGCAGCGGCATTCTGAAGCTGGCCGTTGGCTTGCAACACGAAGGATTTGTGCGTGCCGAAAAGAGTTCCGGTGGGCAGGTTGACGTTGGCGTTCTTGATGGCGTCCGTCACTTCGTCAATGCCAATACCGCGCGTTGCCAGTGCCTGGGGATCAAACTGCACGCGCACGGCGTATTTCTGCGCTCCATACAACTGCACCTGCGCCACGCCGTTGATCATGGAAATGCGCTGCGCCATGAGCGTGTCAGCATAGTCATCAACAGTGGAGGATGCCAGGGTGTCGGAGTGAACCGCCATGTAAAGCACCGGCTGGTCCGCCGGGTTCACTTTTTGGTAGGAGGGCGGCGTCGGCATGTCGGCCGGAAGCCTGGCCTGGGAACGGGCAATGGCGGCCTGCACATCCTGCGAAGCGGCGTCAATGTTACGGCTCAAGGTGAACTGCAAAGTGATTTGCGTGCCGCCTTGAGTACTCATGGAACTCATGGACTCAAGGCCGGCTATGGTGGAGAACTCGCGCTCCAACACGGTGGCCACGGCGGAAGCCATGGTTTCGGGACTCGCGCCGGGCAGGGAGGCGGTTACCTGGATGGTGGGATAGTCCACATTGGGCAGGTCGCTGACCGGCAGTTCCCGGTAGGCAATGATGCCAAAAACCAGGATGGCCAGCATCGTTAGCGCCGTCATGATGGGCCGGCGGATGAAGAGCTCTGCCAGATTCATAAGAGCAGTGATTAGTGGCGAGTGGTTAGGAGTTAGGACGAGTGGCTGGTGGCTCGCATCGAGGGGACGGGGTTGGGATCTGGCTAGCCACTAACCACTAATCACTATCCACTGCCTCTACGACCCTTTCTTGATTTCCACTGGCGATCCGGGCGCCAGCAGCAACTGGCCGTCGGTCACCACGGTTTCGCCCGGTGCGACACCTTTCTCAATCACCGTTTCACCTTGCACGGTTGCGCCCACTACCACCGGCCGGAGGTCGGCTGTGTTGTCAGACTTTACGACGAACAGGTACTTACCCACCTGGCCAGTCTGCACCGATTGTGACGGCACTACCGTGGCGTTAAGCTGCAACGTCAGCCGCAGGACCACATTAACAAACTGCCCCGGCCACAGTCGATTGTCGGCATTCTGAAACTTGGCGCGCATCTTGATGGTGCCTGAGGCGGTGTCCACAGCGTTGTCAATAAACGCGAGCTGCCCCAGCGACGGCGCATGCGGATCATTGGGAATCCGGGCCTCGACCACCAGCGGGCCTCGCGACTGGTATTCTTTCACCTCGGCAAGGTATTGCTCCGGCACCGCGAAGGTCACGTAGATGGGGCGAATCTGATTGATGACCACCAGAACCGTATCGCTCACCTTGGCGATATTGCCGGGATAAACCTGATAACTGCCCGTTCGGCCATCAATGGGAGAGTAGATGGAACAGTAGCTCAAGTTCACCTTGGCGTTTTCGATTGCTGCCTGGTCAGCGCGCACGGAGGCGGCCTGAGCTTGAGCGGTGGTGCGGAAGGTCTCGTACTGATCTTTCGAGATGATGCCTGCCTCGAAGAGCTTATTATTGCGCTCGGCCTGTGCCTGCGCATTGGCCAGTTGCGCCTGGTCACGCGCCAGATTGGCTTCAAGCTGGCTCAGTGTTGCCTGGAATGGGCGGCGGTCCAGGGTGAAAAGCAATTGGCCTTTCTTGACGTCCTGGCCCTGCGTAAAGTAAGCGCGCTCAATCTCCCCGGCCATCTGCGTGCGCACGGAAACATTGGTGAAGGCTTCCACGTTGCCAATGGCTTCCACTTGCACCGGCACGCTCTTGGTCGCGGCTTTCGCTACCGTAACCGGAACACGGAACTGCATGTTCATGCCTTCTGACTTTACCGGCTTGGATCCGCATCCTCCCAGCGTCAGCAGGCTTCCCAGAAGCAAGCCGACGCACCAGGTCCGGGTGACAGGAGAAAGTGTCTTGCGGCCTCCCGCGGCGAATACTGTTAGGCGTTCCATATCCTGGCCACTCCTGATCATGAGCCTTTCCGGGTTGCTGTCACCGCTCCAAGGTTACTTGCTTGTGATTACCTCGAAAAATACGAAAGGCTAACTCTACTTCCAAGTCCCCGCGGCGTCAATGCAGCGGTCGAACCAGTAAAAGATTAACAGACAATAGGTCTGCAGGGTGGAAGAATGTGCCCAATGGCGTGGTCGGATTTCCAGGAATTCCCGTAAACAGGGGCATTTTAGAGTTGGGTTGCGATCGGCGGCTTATCCCAAAACCGCGAACCCAAACGTTGGGTGTTATAGTTGGTCGCATGAAATGTCGGCGACCGGATTCAATCGAAGCGTCCACATGCCCAAAGGGGGAAAGCCGTGAAACGAAGGAAATTCCTGCACCAGGTTGCCGCATCGCTTGCGTCTGCGCCGTTGGTTTCGCGGGCGGGGATAATAGCGGGTGAGCAAGCCTCTCCACGGGGTCAAGACCCCGTCAGGGTAAATTCCGCGCGGCAACTCTTTATTGATAACTTGCTGATCTCCGAGGCACGAGGAGTTCGATTGGTTTTGAATCGGCCCTATCCGACGGGCGAGCGATGCGTTGTGGCGGACAAGCCTTGGGAAAGTCTTGGTGTCTGGGGATATAACTCAGTTATTGAGGACAACGGCGTGCTGAAGTTGTGGTACGACGCCATTGCCATTGGTGGCAGCCGGTGGTGCTGTTTGGCCACATCTCAGGACGGAGTGCATTGGGAGAAACCTAATCTGGGCATCGTCCCTTTTAAGGGTTCCAACAATACCAACATTGTTTTCCCGCCCGTGGCGATGTCCCACGAACCCAATTGCGTCTTCAAGGATACGAACCCCGTTTGCCGCCCGACGGAACAATATAAGATGGTGGCCAACCTGCAACCTCCGGGAGGGAAGAAGGGAACTTACGTGGCCGCGTCGCCCGACGGAGCACATTGGAAGCTCATGAAAGAAGAACCTGCCTTCCGCGCGAGCGACACCAATAATATCTGCTTCTTCGACAATCGCATTGGCCGGTACGTGGGATACGTGCGGGTCTGGGACGTCATGCGGAAAGTTGGACGGTGCGAGTTTGATGACATAACCGATTGGGGCAAGGAGCAGATGGTTTTTTCCTACGACGCGGAAGACTTGCAGGAACTGGATCGCCATATCTTTTCCGCCAGCGCCGCTTCTCTGGGTTCATCAGCCATTAAGACGAAGCCTCGTATGGATTTCTACACCTCGGCTGCCTGGAAGTATCCGCGCGCCGAAGATGTCTATCTGATGTTTCCATCCGCCTACTACCACTTTCAGGAGGAATGGGCACGTCGCCGGGGGACGACAGATCCAAGGAATGACGGAACCCTCGACGTCCAGTTTGCCACCAGCCGGGATGGCAAGAGCTGGTCCCGGCTTGACCGGCATCCCTTCATTCGCCTGGGTGTGGCCGGGAGTTTTGCCAGCGCTACCGCCTATATGGCGTCGGGGTGCATCTGCCGTCCGGAGGAGATCTGGTTCTATTACGGCGCGTCAGACCACACGCACGGCAACTACGATCTGGCGCATGACAGATTTATGGGAACCATTACCCGGGCGCGCATGCGTCTGGATGGGTTTGTTTCGGTGGACGCGGAATATTCCGGCGGGGAGTTTACTACTCCGACACTGCTGTTCACGGGCAACCAACTCAGCCTCAACACGGACACGAGCGCAGGGGGACACGTTCGCGTGGAGCTTCAGGATGAGTCTGCCAAACCGCTGGCGGGATTTTCGGCGGATGATTGCGACCCCATCAACGGGAACTTCATCCAGAAAATTGTTTCCTGGCGTGACAGCACTGCCGTGCAAGCCTGGGCGGGAAAGCCGGTCCGGCTGCGATTCGTTATGCGCGATGCGAAGCTGTACTCGTTTAAGTTCGATTGATTAAGGGCGGGGGCATGTTGGCATCGTTTGCCCCTTGACAGCGGATTTTCGCCTGCTATCCTTGAGGTGGAGAGTTGAACTGTTTGATAGTTCAACTTATGAACTGCCATGGCCCTGGTTTCTGTCAAAAACAAATTCCAAATCGTGATTCCTCGAACCGTCCGCATGAAGATTGGTGTTAACGTGGGCGACATCTTGGAGGCCGCGGTAGTACGGGGAAAAATCACGTTCACCCCGAAATCGCTTGTGGATCGCGGCATCGCAGAGAGCCTGACGGACTTCAAAGAAGGCCGTGCCTTCGGGCCATTTGAAACCCGGGACGATCTCGTGGCGTCGCTTCACAAGGAAGCCGCAAAGTTGCGTTCCAAGAAGCCTGGCCGCAAAGCCTAACGAACATGAGGGTCCTGTACTCGCAGCGGTTCCTCCGCCATTATGCCTCCGCGCCTGCGGAAGTGCAGAAGGCCTTTGGAAAGCAAAGCGGATTTTTGCTCGAAAACCTCAACCATCCGTCATTACGAGCCAAGAAATACGACGAAGCGCTTGGCCTTTGGCAGGGGCGCGTAAATCGCAACTGGAGGTTCTACTTCACCATTGAAGGTGATGAGTATCATCTCCACGACATTCGGCCTCATCCTAAGTAAATGCGTGTTTTAATCGGCGGCGTGCCACCACACACCGTGGCGTTCGGCGAGTTCGATGGCATAATGAATCGCCACGCCAACGGAATACGCGGGCCGCAGGGGGTCTCGCTTGTCGACAACGGCAATCACCCCGCCACCCGGGCGGTATACGGGGCTGCCGCTGTTTCCCGGGCGCAGGCGGATGTCAAACATCAGAGCATCGCTGGAAGCAGGGAGCGGGTTATCGATTTCTTCGAGTCGCGTGCTGCCGGCCCAAAGAACATGCCCCGCCTGCGTAACCGTTTGCCACGAAAACGCAGGGTAGCCAGTGACCTTCACCGCTGTTCCCACTGGCACGGGGCGTGCATCGAGCGTCGCGTAAGGCAGCTTGTCGTTTCCGACTGCAGAGAGCGTCCGTTCGGTTTTGAGTAAGGCCAAATCATTGGAAACGTCCGCTCCGATCACATCACAGGGAACTGCCTTGGCGGTTCGCGAGTTGGTTACCGCCAACTTCGCCAGGATCTTTGCACCTGGAGCCTTCTCCAGGCACCCCTTTGCGGATTCCACCACATGCCAATTGGTAATGAGGTAGCCATCCTCATTGATGAGGAAACCAGTGGCCGCGCACTCGCGGTTCTGCTCATTTTCCGCCGGGCCGACGGAGATGAGCTGAACGACGAAGCGGGGGCCGGGATCTGCTTGCGACGAAGGCAGCGTTCCCACGGCATCTTGGGGAGGCGCTGCGAAGGACAGTGAAAAACAAACCAAGAGGCAAAAGGCCATAGGCAAAAGGCAAAGGGAACGATGGTGAGGGATGTCCAGAGTTCTCTGGCGGACCATGCCCTTAGTTCTCATTCCAGGACTCGGCCTTTGCCTTTTGGTTTGCTCTTGCCTTCCGTTGCCTTGCAAAGAGCGTGAACCAAACCTGCCTACCAATCCCGCCCACTTCCCTCTGCCGCGGCAATCAAGCGCAGCAATTGGCTCAGGTTGAAAATACATTATGGGTTCTCGCGCAGGCCATTCTACTCCAAGCAGGCAAGCACCGGCATTCCGTTGCGGACTTTGTAGTTTTTGGCAGACGGGGTTCGGAGACAGGGGTGCCAATTCAATACGGGTGTGCGTCCAAGGAACCGCCAGCGGGTGGGGGCATTAGATGTAAACAGGAAACCGCTATTGCCGGGGTGCGGGCTTGGCGTTGGCCGCCAAGCGTTTCAACACAACATTCATGCTTTGCACGCCGGGCTGGTCGAACTTGACGATGATGTCGGAAGATTCAAAACCTGCAGCTTCAATGTGCAGGGTGTGCTCGCCAACGGGAAGTTGGAAAGGACCGAGCTTGTCGGTTGTTCCCGCGTAAACGCCGTCAAGCGTGACGCGAGCCTTGGGAGGATTCGTATCGAGGATCAGCGTCCCCACGCTGTCCCATTCGTAACCAGCCTTGGGGTTGCAGCCTGCCTGGCACGGATTTTCACTGGGATACGGGCTGGCCCACCAATAATTGGGAGGAACATCAAGCGGTGAACTTTGCGAAGCGAATAAACCGGAAGCACCAAAGGCAGGGTACCCGTACCAACCACCATAATACCCCTGCTCAAATATAGGTTGAGCAGCGTAGGAATTATAGGAGTGGGTGCCAGCGGAAACGGCCCTTCGCTGGGCAAAGAGGGGAGTGGATACCAAAGTGATTACAATCGCGGAATAGAGGATACCGCGGGATCTCTGACTCATATGGCCTCCTCAATCGGAGCCGAGGTGCCTCTTAAAACACCTCCATTATAGCATTCTCATGAATTGAATGCGAACCGTTTGCGGCCAGTGTGAAAACTCCTCGCCGCGGCTAACCACCCTGGCGCACTGAGCGCCGTGGTGGTGGTGACAAAGGCCCATTCCCGATTGGGCTTGACGCTGTTTTCGATAGTGGGCTAACGTTGTAAAGTTGCGCGTAAATCTAAAATCGTTGCCTTAAAGACGGCCCAAGCGGTCTCGAGACACGAGTCGGAATGGGAATTCCTATGGATCTTTTTGAACTCACGAAAAGCCTGGTCAACATGGCCTCCGTCACCGGGCATGAGAGGGCCTGCGCGGAATTTGTAAGGGGGTATCTTGCCCAACTGGGTTTTCAGACAGAACTAATGCCCGTGTCGCGCGACCGGTCAAACGTATTCGCCACGTGGGGAAAGCCGGACATTGTGATGAGCACGCACATGGACACCGTGCCGCCCTTCTTTCCGGCGAACGAAGATGCTGACTTCATTTACGGCCGCGGCTCATGCGACGCCAAGGGAATCCTGGCCTCGCAAGTGTCCGCTGCGGAACGGCTCAAGAAAGATGGCGTGGAGGATTTCGCCCTGCTTTTTCTGGTAGGAGAGGAAACCACCAGTGATGGCGCGCGCGAAGCCAACCTGCACCCGCGTGGTTCGCGTTACATCATCAATGGTGAACCGACGGAAAACAAACTGGTGATTGGCACCAAGGGAAACTTGCGGGTCGACATTCGCGCCCACGGCAAGATGGCGCATTCTGCTTACCCGCAGTTGGGCGTGAATGCCATTGAGAAGCTGTTGGACGTGCTTGCGGACGTGCGCAAGATTCCCCTGCCAAACAGCACGATGCTGGGGCCCTCAACCATGAATATCGGCATGATCACCGGCGGCCGCGCTGCCAATGTTGTCCCCGATGAAGCTGTGGCCCAGATCCTGATTCGAATCGTGGAGAATTCCGAGCCCCTGCGGCAGAAGTTTGTGGCAGCGATCGGTGACCGCTGCGAGCTGGAGGTGGTGCGCGACACGCCACCGCTACTGATGGAAAAACTTGAGGGTTACGAAACGGATGTGGTGGCGTTTACCACTGACCTGCCGTCGCTGACCCATTGGGGGCGCCCGCTGCTCCTGGGGCCGGGCTCCATCAGCACCGCGCACACCGATCGTGAGTGCGTACGCAAGGCGGACCTGTCGGCTGCGGCCGATCTTTATTACCGCATGGTGCGCGACCTGAAAAGCAGGGGTTAGGGATTGGGGGGTAGAGGTCAGAGGTTCGCCCGTATCCCGAACCCCGAGTACCTGTTTTCAAGAAAGGGGAAGGTGGAATCAATTCACCGTTATTGGCCATGAAGAAGATTGAAGTGGGAATTCTGGGAGCAACAGGGATGGTGGGGCAGCGCTTTGTAAGCCTGCTCGAGCATCACCCCTGGTTTGAAATCAAATGGCTTGCAGCCTCGGAACGGTCGGCAGGCAAGACCTATCGCGAAGCCTGCAATTGGCGTGTGCGCGATGCCATGCCCGAGAGCGCGTGGAGCCTTCCCGTGTACGAGTGCAAGCCGGGGGGCGCTCCGCAATTGTTGTTCTCTTCTCTGGATTCCAAAGTTGCGGGACAGGTGGAGAAGGAATTTGCCCAGGCCGGCCATGTTGTGGTTTCGAACTCCTCGAATTTCCGCATGGAGCATGACGTGCCGCTGCTCATTCCGGACGTCAACCCCGACCACATGGCGCTGGTCCGCCAGCAACAGAAGCTGCGCAATTGGAAGGGCATGATCGTAACCAATCCCAACTGCACAACGGTGGGTTTGGTGATGTCGCTCGCGCCGCTGCAAAGAGCTTTTGGACTCGAAAAAGTCCTGATGACCAGCATGCAGGCGGTTTCCGGCGCAGGATACCCGGGAATCCCCACGCTCGACATCCTGGGCAACGTGGTTCCTTATATCGGTGGGGAAGAAGAGAAAGTGGAGCGCGAAACGCGCAAGCTATTGGGTAAACTGGTGGATGGCCAGGTCAAGATGGGCGAGTTTATCGTCAGCGCACATTGCAACCGCGTGATGGTGGAAGATGGCCATACGGAGACCATTTCCGTGTCATTCAAAACCAAAGCATCGGTTGCTGAAATTGCGGAAGCCTGGCGCGCCTATCGCTCCGTGCCGCAGGAGCGCAACTTGCCTTCCGCCCCGAAGCACCCCATTATTGTGCGGGAGGAGCGTGACCGGCCTCAGCCGAAATTCGACTTGAACGCCGGAAACGGCATGTCAACCGTGGTCGGCCGCCTGCGCGAATGTCCCGTGCTGCAATTCAAATACGTGGCGTTCAGTCACAATACCATCCGCGGCGCAGCCGGCGCAGCACTGCTCAACGCGGAGTTGATGAAGTCGGAAGGGTACCTGGACTGAGTTCACCGCGGAGGCGCAGAGGCGCTGAGGGAACATGCCAGAACGGACGCAATGGAGATCAATCAACTGACCGAGCGGGTTATTGGGGCCTGCATTGAGATTCACAAAACGCTCGGCCCGGGGCTCCTCGAATCAGCTTACGAAGAATGCTTGTGCCACGAGTTACGGTTGGCAGGTTTCGGCTTTGAGCGCCAAAGGTCACTTCCTGTTGCGTACAAGGGGGTGCAGCTTGACTGTGGCTATCGCTTGGACGTTGTCGTTGAGAACAAGCTATTAGTAGAACTTAAGTCGGTTGAGGTGTTGGCGCCCATCCACGATGCGTAAATCTTGACTTATTTGAGACTCTCGGGCTTGACAGTGGGCCTACTGATTAATTTCAACGTCCCCGTATTGCGGCGCGGGATCAAGAGAATTGTTAATCACTTTGATGAAAGCTCGGAACGAGGTAGGGACTACGGTACCATCGAATCACAGGGGGCAAATTCAGTATAGCAGTTGCCTGAAAAAGCCTTTCTCCGCGCCTCAGCGCCTCTGCGGTGAACAATGATCAACCTCGCACTACTCGGTTATGGGAAAATGGGGAAGACGCTGGCCCTGCTTGCGCCCCAGCGCGGCTTTGAAGTGCGCTTGGTGATGGATATTGACGTCAACGCGCAAAGCTGCGGCATCACTCGTGAGAAGTTCAAGGGTGTTGACGTCTGCATCGACTTCACCACGCCCGATGCTGTAGTGGAAAACGCTCACCGGGTGGCCGCCCTGGGTGTGAACCTTGTGGTTGGCACCACCGGTTGGCAGAAGCACCAGGCGGAGGTTCGCAAGGTAATCGAGCAGGCAGGGGTTGGCATGGTGTATGCCGCCAACTTCTCCATCGGGGTAAACCTGTTCTACCGGTTGGCGCGTGCGGCGGCGGAGATCTTTGCTCCGTTTCCAATGTACGATCCTTTCCTTGTCGAGGCGCATCACAAGATGAAGAAGGATGCCCCATCGGGGACCGCGCTCGAAATCTCGCGGCAGATTCAGCCTTACTGCGTGGACCGCGATATCCCCGTGGCCAGCGTGCGCGCCGGTTACATCCCCGGGACGCATGAGCTGGGTTTTGACTCCGAGGCCGACACGGTGGTTCTGAGCCACACGGCACGCGGCCGGCAGGGCTTTGCGGAAGGGGCTCTTTATGCCGCCCGCTGGGTGGTCGGCAAAAAGGGATTATACAGTTTCGCAGAAGTGCTGGAAATGGGTGCTGGGTCCTAGGAAAGGTACGAAACTGGAAACTTGAAATTCGAAACTCGTAAGCAGGGCACTGAATTTCGATATTCCAATTTCGTGTTTCGCTTCTGTTGGTCAGCGCCCGGTACGTGCATTTGGAGGTCACCCCATGAGCTTGGAAATTCGCGGTTGCGGCACAGCCCTTGTCACCCCCTTTCGGAAGAACGGTTCCGTGGATGAAGCGGCGCTGCGGCGTCTGGTGCAATTCCAACTGCGCGAAGGGATCGACTTTCTTGTTCCCTGCGGCACTACGGGTGAAACCCCGACGCTGGAGCACGGTGAGTATCTGGGAGTGATTCGCGTCGTCCTGGAAGAAGCGGGTGGAAAGGTTCCCATCGTCGTGGGACTTGGCGGCAACAGCACCAAGAAAGTGTGCAATCTGGCCGGCGAAATCAAAGAACTGGGCGTCCAGGCCATACTTTCTGTTGCGCCTTACTACAACAAACCCACCCAGGAAGGTCTGTACCAGCACTTCAAGGCAATAGCGGAGGCCTCTGACCTGCCGGTCATTCTCTACAACGTGCCGGGGCGTACCTCTTCGAATATTGAGCCCGCCACCGTTGGGCGCCTCGCGCAGGTTCCCAACATCATCGGCATCAAGGAAGCTTCCGGAAGCATTGTGCAACAGATGGAAGTGCTGAACGCTGTGCCCCCCGGTTTTAACGTACTTTCTGGAGATGACGCCTTCACTTTCCCGCTGATCGCGGTGGGTGGCGTGGGTGTGATTTCCGTAGTGGCCAATGAAATTCCCGGGCCCATGACCAGGCTCGCTCACCTGGCGCTCGATGGCAAGTACGACGAGGCGCGCAAACTGAATGCCCATCTGCTGCCCTTGATGCAAATCAACTTCATTGAAACCAACCCCATTCCGGTAAAGGCCGCCCTCGCCATGATGGGCATGATCGAAGAAGTCTACCGTCTGCCGATGGTTCCCATGAAGCCCGAAAACCGTGCCAAACTCGAAAAGGTAATGGCCGCCCAAGGGTTGCTCCCCAAGACTTCTGCCGCTTAGAACAGTGTAAGTTGTAGTGCGGGCGGGATGCCCACGCCACCGCAAAGGAAACTCCGCCCCACTTCTGTTCTGCGACACCTGGTCTGCCCCACCTGAACGCGTCAGAATTGCCTCCTCCAAATGTTAATGGTTCCGTCGGCGTAGCCTGCGGCGAGGTATTTGCCGTCCGTGCTGAGGGCTACGTGCCACACGCTCGAATGCGCGCCCAGGGTTTCAATGTTCTGGCCGGTGGCAGCGTCCCAAACGCGCACTGTATGGTCCACCCCGCCGGTAACAACAAACTGCCCATCAGGACTAAAGGTTGCGGACATCACCGTGCCCACGTGTCCTGATAGGGTGCAGAGAGACTGGCCCCCCAAGACGTTCCATATGCGCGCCGAGCCGTCAGCGCTGGCAGAAACCAGGCGCTGGGCATCGGGGCTGAAGGCTACGCTTACAATGCTGCCGCTATGCCCGGTTAGGTTGTGGATCACTTTGCCCACCGGGCGGTCCCATAGCGTCACGGTGGAGTCCATACCGCCGGCCGCGATGAACTTTGAGTTGGCGCTAATGGCCACACAGAGGGGCTTTGACTCGCTCTCAAAATCCTGCACCTGAGTTCCTGTTGAGAATTCAAAGACCCGTACCTTGCGGTCCCAATTGCTGGAAATCAGCCACTTGCCATCGCCGCTGAAGGCGAGTCCTTCCACCTCCCAATGATGTGTGAACAGTGAGCGAACATCCTGACCCTGCACCGCATCCAATAGTTCAATCTTCCCCGTATAGAGTTGGGCCTTGGTAAAACCCTCGCCAACGACAATCCACTTGCCATCAGGGCTGAAGGCAATACAGGAAACCGACTTGGGATGCCCGGCAAGCGCGATGGTCTTCAGCGTTTCACCGGTAGCCGCATTCCAAACACGTACGTAGCCGTCCACTCCCAGCGCGGCAAGTGTGTTGCGGTCGCCGCCAAACGCCAGTCCGCGAATGGGCTGGACGGGGGTCTTTAAGGTCCGGTCCAAAACAAAATGGACAAGCGGTGCCGGCAAGGCCAAGGGAGTGACACTCAAGAAAAGGCACGAAAGAATTGCGGTTCGAACCGAGCAGCCCATTTTCACTCACTGATTCTCTGCCGCGAATTGGCGCAGCAGCGATCGAAGTTGGTCGCGCACGCGGCGAAATTCCGCCAGCCTCTGTTCTTCCGAGCCCTGAACGGCGGCAGGGTCATTGAGGCTCCAGTGAAGGCGCTTGGTGGCGGCGGGAAAGACGGGGCAACTTTCTTTGGCGTTGTCGCAGACGGTAATCACATAATCGAACTTCTGCCCGGCAAACTCGTCCACGGATTTCGATCGGTGGCCCGAAATGTCGATGCCGATTTCACGCATCGCGGCAATGGCTTCCGGGCGCACGTGGCTGGGCTTGGTGCCGGCGCTCTCAACCTCAAACGCGGAACCCCCATCGTGGCGAAGTAACCCTTCCGCCATCTGGCTGCGCGCGGAATTTCCTGTGCAGAGAATCAAGACTCGCATGGATTGGCACCTTTGGAGAATCCCAACTAGCCCCAATGCTGTTCACTTAAGCTGACTGGTCCCGACTCGACCCCCTCACCCCCGCCCCTCTCCCCCAAAGGGGCGAGGGGAGAGGTAATTTGAATTTACTTCCCTCGCCCCTTTGGGGGAG
>Ga0181520_10007572_pt1 | contig 15920 bp, 14 predicted proteins | sample PEATcosm2014_Bin_29_FD_132451 | JGI IMG/M metagenome (GOLD analysis project Ga0181520, IMG submission 132451) | Peatland microbial communities from MTU Mesocosm Facility, Houghton, MI, USA - PEATcosm2014_Bin02_30_metaG | ecosystem: Environmental > Terrestrial > Soil > Wetlands > Peat | place...
ATCGTCGAAAAGCTCAGTCGGTGCAAACAGACACTGGAGCGGATCAAACCCGGTTGCACGCGCCCGAGAATGCGCAAAACAAAGGGAAAATAACTCCAGTCGTTTGTGAGACACTACACTAGCGCCATCATTTCGCTTCCGGCGAATCGCCCTTCGCTTCCGGCGTCAGCGGCTGGATGATTTCGTCCAGCAAATCCGGCTTGGACGGATCGCGTTCCAGGATGGGATATTTTTCCCCGCCGTGATAATCCACCGTGAAGGTCCGGTAAAAATCCTCGTTGACCGTCAGCAATTCCACCGGCGCGCTGTTCGTGGCGGCGGTGGTGATGGCCTCGCGCAACAATTTTGCCGACCAGGCACGTCCGTTCACGGCCACCAGCTTCATGCCTTGGATAATGCCCGCCTGGTCTGCCGGCGAACCCGGCAGCACGTCGCCAATGCCCCCATCGGGCGACAGCGAAAAGCCGAGCGAATAGTCCAGGTCGGTGAACTTGCGCCGGTCTTCGTGCAATTTCAGGAGCGGCGGCACTCCGTTCGTCCAGGCCAGCCGCCAGCCGCCGTTTTCAATGCCGCCCACCGGCGCGTGTTCGGCAATTTCATAGATGCGCTTCTGGAAAAAGCTTTTCCAGTCGTAAGGCGCAACTTCGTTCAGCGTTTGCACCACGTCGTCATACGTGTAAGGCACGACTTTGGGCGCGGAACTTTCGCCGCCGTGAAATTTTTTGCAGAAATCATCCAGCGATTTTTTACCCTGCGTTTGCTGGCGGATCAGCGTGTCGGCCTCCAGCCAGATCAAATCGCCTTCGGCATAAAAATCCACGCCGCGGCGCCGGCTCTCGCCCTCGCCGGGCGAATCGTAAAGCATGGGCGCGGCCACTGCAGTGTCCGCCAGCGGACGCCACTGCCGGCCGTTGCGATGGTCGAGCATGGCGGCGGTCATGGCAAACTCTTCGCGGAAATTGGCGTTGGTCTGCAGACCGCTGCGGGCGCCCAGGACCTTGCCGTAGTAATCCGTCAGCCCCTCATAGACCCAGAGCAGTTCGTCGCGCATCGGCTGCTGGTAATCCGGCGTGGCCAGGCCCGCCGGCCGGCGGTATTTGCCGTTCCACGAATGCGTCATTTCGTGCGGCAGCAAATCCGGGGAGGCCTCCCGGGCATCTGCGTCCGTCAAATAATCTTCGTCCTCCCGGTCGTCGCTGGACTCGTGGTGCTCCAGGCCGAAGTGCGCCACATGGTCGCTCAAGGTCAGCAGAAAATGATAATCGCGATAATGATGCGCGCCGAACAGCGCGTTGGCCTCCGCCACCAGATGCGAGAAATGCCGGACATCTTCCGGCGTCATGGCCAGATCGGCGGCGCTGTCGGCAACGATATCAACGACGTGTGACGGCTGCCCGCCCGGCGTCAAATCAATCGAGCGAAAAAATTCCCCGGCTATGACCGGCGAATCAATCAGGGTTTCCAGCGGCGCGGGCAAAAAATCAATCTCGCCAATTTTGCTTCTCGTCGAAATTCCGGGCGGCAGCGCCGTCCCATAATTCCAGCCCGCCGGCAATGTCAAAGTGGCCACGAACGGAATTTTCAGCGGCGCATCGGTCTGCGGATACAGCAGCAACTGATTCCAGCTCAGGTCGAGCAGCCGGGCCGTGGTCGAGCCGCCCGATGAATACACGCCGCCTGCCGCCGACGGCAGAAAATCGAACGACACGTCCACCGCCTCCGCGCCCTCAGGCACCACCAAATGAAACTGGAACATGTCCTCCGCATCGCGCTGCCAGTCCACGGGTTTGCCATTGGCGGAAAATTTAAGCCCGGTGACATTATTGACCGGCCCGCTGGGCATATGTTCGCCGGGAATCCATTTTGGATAGAACAGCGTGAGCTTGCCGGGCGCGGCCGGGATGTGCAGCCGCGTGTGCAGCAGATTGCGCGGCGCGTCGGTGGCGTCCACGTCCAGTTTAATGGGTGCCAGACCGGCAAAAGCCGGCGCGGCCAGCAACCAACTGCCGGCCATCAACCAGTTCAACCCACCTCTTTTTGTTTCCATTATGAGAATGGTGAAAGAATTTAATCGGAAAGGAAATGAGAAATTTCGCAGCAAAAAGCCGGGGGGGGGAATCTCAGTTTTTGGGAAGTAATTGGGGACTGTCGCCCCTAACGGGGCTGCAGAAACGCGGTTTTAGGGGTGCTGCGTCACGCTTTCAGCGCCGTAGGCGCGGTATATTTGTAGTCAAATGTCGTCAATAGCCTCAGCCCCGTCAGGGGCGGCATAGTCCATGTAAGTGAGACGCCCCTAAACAGGGTCGGCACAGCTCCAACCACGGATGGACCCTGATAAACCTCAGATTTATCTTCCAGCCACTATGAAATTTTAACCTGCTGGCACGGGACTGTTTTGCAGACGGAGCGCGACTGTGTCGAAGACCAGCCGCAGCCCGCCGTCTTATGCGACAGGTTTCAAGCCATTCCCACGCTGCGGTTAGCCTCTGCGCCATAGGCGCTCATCATACCAGCCCAGGACGCCTTGGGTTTAGGCCCGCAACGACTTAACTCTGAACCGACCGAACATCCGATTTCGGCAAGACGCTGGGAGCGTTTCACCCTCTCCTGGGGGAGAGGGAAGGGTGAGGGCGGGCTTTCGTCCGACTCCAATTGTCTTTCGGCTCATGGTGAGGTGGGTCCAATATTTCTTTTCCAGCCTTTGGCAACTGAGGGGAGCTGCTTTATTCATTATCATCCACTCATTCCTCTTCGTTTCACCATTCATTCGCCATAACAATGCGTTCACCCCGGCGGCCACGCCATGTGCCGTCCGCCTAAAATGTGGCAATGCAGATGCGGCACGGTTTCGCCGCCATCCGCGCCGTTGTTGATGACCAGCCGGTAGCCCGATTGTTTCAGCCCCAGCTTGTCCGCCACTTCCGCGGCTTTGAGCAGCAGGTGGCCGAGCAATTTGTGATCCTCCAGCGTGGCCTCGGCAATGCGCGGCACCGGTTTCTTCGGGAAAATCAGCGCGTGGGCCGGCGCCTGGGGATGGATGTCGCGGATGGCGAGGACCAGGTCGTCTTCAAACACAATCTGCGCCGGAATTTCGCGCGCAACAATTTTTTCAAACAGGGTCTTGCTCATAAATCCAGGTGGCAAGTGCCGGGGACACGTGACACGAAACGGCCCTTCCTGTCACCCGTCACATTTTATTCCACCACCAGCGCGCAGTCGTTCTGCGCGGTCTCAGCGGTCAGGCAGCCGCGCAGATAAAAAACAATTTGATCCTGCAACTGCTCGCAGCGGCTGTTCCAGCGGCGCGCCCCGGCAAGCTGTTTGACACAGCCGCGCAAACCCTGAAAACGCACCACCCGCGGCGAAGTGCGGAGCCGGATGCGCAGTTCATCCCGCAAGCGCGGGAAGAAAAGCAGTTCCAGACTGCCGCCGGTTTCACTGGCGAGCCGGACCAGATCAGCCACGCTGGCTTCCCCGGCATGGCTGCCGGGTTCCTCCGAGTGGATGCTGTAGCCCAGATGGAGCAGCGCTTTTTCCAGCGCCATGGAAAATTCGCCAATCGTCACCGCCTCGCGGGCCAGTTCGGTCTTGAAATAATGAAACACGCTGGCGGCGGCATGCCGGAGCGTTTCCGGTTCCAGCAGGCTGTTGGCCTCGCCCACGATTTCCACGGCGATCATATCCGCCGAGCAGGGGATGCTTTCCCCGTTGTTAAGCTGGAACAGCAGGCAGTTGGAATGCAGCGCAATCATCGGGCAGCCTCCAGTTTGCGCACTTCCTGCACAAAATCAGTGGCCTCCTGAAACCGGCGGTAAACGCTGGCAAAACGCACATAAGCCACCGAATCTATTTCCCGCAGGCCGTCCATGACCATCGTGCCGATGAATTCGCCGGGAACCTCCGTCTCAAATTTGGTGGTGACAGTCGCTATGATATGATCCACAAGATCCTCCATTGCTTTGGGTGTGACCGGCCGTTTCTGGCAGGCTTTGCGGATGCCGGAAAGCAGTTTTTCGCGGGAAAATTCCTCATGCCGCCCATCGCGCTTCAAAACCATCAACCCTTCATGCTCGACCTCTTCGTAAGTGGTAAACCGATGATTACAGGCGGAACATTCACGGCGTCGGCGGATAGTCGCGCCTTCACGAGAGGCGCGCGAGTCAATGACTTTGTCTTCCTGACAAGCACACTTGGGGCAACGCATAAAACCACAGCTTATTGTGGCTGCTTGTTTTTACCATACAAACCTTTGTGGTGTCAAGTTTCCTTAATTTTGCCACAGCGATCTATTTTTACCTCTGGAACACGTGCTTCAGAGCCTGCACGAACCGCCCCGATTGGCGATTCGTTCTCGTCCTCGTTCTCGAAACCTCTGAAAATCAAGAACTAAGGCAAAAAACGAGGGTTCCTCCCCGTTTTCAGTGGAATGGTTGGCGGTCTTTGGTGTGGAAAACCAGATGAATGCAGACGGCAGAAAGCGATTGCGGCCTAACGCCGGTTGGGATGCCCCAAAGGGGCATTGGCCTCCAGCCCAACGTTGCGGTAACGCCGCTACGTTGGGCTAACAAAAAAAAGATTCTGTTAGCGGCTACGTGGTCTTTTGTGGAAATGGGTGTAGAGTCGCAATTGAATGCAAACATGCAGAGCAAGCAGATGGGCCGGCGGCTTGGTGGACAGAACTGCGCTGCGGTTCTGTCTGCACTGCAACTCTGTAGCGGCGGTCTGTGACCGCCGTCTTTGCTGCCAATCCATCAAACCGAATCAAGCCTGCTCAAACCCAATCAAACCGAATAAAGGATAAAATCGAGACCTTGCGCCCATGGTGTAGTGTCGGCGCTGTGCGCCGATGAATCGAGCCACAGGCCCGATATTACACAGGCTTGAACGACCCACCCACCAACTTGCCGGGAGTTCTCGCCGCGCCGAAGCAAGCGAAGGCGGGTCACATGACGCCGCTACCACTGCCGCCGTGGTAGGGCGGACCTGCTGGTCCGCCGGGGGGATCACCGTGCAGTTTATCCCAGTAAATCCGACCAAATCCGACCAAATCCGACCAAAAAATTAAATGCTGAATAAAAAAATCACCGGCTACCGCCCAGGTGATGCCCGATTGTTTCAACCCCAAATCCAAAGTTCGAAAGCCGATCAGCAGCTTGGGACAGAATTTCACCCGCACCTTTCCAGATCCGCGCAAAACTCATTTCGGACTTCGGGTTTCGGGCTTCTTTCGGATTTCGGGGACTCGGACCTCGGATTTCGGATTCAATCCCCCCCCCCCACCCAGTTGAGCAGCTTGAACGTGAGTTCGGCCGAGGGTTTGGCCGCGCCCGACAGCCATTGTTCCACCGCCTGCCGGCTTACGCCCAGCCGCCGCGCCAGCGCCGCTTTCTGGCCGCGCCCGCCCGCCCGGTCGCGGACGGCCTGCAGCAGTTCCGGCAGTGAGCCGATGCCCCCCGGCCCGCCGCCAACAGCCTTGGGCTTGGCGACTTTGTCAAGTGGTGCTTGCGTACCGGCCGCGCCGGTTTTGGCCCCGGCCACGCCCGGCAGCGGCCGCGGCAGGGGCCGGATCACCGAACTGGTCTTGCGCATCTGTTCCAGATACAGCCCGGCGTAATCGGAAATTTCCCGCGCAAAATTCTCCGCCGCCAGCGGGGTCTTGAACTGGTTGGCTTGAAACCAGCGCAAAATTTCCTTGATGAGAAAGGCCTGCGGATCAAAGCCGGGCGTGGGTTCGGCCAGCGGATACCGGGGGGCATAGCTCGTGGGCAGAAACAGCTCCGGGTTGCGGTCGTAGGCATCGCTGAAAAGCCGGGAATACCAGTCAGGATCGTGCTGAAGTGTCCATAGCATGGGCGAACTGCCGCTGGCGATGCCTTGGCCGGTGGCCAGCCACTCCCCGTTGACTTCAAAGACCCGGCAAATCGCCGTGCCCAGCGCCATCCGCAGCGGGGCGCGGCCATATTCCACATTGGCCAGTTGATCGCGGCTGATGCCCAGCTCTTTGGCAAACGCCGGCTGCGGCCACTTGATCTGCCGCCGGAACTGCTTCACACGCGCGCAGATGGCGCGCTCGCGTCCGGCCAATGAACTTGCTTTCGGGGCCACGGCTTAAGCATACAGGCAAAATTATTTCTGTAAATTTGTATTGCAAAACACAGAAACGTGTTGTATAACACATTTGCGACTGGCACGCCAAAGGGCCATCGCCAGTGCCGCCCGGCGGCAGCCGGTGCCCGGAAGCTTCAACCACAGGTGTCAGATCCCCAAAAAGTTTGAGCCGCCGTCCGCCGGTTGCCACCGCGAAAGCACTGCCAATCCAACCCGCCTGGAGCATTGCCATAAATGCTCCAAATAAATCCCGAATGAAAAAAGACACCATGAATACCACCCGGAAAATTGAACGGCTCCTCGCCCAGTACAACCAGTTGGACGGCGAACGCCTGCGCCACGAAAAAATGGCCGCCACGCTGGCGGAAGGCGAACAGTCGTTGTCGCGCACAACGGATATTGAGAACAAGGTCCAGTTTGAAAAACTCAGCCAGCTCCGGCTGCGGCGGGAAATGGTGCCGCGAAAAATCCAGGAATTCGCCGGCGCAGCCGGGGCCGCCAAGGCGGAACTGGCCGAAGAGTGCCAGCGCGCCACCGCCGCGCTGCTGGAGTTGATCAACCAGAAAACCGCGGCGCTGTCGGCCAAGCTCGCCCTCGCGTTGCAGCCCTTCTTTCCGCCCCGGTCAAAAACGCTCACCACCGCCGAGATAATTGTTGCGCAGGCGCAGATGTTCGCCGTGGCGGACCTGGAGACGATTGCCGGCCGGATTGTCTATCACTCAACGCCTGGCACGGTTTTGTTTAAGGCGCTGGACCGGCTGCGCACCGGGAACTTTGTAAACCGGCCCGTGGTGTTAAAGGCCGCCGAACTGGTTGAAATCGCCGCCACCATCGAACGGATAAAAATCTAAAATGACCCTCATGACCGCCATTTCCCCACCCGCTGTGTCCGCCGCTCCCGCCCCGGCCTGGAGCTTCAGCCCGCGCGTCTGTCTGGTGCCGGTGAGCCTGGTCCGCGCCCTGCGGGGATGCGACGCCGACCGGGCGATCAGCGGCGTCGGCGATCCCCGGCACCCCCAATTCTTGCGCTGGGTGTTCGATGTGGCGGCCCGGCCCGGGCGTACGCGTGAACTGCGCTTTTGGAAAGAGGAAATTCTGGCGCACCATGCCGCCGGCTGGCGTCCCCCCGTCGGCAGCCGGAATACGCCGTCCGACAAATCGTGCCCGCCGTCGGTGGCCATTGCCAGAATTCTCGGCAACCGGCCGGATTTTCGGCGCGGCGAAATCGAAGTCCAATGGACCATGAGCCGGGTGACCGTTCTGGCGCTCATTCGCGCCGGGGAAATTACCGAAGTGAACCATCGCCTGACCCGCGCCAGCCTGGCTGAATTCCTCGAACGGCGGTTGCAATGAGCGGGCCGGATCGAAATTCGTTGCCCCAAATTTCGCGGTTCCTCGCTGTTTTCGGTAAAATGGTCGGCGGTCTTTGGTGGAGAAAACCAAATGGATGCAGACGGCAGAAAGGGATTGCGGCACAACGCCGGTTAGGATGCCCCAAAGGGGCATTGGCCTCCAGCCCAACGTTGCGGCAACGCCGCTACGTTGGGTTAACCAGCAAACAAATCAACAACCGCAACGCGGTTGCGGCCAATGCGCCGCGGTCATGCGAACGAAATGGCCGCAACCGCGTTGCGGTTGGGAATGTCTGTTGGGCTGTGTGACATATCGTTGAACGCATTGATTTCTATTCCACCGAAAACAGCGAACCAATTTCACCCTCTTTTTGAAAATGTTTTGGTTCGCTGTTTTCGGTGGAATTGACTTGGCCGGCACACGATTCCCGAGGAAACCCTTTTGAACCTGGAACGCTCCATTTCGCCAAAGTGCTGGGAGCGTTTCTCCCTCTCCCGGAGGGAGAGGGCCGGGGTGAGGGCGAGCGTTAAACCATTTAATTCCAGTATCTTCTGCAAACCAGAAGCACGCTCGCCAATTTCTTTTGGATGGAAATCGCTCCGGGGAAGTCCGTTTGTTGAGAGCCAACCCGTCGCCCGGCCCATCCCACTGAAAACAGCGAACCAATGTTTCGTCACTGGCCGTTGGAGCTGTTGGGAAAACACCACAATTCATTGGCTGAAGTCGTCGCCTGCGCCATTCCACCCCAAACCGTGAGTTTCATCACTGCCGCCGAACCGTCAAAAACGCCCAGAATGGCCACCATGCCATGCCGGCCGCTGGTGTTCTCATTGGGACTGCTCGCGCCATCATTGAACAGTTGTTCGTTATCCTTGGCCGTGGCGTTGTTCCCCTCCCAAAACGCCACGCCCTCGGGGAGCAGTTGCGCCAGTTTCACCGGCGGATTCATGGCCCGGCCGTAGCCGCAGACGGCGCCGTTCATCACATAGCTGGAACTCTGCTGGGGCCGCAATTTAAACAGCGCATTGTTGGTGTCATCGCTCGGACAGAAATATGTTCTCGCGTTGAGCAACACCTGCCAGAAACTGCCGGTGGCGACCGGGAATTGTGCCGGGCCGGTGGCCGTGGGGTCTTTGGTGTAAAGCCAGCCCTGGGGCGGGTTGGCAGATTGTTCGCCGGAAGCCCAGTTCGCCCAGGGCATGAAATCGTTGTTGTCCGAGGCCACAAGATTCATGGCAATCCCAAATTGCTTGAGATTGTTCAAATCGGCCGCCCGGTATCCGCGCTGTTTGGCCCCGGCCAAGGCCGGCAGCAGCAGCGCGGCCAGAATCGCAATGATGGCGATGACCACCAGCAGTTCAATCAACGTAAAAGCGCCGGGCGGGCGGCTTGTTTGCTTGGTTTCCATATTCGTGTTCCTGGTTTTTGGATGCTGCGGGCGTCATGTCCAATGCGCTCTTCACACCCATACTGATACTGGTTCGCCCGTAAAATCTTGCAGGACTTTTTATTATGGACGGAATTCTTTGCCCGGAAGTTTCCGCTATTTCACTTTCACGGATAAATTTCCGCCGCGCCCGCCCCTCATCTTGTCTGCCCCGCCGGGATGGCTTGAGGTTGCGGCCTGATGTATTGGTCGTATCGTGAGGGCTGGCCCGTTTCCCAAGGCCGGTAGCGGTTGCAGAAATCAATTCGTTCACCAACAGAAGGATGGTCGAACAGCCAGATTTTCACGAGGATTCCTGGCCGGGAAATGCCCAGGCTGTTTTGCTGGAGCTTCACAAAGGCTGTGGCCGCCGCGTGATTGTTGTGCGTCAATTCCAGGCCAAACCGGTCGGCCTCATGCTCGATGTGCCGGCTGAAGGCCATCGGGATGGGCAGCCCCGCCAACGAGACGATCAGGATCAAAAGCGCCAGCAGCGGCAGCGCGGCAAAATCCGACAGGGAGCTGAATCCAAAACGCATGTGGAATCGTTCGATGACGCGCCCGGCCAGCCGATACACCACATACCATAATAGTATGATTAGAACCGAATTGAACACGATCAGTTTGATGAGATGCCCGAGCACATAATGCCCCATCTCGTGTCCCAGAATGAAGAGCAGCTCGTCTTCCTTGAGCGATTTCAGCGTGGTGTCCCAAAGCACGATTCGTTTTGTGCCCATGAAGCCGGTTACATAAGCATTCAGGGTCTTGGTGTCCGCGCTCATATTGACTTCGTAAACGCGGCCGCTCTCAATGCCACCCCGCGCCGCCTCGGCCAGAATTTTTGTTTCCAGCGCCTGGTCTTGCAACGGTTGAAACCGGTGGAAAAGCGGATCAATCACGACCGGTTGGATGAATTCCATGACGCACAGAAACGGCGCTGCCAGCAGTCCCAGATAAAGCCACCAGCGGCGCGGACTCTGCTTGATCATGAAAAATGGGAACCAGCCCACGACCAGGCCCAGGCCAATCATAACCACCGCATTCTTGACATAATTGCCCAGCCATCGGTTGAAGGTCTGATTGGACAAATCATAGCTGTGCGGCTGAATGAATCCGGCGTAAAAGTTCAGCGGCAGGCTGGCCAGGTAATAAACCAGCCCAAAGCCAATGCAGTAGAGGACAAAAGTGGCATACCATCGCCGGCCCCACCGCTCCGCCCAAGACCGCGTTCGCGCTGAAAACCCGGTGAATAAAAAAAGCATGAGAATCAACAGATTCCATAAAATAAAGACGCCCACCAGCGTCATGCCGCTGTGGTAATGGCTGAGGGCTTTTGCATCAGGCTCGGGCACGGCCACGGGCGAGGTGTCGGGTGCCAAATGCTCGATTTGAGCTGGTAGCTGGGAAGGTGGTGGTGGCGTGTTGGCCGGCTCGCTCCCGCAGACGCCAGGGCACACAAAGCACAGCCAGACCAGGAATATCCACGGGCCGAACGCGAACCATGTCTGGAAAATCTTCATCGGTTGCCGCTTGATATGCCTGAATGCCCCGCCAGTCAATCAATTTGGGCCAGTTGGGGCCGATTGGGCACATCTGATCACTGTCCTTGAAGCCAGCCGTCTGTTGGCCTGAATGCGCCCGGATACGCGCACGCTTTCTCCTCCGGCCTCCTTCTCCCCTCAACGGGGAGAAGGACTGAGGATGAGGGGTGGTTATACCCAGTGCTCCCATTTCCTCGCGTTAGCAAGGACAGTGTCGAGCTGTGCCGTCAGACATTTTTTGGAACCCGCCGTCAAAAACCGCCTGGAATCGAAATTCTTTGCAAAGCCGCTTGCCATCATTCTTCTTTCGGCTATTATGCGTGGCTCATTTATAGCGTTTTTAGAAATTAGAGAATACATAGTGATCAAGCATTTTTATGGCAACAGCAAATGACCTCCGCCGCGGCATGGCAATCAATTATAATGGCGACATCACCGTCGTCCTGGACATGCAGCACCGCACGCCCGGCAACCTGCGCGCCTTCGTGCAAGCCACGCTCCGCAGCATCCGCACCGGCAAATCGTCCGATGTGCGGTTCAGCTCCACCGAGAAAATCGAGCCGGTGCCGATGATCACCAAGAAAATGGAGTTCAGCTACAAAGACGGCGAGGATTTTGTGTTCAACGACCCGGAAACCTACGAGACGGTCAACCTTTCCAAGGAACTGGTCGGCGACGCGAAAAACTTTCTCGTGGAAAACGCCGAGGTGACTGTCACGTTCGTCGAGGAAAAGGCCGTGACCGTGGAAATTCCGGCCAGTGTGATCCTGACCGCGACGGACGCGCCGGAAGGCATCCGCGGCGACTCGGCCAACAACGTGCAAAAGCCCATCATTCTGGAAACCGGCATTACGGTGCAGGCGCCGCTGTTTATCAAGACCGGCGAAAAAATCAAAATTGACACGCGCACCGGCAAATACATGGAGCGCGCCTGATTTTGGTTCTGGATTTTAAATCGCCAGTTTGAAATTCTACCGGCCTGCCCCGCGCGGGCCTTTTTATTGGCTGCAAATAATTGCGTTTTTGCGGCGGAAATGCTTTTCATTGGCAGGCATCTGGGGTATTACATTATATAAAGTCCATGTCCGGGCAAATTAAAGGTGAAAAGGTATATCGTGGCATCGCTGTTTCAGCAGGCGTCTGCCGGGGGAAAGTTGTCGTCCTGCATCACGCCCGTCATGCCATCGTCCGCCGCGAATTGGCCCCGGATGCCGTGCCCCAGGAGATAAAACGCTTCGAGCACGCCCTCGTCCGCACCCGCCAGCAGATCACCGAAGTGCAGCGCCGCGTCGCGGACACCATGAGTTCTTCCGAAGCAGACATTTTTGACGCGCACCTGCTCATGCTGGAAGACCGCGTGCTCATCGAGGAGGTCATCAAGATCATCCACGAGCAAAAATGCAATGCCGACTACGCTTTCCATACCGCGTCCAACCGCTACATCGCCGTGCTCGAAACCGTCGAGGATGAATATCTCCGTGAACGCGCCGCCGATTTGCGGGATCTCACCACCCGCGTGCTCGATAATTTGCTCGACGTCAAACAGTTGCTCGATCTCCGGCATCTGACCGAACCGTGCATCCTGGTGGGCCATGATCTCAGCCCGTCCACCACCGCGCAACTGGACCGGAATTTCGTGCTGGGCTTTGCCACGGAAGTGGGCGGCAAAACCTCGCACACGGCGATTCTGGCGCGGTCGCTGGACATTCCCGCCGTGGTTGGCGCGCAGAACATCAGCGAAGAACTCGAGACCGGCGACTACGCGCTGCTCGACGGCTACAACGGCACCGTCATCGTCAATCCCACCGACCAGACGATGTTTGAATACGGCCAGCTCGCCAAAATCAAGGCGTCGCTGGGCGAAAAACTCCGCGAAATCCAAAGCCAGCCAGCCGTCACCCTGGATGGCAAGAGCATCCACCTCTCCGCAAACATCGAGGACCAGTTCGACGTCGAGGCCGTCCTCAAGCACGGCGCCGAAGGCGTGGGCTTGTTCCGCACGGAATTCCTGTTCATCAACCGCGAAAAGTTGCCCACGGAAGAGGAGCAGTACCTGGTTTATCGCCAGGTCGCGGCCATGCTCAAACCCCAGTCCGTCATCATCCGCACCCTCGACCTGGGCGGCGACAAGTTTTCCTCGCAGCTCCAGCTTGCCCAGGAGATGAACCCCTTTCTCGGCTGGCGCGCCATCCGTTTTTGCCTCGCCCAGCCCGAAGTGTTTCGCGCCCAGATCCGCGCCATCCTGCGGGCCAGCGCCGATGGCTGCGTCAAAATGATGTATCCGATGATTTCCGGCGTGGATGAATTGAACCAGGCCAACGCGCATGTCGAAAAATGCAAGGCCGAGCTGCGCGCGGAGAAAATCCCCTTCGATGAAAAGCTCGAAATCGGCGCGATGATTGAAATCCCGTCCGCCGCGCTCGTGGCCGATGCGCTCGCCAAAAGGGTGAACTTTTTCAGCATTGGCTCGAATGACCTGATCCAGTACACGCTCGCGGCCGATCGCACGAACGAAAAGGTTTCGCATTTGTATGAGCCGACGCATCCGTCCATTTTGCGCCTCATCAAAATGACGGTGGATGCCGCCCACGCCCGGGGCATCTGGGCCGGTGTCTGCGGCGAAATCGCCGGCGATCCCGTGCTCGCGCCCCTGCTGATCGGTCTGGGCGTTGACGAATTAAGCGCCGCGCCTTCGGCCATTGATTCGGTAAAATACATCATCCGCCGCCTCAAAAACGAAGAGGTCCGCCAGCTCGCCGATTTCGCCCTTCAGTGCGAGTCGCCCACCGAAATTTTTGCCCGCTGCCAGGCCTTCGCCTACCAGACCGCGCCCAGCCTGTTCGAAAACAAGGCGTAAAGCCCGAAGCCCAATCAGCAGCTTGGAGCGGAATTTCACCCGCTCTTTTCCGGCACGGTGCAAAACTCAATTCGAACTTCGGATTTCTTTCGGATTTCGTGGACTCGGACTTCGGATTTAGTCACCGCTTCCTGACCTCGTCGGCTGCGGGTGTTATCGCTTATGACAAGAATTCATACCGGGAATACGCCAAATCAGTTTAAGAATTGACTCCGGGAAAAACCTTCATCACTTTGAACGGGTTCACACGCGTAAACCGATGAACCAGATATGAACCAAACCGATTTACCGGGCGGCTATCCGTCCCAGCCTAAAACTTGTGGTCTGGCCATTTGGAGCCTGGTGTTGGGCATCCTCAGCCTCTCTTGTCTTACCGTTTTTTGTGGCATTCCCGGCGTGATCTGCGGCCACAAGGCCCTCGCCCGAATAAAATATTCCGGGGGCACGCTCGGCGGTCAGGGATTGGCCATCGCGGGACTGGTAACGGGCTATCTGGGAATTTTGTGGGGCCTGCTGGTCATCCCCTTGCTGGTGGCCATAGCCATTCCCAATTTCGTCAAGGCGCGTGATATGTCCATGCAGAATGCGTGCGTCAATAATCTCCGCGTGATTGACGCGGCCAAAAACCAGTGGGCTTTGGAAACCGGGAAAACCAACGGCGCCGTTCCCACCGAGCAAGACCTCAAACCCTATTTCAAAAACCACGTTTTCCCCATTTGTCCCGCCGGCGGCATCTACACCATCGGGCGCGTAGGTGGCGACCCCATGTGTTCGATTCCCGCCCATACATTATCGCAGGTTGGCGGCGGCCACGTGGCAAATGAACCAGCCCCGAGTATCAACACCGTCACTGTCAGGGTCACGACCACTCAGCAGCCAGCCACGCCGCAGGCGACTGCGGGTTTCCACGCAGCGGCTGTCCCCGCGGAAGGCACATTTATCCCGGCGCCCTATCGCACGGACATGGTTCACGACCCCAAGCGCAACCTGCTCTACATCTCGGCGGGCGACTCCATATTACGCTATCAACTGGCTTCAAACTCTTTTCTGCCGCCACTGAATCTGCGGGGCGACCTGCGCGGCATTGACCTTTCGCCCGACAACGACCTGCTGGCGGTGGCAGACGCCGCCAATACCACCGGCAACATCGGCATCCACCTGGTGGACCTGAAAAGCGAAGCCGACCTGCATGTGACGTTCCCGGCGGAACGTAGCGAAGGCGGCACTTACTCGGTCGCCTTTGGCGCCGACGGCGCGGTCTGGATCACCTCGAGCTTTCAAGGTTCCGGTGACGTGCCGTTGCGCAAATATTCGCCGGCCACCCGGAAGGTGATGGTGGCCGCACGGGTTGGCCAGGACACCATGCTGACTGCCAGCGCCAATCACGAATATATCGGATATGCCGAAGCCAACAGCAGCGCCGGTAATTATGGCCGGTTCCGTTGCGAGTCAGCCCATCCGCTTCCGCCGCTGCGGGCTAATGCATTCTTATATGAAATTGGGGTCAGTCGGGATGGCTCGCAGTTGGCCGTGCCGACGTATGGAAAAATGGTTCTTTCCGGCGCCGCCATGCAGCAGCTCGACGAAAAGGAAACCCTTGACGCCGTCTATCATCCGCTGCGGGATTTTATTTTCCTGACCCGGGCCAACATATCCACCATTGCGGTTTACGAAACCACCAATTATACGAAGGTGAAAGACCTCGATTTTGGCGAACGGTTTGAGTGGCCTGGGCAGCACGCGTTTCAATCGGGACGCCTGCGCCTGTCCAGCGATGGCAAATTCGTCTTCTGTACGGTGCAGGGCGGCGTCCGCTATGCCGAAACCGGGCTTTAATCCATAGCTGCCGACGTCAAGAGCTCAAACATTTTAGTCAGCGCCTCCTCACGGAAGCTGCTACCACGGTTATTTCACAGTTACGACGACGTAATTCTTTTTGCCTTTGCGCAACAGGACGTGTTTGCCAAAAAGCAAATCATTTGAAACCACGGAACGCGCCGCGCTGGCCTCGCGCACGTTGTTGATGTTTACGCCGCCGCCTTCAATGTCCTTTCGCGCCTGCCCCTTGGAGGGACACAGGCCGGCGTGCATCAAAAGTTCCACCAGCGGAATGCCCGCGCCGTCCAGTTTGGCCTTTTCAATTTCTTTGGTTGGCACTTCCCCGACGATTTCGTTGAACGTGCTTTCGGCGATGCCCTCCAGCTTGCCGCCGAACAGGATTTCACTCGCGCGAACCGCCTCCGCCGTGGCGCCTCCGCCGTGGATCAAATCCGTGGCTGCCTTTGCCAGCGCCTTGTGCGCAACCCGTCCGCCGGGATTTTCGGCGTGCTGTTTTTCAAGCGAATCAATTTCGTCCTTCGACAAAAATGTGAAGTATTTCAGGTAACGAATGACGTCGCGGTCGTCGGTGTTGATCCAGAACTGGTAAAATTTATAAACACTCGTTCGTTTGGGATCGAGCCAGATGGCGCCGGCGACGGTCTTGCCGAATTTCGAGCCGTCGGCGTTGGTAATGAGCGGGAGCGTGAGGCCGAAAACCTGCCGGCCAAGTTTTTTGCGCGTAAGTTCGATGCCGGCGGTAATGTTGCCCCACTGGTCGCTGCCGCCGATTTGCAGCTCGCAGTTGCCGTCG
>Ga0181520_10007573_pt1 | contig 15920 bp, 13 predicted proteins | sample PEATcosm2014_Bin_29_FD_132451 | JGI IMG/M metagenome (GOLD analysis project Ga0181520, IMG submission 132451) | Peatland microbial communities from MTU Mesocosm Facility, Houghton, MI, USA - PEATcosm2014_Bin02_30_metaG | ecosystem: Environmental > Terrestrial > Soil > Wetlands > Peat | place...
AGCGCGATCCGCATCGGGGCGGCCGAACAAGGTCGAGCTCGCCTCTCGGGGTGGAGGCTGCCAGAGGTATCGGTCACCCGGCTGTTCTAACGGTCCGTGATGGCAGCGCCACTCAGGATCCTCGCAGGCCGATTAAATCCACATGAACTCGTCAGGATCCAAGGAGGCCAAGCGTTCGAGCGGGGCTGTTTCCCGGGCTTTCATCCGGAGCCGGGTGACGCGCTCAGACCTTCGGCACCCCCGTCGATGAGGAGTCGGTCGCGTTCGGCACCCGGATACCGTCGCAGACGACCCCCAGCATGCGCCGGCGGGCGTCTTGGTCGAGGCCTGCTTGGACCGCTGCCTGACACGTACCTATCACGAGGCCTATGAGCTCATCGACCGAGGTGTCGTGCCGGACGACCCCGGACTCCTGGGCCCTCGCGAGGAGCAGCCCCATGCGTGCCTTCATCTCCTCCAGTTTCTCGGCGCAGCGCGTCTTGAAGTCGATGCCTATGGCACCCATGGCGTCGAACAGGTCGTGCTTGGCGGTGGCCTGACGGGCGAACTCGTGAAGGAACGAGAACAGTGCCGGGCCGGGGGACTCCGCGGACGCCTCGGCCTTGGCAAGCGCGAGCAGATCCTCGAGGCGCGTGGAGACGATGGCCTCGAAGAGGTCTTCTTTTGTAGGGAAGTGGCGATAGACCGTTCCCACTCCTACCTCGGCGCGTTCCGCCACCCTGTCGATGGGCGCGGAGACACCCTCGGCGGAGAAGACTGACTCGGCTGCTTCGAGTATGCGCTCACGGTTCCTCACGGCGTCCACGCGAAGAGACCGGATCTTGGGGAGATCGGTTGTCACTGGACCGGGTGGGCAGCGCTGTTGACAAACGGAACGATCGTTCCGTATAGTGGGGGAGGAAGCGGAGCCATCGCTCCGAATATATCCGAACCAGCCAGACACGAGCCACCGGAACAGGGGGAACCCGATGACCAACGAGCCGACCGCTGTAGACGCCGTACCAACCACCAGCGTAACGAGCTCCGAGCCCGATCCGACCCGGTGGTGGTCGCTCGCCGTGATTGCCGTTGCGCAGCTGATGATCGTGCTTGACGCGTCGGTCGTGATCGTCGCTCTGCCCTCTGCGCAGCGAGCCCTGCACATCTCGACCGCCGACCGCCAGTGGGTGCTGAGCGCCTACACGCTCGCCTTCGGCAGCCTTCTGCTTCTCGGCGGCAGGATCGCCGACTACCTCGGGCGGCGACGCATGTTCATCGTCGGACTCATCGGCTTCGGAGCTGCTTCCGCCCTCGGCGGTTTGGCGCAGGACCCGGCCATGCTCTTCGGCGCCAGGGCCCTGCAGGGTGCGTTTGCCGCGCTCATGGCACCTGCTTCGTTGTCCCTTCTCACCACGACGTTCACCGCGGTCCAGGAGCGGGCTCGCGCCTTTGGCATCTACGGCGCCATCGCCGGAGGAGGTGCGGCCATAGGCCTGGTGCTGGGCGGCACCTTGACCCAGTGGGCCTCGTGGCGCTGGACCTTGCTCATCAACGCGCCCATCGCCGTGGTGGCGGTTCTGGGCGCATTGCGCTTCATCAAGGAGAGTCGCGTGCACGAGCGCAGCGGCTACGACATCCCTGGAGCGGTGACCGTCACGGCGGGGTTCTTCCTGCTCGTCTACGGCTTCACGATGGCGGGCACCGACGGATGGGCGGCGCCTCTAACTCTCGGGCTGTTGGCGGGAGCAGCTGCCGCCCTTTGCATCTTCGTCGTCATCGAACTTCATTCGGCCCAGCCGCTGTTGCCCATGCGCGTGGTCCTCGATCGCAATCGGGGCGGGTCCTACCTGGCTTCGCTGCTCGTGGGAAGTGCCCTCTTGGGGACCTTCCTCTTCCTCACCTACTTCCTCCAGGAGACCCTTGGGTACTCGGTATTAAAGACCGGGTTCGCCTTCCTTCCCTTCTCGGGAGGGATCATCGTGGGCGCCGGTCTGGCCACACGCCTGCTTCCCCGCATCGGGCCACGAGCTTTGATGGTGATCGGGCTGATGTTTGCTGCGGGCGGATTGTTGTGGTTCACGGGCCTGAGTGTGCACAGCACCTACCTGGCCCACGTCCTGCCGCCCGAGATCCTCGTCAGCCTCGGCATGGGCATGACATTTGTCCCGATGTCCTCCACGGCCCTGGTGGGCGTCGACCCCCTCGACGCGGGTGTGGCCAGCGCACTTGTCAACACCACTCAACAAGTCGGGGGATCGCTCGGTACTGCGCTCTTGAACACAGTGGCCTCTGCCGCGGCGGCCAGCTACCTCACCGCACACGTCCGCACCGGCAGGGCAGCGCTCCAGGTCGCCGCGGTCCACGGCTACACCACGGCCTTCACAGTTAGTGCGGCCCTGCTCGCATCCGCCGCCGTGGCAGCGGGCGTGCTCGTGCGTGCGTCGCGTCATCATGTACTGCGCGAGATCGTGGTCGGTGACCCGGAGGTGTCGAGCTCGGCGTTGATGGCCGAGTCGGCTGTCTCCCCCTGATGCGCCGACCGGGGCAAGGCACGTCGGCGGCGGTCAAAAGGGTGGTCCGCGGCCCAGGCGGCAGTCCTAGAGAACGGTGCCCTGATGGAACACGAGACGCCATTTGTCGTCCGAGCATCTCCATAGGGAACTTCGGCGTGCGCGACGCCCGTCGCGACTCGAGACGTAGGTCAAGAGGATGAGCTTCGACTCCAGGACTGTTCCGTGCATCTCGGTCACCTCTACGCCGCAGGTGTCCGCGCCCACTTCGGCGGCAAGGGCTCGTATCGTTTCCGATCGGGTCCAATACGTGCCAGACATTCCGATTTCGCGGAATTCCGGGTCGAGCAGCTCGTCGACGAGTGCCGGAGACCGTCTGACATCCGGGGACATGAGGGCAAGTTCTCGTTCGATCACTCCGGAAAGCTCGTCGGCGGCCACCATTCACCTACCGGTCCTAGTTGTGGTTCGCACCCGAACGTTCGCTCAGAGGGAAAGATCGATCGCGCCTTGGGCCGGGACGGCTCTGTTGGCGAGTCGGGCGTAGTGAGCTGCGGCCGTCTCGGCGCTATCCCCGGCTTCAGCTGTCTCCTCGGCCGAGACCCGCACCGCCGACCTCCTGTCGACGAGTAGTCGACGCTCGCGTCGCCGGGCACCTTTCGGCACGCCTCCGTCGGTGAGATCGTAGGTGTTTATGGCTTGGGCCAGGAGGGAGTAGGACCGCAGCGCCAAAGCAATCGCTTCGTCCTCGGAGTCGGTGCTCTCCGCTTTCGCGAGGAGCCTGATGGCCATGGAGATCCCGGACCGGTCCAGATTGCCCATGGCCTCCCTCGCGTCATCGAACCTGGTCGGGATGATATCGCGACGGCATGCAGGCGAATTTCACCTGCGGCTCGCCGGACAGGCCGGGTCTGAACGAACCACCCTAATTTATTTCGTATAGTAAAGGAATGCCGCGACGGAGGGGCACGCCGGAGCTGATGCGGGGCCTCAATCGCAGCATCGTCATCAGCGCGATACGTGAGCACGGGGCGGCGTCGCGAGCTGACCTGGTCCGGTTCACCTCGATCAGCCCGGCTTCTGTGTCAGCGATCGTCTCGGATCTGATCGAGGAGGGGCTGGTCTGCGAAGAGGGCACGGCCTCCTCAGATCTCGGTCGGCCAGGGCGTCTGGTGCGATTCGCCGACGACGTGCTCGTTCTCGGCTGCGACCTCGCCTCGGCGGAGGGCTTCCGGGTGGGTCTCATGCGCCTTTCCGGCGAGCTCGTCGACTGCCGGATGCTGGCTGTCCCTGGCCAAGCTCCGAGCACCGAGCGGGTCGCCAGTCTTCTGGCCGACTATGTCGGCGAGGCGACGTCGCGTTCGGTGCCGATCCGGGTCGTCGGCGTCGGCGTCGGAGTGCCCGGAGTCGTCAATCCGGCGACGGGGCACGTGCAGATCGCTCCACTTCTCGACTGGGCGGACACCGAGTTCGGTGAGCTGCTCAAGAACCAGCTGCACATGCCTATCTACGTGGACAATGACGTGGCGTTCGCGCTGGCGGCCGAGGTCGATCGTGGCGCGGCGACCAAAGCCCGCGACGCCATCCTCGTGACCTTCGCCGAAGGTGTCGGGGGCGCGGTTTTGTTGGACGGAAGGATCTACCGCGGACGCGGAGCGGCCGGCGAGCTGGGCTACATGGTGACGGACGTCTCCAGGTCACGGGGCGATCTTCACGGCGTCGGCACGCTCGAAGACAAGCTCTTCGAGTTGGTGGCCGAGGACGCCCGCCGCGATGGGATCGACACGTCACTATGCGCGGAACAGACGGCTCGCCTGATTCACCAGATCGTGCGTTCCCGTGGCGGCTTTCGGCTGTCCGAGGACATCGCGGACGAGCTGGTGCGGACGATTGCCGCCGCGCTCGCCTGTTCGATCGCGCTCTTGGATCCCGAGGTCGTGCTGCTTTCCGGATGGATCGAGTCCGGCGGTCAAGAGACGCTCGATCGTGTCGTCGGGGATGTCAGCCGCCTCGTACCGAGCATGCCGGAGATGCAGTTTTCGTCACTGGGCGACGACCGCGTCGTTATTGGAGCGGCACTCGCCGCCCTCAAGGGAACGCTCGCGGACGTCCAAGTCGTGGAAGCGGCGATCTAGGTGACCCCACAGATCTCGTGGGACCCGATCGGCAACCGGCGCCGTGACCTGTCCCCGGCCGGCAGTGAGATGAGAGATCTCTGATGGCAGCGGTTGTGGCTCTGGACATCGGCGGGAGCGGGATCCGCGTTGCGCGCGTCCAGGACGGCGAGATCCTGTGCCGTGCGCGCCTCGACCTGATACCGGGGACCGCGCCCGCAAAGACAGCAGATGTCCTCAGGGACGCTCTCAACTCGCTCGAGCCCTCTCCCAACGACGGCGCGCTGGGCGTCGCCTTCCCAGGTTTTCTGGATGGGGCGGGCCGTGTGCTTCCAGGTATCTATCTGCCGGGCTTCGTCGGGATGGACTTTGTCGGCACGCTGGGACCGCTGATGTCGGGTCGTCCGATGGCGGTGGTACCGGACGTGGCCGCCGCCGCTTTGGCAGAGGCGGCGGCGACAGGCTGCGGAGGTCGGCTCCTGTGCGTCTGCCTCGGAACAGGCGCGAACGCAGCCCTGGTCGCCGGCGGTGGCGTGGTCGATCTGGCTGCGGGGTGCCTGGGCGACGCCGGCCATATCGTGGTCGATCCTGACGGCCCGCGGTGCACCTGCGGCGGACGGGGATGTCTCGAGGCGATCTGCTCCGGCCGGGCGCTCGCGCGTGACGGTGCTCCCCTCGGTTTCGTCGATGCGGCCGCTGTTTGCGGGGCGGCCCGCGCCGAGGACCGAGGGGCAACCGATCTCCTCGAGCGTGCCGGGCGCGCTCTGGGTCGCGCTCTTTCCTCATGGGCGGTGATGACCTTCCCCGACGTGGTCTTCGTGACCGGTGGTCTGTCACTCGCAGGCGAGTTGCTCTTGACGCCCGCGCGAAGCGAGATGCGGCGCGTGGGACCACCCGAGATCGTCGCCCGAGTGGACGTGCGAATCGGGCGCTGCGGCGCCGATGCAGCGTTGCTCGGAGCAGCCATCGAAGCCCAGCGAGCCCAAAGAGCCAAATCAACGCCAGGACAGGAGGCCGTCGCTTGACAACTCTCAACGTCACAGACACCGCACTTTGGCAGGACATGTGCGAAACGCCTGAGACGGTGGCGGCGACCCTTGATGCCGCCGCCGGACACGGCGAGCTTGCCCGCCTGCTCGCCTCGCACCGTCCCGGGCGCATCGTCGCCACCGGCAACGGCGCCTCGTTCTACGTCGCCACCGCCTTGTGGATGGCATCGCTCTCGAACCAACTGCTCGCTCCGGTGGTCGCCGTCCCGGCCGGCCTGCTCGCCACGGACACCTTCGGCCTTGGCAACGACGATCTGATCCTCGCCTTTTCGACATCGGGGGAGCTTCGAGACCTCGTCGAGCTGATGAACGGCCCGCAGCGCCCTCGGGCGTTCGCGTTGGTGACGTCAAGCCCCTCGTCGACGCTGGCTACCCAGGCGGATGCCGTGGCCCTGGTAGAGGTGCGCCATCAACGTGCCGTGACCCACACCCAGGCCTACCTCGGCGCCGCGGCGGTCGCCCTCGACGTGCTCGGGCGTGCCTCGGGCGACCCCTCGTTGCGGGCGGCCGCGGACACGATGCCCACGGCGCTGAGCGCCCAACTGGTTGGTGCGGTCCAATGGGCTGACGAGGTCGGGGAACCTCTGAGCAGCCCGCGCGCCGCCATCGTGTTCGGCACGGGTCAGGCGTCCGTCGCCGCATCGGAGGCCGCTTTGTTGCTGAAGGAGGTCGCAGGCGTGCCCGCCGAGGGAATGGAGACCCGCGAGGGAGCGACTTCTGGCATGTACGCGCTCGGGAGCGACCAACTCGTCCTGGCCCTGCCCGTCGGGTCAGATCCGTTGGCTGACGAGGCGGTCCGGATCTGCTCGGCAACAGGTGCCGTGGTGGTGAGGGCGCCATGGCCGCACGGGCTCGACCGGAAGTGTGCGATAGCCGCCCATTTCGCCCACCCGCTCGCCCTTGCCATCCGGCTGGCCCTGGCGCAGGGTCACGATCCTGACGATCCGGACTGGTACGCAACCTACAAGTCGACCGCCCGCGTAGCTGTCGAGCAAGCTCAACAACCGCCCCTTAACGGGCCTCGAGGATAAGGAGCAGTCGCATGACCGAACGCGAATTCGAGTTGAGCAGGAGGGACCTGCTTCGCTACGCCGCACAGGGCGTAGCCCTTGTCGGCACAGGGAGCCTTTTGGCCACGGGTAACCGGAGGATCACGGGATCGAGTGCCACCACCGCACTTGCGCCGCACCTCAAGCGTGGCGGGACGCTGCAGGCCGGTCTGAGCGGCGGCAGCAGCTCGGACACCCTCGATCCGCAGAACTGGGTGAACCTCGTCGACGGGGCCCGGGTGTACTCACTGTTCAACCCGTTGGTGGACTTCGACCTAGAGGCTCATCCTGTGCTGAGCCTGGCCGACGAGCTGGAGGCGAGCCGCGATGCCATGACCTGGACCATACGGGTCAAGCCTGGCATCGAGTTCCACAACGGCAAGACTCTCAGTGCTGACGACGTGCTGTTCAGTTTCCAGCGCATCGTGAACCCGAAGACGCCGGCACTGGGTGCGATATCGCTGAAGGCCCTCGACATAGCCCACGCGAAGAAGCTGGACAAGTACACGGTCCAGATCCCGTGCTTCACGCCCTTCTCGCCCCTGGCGGACATCCTGGCCTCGTACGACTTCTTCGTCGTGCCCGTGGGTTTCGACTTGAAGAATCCTGTCGGCACCGGGCCTTTCAAGTTCGAGTCGTTCACCGCAGGCCAGCAGAGCACCTTCGTGAGGAACGAGAACTACTGGGAGAGCGGCCTGCCCTACATTGACAAGCTCGTCATCAGCGACCTTCCTGATGAAGTCAGCCAGGTCAATGGCTTGAACGGCGGCACGCTCGATGTCATCGACCTTCTTTCGGCCGACTCGATCGCCCCGGTGCGCTCGGGTGGCAACAACGTGATCATCACCAAAGGCGGCGGCTACACGCCCTTCACGATGCGCGTCGACCAGCCGCCGTTCGACGACGTCCGGGTACGTCAGGCCTTCCGCCTGATGTGCGACCGCGACGCCATGTTGAGGGTCGTGTTCAGCGGTTACGGGACCATCGGCAACGACGTGTTCGGCCTGTGGGATGCCGTGTACGACACGAAGCTGCCTCAGCGTGTCCCGGACATCGACCAGGCCAAGAGCCTGCTCGCAAAGGCGGGGCACTCCCACTTGACGGTCACCCTCGTGACCAGTGCCATCGGGTCGGGGACCGTGCAGGTCGCGCAGGTCCTGAAACAGCAAGCTGAGGCGGCTGGAGTGACGGTGAACCTCAAAGAGGTGACTTCTTCGGAGTTCTTCGGGCCGAACTACCTGAGCTGGACTTTCGCCCAGGACTACTGGAACTACTACCCGTACTTCTCGAACGTCCTGCAGGGCACCTTGGCCGGGGCCCCGTTCAACGAGTGTCACACCGACAACGCCGCGTACACGAACTTGTACAAGCAGGCGGTTGCCACGCTCGATGAGACAAAGCGGGCGGACATCGCCCACGAGATGCAGGAGATGGAGTACTCGGGAGTGGCCAGCGGCTACATCATCCCGTATTTCAACCCCGTCATCGACGGCTATTCATCGCACGTGCACGGGGTCGTCTCGAGCAAGACCGGCCTTCCTCTTGGGGCATACGGCTTCAAGAACATGTGGCTCTCGTAATCCTCAAGACGAGCTGTGATGGGCGATCACCCTCACGCCGGCCGACGGCGAGCAGCTGAGAGTCGCCCAAGCGCGCCTCGGGGCGCGGGTCCAACCGCGAGCGAGCGCAAAGACGGTCACGACAAGGCGATGGTCGCCCGCGCCGGTGCTTGGCGCAGGGACTATGCGAGAGCTCACCCCATCGTGTCTCTCGTGGCAGGACGAACCGGCCAGGGGATCATCACGCTGTTCCTGGTCTCCCTGGTCGTGTTCGCCGCGACACAGTTGCTGCCCGGCAACGCGGCACGCGCAATACTCGGCTTCTCCGCCACGCCACAGCGGATTCATGCGCTCGAGCTCGAGCTTGGCCTCTATCGAGGCTGGTGGTCCCAGTACTGGGGCTGGTTGTCGGGACTGCCGGTCGGACGACTCGGCACCAGCCTCGCCAACAGCGAGCCGGTGTGGCGGCTCGTCGAGCCGCGACTGTTGAACTCGGCGGTGCTCGTGGCGGTGAGCGGGCTCGGCGGATGTGCGCTCGGGATCGCCCTCGGCGCAGTAGCAGCCCTTCGCCACGGCAGCCTCCTCGACAACTCGATGACCGTGGGGGCGCTCGCCGTGCTCGCCGTGCCCGAGTTCGTCGTCGCCATCGCCGTTGTCATCCTGTTCTCGACCGTCGTCTTTCACCTGTTCCCGGGCGTGTCCCTGCTCACGCCCGGCGAGAACATCCTCCAGGCTCCGCGTCTGCTCGTGTTGCCGGCGCTCAGTCTCGTGATCGTGACGATCCCCTACGTCTACCGAATGACCCGGGCGGCGACGCTCGAGGCTCTGGAGTCGCCCTACGTCGAGATGGCCCGTTTGAAGGGAGTGCCACGGTGGCGCGTGCTCGTGCAGCACGCCCTCCCCAACGCGTTGCCGCCCACGATCCAGGTGGTCGGCCTCACGTTGCTGCGGCTCGCCGGTGGCATCGTGCTCGTCGAGGAGGTGTTCGACTTCCCTGGGATAGGGCAGGGCCTCGTGAACGCCGTGACCGATCGTGACATCCCTGTGATCCAGTTCATAGTGGTGGCGTTGGCCGCGTTCTACGTCGTCGTGAACATCACCACCGACGTGCTCGCCCTCTTGTGCTCGCCGCGCCGGAGGATCCCGGCGTGAGAGCGCCAGCCGCGTCGAGCAAGCTCCGTCGCCACGAGTGGCTGACGCTGCTTCACCGTGCAGCGTCCAGCCGTCGGGGGACCGTCGGGTTGGTGCTCACCGGCTTTGTCGTGCTCGTGGCCGTCGTGGGAGCCATCTGGACGCCGGACTCGCCCACGGCATTTCTCTACGAACCTCTCCAGAAGCCTTGCGTCCAAGCGCTCCTCGGCGGGGACTACCTCGGTCGCGACGTCCTTTCACGTGTGCTCGCAGGCGGCTGGGTGCTGCTCGTGATGGCCGTGGCGGCCACGGTGATAGGTGTCAGCCTGGGCGCCTTCCAGGGAATCGAGGCTGCTTACCTCGGCGGGCGCACCGACACGATGATCATGCGCGGGATGGACGTATTCCTTGCCTTCCCGGCGGTCGTGCTCGCTCTGCTCATAGTCGGCACGGTCGGCCCCAAACTCTGGCTCATCGTGCTCGCCGTAGGTCTCGGACACGTGCCTCAGGTGGCCCGCGTGATGCGCGCGGCGGCACTCGACATCGCCGAGCGGGACTACGTGAAGGCCGTCGAGCTGCAAGGCGTCAAGCCGACACGGATCATCACCGGGGAGATCCTGCCCAATCTCGTCAGCCCGCTCATGGTCGAGCTCGGGTTGCGGCTCACCTACTCGATCGTCATCATCGCGGGCCTCTCCTTCCTCGGATTCGGCCAGCAGCCCCCGGCTCCCAGCTGGGGAACCATGATCAGCGAGAACCGCATCGGCCTGCAGACCAACCCGTGGGCTGTCATAGTGCCTGCCGCGCTCATCGCCTTGCTGGCGATCGGCACGAACCTGTTCGCCGACGCCGTTGCACGGGCGGCCATCGGTGCAGATCGCCAGGTCGAGCAGGCCTTCGTCCGCACCGAAGCCGCGAAGGCATCGGGGTGAGGCGCTCGTGACTGCTGGGGGCAGGCTTCGGGTCGACGGTCTCCAAGTGTGCCTCGCGGGGACGAGTACCGACGTCGTCTCGGAGGTCGACTTCGATGTGGCCCCCGGCGAAGTGCTCGGCCTTGTGGGCGAATCGGGTTCCGGGAAGACGACGGTCGCCCTCGCCCTTCTCGGCTATGCAAGGCGCGGCTTGCGCATCACCGCGGGCCAGGTCGTCTTGGACGGCCGTGAGATCCTGGGCCTCGGAGAGCGTGAACTGCCGGCGCTGCGCGGAGAAAAGGTCGCGTACGTGCCGCAGGAGCCTGCAGCGGCGCTCAACCCGGTGCGGCGCGTCGGCAAGCAGATCGCCGAGGTTCTACGCGTCCACGAGGGGTGCGGCTCAGACGACGGTGACGTCGCGGGGCGGGTACGCGAGGTGCTCGCTGCCGTTGATCTGCCGACGGATGCGGCCTTCCTGCGCCGCTTCCCGCACCAGCTCTCCGGCGGACAGCAACAGAGGATCGTGATTGCCATGGCCTTCGCCTGCCGGCCGGGCGTGATCGTGTTCGATGAGCCGACGACCGGCCTTGACGTCACCACTCAACGGCATTTCTTGGAGTTGATCGCCCATCTGTGTGCCACAAGTGGCGTCGCGGCCGTCTATGTGTCGCACGACCTCGCCGTCGTCGGTCAAGTGGCAAAGGCCGTGGCGGTCATGTACGCAGGTCGCATCGTGGAGCTCGGGCCCACTGCCACGGTGTTCGCAACGCCGAGGCACCCCTACACGCGCCTTTTGATGCGGGCTGTCCCGTCGCTCGACAAGGCGGAGGTCATGGAGGGCATCGAAGGCATGCCTCCCCGACCCGCGAGCCGACCGCCCGGGTGCTCGTTCGCGGCTCGCTGCCCCGATGCCGGACCGGAATGCCTCTTGAGCCCACCCGCAAAGGTGGACATGGCCGAGTCGCACTGGGTGCGCTGCGTGAGGGTTCGCCGGGACGAGAGTGACCGTCCCACCGGGCGCCAGGCCATTCCGCCCGCGAGCGCCCCGCCGACTGCCCCGGCCGTGCTGGAAGTGGAGGGCCTGCGGGCGTCCTTCGGTAGCAACGAGGTGCTCCACGGCGTCAGCTTCGTGCTGCCCGAGGACACCTGCGTCGCAGTCGTGGGCGAATCCGGGTCGGGCAAGACCACGCTCGCCCGCTGCATCATCGGCATGCACACGAATTGGCAGGGAAGCATCCGTTACGAGGGCAACGGACTGCCCAACGGCGCCCGCCAACGCGGCAAGGACGTGCTCAAGAAGATCCAGTACGTCTTCCAGGATCCCTACACCGCGCTCAACCCGCGCAAGACCGTCGGCCAGCTCGTCGCCCAGCCCATCGCCCACTTCTATGGGCTCTCGCGTGCCGAGACGGACGCCCGGATCGTCAAGGTGCTCGAGGACGTGTCCCTGTCGGCAGACTTCCTGAACCGTTACCCCGACCAGCTCTCGGGGGGGGAACGACAGCGCGCGGCAATCGCCCGGGCGTTGGCCGCCGAGCCGGACCTGCTCGTGTGCGACGAAGTGTCGTCGGCGCTCGACGTATCCGTGCAGGCGACGATCATCGAGCTGTTGCGTCGCCTCCAGTCCGAGCACCGCCTGGCGATGCTGTTCATCACCCACAATCTGGCCCTCGTGCGGGGTGTCGCCCAGTCGGTCATCGTGCTCTCGCAGGGCCGGATCGTAGAAGAGGGGCCCGTCGAGCAGGTGTTCGAGCGTCCGCAGGACCCCTACACGATCCGCCTCATGTCGGACGCTCCGAGGCTTGTCGCCGCGGCCGCCGGGATCGGCCCGGCTGCGGGCGCGGCCGGCGGAGGGCCCGGCCAGCAATGAGGAGGGCGGCGTGATGGAACCCATGGGCCGGCTGTCAGTGAGCGAGGTGACGACCTTGCACGCGTCTTTCGACTCCGACCTGGCGACTTACACCGCTGCCGGGCTCGGTGGAATCGGGGTGTGGGAGTCAAAGCTCGCCGGGCGCGACCGCCGGGAGATCGCCGAGGCAGTCACCGCGGCCGGGCTTCGCGTGACCAACCTTGTGCCCAACGGGAACTCGGTGTTCGCGAACGCGCTCGACCCTGAACCGGCCGACCCCGGTCAACGAACAGACGCCCTTTGTGCCAGGCTCCCCGCGCTGGCCCTGCTGCACCCGGAAACGGTGGTGGTCGTAACCGGCAACGTGCCCGGTCGCGACTCGGCCGAGTTGCGCCGCCGCTGTGTCACCGAGCTGCGCCGTGTCGCGGACACCGCCGGTGAGCTTGGCCTGACGGTGGCGCTCGAGCCCATGCACCCGTGCGCGGGTGACGACTTCAGCTTCGTGACCAGCCTCGATGCAGCGGCAGACCTGGTCGCTGACATCGGGAATCCGGCCGTCGGGATCCTGTTCGACATGTGGCACGCGGGCCAGGGCCCCGATGCCGTCGACGAGCTGAAGGCGGTCCTGGACCTAGTCGCCGCAGTCCACGTCGCCGACGTCGTGGCGCCTGCTCGTGGCTGGGCCGACAGGAAGTTCCCCGGTGAGGGCACACTGCCTATAGAGCAGTTCGTGGGCGTGCTGGAAGCCGGTGGTTTCAAGGGGAGCTACGACGTCGAGATCTTCTCCGATGACGGCACCTTCGGCCGCCGCTTGCCCGATTCGGCCTGGGAGCTTCCTGAACACGAGTGCGTCGAACGGGCCACCGCGCTCATGCGGAGGTTGCTCGAAGGGATCTGACTGGTTGGCCACGAGGCTGGCGTCGTCGCAGGCGGTCGCCGAACAGAAGACCCAACATGAGGAAGGAAGGCACCATGTCCGAGAAGTTGGTCGGGATAGGCATTGTCGGCTCCCAATTCGAGGCGGACATCCATGCCGCTTCGATTGCCATGGGGCGCTTCGGAAAGACGGTTGCCGTCGCCTCCCCGACACCTGGGCACGCCGACGAGCTGACGCGGCGTTATGGCATCGAGCGCAGCTACACCGACTACAACGAGATGTTGAAGGACCCGGGCATCGAGATGGTCACGGTGGCCGCGCCCAACTATCTGCACTGTGAGATCGCCCTCGACGCGGTCGCGGCGGGCAAGCACGTCGTGATGGAGAAGCCCATGGCGATGACAGTCGACGAGTGCGACCGCATGAACGAGGCGGCCGAGCGCGCCGGTGTGCACCTTTTCTACGCCGAGGAGCTGTACTTCACGCCGAAGTACTGCAAGGCCAAGGAGATGGCCGACCAGGGTGCATTCGGCGAGGTGTACCTCGTCAAGCAGTCGGAGATGCACTTCGGCCCGCACGCCGACTGGTTCTGGGACGTCGAGCGTTCCGGAGGCGGGGTCTTCATGGACATGGGTTGCCACGGCATCGCCTTTTGCTACTGGTTTCTCGGCAGGCCCGCCCCGGTGGCCATCACGGCCCAGATGGGGACCTATGTGCACGGTGACAAGACCGCGGGCGAGGACCACTGCTTTGCCATAGTCGAGTTCGCCAACGGCACCATCGGTCATGTCGAGGACAGCTGGGCGCGCCGTGGTGGCATGGACGACCGTATCGAGGTCTATGGCGACCAAGGTGTCACCTACGGCAACCTGCACATGGGCAATGCCCTACCCACCTACTCCGAAGGCGGTTACGGCTATGCCGTCGAGAAGGCACCGAGCACGCAAGGTTGGAGCTACCCGGTGTACGAGGAGCTGTGGAACTACGGCTTCCCACAGGAGATGGAGCACTTCGCTCGTTGCGTGAGGGGAATGGAGGAGCCTCAGGCGACCGGGCGCGACGGGCGAGTCGTGCAGGAACTGCTGTGTGCCGGCTACCAATCGGCGGGATCCGGCCGGCGCGTCGAGCTGCCCTTCGACACTTCGGGCGTCGCCAGGCCCATCGATTTGTGGAGGTCACCACGGGCCGTTTGAGTGCGGTTCCCGGTCCCAACGGCCGCTCGCGGACTTGGCCGCGCAGCGGCACGGACTTTCTCGGCTAGACATTCGAGGTTCGGCGTTCCGGCACGCTCCGTGGCGGAGCCGGCGAGCATGGAGGGCGAGTTGTCGCAGAACCGGGCACCCACACGGGAGGACGCGGGCTCATGAAGGACGTAACCAGGGACGAGCGCTGGTGGGCGGGTGCTGTCTTGTACCAGCTCTACGTGCGCTCCTGGCAGGACTCCGACGGCGATGGGTTCGGCGACCTCCCGGGAGTGATCGACAAGCTCGACTACCTCTCCTGGCTCGGGGTCGACGGCGTCTGGTTGTCGCCCACGATGGCCTCGCCGGACCACGACTGGGGCTACGACGTTTCCGATTACATGAGCGTCCATCCCGAGCTCGGGACCCTGGCGGACCTCGACCGCCTGGTCGCCGAGGCGGGCCGCCGCGATATGCGGGTCCTGCTCGATCTCGTACCTAACCACACAAGCGACGAGCACCCGTGGTTCGTCGAGGCCCGCAGCTCCCGGGACGCCCCCCACCGCAACTGGTACGTCTGGGCCGAGCCCGGTCCCAACGGTGAGCCCCCGAACAACTGGCGTGACGCGAGCGGCGACAGCGCTTGGACCCTCGACGCTGTCACCGGGCAGTTTTACCTGCACAACTTCCTTCCTTCCCAGCCCGACCTCAACTGGTGGGACCCCGCGGTGCACGACGCCTTTGAGGAGATCATCCGTTTCTGGTTCGACCGGGGTGTAGCGGGGTTTCGCATCGACGTGGCCCACGGCCTCTACAAAGATGCCGCCCTGCGCGACAACCCCTCGTTGCCCCCGGGTCAGCTCGTCGGTGGCATCAGCGGCCAGGAACAGCGCTACAGCGCCAATCGCCCCGAGACCCACGAGGTGTTCCGGAGCTGGCGCAAGATCGCCGAGGAGTACGAGCCGCCCAAGCTCTTGTTAGGGGAGACCGTCACCCCGGACGCCGAGAGGCTCGCCCGCTTTTACGGGCAGGACGACGAGCTCCAACTGGGCTTCAACTTCCCGTTCATGGTTGCAGGCTTCACCGCCCCGGAGCTCTCGAAGGTTGTGCGCGAGACCCTCGGTCCACTGCCCGCCGGGGCCGTTCCGGTCTGGACGATCTCCAATCACGACAAGTCGCGCTTCACCACCCGCTGGTGTTCGGGCAACGACGCCAAGGCGGCGCTTGCGCTGACGGTCCTTTTGACTCTGCCCGGGACGATCGTCATCTACTACGGCGACGAGATAGGCATGACTGACGTCGAAGTACCTGTCGAGCTCCAGCGTGACGACATGTTCCTCGGCGGCCGGGGCGGTCACCCGAGCCGGGACGGCGCCCGGACGCCCATGCAGTGGGAGCCGAGCCCGACAGGCGGTTTTACCACCGCCGGCACCACTGCTTGGCTTCCCCTCGGCGACGCGCGCACCCGCAACGTGGCCGACCAGCAGGAAGACCCGAGATCACTCCTGTCGCTCTGCCGCCGCCTCGTGGAGATCCGCCGACGGCACCTAAAGGGCCACGACAGTACGTACCAGCAGTTGAGCTCGACGGAGCACCAATGGGCTTACCGGATCGGCGATGTGGTCGTGGCGGCGAACTTCTCCGAGGAGCCGGGCGAGCTTGTGAGACAGCCGGGTCTCCTGCTCGCCTCCAGCCTTGGTGGGCGCACGCC
>Ga0181520_10007576_pt1 | contig 15916 bp, 14 predicted proteins | sample PEATcosm2014_Bin_29_FD_132451 | JGI IMG/M metagenome (GOLD analysis project Ga0181520, IMG submission 132451) | Peatland microbial communities from MTU Mesocosm Facility, Houghton, MI, USA - PEATcosm2014_Bin02_30_metaG | ecosystem: Environmental > Terrestrial > Soil > Wetlands > Peat | place...
AGCTGCCGCAAAGCCGGCAATTTGCATGGCTCCGAGGTCGTTTATGTCGTCTCCCATAAAGCAGATTTCGGTTAGCCCAATACCGGACGCGGCGGCAAACTCATGCAGGGCAGATGTTTTATTGCGGCAGCCTTTCACGACGTGTCGGATGAGCATCTTGTGGGCAAAGCGGTCAACGAGCGGGCTGTCTTCGCCAGAGATCAGCGCCAGTTCGAGGCCAGCGCGCCGGGCCAGCGAGACGCCCATGATGTCAGCGAAGCAGAAGCGCTTCCACTCTTCACCGCCAGGTCCCCACCAAACGCCGCCATCGGTGAGCACCCCGTCTACATCGAGCGCGATTGCGCGAACCCGCTCCAGACTACCCTTCACGTAACCTATTTCAGTCATCTGGGGCTACACCGCAGCGCCGACGCGGCGAAGCTTCTTTATGACCGGCATCTCGCGCTCGTAAACTCGTTTGATGCCGTCGCCCTTGGCCTGCTCCCACAAGCGGATGTCGCGAACGACCCTGGAGATGCCATTCGGTTCCAGCGAGGCTGCCTGATCGGAGCCCCAACTGGCACGGTCCAGGGTGACGTGGCGTTCAACACAGCAAGCACCCAAAGCAGCCGCGCAAACGCTTGTGGGGATGCCGGTTTCGTGGCCGGAGTAGCCTATCGGAACACCGTAACGCTCCGCCATGGCCGGGATTGCCCGTAGATTCAGCTCGTCGTAGTTTGCCGGATAGGTGCTGGTTGCGTGCATCAGGATGAGATCTTCCTTGCCCAAAACCTCGACGGCATGATCAATCTCGGCGTAGGTGCTCATTCCTGTGGAGAGGATGATTGGCTTGGCGGTTCCGCGAATGGTCCGCAGCAGGTGATCGTCCGTGAGCGATGCAGAGGCGATTTTGTAGACGGGTAAAGCAAACTGCTCAAGGAAATCGACCGAACCCTCATCCCAAGGGGAGGCGAACCAAGGCATCTTGATTGACCTGCAAAATGCATCAATTTCCTCGTATTCCACCTGGCCGAACTCCAGGCCGCGTTTCAGATCGCCGTTCGTCGGCCCGAAGGGATTCTCGCGCAGCTTGGCCAGTTCCTCGGTGGTATACACCACTTCCACGGTACGCTTCTGGAACTTCACTGCGTCGCAGCCTGCTGCTACAGCAACGCTGATCAATCGCTTGGCGAGATCGATGCTGCCACTATGGTTGATCCCAATTTCCGCAACGATGAAACACGGCTGATCGTCGCCTACAATCTTGCTGCCGATCTTAATGGTACTCATGGATACTCCCTCCGCCCACCGTTCGCAAAACAGCCGGACCGATGGCGCGGCTACCTGTCTGCTAGAGCGCTAACATATTTCCGGAGAAATAACGGTAGCTTTGCCGGTTCGCGGTTGATGGTATCCCAGCTTACCACGATGAGTACCGATTTGGCAGTCCAGAAAAGTAGGTCTTGGTTACCGTTGAATACGCAATCTGGCTAAAACATGCCTTGGATGTCAGAACTAAAAATCTGAAGCACCTTTTAGGAAGAGCCTGGCTCGCATATGCTTCGTTCTACCCAGTCACACAGCATATGGCCGCAAAGGATATGGGCTTCCTGTATTCGCGCGGTGTCTTTTGACGCAATAAAGAGGCTTGCTGCGGCGATCTTTGCCATCATGCCTCCACCCTCACCGGTAAAAGCTACTGTGAATGCGCCAATCTTTTGTGCTGCTTCAAGTGCGGCACAAACATTTCTGCTGTTCCCTGAAGTGGAGATACCCACCACGACGTCGCCATCCGCGCATAGCGCCTCGACCTGACGCTGAAATACCTTCTCAAATCCATAGTCATTACCGATTGCTGTCAGGACCGAGGTATTCGTCGTCAACGCAATGGACGGAAGGCCACGCCGCTCCAATCGAAAGCGGCCCATCAATTCTGCAGCCAAATGCTGAGAGTCAGCCGCACTTCCTCCGTTTCCACACCAAATTACCTTTTTCCCATCAAGAATCGCGCGTGTCATCTCGCCAGCGATCCGCTCCAACACTGCCTGCTGCACTGACAAAGCCTGAATCACTGCGATATGCTCTGCGATCGCTTGCTGAAAGACTTCAGCCGGGTTAAGGGGGGATGACAATTGGGCTCCTTTAGTGCATTGACACTCATTATGGAAAGATAGGCATCCTTGCTTTTTTGAGTTTGGATTCCGCATCTGAGACGCCATTGGGTCTCTAATCTCGGCCACCTCAGTGCGGCATCAAAGCGAACTCTGTGATGGCGTCCGCAATGAAATCAAGCATCTTAGCCGTCAGCCCCGGATAGACGCCAATCCAGAACACATTGTTCATGACGAAATCTGTGTTCGGCAGACTCCCAATCACGCGGTGCTCGCAGCCTTCATACGCGGGCTGCCGTAGTAAGTTTCCACCAAAAAGAAGCCGGGTGCCGATTTTCTCTTGGTCGAGAGCGAGAATAAGTTCCTCCCGAGTAAAGGGCGCGTCTTCTCGGATTGCTATTGGAAAGCCGAACCACGCGGGGTCGGAACCGGCTGTTGCCTCAGGCAACAGAAGATACTCTTCTAGCGGCTTGAGCGCGGCGTGCAAATGCTTGAAGTTCTCCTTGCGGCGCTCAATGAAGTGCGGCAGCTTCTCAATTTGCGAAGCTCCCAGAGCGGCCTGCATGTCCGTGGCTTTGAGGTTGTAGCCAATGTGAGAATAGGTGTACTTGTGGTCGTACCCGCACGGCAAGCTGCCAAGTTGCCAATCGAAGCGTTTGCCGCAGGTATTGTCTTTTCCCGGATTACACCAGCAGTCGCGGCCCCAATCGCGGAACGACTCGATGAGAACCTGCAGATTGGGCTTGTCGGTAAGCACCGCTCCGCCCTCACCCATGGTGATATGGTGGGCGGGATAAAAGCTGATAGTCGCGATGTCGCCAAATGTGCCCACTTGGCGCCCCTTCCAGGTAGAGCCAAGCGCATCACAACAATCCTCGATAAGCCAGAGATTGTGCTTCCTCACAAAAGCGGTGACAGCGTCGAGGTCAAAGACATTGCCCAAGGTATGGGCGACAATGACGGCCTTGGTCTTTTCGCTGCGGGCAGCCTCAAGCTGGCTCACATCGATCTCGTAGGTGGGCAAAGTGACATCCACGAAGACTGGTATGAGCCGGTTTTGAATAATCGGATTCACCGTAGTCGGAAAACCCGAGGCCACAGTGATCACCTCGTCGCCCGGTTTGAGCCGGCGGTCACCGAGTTTTGGCGATGTGAGCGCGCTAACGGCGAGGAGATTGGCAGAGGAGCCAGAGTTGACCAGTGAGACACAACGAACGCCAACAAAGCGAGCCAGTTTCCGTTCGAATTCTTCAGCAAAGCGGCCCGTCGTGAACCAGCCATCAAGAGCCGAATCCACAAGGGAGCTTATGTCATCGGCATCGATCACTTTGCCTGAAACAGGGATTGATGACTGCCCAGGTTTGAACTCGGTCGCAGGAAAAGCCTCAACAAAATACTCAGCGGATAGATCGAGGATTTGCTGCCGAAGCCGTGTGGTTTTGTCTGTCATCTATGATCCACAAACTTAGCATACAAAATCCAGAGTTGTCAGCGTACTATATTTATCAAGGGACAAGAGCCCACAGCCGAATTCTTAGTTGGTGCAAGATGACGGGTGGCATTTTCTGCGCTAAGAGAATGAAATGAAAGCTGTTATATTGGCTGGCGGACTGGGAACACGCCTGAGCGAAGAGACGAGCGTGCGCCCCAAGCCAATGGTTGAGATAGGCGGGCGACCGATTCTGTGGCACATTCTGAAAATTTACTCGCAACACGGCATTAACGACTTCGTAATCTGTTGTGGATACAAGGGTTATCTGATAAAGGAATACTTTGCCAATTACTTTCTGCATATGTCTGATGTGACATTCGACATGCGGGAAAATCGAATGCAGGTGCACCAGAGCGTTGCGGAACCCTGGCGTGTCACTCTTGTGAACACCGGTGAGGACACGGGCACGGGCGGACGGCTTAAAAAAGTTGCTCAACATTTGGAGGGCGAAGACGCCTTCTGTATGACCTACGGAGACGGTGTAGGTGACATCGATATTTCCGCGGCGATAGCCTTTCACAAGAGCCACGGTAAGCTGGTGACAGTGACTGCGGTGCAGCCAATGGCTCGCTTCGGTGGGTTGCGCGTTGATGGAACGGCCATCTCCGCATTTCAGGAGAAGCCCAAAGGTGACGGTGGATGGATCAATGGCGGCTTCTTTGTTCTTTCCCCGGCAGTGATGAGCGAGATTCCCGACGAGAGCTCAATGTTTGAAAGAGAGCCCATGCAAAGTCTGACCTCAAAACAGCAGGTGCAGGCGTTCTTTCATAATGGATTCTGGCAGCCAATGGACACTCTGCGGGACAAACAGAGACTGGACGAACTCTGGGCCAGTGGGAGGGCTCCGTGGAAGACGTGGTAAATCCGTGGCAAGGGCGACGGGTTTTCCTCACCGGCCACACCGGATTTAAGGGTGGATGGCTCTCACTTTGGCTTGCCAGCCGTGGCGCGCTGATCAGAGGATATGCTTTGGCCCCAGCGACGCAACCCAATCTATTCACAGCAGCCTCTGTGGCCACCATTCTCGACGACGTCCGCGGCGATATTCGAGAGTACTCAAAGCTGGAAGCCTCTATGACGGAATTTGCTCCGGAGGTGGTTTTCCATCTTGCAGCGCAGCCACTCGTACGGCGTTCGTATGTGGATCCAATGGGCACATATGCAACGAATATTATGGGAACCGTTCATGTGCTTGAGGCCATTCGGAAGACTCCAAGTGTGCGTGCCGTAATATGCGTTACCACAGACAAGTGTTACGAGGATCAGGAATGGGTTTGGCCATATCGTGAGACCGACCCTCTCGGCGGACATGATCCGTATTCTTCGAGCAAAGCCTGCGCTGAAATCGTGAGTGCGGCTTACCGCAGCTCATGGTTCCCTGCGGAACGCCTGGAAGAGCACCGTGTCGCCCTCGCAACTGCGCGTGCCGGCAACGTGATTGGCGGAGGCGATTGGTCGGAGGATCGGCTGATTCCAGACTTGATTCGCGGATTCCAGACTAAACAGCCTGTGCTCATCCGACGGCCAGATGCTATTCGGCCTTGGCAACACGTGCTTGAACCCCTTTACGGCTACATCCTGTTGGCTGAAGGGCTGCTTGCGCGGCCCACGCAGTTTGCTTCCGCCTTTAACTTTGGCCCCAACGGCGAGGGCTCATGGCCTGTGGAGCGCATTGCATCCAAACTCGCAGACATGTGGGGAGAGGGTGCTTCCTGGAAGCGCGATCCCCTTCCAGCCACACACGAAACCCGCTCTCTAAGGCTGGACTCCAGCAAGGCCCAAGCAGAACTCGGGTGGCAACCTCGCCTGAGAATCGAAACTGCTTTGGAATGGACTCTGGACTGGTACCGCAGTTGGCAAAATGGCGGTGATATGAAGCAGGAAACTCTGGCCCAGATCGCCAGGTTTGAGCAACGCGTCAGTTGAAGTTGTAGCATTCATTGAAGCAGGGCCGACGCATATCAAATTCCCAGTAATTTGAGCAGGTACGGATGATTCCAGGCGGCTTTGAGTCTTTTGCCTTTGATGCCACGCTTGAAGGTCGTTTCATGTTTGAGCAGGTTCAAGGCGATGCGGTTGAGTAGTGAGAAGTTCTGCGCCGTATGGCCAGCGCGCTTGCGGTCCAGGTCTTCACCAAAACCAACATCCAGTACCCAGTGCAGTTTGTTTTCGATGCCCCAGTGCTGGCGCACGACTTGATTGAATCGCTCCGGTGACAGAGCCCGGCTGAGCAGGTAGTAAGCGGTCTCGGTCGTGGTTTTCTCTCCTGCTTGGCGCACGCGAACGACTTTGCCGATGGCCTTCAGAGCCGGCCATTGGTGCTGTTTCTGGAGCCAGTCGATCTCGGTTGACACCGTCGCCGTGCGCGTCTCGATGCGTCCATGATCGGCCTCGACTACGGGCGCAGCGGTGCTCGCTTTCAGCTCCGGATCGTCCAGCAGCAGGACCACGTCGTCATGCTGCGTGCCCTGATTGCCTTTGAGCGCCAGCGCGTAGTCGCCCTTCTGTTCAACGATTTGCTCGGCGATGGCGCGCTGGCAGTTGAGTGCATCGGCGGTCACGATCGTGCCTTTGAGGGCCAGCATCTTGAGCAGCCTGGGCACCGCCGTAATTTCGTTGGACTTGGCATCGGTGGCGATCTGCGCCAACACCAGCCGCTGCTCCGAGCCCCAGGCACTGACCATATGCAGAGCCGACTTGCCGCTGGCGCGATCAAACGAGCGGCGCAACACCTTGCCGTCGATGGCCACCACGCCCTGCAACTGCTCGGAAAAATGCGCCATAAACCGCTGGAACGAATCGCGAAACTGATCCGGATCGAGATTGCGGAACAGCCGGCTGAAGGTGTCGTGGCTGGGCAGGCCCTTGGCCAGAGTGAGAAAGCCCCGAAGAAACGGCTCCTTGGCCTCGGCAAACAGGGCCATATCCACCGCACCTTGGCCGCCGCACAGCACGCAGCAGAGAGCAATCATCAGCAGTTCGTGAAAGTCATGCAACACGGCATTGCCGTTGCGCGGATCCTCTAGCCCTTCCCAACAAGCGCCAAACTGCTCCAGTGTTTCTTTGCTCAACATGAAATCCCCCTATAGGAAACTTCATGCATGGAAATCTCTACGGAAGTAGCAACCAAGGTCCGTGGCGACTCTGGTTCAGCCCAATTTCAAATGCGATTGCCCTGTCATTGAAGCTATTTTTGAAGCATTCGCGCAGGCCAGCAGTTATAATCCCAAACATGCCAAGTGAAACGATTGTAGTTCCCGCCTCAGTTCGAGAAATGGCCGAGAAATCTATCGGGGTGTTTTTTGAACGCGTTAGTATGACGTCCAGAGAGGCGACCGCGCGAGACCATCTCGATGTAGTGAGGCCGGTTAAGAAAGGGCAACTGCTGGAAAGTTTCACACCGTTGCAAGGGAAAAAGTTACTGGAGATTGGCTCGGGATTCGGAGCGAACCTGGCCACCTGGATTAAGAACTACCGGTTGGATGGCTTTGGCACCGAGAGGGACACGGAAGGATTCGGAAGTTCTTTCCAGGCATCGCGTGAGCTGTTTGCTGCGAACGGACTCGATCCGGAGCGCATTATTCGCGTAACAGACGATGCCCTGCCATTCGAGGATGCTTCTTTTGACATAGTCTACGCGGGGAATGTCTTGGAGCACACCGAAGCGCCGCTGAAGGCATTGGAAGAGGCAGTACGAGTTTTACGCCCAGGAGGCATTCTGCACGCGGAAGTGCCAAATTATCTCTCCTACTTTGAAGGACACTACCTCGTGCCACAGCCGCCGCTTCTGTGGCGATGGATGCTTCCACAATGGGTGCGTCTCCTCGGACGAGACCCGGCGTTTGCATACACGATGCGAACGGAGATTAACCCTATTTGGTGCAGGCATGCAGTGAAACAGATAAACAAGAAATATCCGGTGAAGCTAATTTCACTCGGAGCCGAAATCTTCCTGGACCGTCTGAAGCAGCCTTTCGAGTTTGAAATGGAGCGCACTGCAACCAAGCTAGGAAGGATGATCGCCTTTGTACAAACCGTGAATGTCGGCAATTGGATCGGATGGTTGATCGTGTTAGCGCAAGGACACTATCCGATCTATCTCACTGTCCAAAAGGCGTAGCCGAGGCAATACTCAGAAACTGCTGATATGAACAGCAGCGACTTTTCACAACCGGGTCTATGCAACCAATTCTATATACGAGTAGGTTTCACCGCCAGAACCGTTATGATGTCGTGCAGATTTTTATGGAACCTTATTTCGCCGACTAACGTCCCGATCAGCTTCTTATAAATACGGTAACAGAGTGAGTTAGTATTGCCTCGGGATAGGCGAAAGAACACCATTTTGACTTTGAACAGGTGGCCAATAAACCTTGAACCTATAACTTGAAAACCACTGTTAGATAGAGTGGAACTCAACGTCCGGCGGTCGTAGTAAAAAAGATGAAATGGTGGAATGACAGCATAGAAATTAGGCCCTGTAAGCTTGGCATAAAGACAGGAGATATTATGCACCTTGATCACGATCAACCCTCCGGGCCGCAATAAGCGGCGGCATTTCTCCAACGCCGACATCGGATCACAGACATGATCGAAGACGTCCTGCAGCGTAATAACATCGAAGTAGTTTTCCTGCAACGGGTACTCTTCGAATGGACCAGTAACAATCCGGTCTCCATAGCGTTTGCTGGCGATCATCGCATCTGAAGTCACCATCTCGTTGCCATAGCACTCCCAGTCCGTCATTACGTCAAGAAACCAGCCTCTCGAACATCCGACATCGAGTATCCTCCCTGGCTGTGGAAAGCGGCTTCGAATCAGTATCCCAAGTTTGTTATAGTAGTAGTTAAGGCACTCAACATTGGTTTCGTCGTATGCGTCATCCGTACCTCCGGCATACTGCGCAGCTAGTTCCTCCACTGTGACCTGGTTCTGAACGAACACCAGAGCACATGTGCCGCACTTCGCAATAGTGTAACCGTTGACTTTCCAGAGATCCTTCAGCTCGCATCCTCCGCAGGCCGGGCAAGACGAATGCATTTGTGTTGGCCGAACGTCGTTCAAGGAGGCTCCTAACTAACGCATATTGTATACCGGGAGACATCAAAACAGCCGGACACCAAAGACACGCTGAGCCGGATGGCGACGGACTTACTCAGTTTCGAGTCCACAAGGCACGAATCAACATGGCTCTATTAATATTGCTGATAGTTATCGGCGACAATCGAGGGCGCGAAACTCCTCGTCGGCTACTACTGGACTAAGTGTCCACACCCAACCATTCTTGTCCTTCCATGCGGGATCGTAAATGCGGACGACCAGATACTGAATGCCGTACTTCCGGCAGGCCGTACGCGCCTGGTCCGCAGTAGCTCGGTTGAAGATGGAATCGACGGCGGCAGCCATTGCGAGGCAGCCGCTGGGATCGCCTCCAAACTCGGAACCGCACCACGGTTTGTCGTAGGCTATGGCCACCTGATGGTCGATTCCGATTTGATCTGGGACCGTCCACATCGAGAATCGGGCGGCTGGATTGTATTGCACAATCGCATCTTTCGAAATGGACACATCTAGTTTGGCGTAGCCGATGGCAGAAATATAGGTATTGTGCGAGAGGTCGATTGCGCTTGGATTGTGGACAGAGCTCATATGCGCCTCGGCCAATGGAATGCTGAATCGCAGGAAGAGTACTTGGCAAAGAGTGCTGGCAACACCAAGAACAAGAGCAAGTGAGGCTGTCGACCGTAGCCAATGAGGGGTATCACGAGGCAAACCGGTGTCCGAATCGCGTTTTCGATCGGCGAAGTTCCAACTCGTGATCAGCTCCGACGCCAAGAGAAGCAGCGGGAACTGCAGAAAGAAAGCTGTCCTGAAACCGAAATCGTTGAAGTCCAATACACCGGACCGGACCAGGGAGTGAAGCGGGATGGTGACTACGGCGATGAATACCAAGGACTTCCGCGCAGGAGTGAGTGGTGTCCGACCGCGCCAGCCGGGAATCAGGTAAACAAGCAAGACAGCCAAATAGAAGCCTAATTGGATGACATAGCCGGGAACCAGCAGAATCAGATTGGCAAGATTACGTGCTGCTAACGGGTGAGCAATCGCGAGGTGTTGAAAAACAGGCAATGCGAGCAGGCCAAGGGGCGAGATCACTTCGCGGACAGAAAACCAGAAGGCGCTGCCACTATGCAACCCGGCTGGGGTGTGGGTCAGTTCCCACAGGTAAGGAACAAGCAGAGCAGCAGCGCCCACGCCACCTGCAGCTAGCAGCAATGCAGTTCGGGGTGTGCGTAAAATCACGACCTGCCAGAAACCCCATGCCAGTGTTATGAGGAAAAATGCGAATGTTACATAAATGGAGAGACCAAAGGCGCTCGCCAGCGCTACAGCGATCAGTGCAACGCACACAATGCGCTTGTGCTCGCGGTCCTTTCCGGCCATCCATGCCAACAGAAATGCCAGCATACAGCAGACCAAACCGGCGACATGATGCGGAACCCAAACAAGAGAGTCGAGCCAGAAGGGAATCTTATCCACAGACCCGTATTCGAGGTTGCCGGGCAAAGCACGATGAAGGTAGAGAACGGTCCAGAGATTGCCACAGATATCGACCCCTGCGACCGCGAGCAGGGACATCGAGAGCAGAAACTGACTCCGCAATCGGGAGCCGACTTCAAGGAAGTGCTTCAAATAAAGCCCGGTGAGGGCTGCGAGGGAAAATCCGGCCCACATGCAACTGGCGATCAGAACAGCGGGGACAGGGAGGTGTGTCATTCGCGCTACCGCGGCGCAAATGACATACCAGAAATAGTAATTATGCATGGTGGCGGCTTGCCCATAAAAGTACATCGGATTGGCCGGTGGAACCCCGGTGCGAAGCACGCTCTCTATCCAGTTGATCCGGGGACCAAGGTCGAACATGCTGACACTCATGTGGAGTGCATGGCCACTCTGGAAATCAACAAGCGACAATACAGCAAATGCAATCCAACCGATCGCCAATAGCAGTGCTGTGCCGCCTAACGGATGCCAGCCGATATTCCACTTCCTGCCGGAGCGGCGCAACTGTATCCATTCCATAACAAGGATCCCGAGAAAGAGCACGGCATTCACCAGGAGAAACAAGACAACCGCAGCGAGAGAGAAGACCTTACCGATTAGCACTGTGGCAATAGGAGAGACGGCCATGGATAATGGCACACTCCAGAACATTCTCTCCGCAATTGAGCGTTGCCGGAAGCCGTGCAGGTTGGCGATCCAAGCGGCTATGTAGCCTGTACATAAAGTAGCTGGAAGAAATAGTGGGATCGCCAAAAGGCTATCGATGATCTGCTCTGCCGTGATCGTAGGAAAGTTAAGAATCTTGACCTCCTCGCCGCACCAGAGAGTTGGCTCTGCCCTGAGAAATCTATGTCATTTTGCGTTCAAGTACCGATAGCGCGTATCGACGATTTCAGGACTGAGTTTCAGAGATGAGTTGTTAGAATTTTACCGCTCTGGAGGGGTTTTGCGAGACCAAGGCTGCATTTTCGGGCAAAAACGGATCTGTAGCGGGAGATCCCTGGCACTTCTGAGACGAACTCACGACCACGTGCGACGAGGCGCACTGAGGCAGATGAATAGAAGAGTCGGCTTGAGGTATCGGGAGATTAACCGACGAGTGCCAAGTAATGCGTGACGATGTAGTTGATTAAGGCGACTACAGCTTGTCCAAAACTCCCTACAGTTGCAGCTGCAACGATGCTGACCAGGGCGACGACCAAGGCATATTCAACCAAATCCTGCCCCTCCTCCTGTTGGATGAGGCGTTGCAATCCGGAATAGATATCCCAAAGCGCAAACTGCATAAAGTCAGCCTCCCGTAGAGTAGCCTTGCGTCCGAGTACCCCAGTGGATTTGGGTCTTTCAGAGCAATTGCTTTGAAAGTTACTTCCGCTGCGGACCGAAGCGAATTAAAGAGATAATTCTGAAAATCGATGTCACTTCGTCAAAAGCCAGCTAGTTCAGGGCTAGATTTTGCCCGTGATTGTTGTGAACTGGAGAGCAATCGCAGTACCCAACGGCTTCAGAGTTGCAGCTGCAACGATCGCGACCAAGGCGACGACAAGAGCATATTCCACCAAATCCTGCCCTTCTTCCTGCAAAAACAGATATATCAGCTTAAAATGAGTCTGAAGCAATGCCGGTCGCATGTGAGTGTCCTTTGCTTTTTGTCGGACTGCGCCTAGTCGACTGCGGGAGAGAACTTCGCAGCAATATTGCCTTGCTTTGTGAATCTCTCCCGCACCGGACCGAAGCTAGTGGAGGATTTGTCTCACGACCCCTAATTATGCAATCGCGAGGATCATAGCGATCAATGTTAGATTTGGGCTGTGATGGCGGTAAACTGAGCCGCAATTGCTGTGCCCAACGGCTTCAAAGTTGCAGCCGCAACGATGGCGACCAGCGCGACGACCAGAGCATATTCCACCAAATCCTGACCCTCTTCGCGATTCGTCAGGTCCTGGAGCTTCAAGCACATCTTCAGAAACATGGCATTCATTTGGATTCTCTCCGCAGTTTGAATTCCCAGCTTCAGGCCGGGTCACCTCGATATCAGCACGTAACGTTCCATCTTTTATCGCCAGCTAGCATGCTTATAAATCAATCACATAATAACATCGAGCATCTAAGAGCTAGATTGCGGTGTAAACACATGTATACAGTTCGAGGGTAATAGACCAGCCGCGTATACATGACTAAAGGCACTTAACCTGCGCGGCATCGGATTGTATCCAGAAGGCACAGGTCAGACGGGTGACCTAAGAATCTGGCGAACTTAGGCGATGTTGTATCTGTTTCGAACCCTCTGCTTTGTTTTGTGAAATCCGTCGATTCCGTGTCGAGGATAAGCCCGCTTCTTCGAGAAGAATCGCAATTTCACTGATGTAGAATGGTCCCCATGGCAATCAGGACGGGATCTTCGAACATCCAGACAAAGCACGACTATGCGGATATTTTGATCGCAATTATTACCGGGCTGATGCTTGTGCACGTGACCCTGTACCTTTGCATCATGCCTTTCGTGCGCACGCTGGCTGCCGGTAACGATTTCGTTGTTTATTGGGCTACGGGCCAGCAACTCGCGCATCATTCCAATCCTTATGATTGGAATGCCATGATGCGGATTGAGCACTCCGCGGGGCTTGCCGCCGGACGTCAAGGCGGCCTCATGAGGAATCCGCCTTGGGGACTGATTCTCGCGTGGCCGCTGGGGTTCGCCGGCTTGCAGGTTGGCGCTGTTTTGTGGTCTCTGGCCCAACTCACGAGCCTGATGGTTTCGATTCACACACTCTGGCGGATGCACGGCAGCCCCAGGACCAGTCTAATCTGGCTCGGAGTTGCGTTCGCGCCGGCTCTGCTCTGCCTAATCACCGGGCAGACCTCTGTCTTTCTCCTCCTTGGGTTCGTCCAATTCCTGCGCCTGCATCGTTCACATCCATTTCGAGCCGGAGCCTCACTCTGGCTGTGCACGCTGAAGCCGCACTTGTTCTTGCCTATCGGGATTGTGCTGCTGGCATGGATACTCGTATCGAAGAAATATCGGCTCTTGGCAGGCGCGACGGTTGCCATGGCAGCCAGTTGCTTGGCCGTGGCGTTCATTGACCCGGCGGCATGGGCCGAATACGCTCGAATGATGCGGAATGCGGGGATTGAGAGTGAACACATTCTCTGCCTGAGTGTCGCGCTGCGTCTTTGGCTCAGCCCACAAAGATTGTGGCTTAACTACCTGCCGACTGCTGTGGGCTGCACTTGGGCTCTTGGCTATTTCTGGCCACGCCGCCACACGTGGGATTGGATGAGGAACGGCAGCCCACTGATGCTCACGTCGCTTGTCACTGCACCATATGCCTGGATTTCCGATGGCTCCCTGGCGATACCCGCTTTATTGCAAGGCGCATATCTAACTCGATCACGGATGCTGTTGGTAGTTCTAGCCTCTGCAAGTGTCCTGATCGAGATCGAACTTTTCTGCGGCTTCAAATTGGACTCGCCCCTTTATCTCTGGACGGCGCCCGCGTGGCTCGGATGGTATTTGCTTGCAACAAGAATCAAGAGAACCGAAGCGAAGCAGAATCGCATTACAACCTTGAAGATTGCGGAAACGCCTCACAGGGCAATGGGATCCCTTTGAGCCTTGCGCCGATCTTCCCGTAGAGACAGAACGGAGTCCTTCGAGCGAGCGAACAACTGCACCCAGACCTCACGGATGATTTCTACGGCGTGTTTCTGCACTGGTTGATGTGCTGTCACGAAATCACAGCAGGAGTCGTGTCACTGTTCGATGGAACGAACGAAAACTGGAGCGTGTCTCCGCGTTGTGTCTGCGTGGAGCGGATTGTGCCTGCGGGAAGCTCCAAAACAGAATGCGCCCGAAGACAGCCCGAAAGCCTCCATGGGGGCACCGCGCTCACAATTTTCTGGATTTGCTTTTTGCTGTCCAAATAAACGAGATCGATGGGGAATCGCATCCAGAAGGTGTGTACAGCTTCACAGGGAATGATCCACAGACCCTCTCCAGAAGAGAGAGACTCACGCCCCAACAAGCCCTTATTGCGCTTCGGACCGTTATCGGCAACTTCCATGCAAGTTGTGAGTGTGGTATTGCGCGTCAGATTTGAAACCCGCACACGCACTCCTTCTGAAGCCGAATGCCTCGAAGATAGAGATCCCCGCAGTCTCAATAGCACTGACCGAAAAGAATTCATTCGGATGTCTCGTATCCACTTGCCGATCAATCGCGTTCTGGACGAAGTTTCTAAAATTCGCCGGCTGCCTTTAGGCAGCCGGCGAATTCATTATTGAGTTGAAGCTGCAGAGGCGGTTCCAGGCGCCGCGCCAGGAGCTGCACCCGCCGGCGCAGCCGTGCTGTTCGATGCTGCGCCAAAACCACTGGAGCCTTCGATCACCAGCGGCTGCTCCGGTTTCATACTGTTGATCAACGTCTCGACTGGAATAGCCGCCGGAGAAGGAACCGGAGTATTGTCTGCCGTCTTGGCGTCTGGCGTATTCATGGGTATGCCGCTGCTGGGCGGCAAGAACTTCCCTGGGAATTTCAACGAAGGCAACGGCGCGCCAGCTTGAATCGGCGCAACAATCTCTGGCGTCACAATAACAATCAGTTCAGTGTTCGACTTCGTTTTTTGGATTGATTGAAAGAACTTCCCGATGACTGGAATACTCCCTAGAAAGGGAATCTTCGAGAAGAGTTCGTTATCGCGATTGTCCAGCAGCCCACCCAGCACGAAGCTCTGACCGTCACCCAGCTCGACCTCAGTCTTCATCTTTCTGGAGGTAATTGCGGGGACGTCAAATCCAGAAACCTGGATAGCATTGGTGAAGTCAAGAGCGCTGACTTCAGGAGCCACCTGGAGTCGGATCGTTCCGCGAGGAGTAATCGTTGGGATGAAATTCAAGCGCACCCCATATTCCTTAAACACGATCGAAATCGACGCACCCGTGCCACCTGTGCCACCCTGAACTACAGGATAGGGATACTCTCCGCCAGCCAGGAAGCTGGCTTCTTTGCCATTCACAGCCAGGACATTTGGCTCTGCGAGAATCTCCACGAGGCCTTTGGTCTCGAGGGCCTGAACATCGACCCCAAATGGCAGATTGCCAATGGGATTGGCAAGAATGTTCAGCTCGTTCGTAAAAGTCGCCAGAGGGCCGCTCGACGGAATGGTAATAGTCGGCGGAGAGAATTGACCTGTGGTAATCCCGCCCACCGTGTTCAATCCACCCATATCGAAGATGTTGATACCCAGTTGTCTCTCAGTGCTGCGGTCCACGCTGGCAAAGCGCACTTTGAGGAGTATCTGTGGATCGCCGTCAGGGACGTTGACGTTGAGCAGGTTAACTACCTTGCCCGCAGCGGCGCCTTGAGCTGTGGGCGGAAGACCGGCGATGGCGATCCTGACAGCGCGGTCCGAGCTGTTTAGGTCTTTCACGGTTCCGCGCAGAAAAATTGAGCCGTTCTCAGTGCTGACCTTAAGGGTCTGTCCTGGAAGCTCCGTTCTAAGCTCGCGGCGGATTGCATCCAGACTATCGTTCAAGGCAGACATGTTGGGGCGCACCGTCACATTGAAGAACTGCCGACCGCCATGGGTATCCCAAACAATCAGGCTGGTCTCGCCAGGGGTCTTGCCTTGCACCATTACCTCGGTTGGACTCGTTGCATGGACATCGGCAATCTCAGCCATATTGTTGGCGATCCGCTTGATCGGCCAAGCAATGTCTACCAACACCGTCTTGCCCACGGCTACGGAAAGATCATTCGCCGAGTCCTGAG
>Ga0181520_10007577_pt1 | contig 15912 bp, 12 predicted proteins | sample PEATcosm2014_Bin_29_FD_132451 | JGI IMG/M metagenome (GOLD analysis project Ga0181520, IMG submission 132451) | Peatland microbial communities from MTU Mesocosm Facility, Houghton, MI, USA - PEATcosm2014_Bin02_30_metaG | ecosystem: Environmental > Terrestrial > Soil > Wetlands > Peat | place...
CTCGGCGTCGTGCGCTACCTCTCCGACAGCATCGCCGTGCTCTATCTGGGCCGCGTCATGGAGTACGGTCCCGCGGAGACCGTCTTCTCGGGTGCCCATCACCCCTACACCGAGTCACTGCTCTCGGCCGTGCCGAGCCTCGACGGGACGCACCACGAGCGGATCCGGCTCACAGGCGAGATCCCGAGCGCGGCGCACTCCCCGTCGGGCTGCGTGTTCCACACCCGCTGTCCGCGGCGGTTGGCGAACGGGCTGTGCGAGTCGACCGAGCCGGCGCTCGTCGAGGTCGAGCCGGGCCACTTGATGCGCTGCCACATCCCTGTCGAGGAGCTGCGGAGCCTGCAGGCGAAAGACAGCGCCGAGGCGGCCGATCAGCCGAAGATCTCGTAGGACTGCTCGAAGATCTTGTCCGTGAGGATCGGGATCTCGTCGTAGACGGTCGCCATGCGCTGGTAAAGGTCGTGGTTCGTCGCGTCGGGAGCGAAGGCGGGCTCCCAAGACACCATGTTCTCGATGGCCTCGTCGAAGGAGCCGTAAAGACCATGCCCGACCGCGGCGCATATCGCCGAGCCCAGTCCCGCGGCGTTGTTCATCTTGCTGCGAACAGCCGGAAGACCGAAGACGTCGGCGAAGATGTGCATGAACACATCTGAGTTCGAACCGCCACCGGAGACAGCTATCTGGCGGTACTCCTCACCTGTCTCTGTCCCCATGGCCGTGCCGCAGCGGTAGATGGTGAGGGCGATCCCCTCCAGTATCGCCCGGTAGATGTGGAACCGGTCGTGGCGCACGTCGAAATCGACGATGGAGCCCTTCTTGAAGGGGGCTTCTGTCGGCGCGAGCCAGTCAAGGACCACCATGAGGCCGTTGCAGCCGGCTGGCACCTTCTCCGCCTCGAGGTCGAGGTACCGCTCGAGGCCGAGGCCCTGTCGCTGCGCCGCCGATCTCGCCTCCTCACCGAGCAGGTCGCGCCACCAGCTCACCGTCCACATGCCCCGGCGAATGCCGTAGCTCTCGTAGAGGTACTGATGAGGAATGGAGGCGAAGTTTGACCAGAAGCTCGCCGCGTCCAGCACGTTGCGCCGTCCCGTCGTCATGCTGGCGGTGTAGGTGCCGAGCGAGACGAGCAGGGTGTCGGAGGAGCGAAGCCCGCAGCCGAGGGCCTCGACCGCCTTGTCATTCGAGGTGGCGAAGACCGGTAGTCCCTCCGGGATCCCGGTGTGGCGCGAAGCCTCCGCCGTGACGGATCCGAGCACGTCGCCCGGCATCAGCAGCTCGAAGAGCATTTCGCGGGGAACCTGGTATTTCGAAAAGCCCTCGTCGTCGCGCAACCACTCCCATCTGTCCGAGCTGATCGGCCAGACGCCGGCGTAGTTCGCCGCCGTGTCCTTGAACTCCCCCGTCATCCGATGCGAGATGTAGCCGGACGAGGTCGTGACATAGCGCACGTTCGGGTCAACGTGCTCGTAGGGTCGCGATACTCGTGCGTCCATCCAGCTCATCACGGGGCTGGCGAGCGTCCCATCGCCCTTTAGAAGCGCCCGGCAAAAGCGGATGGTGCACAGGCCGACACCGACGATGTCCGCCGGATCCCCGGGGAAAGCCTCCATCGCACGTCGGCTCGCCTCGCCTATCGAGAACCAGATGTCGTCGTCGGGGTGCTCGACGACGCCGGGGCGCGGCGTGTCGTTGGGCCGTAGCGCTTGGCGTCCCTCGCACACCACGGTGCCGTGCTCGTCGAACACGGACACCTTTGTGCTCTGTGACCCGTTGTCTATACCGATCAGGTAGCGCTTCACACTTGCCTCCAAAGACCGCCGACGAGACTCTCTTAAGCCTTGAAGATCGTGCCCCTGTTCATGATGCCGTTCGGGTCAAAGGCTTCTTTGAGCTTTCGCAACATGTAATACGCGTTGCCGTGCTCTTGTTCAGTCCAGTCGGTCCGGTACTTGCCTATCCCGTGGTGGTGCACCATGGAGCCCCCGTGCTTGAGGGCCTCCTCCACGATGATGGCGTTGATCGGGATGTGGTACTTGGTGATCTCTTCTTGCGGTTCGCAGTTGATGTTGTAGTCGTAGACGAAGTACAAGTTGGTACCGGTCTGGTAGCTGTGCGAGGAGTGCGCCCCGAGCATCGTGAGATCCTCCGTATAGGGGTACTCGGTGCGGATGCGCTGCATCGCCGAGTTGTAAACCTCGCCGATGTCCGACCAGTTGGCCGAGATCTCGGTCGTGTAGCCGAGGTTGTGCTCTTTGAGCATCCACTCCTGCTCGGCGATGATCTTGTCCATGCCCCAGTTCAAGTCGCCGAACCACTTCGCGATCCGGACCGGGTCCACGACTTCGTGGGGATGAGCTTCGATGACCCGGTCGATCTCGGCCACGGTGGCGGCGACTATTTCCTCTGGGCCCTCGCAGATGAAGATGAGGACACACTTTCCCTTGTGGAAGTCGGCGAAATGCTGGTGGGCGTCCTCCTCGGAGTAGACGCGACACACCGAGGGACGAAAGCCGTCCGTCACGACCTCGCGGATGGCAGAGATGCCGGCATCCATGTCCTCGACGAGGAACCCCCGGTACTGGTTGTTTTCCGGCCGGTAGCGGTACAGCTTGACCGTGACCTCGGTGATGAAGCACAACGCACCCTCGTTGCCGATGATGATGTGCCTGATATCTGGGCCGACGGCCCGGCGGGGCACGTTCTTGATACGACAGACCGTCCCGTCGGGGAACACGGCCTCGAGCCCGATGACCATGTCCTCGATGCCGCCGTAGAGCGTCGACAACTGCCCGGTCGAGCGCGTGGCGGTGAGACCGCCCATCTGGGCTAGGGGCTTTGACTGAGGCGAGTGGCCCGTGGTGAGGCCCTGTGAGCGGACGGCGTCTTCCAGCACCTCTAGGGGAACGCCGCACTGCGCCGTGACCATCATGTTGACGGGGTCGATGTGAACGATCCTGTTCATCGTCGAGCCGTCGAGCACGATCGTGTCCTCCACGACCGTCTCGAGCCCGCCTTCGGTCGAGGTGACACCGGTGCGCGGAACCACGTTGATGCGATGGTCGTTCGCGAAGTGAAGAACCTCTGCCACTTCTTCGGTCGAGCTCACCGAGACGACCGCGGCCGGGATGGGACCCGCGAAGATCTTGTTGACGGCCTGGTACTTCTTGAACCGGTCGACACTGGAAGCCTTCAGCACGTCTTCGTCGACGCACACCTGGCTTTGGCCGACCAGCTCGGCGAGTCCTTGTCGGATCGCCTCGCGGCTCAGTTCTGAACGTGATTGCACCATGAACCTATTCTCCTCCGTCGCGCGTTGTCCTCGGCGGTCTCACCGGACCAGATAGCCACCGTCGACAACGAGCACGTGACCGTTCACGTAGTCAGAGGCGCGACTGGCGAGGAACACGGTCGCGCCCATCAAGTCGGCTGCGTCGCCCCACCGTCCGGCCGGAATGTGGTCGAGCACGCGCTGGTTGGTCTCGGGATTCGACCGGGTGGTCTCGGTGATCGCCGTCGCGTAGTAGCCCGGTGCGATCGCGTTCACCTGGACGTTGTACTGGGCTAGCTCGTCGCAGTAGGCCTTCGTGAACCCGGCAAGGCCGTGCTTGGTGGCCGCGTAGGCCGGCGACCACTGGCCCCCGAGGAAGGAGAACAGCGAGGCGATGTTGATGATCTTCCCGGAGCGTGGCGCGACCATGAACTTGGAGGCTTCGTAGCTGAGCTCGAAGGCAGCCGTCAGGTTGAGGGCGATCATCGGATCCCACTCGCTGCGGTCGAATTTGTCTACGGAGGCGATGTTGCAGATGCCGGCCGAGTTCACCACGACGTCCACGGCACCGAAGCTTTCGACACAACGCTCGACGACCGCCTTTGGCGCACCTTTGCGAGTGATGTCAATCGTGAGGAGCTCGGCCCTTTGGCCGTCAGCCTCGATGAGGCGAGCTGTCTCTCCGCCGTCGTCCATGACCGTCGGGATGAAGACGTCAGCACCCGCCTTGGCGAGGGCGAGCGCAAAGGCCTGACCAAGGCCCGTGTTGCCTCCCGTCACGATGGCGGTCTTGCCCCTGAGCGAGAACAGGTCCATCGAGAACTCGCGAATGTCCATCTTCCTACCGCCTATCTATTCGTGACTCTCTGGGTTCTTGTGTTGCTTGCCGATCAGCTGACGCACGGGGGCACGACGGCCGGCGAGTGCTCTTTCCGTCGCTGAGGATCCTGGAGTGCTCAGGCAGTCAACGCGACGCTTCGCGGTGCCGCGCGCACGAGTGGTCGCCGCTTCGGGGTGCTGCCTAGGCGGGCCGGAAGAACGGGTTGAACGGAGCCTTGGCGGCGCTTATGAACTCGCTCGCCTTGGGTAGTCCTTGTACCGCCTTTTGCAACGCCTCGAGCGTCGCGACCTGGTTGTTGCGGTAGACCTCGGCCTCGTCGTCGGCGTTCGGGTTCACCCAGACGGCGGCGATGAGGACCAGGTTGTCGACGTCGTTGCTGTCGATCACGGACTCCTCGAGCGCCTGGCCGACTCCTTGGGCCACGCCGGCCTGCGCCGGTCCCCATGTCATGTTGCCGTGAACAGGCCCAGCGATGGCGGCCTTGTTGACGAACAGCGTCGGGGGCACCGCAGGTATGCCGGGTTGGGCGACGGCGACGAAGGGCGCATGTCCGGCACTCGGTGCGGCGAGCGCGCTCGCCCACGCCGTACCGACCGGGCCGTCCCGGCGTCCCAGCACGACGTTGATATGAGCGGCGTTGACGCCGTCGCCCACAAAGGACTCTCCGATAAGCATCAGCTGTCTCCTTCCCATGGCTTCAGAACGGCTCGCACGACACGGCCCTCGAGCATGGCTGCGAAGGCCTCGTTCACTCCTTCGAGCGGGTAGCGCTCCGAGATGAACCGGTCGAGCGGGAACTTGCCTTGCGCGTAAAGGCGCATGATCAACGGCATGTCTAAGGCACAGCGCGCCGAGCCGTAGAACGTCCCTGTGACGATCTTCTCGGAGCGCACGAGCACATTGCCCGGGAAAGAGACCATCTCACCGTCGGCAGGCACCCCTACGAGCACGACCATGCCGCCCGGGCGTATGGCGTCGAAGGCGATCCTGGCGAGGGCCGGAAGCCCGGCCGCCTCGATGGCGTAGTCGACTCCGCCGCCGCACAGAGCGCGCAGTTGCTCGGCAATGTCGCCGTCTTTGCCTTCGAGAGTCGCCGTGGCGCCGAGCTCGTCGGCGAGCTCACGTTTTGAGGCGACCGGGTCGACGACGACGACGGTGCCGGCGCCGGCGAACCGTGCCGCCATGAGGGCCGACAGTCCCACGCCCCCACCTCCGAAGATGACGACCGAAGCTCCGGGCTCGACCTTCGCCTTGTTGAACACGGCGCCGACTCCGGTCGTCACGGCGCACCCGACGAGGCAGGCGACCTCCAGATCGGCATCGTTCGCCAGAGGGACACAGGAGCGCTCGTCGACCACGCAGTAGCGGGCGAAGGTAGAGAGGTACGAGTAGTGGTAGAGCGGCGAACCGTTCCTCGACAGGCGCACCTCGCCACTCGGCAGGGCGCCTTGGCCCATGTAGGTGGTGGAGTTGGCACAAAGAGACAGGTCGCCTTTCATGCAGGCCGGGCAGACGCCACAGGTAGGCAGCCAGGAGAGCACGACCTTGTCCCCGGGGGACACCCGCGTGACGGCCGAGCCGACCGACTCCACGACGCCGGCGCCTTCATGGCCGAGCACGGCGGGCATCGGTGTGGCGGAGGCACCCGAGGCGGCGTTCCAGTCGCTGTGGCAGACACCACTCGCCTCTATGCGTACCAGCACCTCGGAGGGACCTGGCGGCGCAAGCTGCACGGTCTCTACGACGAAGTCCTTGCCCGGCGCTTCCAATACAGCCGCGAGTGTCTCTATGGCAGTGCTCACGTACGGCACCTCCGTTATGTCTTACCGGCTGGATGTCCATCCACACGGCCTTGATCGGAGTGTAACCATCGATCCAACGTCCGGTCGAATCCGGGCTTTTCCGGCAAAACCCGCTGGTGAGGACTTAAAACTGATGTCAGTTCGCTGACAGTGTCCGCGAAGGCTGGTCTCCGGCACCAAGCAACCGGCTCAGCGAAGCCCGCCCGCGGTCCTGGTCATGGCGGGCCCTCGAAAGACGCCCGCCTCGCAAGGTTCGTCCGCACCGATTTGGTGGGAGAGGGCTCTGCAGGCGTTGAGCAGCTCGCGCCCGAGCGCTTGACGATACGACAGTCTCAATGACGGTTCCGGCACGCAGATTGTCATCGCGGCCACTACGACACCGTCGTGGCCGCGCACGGGTGCGGCGAGACAGCTGAGGTTCTCGGACGACTCCTCGCTCGCCTCGGCCCAACCGCGCCGACGAGCTTTCACGAGCTGCCGCTCCAACTCCTCCACCGAGCCGACCGTCCGTGGTGTGAGCCTTCGTAGCTCCTGGTTGCGGTACCTTTCGACCGCGCTGACACCGGAGAAGGCGAGCAGCGCTTTTCCCACTGCCGTGGCATGGGCCGGCAGGCGGCGTCCAACCTCGGTCACCAGCCTGACGGGACGCTGCGAATCGACGTAGGCGACGAACACCACGTCGGGCCAATCTAGGACGGCAAGCTGCATCGTCTCGTTGATGCGAGCCACGATGGGCGGGGCCACCACCTTGAACTCATCGATGACATTGACCGCGCGGAGAAAAGCCGAGCCCCAGGACATGACCTTGGGCCCCATCCGGTAGCCGCCGCGCTGGCCGAGTCTTTGCACGAGCTCGCTCTCGACAAGGGTGTTGAGGATCCGGTGCACCGAGCTGCGCGGCTCATCGATGGCCCGGGTCAACTGATCCAAGGTCGCAGAGCCGTGGAAGGCTGCCAGTGCATCGAGCACTCGCACGGCCGTTACGACCGCGGGTGCCGTCGAGGCCGTGGGGATGTCGAGCTTTTCCGTTTGAGCCTCCTCTCTCGCGTCCTTATCGGTACGGAGCCCCGATAACCTGCAAGTGCCCAAAACCCCTAGCGCATGCTCGTTCGACTTAGTATCGTAACAGACGCAGTACGCTGAACGTCGGTCCAGGATCTTAGACAAGACTCGCCTACGGCGAGGGACGACAAAGGGAGGTTGACGCATGGACGTCAACGACAGTGGTCAGGAAGTCAACCATGAAAGGCTCGACAACCTCCGACGTGGTCGGGGACCGATCCAAGAGCACATCATCGACGAGTTCGTCGCCGGAAACCTATCCAGGAGGGACTTCCTCAAAAAGGGCACCGCATTCGGCCTTTCGTTGCCACTCCTCGGTGGCATCCTTGAAGCCAAGGGTCTTCCTGGCCTGAGGGCATCGTCCGCGGTAGCCCGACAGGCGCGGGCGGCCTCGACCAGCCCGCTCAGGGCGGGCATCATCGTCCCTGCCGGCGCCATCAACCCGATCACCATTGAGGACGAGGGAAGCCTCGAGCTGCTCGGCAACGTCGGTGAGTTCCTCGTGGAGACCGACCAGACACTCGGTTACAAGCCCTGGATCGCCACGAGCTGGACCTCGAACGCAACCGCAGACGTGTGGACCTTCAAGATCCGCCAGGGCGTCAAGTTCAACGACGGCACCCCGATGACGGTCGATGACGTCGTCTACAGCTTCCAGAGCCAGTCCAACCCGAAGACCGGCGGCGTTGCTCTCTCGGTCTTCTCCGGGGTCTTGGAGCCTTCCGGCGTGGTGAAGGTGGACGACCAGACCGTCGCCTTCCACCTCGTGTCTCCCGACGCCGCCTTCCCGGACGCCGTCTCGTGCGACAACTACAACATGATCATCGTCCCGAAGGGTTACGACTACTCCAACTACCCCAAGGACTGGGTCGGCACGGGGCATTACATGATGTCCAGCTACACCACGAACGTGGGCGCGACCTTCGTCCGCAACCCGCACTACTGGGGGACGCCGGCCGTCTCGAGCGAGATCCAGTGGACCTTCTACGCGAGCGAGGAACCGATGTCGAACGCCCTCGTGGCGAACGAGATCGACTGCTTGGACCAGTTCTTCGTCTCCACGAGCCCGCAGCTGCTGAACGGCAACTTCAACATCATCAGGCTGAAGGCCTCGACCCACCGCGAGCTCTCGATGCGTTGCGACACCGGTCCTTTCAAGAGCAACCTGGTCCGCCAGGCGGTCGCCCTCACCCTCAACCGCCCACAACTGGTGACAGCGCTCTTCAAGGGCTATGCCGACATCGGCAACGACAGCCCCTTTGCCCCCGTCTTCCCGTCTACGGCTCCCGTGCCCCAGCGCGTGCAGAACATCGCCCAGGCAAAGAAGCTGCTGGCGCAGGCCGGTTACGCGAAGGGCTTCAGCACTCCGCTTCTCACCGAGCAGCGCCAGGAGATGCCCGAGCTCGCCCAGTTCATAAAGACTTGGGCCAAGGAGATCGGGGTCGATATCAACCTCACCATCGAGCAGCCGGACAAGTACTACGGCTCGGGCGTCTACGGGACCTCGGACTGGCTCGACGGTGAGATGAGCATGGTCGACTTCGGCTCCCGCTCTACGCCGAACCTGTTCCTCAACGCCCCGTTGGAGACCTACAACAAGAAGACCGGGGCCGGTGCCTGGAACGCCGCCCACTTCAACAACGCCACGTACGACAGGCTCGCCCAGCAGTACGTCGCTGCGGTCGACCTTTCCAGCCAGCGGAGCATCGCCAAGCAGATAGAGACCCTGCTTCTTGACGAGACGCCGATCATCTACCCGTACTTCTACAACTACCTAAGCGCAACCCAGAAGAACGTGACCGGCGTCTACCCGACGGCGCTCAGCCAGTTCTTCCTCTGGAACGCGTCGAAGTCCTGAGCTCTGAGTCCTGAGCTGTAACACCATCCCCACGCGGGACGGCTCGGCAACACGCTGGCCCCGCGTGGGGATTTTTCCGTCGTCTCTTGCGCTCGTTTCCCAAGGATCACCGCCGCGCCTCGGGGCGCATCCGCGCGAAACACCGCGGTTGAAGATTCATCGCCCCAAATGCCACCGGGCCTCCGGGCACCTCGGCTAGAGGCACCCGGGCCGGCATGGTCAGTCGCTGAAGACGGTCTTTATGTTGGTGAACTCCCGCAGGCCCGCCGGGGACAGCTCGCGGCCATAGCCCGAGCGCTTGACACCGCCGAAGGGGAGGTCGAAGTACGAGATGGTCATGGCATTGACGTAGACCATGCCCGACTCGAGGTCGTCGGCGAAACGCTTCTGCTCGGCCGCGTCGTTGGTCCACACGCTCGAGCTGAGGCCGAAACTGCTGTCGTTGGCGAGGGCGATCGCCTCGTCGATGTCGCCGACCCGGAAGAACGACGTCACAGGCCCGAAGACTTCCTCACGGTAGACGCGCATGTCCGGAGTGAGCCCTGTAAGCGCGGTCGGCTGGACGAACCAGCCCGGACCGTCCATCGTCCCGCCACCACAGATGGCCTTGGCGCCCTTCGACAGTGCGTCTGCAACCTGCTCGTTCAGCTCGTCGCGACCCTGCGCAGTGGCGAGCGGCCCGACCTGGGTCGCCTCGTCGAGCGGATCACCGATGACGAGCTTGGCCATAGCTTCCGCGTAACGCTCCTCGTACTCGTCCGCGATCGCCTCGTGGACGATGAAGCGCTTTGCCGCAATGCAGCTCTGGCCGTTGTTCTGCACCCGTGCCCACACGCCGATCTCGACGGCCCGGTCCATGTCGGCGGACGGCATGACGATGAACGGATCGGCCCCACCGAGCTCGAGCACCGTCTTTTTGATGACGTTGCCGGCGATGGAAGCCACCGATTGTCCGGCGCCTTCGCTGCCCGTGACAGTGGCGGCGGCGATGCGGTCGTCCTCCAGGATCGCCTTCACCCGATCCCCACCGACGAGCAGGGTCTGGAACACGCCCTCTGGGAACCCTGCCCGCCTGGCGGCGTCCTCTATGTTGAGGGCCGTCTGGGGCACGTTCGAGGCGTGCTTCAACAAGGCAACGTTGCCGGTGATGAAGGTCGGCGCCGCGAACCTGATCACCTGCCAGAGGGGGAAATTCCAGGGCATAACGGCCAGCACGGGGCCGATCGGCTGGTACTTCAGGTACGAGCCCTTTTTGGCTGAGGTTCCGGGGACGATCTCGTCCGCGAGCATGGCCGGGCCGTGCTCGGCGTAATAGCGCAGCACGCCGACGCACTTTGTCACCTCATTGCGAGCCTGCACGACGGGTTTTCCCATCTCAAGCGTCATCATCTCGGCGATTGCCAGCTGGTCTTTTTCCAGCACGTCTGCCATGGCGCGCATGAGCTGGGCGCGCTCGTCGTAACTCGTGCGCCGGTAAGCGCGATAAGCGCTATCTGCCAGCGCGATCCTCCGCTCTACCTCTGCCTCGCTGTAAGGCTCGAAGGATTTAAGGGTTTCGCCCGTCGCCGGGTACACCGTTGAAATGGCCATGTCAACTTTGTACACCGCAGTTGAACACGCTGCCAAGCCGGGGGTCGCTGGCGGGACAAATCGCCCACAAATCAGGCATTTCGCCCGTGAACAAAGGTCCACGACGCCCAAACGGCTTTCGCGAGTCGGGCAGTGACCGCGCCCGGGCCAAATGACCGGCTCCCAAGCAGCTCGTCGACAGCACAAAGGCCAGCTATCGAGCTCGTCAAGAAGGCCTCCTCGGCGGCGGCGATCTCTGACAAGGTGAAAGGCTCCTCTACCACCTCGAAGCCTTCCCCGGCCGCCACCCGCATCAAGAGATCCCTAGTGGTGCCCGCGAGGATGTGCCCGTCAAGCGGCGGAGTGCGGAGGACATCGCCGAAGACGGCAAAAACGTTCGCATGCTCGGCCTCAAGGACGGCTCCGTCATCGTCAAGAAGAAGGAGCCTTTGGCCCCGGCCTAACCGGAGGGTCTCGCGCCGCTCCGCCAGCACCACGCGGTCGTACCACTTGTGTCGGCCGAGGCCGCCCGAAAGAACCGTCGGGATCAGTGTCACCCCCAGGCCGGGTGAGCCGGAGAAGGCCTCCGGAGCGGGCGAGACCGTCACTTCGCTCTTAAGGCCGCCCCCCGGGCGAGGGCGCACGAGGACTCGGAGGCGATGAGGGCCTGCCAGGCTTTTCGCCCGCTTCATCACCTCAGCGCCGAGCCGGGGCGAAGGCCTCGATCCGTACAGGCACGAGACACTCGCCGCGAGCCGCCCGAGGTGCGATTCCAGCTCGACGGGCCGGCCGTCGATCACAAGCACCGTCTCGAACACGCCCGCGCCGAAAGCGGCTGGACCAAGAGCATTCTCAGACGTCGCCCGCCATCGGGCTCCGCTTCTCGCCTGGGGGCGCCCTTCGAGCTCGGCATCAACGGCGGCCAGCAGGGGCCGGGCCTTGTCGAAGCACTCTTCGAGCTCACCGTTGGGATCCGAGTCGGCCACGACGCCACCACCCACTCCGAGCCAGGCCTTCCCCCGAGCGAGCTCGAAGGTCCGGATGGCGACGTTCAGCTCGAGTCCCGACAAGGGGCTGGCGATCCCGATGGCGCCGGTATAGACCTCGCGCTCGGTCGCCTCGAGGGCGGTGACGAGCTCCATCGCCTTTACTTTGGGCGCTCCCGTGACCGAACCAGGAGGAAAGGCGGCCCGCACGAGGTCGGCGTCGGACGTCTCGTTCGACAGTTCACCCGTCACATCCGAGACGAGGTGCCACACGCCCGGGTGCTCTTCGGCCCTGAACAGCTCGGAAACGGCGACGCTGCCGTAGCGGCAGACTCGCCCGAGGTCGTTCCGCACGAGATCGACGATCATCAGGTTCTCCGCCCGGTCCTTGTCCGAGGCGAGAAGCTGCCTGCGCTCGTGCAAAGACGAGCCCCGACGCCGCGCCGTGCCCTTGATGGGCGAGCTCAGCACCTCGCGATGCTGGCGCTTTAAGAACAGCTCAGGCGAGAAGCTGGCGACCGCGAGCGAAGGTTGCCCGAGGAAGGCGCCGTAACGCGGTGCGAGACGGCCGGCACCTGCGCAGAAGAGCTCGAGCGGATCCCCGAAGAACTCGGCCTCGAGGCGGGCGCACACATTCACCTGAAACACGTCGCCCGAACGGATGTGCTCGATCGCACGTGCCACCGAGACGAGGTGGATCTCGGGCTCCGGGCGCAGGACGAACCTCCCGCAAGCGAACCTGCCCGCTTGTGCCTCAGGCTCGGCGGCGCGCCGGCGCCACTCGGAAAGTCGCGACTCGAGGTGCTCTGACTGCTCGTTTGACCAGAGCGCTTCGAACCACCATCGTCCCGCCTCGTCACGGCTCAACAAGTGGTCGTAAAAGGCGAGCATCGACCTCGGCAGGGGCACAGGCCTCACAGGCGGCGGCGGCAGCCGCTCGACCAGGCGCCCGAGGCCGTAGCCGAGATAGCCGACCCATCCACCCCCGGTCGCACCGGGCAGGGCGGCCGCGATGGCGGGCTGTTCGTCGAGCAGGGCGAAGGGGTCATCGGACTCATCGGCAACGACCAGCGGGTCCGAGCCAATAAGGGCCGTGCCTCCCGACCATGACCCGAACAAGGCGAAGGGCCGGGCATCGCGACCGGCGGCCCGCAAGACGGCACTCGGGCTCTTGTCCATCTCGAGCGGCACCCGTACGACCCGGGCCGAGGGCGGAACCCGCTCCGCCTGGCTACGCTCGGCGGTCATGGCACTCGACACTCGTGGTTGGCTCGACCGGTACGCAGCGGCTCTCGGCTCGCCGCCCATCACAGACGACGAGGTCGAGACGCTCCTCGCGCTCGCTGGAGTCGCCGCCCATGCATCCGAGCGTACGGCCGCCCCCGTCTCTTGCTACCTCGCGGCCCGGGCAGGCGTGCCACTTGCCGAAGCCCTCGCAGCTGCCCGGCGTCTCGCGGACGAGCTGGCGGAGTCGGGAGACGAGCACGAAGCCGGTTGAGCCGGCTCGGTGCTCGAGTGCCAAGGGGCGGCCTCGCCACGCGAGCGGGACCTGACTCTCGGTGAGCAGCACGGGAGGGATCGTCCTCGTCGGGGGCCGTTCCTCGCGAATGGGGGCGTCCAAGGCGACCATGGCATGGCACGGATCCACGCTCGTGCGACGCGTGGCAGGCATCGTCGCTCGTGGCGTCGACGGCCCTGTCGTACTCGTCCGCTCGCCCGCGCAACGCCTTCCCGCTCTTCCGGCCAGCTTCGAGGTCCTCGACGACCTAGAAGAGGGCAAAGGGCCCCTGGGCGGTCTCGCGGTTGGTCTTCGGTCGCTCGCGGACCGCTGCGAGGCGGTGTTCGTGTCCTCGACTGACATGCCGTTTCTCCACCCAGCCTTCGTGCGCAAAGTCATGGGCGAGCTCACCGCCGACGCGTGCGTCCCCTGCGTGCGTGGCTTTCGCCAATCGCTCGCGGCCGGATATCGCACCAGCCTGGTGCCGGTCGTTGATCGCCTCCTCGGCTCCGGTCGGCTCCGGGTCGCGCTCGTCTTGGAGGAGTGCGCCTGGCACGAGCTCGACGAGGAGGCACTCCTCGCAGACGCCTGCCTGGCGCGTTTCGACCCGGAGCTCGCGTCGGTTACGAACCTCAACAACAGGGAGGAGTATGAGACGGCGAAGAGGTGTCTTGAGCCTGCGGTCCGTGTCGAGCGGTGCGAGGCGGGTGCCGCCAGCCCGCAGCCGACCACGGTCCGCGCCTCGACTCTGGGCGGTGCGGCCGCAGCAGTCAGTTTGAGCCTCACCGCAGACGCCTTCGTAACCTTGAACGGCGCCGAGACGTCTCCCGATCCCGAAGAGCCCCTGGCCGAAGGTGACGTCGTCTCCTTCACGACGGCGGTGACCGAGCCGTGACCACTGTCAAAGAAGCGACCGAGCTCTGGTACTCCGCCTGCGAAGAGGCCTCGTGCCCGCGACGGCTCGAGGTCGAACGGGTCGCTGTTGGGAAAGCCGCGGGCCGGGTCACGGCCGAGACCGTCTGGGCGCTACGGTCCTCTCCCCCCTTCGATGCCTCGGCCATGGACGGCATCGCGGTGCGCGCCTGCGACACGGCCGGGGCCGGGGAGCAGTCGCCCGTCCTGCTTCCTGCCGGCAGCTACGAGGTGGTCGACACTGGGGACCCACTCCCCGATGCCTTTGACGCCGTGGTGATGCGTGAGCATGTCCGTTTCGCGAACGGCGCCGCCGAGCTGCGCACGGAGGCAACCGCCTACCAGAACGTGCGCTCGGTCGGAGAGGACATCGTCGCCCACGAGCTCCTCCTGCTCGCAGGCCACCGCCTGCGCCCGGTCGACATCGCCGCCTGCGGCGCGGCAGGGGTGGGCGAGGTGGCGGTGTGGCGAAAGCCGATCGTGGCCGTGCTGGCGACCGGAGACGAGATAAGGCCCATCGGTGCCGACCTCGAGCCGGGCCAGTTCCATGACACGAACTCCATAATGCTGGCTGCTCAGGCGAGGGAGCTCGGATGTGAGGCGGTCGTGCTGCCGATCGAGCCCGACGACCCCGACGGCATTAGCCGGGCCGCCATAAAAGCTGCCGATACGAGCGATTTGTTGATCGTCATCGCCGGCGCCAGCGCCGGACGCGACGACTACACCGCCGAGGTGATCCGACGCCTCGGCGTGCTGGCGGTGCAAGGCGTGGCGGTCCGCCCGGGGCATCCCGTCATGCTCGGAGTAATAGGCGCGACCCCCGTGCTGGGAGCACCCGGCTACCCGGTCTCGGCGGCGATCAGCTTCGAGGTCTTCGCCGCTCCCCTGCTGGCCCGCCTCCAGGGCTGCTCGGACCAGCCACGGCCAAGCTCGCGCGCCGTCTTGGCACGCCAGATCACCTCGCCTGCGGACGTGGAGGAATGGGTGCGCGTCCGTCTCGGCCATGTAGGGGACCGCCTCCTGGCAGAGGCGCTTCCCCGGGGCGCGGGCGTGCTGACTTCGCTCGTCCGAGCTGACGGGCTGCTGCGCATACCGACGGGGGTTACGGGCCACGACGCCGGCACCGAGGTCGAGGTCGGACTGCTAAGGGACATCGCAGAGCTGGAGCGCAGTGTCGTGGTCGCCGGATCGAACGACCTCGCCCTCGAGCTGACAGCAGCCTCGCTTCGAAGCAGAGGATCGAGCACCACCTTGGCGTTGTTGAGTGTGGGCTCGCTTGCGGGCCTCGAGTCGCTGCGCGACGGTCTTTGCCACCTGGTCGGCACGCCCCTGTTTGACCCGTCTGCGGGCGAGTACAACCTCGGCTATCTCGAACAAGTGCTCCCCGGGCATGCCCTCGGCGCCGTGCGGCTTGTCCGACGCGAACAGGGGCTCATCGTCGCGGCCGGCAACCCGCTGCGCCTTTGCGGGATCGAGGACCTGGCGCGGACGGGGATCATGTACGTCAATCGCCAGGCGGGCTCAAGCACGCGGGCACTGTTGGAATTCGAGCTGGACCGCCTGGACATCGCGCGCACTTGGCTCCACGGCTACCAACGAGAAGAGCCCACCCACTTGGCGGTGGCGGCCTCGGTCGCCTCGGGGCGCTTTGACTGTGGCCTCGGGGTGCTCGCCGCCGCCCGCGCCTTCGGGCTCGACTTCGTCCCGGTCGTCCAAGAGCCCTTCGACCTCGTGACGCAGGCCTCCTCTATGGAGGACCCTTTGCTAAGGCCGATTTGGGACCTTTTGACCTCGGCCCAGTTCCAGGCATCGGTGCGGGGACTCGGCGGGTACGACACCTCCGAGACGGGAAAGCGGGTCCTTTGAGCGCGGCCCGTCGTGGCGGGACCCTCCCACGCTTTGGCGCGCTGCTCAGTGCTTGCTCAGGAGCGGCGGAGGAGGAGGCGACACGTAGCCGGCCAGTTGGTCTCCGTCTCCGCTGAGGTCCGCTTTGTACTGGTCGGTGCCGGTCTCGACGACGCTGAAGCCCGTCCTTTCTCCGTCGCCGTTCCCGACGTTCCGGCCCCTCCCGCCGCCCGTGTACCTCGTCACGCCGCCCCCCTCCTCTCCCTCCATA
>Ga0181520_10007578_pt1 | contig 15910 bp, 18 predicted proteins | sample PEATcosm2014_Bin_29_FD_132451 | JGI IMG/M metagenome (GOLD analysis project Ga0181520, IMG submission 132451) | Peatland microbial communities from MTU Mesocosm Facility, Houghton, MI, USA - PEATcosm2014_Bin02_30_metaG | ecosystem: Environmental > Terrestrial > Soil > Wetlands > Peat | place...
GCCTCTTTCACACGGGAGAGTGTGAGATTAATGCAGCCGCGCTTCTTTATGTTGTGCTGGAGTACGCCGAAGAGGATCTTTCCCAAGTCGTTCCTTCGCGGGCGCTCACGCCTGCGGAAGCAGGAGAGATGCTGAAAAGATATCTTGCCAGCTTGGCGCTACAGGCTGCGCGAGGCTGGAAGTTCAACCCTCGACAAATCGACGGTCAGAACGTCGCGAGCGAGTGGATTCTGCGATTTCAGTTCCGAAGAACCGAAACTCTGGTTGTCCCGTCTCTTCGCCTACAAAGGACGTCATCGCTAGCTCGCCGTCATCGCCAAAACCGGAGACAGCTTCCAGCATGACCAGCTTCAGGACCTTCGGTCCGCCAACAATCGCGGTGTTCCGCGCCTTGAACGCGGGCAAGGTAGACCTGGAGATCCATCGCGAAATTAGTTGGGTCACTAACGCGGACGGCCGCGTTCTACCACGTCCATATTGTTGCCGCTCCAAAACGCTCGGCGACGACCAAGCTCGACACTACCGCCCGCTACGTCAACGACGAGCAGAAGTTCGGCGGGGAGCGGTCAGCAGGGTGGCCGACATCAGCTGATCGGCGGCAAATGCCATCCAGTCGAGGCGTGTCGTTTTCCGTAGTTAGTAGAATTGATTTTTGGCTATGTGCCAAACATAGCAGGACTTGCGCGTCCCCTATGAGCCAGTCACCCTCCAAGCAGACTCACTATCCACCGGCAGACTTGCCCCGCGTGCTCGGCGCAAGCCAGGCTACGGCCATCGTTGTCGGCACCATCATCGGCAGCGGCATTTTCCTTGTACCGCGAGAGATGATGCAAGACGTCGGCTCTTTTACGCTTGTTTATCTGGCTTGGATCGTCGGGGGTCTCCTCTCGCTGTTCGGTGCCATGACCTATGCCGAGTTAGGCGCAATGCTTCCCTATGCTGGCGGCGAGTATGTCTACCTCCGCGGTGCCCGGTGACACGCCCGCCTTCCTCTATGTGTGGACATGGTTTGCGGTCGCCAAGCCAGCCTCGATCGCCGCCGTCACCGTCGGCACGGCGCGCACGCTTGAGTTCTTCCCGACGTTTCACTGGCTCAGCGCCCAGGCCATCCGTGCGCCAATGCCGCTGTTCTGGTCGCAAATCTTCGCCATTGCTATTACATGGTTCATCACTGGCCTTAACTATCTGGGCATCAAGAAGGCCGGCGATTTTCAGCTCGTCTTCACCGTGCTGAAGGGCGTCCTTATCCTCATTGTCGCGGGGCTTTGTTTTGCTTCCGCCTCCGGCTCGTGGAGCAATTTTTCCACCAGGCTGCCCCACGCCACGGGCGGTTTCAGCGGATTGATGCTCGCACTCATCGCTACACTTTGGGCTTACGACGGCTGGAACGACCTCACCATGGTCCGTCGCCCGGAACATAGCCTGCCCATCGCACTGATCGGTGGGCTGTTCATCGTGGGCGTTCTCTTCATGGCCACGAATGCCGCCATCCAGTACATCCTGCCTGCCTCGCAAATTGCGGGCAGCGAGCGTCCCGCCGCCGTCGCGGCTCTCACCGTCGTCGCCGGCCCTGCCGGGGCGGGCTTTACCGTGGCTCGACACGCGTACGTCTGACGGCAATACAGTGAACTCTTTCAAGCCGGTGTCGCTGACCACGCTGGTGGATTCTCCACTTATCGCGGGAGAGCACTACCGCAGGATCGAGCTGACAAAGCCAGGAAAAACTCCGGCGCACGTGATTGATATGGTCAGCGAAAGCCAGGCGGGTCTGGAGATGACTCCCGCCGACGAAGCGGCGTACCGCGAGCTAGTCGCCGAGACGTACGCGCTCTTCAAAGCACGTCACTATCTCGAATATCACTTCCTCCTTACGCTGAGCGACGAAGCCGGTCATCATGGCGTGGAGCATCATCAGTCCAGCGACAACAGCGTGGATGAGCGCACGCTCAATGATCCCGACCGGCATTTGCTGGCAGCGGGCCTGCTGCCTCACGAATTTGTGCACTCCTGGAATGGCAAGTACCGGCGCCCCGCAGGATTAATTACACGCAACGATCAGGAGCCCATGATCGGCGATCTGCTCTGGGTGTACGAGGGCTTGACCGAGTATCTCGGAGAGGTGTTGACGGCGCGCTCCGGGATATGGACTCCGGAACAGTATCGCGAGGCCCTGGCTGTAACTGCGGCCATGCTGGAACATCGTCCGGGCCGGAACTGGCGTTCCGTGGAAGACACAGCGCGCTCAGTGCAGACCCTTCGTATGGCGGGACCGGAGTGGCAGAATTGGCGGCGCAGCCTTGACTACTATCCCGAAGGCGCACTGATCTGGCTGGAGGTGGACACCATCATCCGCCAGCAAACTCACGGGCAGAAGTCGTTGGACGATTTCTGCCGCTTGTTTCATGGCGGGCAGAGCGGTCCGCCAGAGGTCGTCTCTTACGTGTTTGATGATGTAGTGCGAGGCCTAAACCAGGTGACGCCATACGATTGAGCGGATCTGCTACGGCAGCGGATCAACTCAACCGATGTTCATGCACCGCTCGGCGGACTCGAGCGCGGAGGCTGGCGGCTCGTGTACAACGATCAACCGAACCCATATCTAAGCTCAATAGAGAAACTCGGGAAGCGCTCCGATGTCGCTTACTCACTGGGCTCGCAGATCAAGGAGGATGGCGAACTCCTGGATGTGGTGGTCGGCTCACCCGCCTATACCGCTGGAATTGGTCCGGGTATGAAGCTGGTGGCAGTCAACAGCCGGGCCTACTCTAGAGATGTTCTGATGGACGCTCTGCGCGCCTCCAAAGGAAACACCCAGCCCATTGAACTCTTAATCGCGGCTTCAGCTTCCAAGGAGAGCCAAGCCTGTATCCGATGCCACCAGGAGCAGGCGACTCCGCTGGTAGTGCAGCAGTGGGCGGCGAGCAAGCACGCTACGTCCGGTATCGGTTGCTATGAGTGTCACCAGGCCACCAAGGACAGGCCGGATTCCTTTGAGCACTACAGCTATCGGATTTCTGTAATGGTAACGCCCAAGGTCTGTGGGACTTGTCATGCGCAGCAGACGGAAGAATTTGAAAACAGTCATCACGCATTGGCGGGCCAGATTCTAGGTTCGCTGGACAATGTGCTAGGCGACATCATCGAGGGCCCGCAGGCCGCGGTTTCCGGTTGCGCAAAATGTCATGGCAGTGTTGTAAAGGTACTCGGGAACGGGAAGCTGGATCCTACTACCTGGCCGAACGAAGGAATTGGCCGCATCAACCCCGATGGCAGCAAAGGGTCATGCTCCGTCTGCCGTAGCCGGCATACGTTCTCGTGGCAATTGCGCGGCAACCGGAGAGCTGTGGCTACTGTCATCTTGGGCCGTTCCATCCGCAGGAAGAAATCTATACTGAGAGCAAGCATGGCCTTACTTACCGCTCGTTAATTGGCCAAATGAATTTGAACTCTGAGAGCTGGGTTCTGGGCAAGGACTACAACGTAGCACCGACCTGCGATACCTGTCACATGGGCGCCACGAGCAAGCTGGCCTCTACGCATGACGTAGGCGCGCGGCTCTCGTGGAACCTGCGCCCGGAGATTGCCATTCGTCAGCAGAACTGGCAAGACAAGCGGGCTGCGATGAAATCCGTTTGCCTGAACTGCCACGCCTCCGACTGGGTGAACAACTTCTACATCCAATATGACGGCGTCGTTGATCTCGGCAATGACAAGTTCTTCGGGCCGTCCAAAGAGATTATGGGCAAGCTGCAAAAGGCCGGAAAGATTACTGCCACGCCGTTTGACGCAAAGATCAAGTGGACTTACTTCGAGCTGTGGCATCACCAGGGCCGCCGCGCACGATGAATGGCCCGGATTATGTGCAATGGCACGGCTTCTACGAAGTTGCCAAGATCTTCTATAGCGAGTTCATCCCCGAAGCCGAGGCTTTGCTGCCCGGAGTGACTGCCGACGTGATGAGCAGCGATGCGCATAAATGGATCAAAGGACTCTCTCCCGAGGAAAGGCAGAGCATCCGCGAGTTTTACCAGAAAAGGTACGAACAGAGTCCGCGATGAACGTCCTTGGCAGAGATATTCTTTGGGGAGCAACGGTTCCGCGCTCCGCTTGCATTTTCTCCACTACAGGATGGTCCGAGAGTCGCGAGCCGAGGAGCACGGAATGGGGAGAAGGGATCAACTGTGTGACTGGTTTCGGTCATCAGGCCATATGTTAAGAATCCTTTATAGCAGAGACTTAAGTCATAGTAACGGCCTTTTCGGTATGCTCTCCTGAGATAGACAACTGCCAGGCGAATGCTTTCTGCGGTGATAAGGAGTTCACATGCAGGTCCCGTTTTCTCCTAAGCTTCAGCTTGTGCTCGGCACTGGAGCCTTTGCCTTCTGCTTTGCTGTGTTTGGCTCGCTCTCGGCCATGATGCCGATTTTGAGCAAGCAAATGCATCTCTCTCCGGTGCAGAAGAGTATTGCCGTAGCACTTCCGGTTTTACTTGGCAGTCTTGGTCGCATTCCGCTGGGTATGCTGACGGATCGCTTCGGTGGGCGCTCAGTTTTCAGCTTCGTTATGCTGATCTCGATCATTCCGGCCTATCTCATGGGTACGGTAAGCAACTACCAACACCTGTTGATCTACGGGTTCTTCATAGGAATTGCGCTGGCCAGCTTTTCGGTGGGCGTGGGTTTCGTTAGTGGCTGGTACAGTGCTGAACGCCAAGGATTCTCCCTCGGAGTGTATGGAGCCGGGAACATCGGTCAGTCGTTGGCCGCGTTTGGCTCGCCTTTCATTGCCGCAGCGGCGGGCTTCCGATGGGGATTCTGGACGTTTGGGATTCTGCTCTCGATCTGGCTACTCATTTTCGCAGTGCTGGCGCGCAACGCTCCGCGGCGCAGTGGGATAAAATCCTTCAGCGACACAGTGCAGCCTTTGAACGATTCCCGGAGCTGGGTACTGAGTCTCTACTACTTTCTAACGTTCGGCGGCTTCGTTGCAATGGCGGTGTACCTGCCCATATTTCTCACGGAAATGTTTAAGCTAACTCCGCAGGATGCAGGGTTACGAACGGCCGGATTTGTTGTTTTGGCTACACTCATGCGACCGGTGGGCGGAATTCTTGCGGACAGGGTTGGCGGCCGGACAATTCTGAAGTGGGTATTTCCGGCGACGGCTCTCATGGCCATATTTCTTGCCTGCCCGATGATGGTGACCTTTACAACCGGGGCACTTGGAATGGCCGCGGCGATTGGACTCGGCAATGGCGCGGTGTTCAAACTGGTGCCCGAATACTTTCCCGGCGCGGTGGGCAGTGTGACTGGATTGGTTGGCGCCGCGGGCGGATTGGGTGGATTTTTCCCGCCGCTACTACTCGGCTTTGTCAAGCAGCAGACTGGCACTTTTACTTTTGGTTTTGTGCTGCTTGGAGTGTTTTCAATGGTCTGTCTTTCTGTTCTGTTGCGGCGGCCATCTTCGCAAGTTGCGGCCGTTGCTTTGCGGTAGGGCAAAGTGCGACAACCTGAGTTTCCAGTTCGAGGTTCCGATACCGCTCATGCTTTTGGATCGGGCGTGCTGGTGGCGTCGTTTCTGATTGCAGCGATTTTTGTCGGTAGCCGTGGTCTCAAGGACTTCGATCCTGCGCTGGTCTCCTATGCCGGGGCATCTGTCTTCGCTGCCTTCGGCATTGGGTATCGATATTCCATGTGGCTGCGAAGGCCGCCGACCCGCCTGTACTGGTATCGTGGGTGGCAGCTATTTCTCCGACCCAAGCAATTGCCCGGAAACATCGCGCGTCTGGGCCGGATCTTCTGGAACAACATCGTTCTGCAGCGTTTTATAGGGCGGCGTTCGCGTCTTCGCTGGACCGCCCACTGGTTCCTGGCGTGGGGATGTTTGCTGGCAGCAGCAGTGACGTTTCCTTTGTCGTTCGGCTGGGTGCGATTTGAGACAGCGCGCGACAATCAGGAGATCTACAACGCGTTCATGTTCGGTATCCCGGTTGGCAGTTTTCATCTTGGAACCGTGGTGGCGGCGCTGACCTTTAACATTCTTGACATTGCGGCGGTAATGGTACTGATCGGCGTATTTACCGCAATGTGGAGACGCGCCACCGACCGCGACGCAATGTCGGTTCAGCAGTTTTCAAACGATCTGTTGCCACTCATCCTGCTGTTTGCAATTTCCATCACCGGACTGTTCCTCACCGCTTCGACACACCTGATGCATGGGCTGCATTATGTCTTCCTCTCGCAACTCCATGCCATCACCGTGATCTTCACGTTGCTGTACCTGCCGTTCGGCAAGTTCTTCCACATCTTTCAACGTCCGGCACAGCTTGGAGTGGACTTCTACAAGAAGGCGGGAGCCGAGGGAGAGCAGGCGACCTGCATGCGATGTGGACAATATTACGGTTCGCAGATGCAGATGGACGATCTGAAATCGGTGCAGGCAGCGCTTGGCATCAACTATCAGATGGCCGATGGCACGCACTATCAGGACGTTTGTCCCGCTTGCCGTCGCAAGAATCTTGCCCTGACGCAGGACAGTCTTTGGAAATCCCTCGGCAGCGATGTGCGCGGGATGGGAAAGGAACTATAAGCAATGGCAAAGCTTCCGGTGGATATACCTGAGCTGGTAAGGCAATTCGGCCCCACGCTGCACATGGTACCGCCCGGAGGGTGGGCGCATACCGATGGGGAAGAAAAGCTGGTGAAGACCCATTGCTGTTTCTGTGGCCAGCAGTGCGGTATCCAACTGCGCGTGCGCAATAACCGGGTAGTGGGCTTTGAGCCATGGGACGATTTTCCCTTCAATCGCGGCAAGCTCTGCCCCAAGGGCGTAAAGCGCTACATGCAGGACGAGCACCCGGACCGGCTGAAGAGCCCCTTGCAACGCGTCGAAGGGAAAGGGTTTTTGCCGATTGCGTGGGACGAGGCGATGGACCGTGTGGTTGCAGAGATTCGCCGCATTCAGCAGGCCTACGGCAATGACGCATTCGCCATTCTGACCGGCGCCTCGCTTACCAATGAAAAAGCATATCTGATGGGCAAGTTTGCGCGGGTGGCGTTGCGTACGGCGAACATCGACTACAACGGGCGCCTCTGCATGGTCTCAGCCGGTGCGGCCTCCAAGAAAGTTTTCGGCGTGGACCGCAGTGCCAATCCATGGAGTGATATTCCAAAAGCGAAGGTCATTCTGGTTGCGGGCGCAAACATCGCAGAGTGCGCACCCATTACCACCGACTACCTGTGGCAGGCGCGTGAACATGGCGGCAAACTGATCATTCTCGATCCCCGCATGACGCCGATCGCGCGCAACGCCGACCTATTCATTCCCGTGCGCTCCGGCGGCGACATCGGAGTATTCAACGGGATGTTGCACATCATGATCGAGCGCGGCTGGATTGACCGCGATTTCATTGCTCAGCACACGACCGGCTTTGATGCGGTAATGGAAGCCGTAAAGAAGTACACGCCAGGCTATGCGGCGAAGATCGCAGGCGTCCCGCCGGAAATGATTATCAAGGCCGCGGAGCTATGGGGGCCGGCACCAACCAGTTTTCTGCTTCATTCCCGCGGAATTGAACACCACACGAAGGGCGTCGATAACTGTATCGCCGCCATCAATCTGGTTCTGGCCAGCGGACGCATTGGCCGCGAGGGCTGCGGCTACGCGATGATCACCGGCCAGGGAAATGGACAGGGGGCGCGCGAGCAAGGTCAAAAGTGCGATCAACTCCCTGGGAGCCGGGATATCAGCAATCCCGAACATCGCAAATATATCGCTGGCGTTTGGGGTGTTCCCGAAGAATCGATTCCGCAGAAGGGTTTGTCGGCGGTTCCACTGGTGGAAGCCATTCACGAGGACAAGATCAAGGGACTACTGTCGATCTGCTTCAATCCCACTGTGTCTCTCCCGGATGGCAACTTCGTCCGTGAAGCGCTGGAGAAGCTGGAGTTCTACGTCAATATCGACTTCTTCCTTTCGGAGACTGCCCAGTATGCTGACATCGTGCTTGCGGGCTCATTGATGGAAGAAGACGAAGGCACCACGACCAACGTCGAAGGCCGCGTGATCCGTCATCGCAGGGCCGTGACGCCACCGGTAGGCGCACGCGAAGATTGGCGAATTATCAACGAGATTGCCGGCCGGCTTGGCTATGCGGAGAAGTTCAACTCAGCTCCACGCGAGATCTTCGAGGAGTTGCGCATCGCCTCCAAGGGCGGCGTCTCGGACTACTCCGGCATGACGTGGGCAGCCATCGAAGAACACAACGGTCTGTTCTGGCCATGTCCCGAGCCTGGACACCCTGGGACTCCTCGCCTATATGAAGGCGGAAAGTTTGGACATCCTGACGGCAAAGCTCACTTCATCCCGATTGAGTGGCGCCCCTCAGCCGAGATGCCCGACGATGAGTATCCAATCATTCTCACCACCGGTCGCGTGGTCTCGCACTTTCTCTCCGGCACGCAGACCCGCCGCATCGGCAGCCTGATGGAGCAGTATCCCCAACCCCGTTGCGAATTGCATCCACGGCTCGCGGAAAAGCTTGGCATCGCCGATGGCGATTTCGTGAGGGTGGAAAGCCGCCGCGGTTTCATCGTAGTGCGTGCGCTGGTGGTGAAGACGATCCGTCCGGACACGGTGTTTGTGCCATATCACTGGCCCTTCGGGCGCTCGGCTAACAACTGCACCATTCGCGCCATCGACCCGGTGTCAAATATTCCTGAATTCAAGATCTGTGCGGTTCGCGTCAGCAAGACAGAAGCCCCCTCTGACCCGATCGCGCAGCTTGAGATGGAGGCAGGAGGCATTCGATGAGCGGGTTGGAGTTCTTCATCGATCACTCTCGTTGTATCGGATGCCAATCGTGCGTGCAGGCGTGCGCCGAGTGCGACACGCACCGAGGCGTTAGTATGATTCATCTGGAGACCATTCAGCGTTCAGACAGCGTGCAGACGGCCCCGCAGGTCTGCATGCATTGCGAAGACCCGATCTGTGCGCGCGTCTGCCCGGCCGACGCCATCAAGAAGACTCCTGATGGAGTAGTGCAGAGTTCTCTAAAGTCGCGTTGCATTGGCTGCTCGAACTGCGTCGTCTCATGTCCTTTTGGCGTTCCGAAACACCGCGCGGAAATCGACCAGATGATGAAGTGCGATATGTGCTACGACCGCACCAGTGTTGGCAAGAAGCCCATGTGCGCCACTGTCTGTCCATCCGAGGCGTTGACTTTTACGACCATGGAAGAAATTCAGCGCACCCGCAGCGGCATTCCCATCAACTCGTGGCGATTCGGCGCCGAGACCGTGAGGACCAAAGTGTATGTCATGGTTCCGCGCGAGATCGCACGCGTGGATGTGGAACTGGTGCAGATCACAACCACTCCGGCGGCGCTGCCCAATGATCCCTACGATGTTGCATTGATGTTGGAGGACGTGCGATGACTGGCGAAGAAAAAGACTGCGCCACCTGCGGTAAAGATCCGAAATGGAAGCAGGATTTTCCGATCGAGTGGGAGGGTGATCACTACGTCACACGCCGCGAGATGGTAAAGTTTCTGACCCTCGGCTCATTGCTGCTGGCAGCTGCAAACTGGATTACCGCCATTGCCGGCAAGTTGCTGCATCGCGGCTCCCATGCGGTGCTCTATATCGGCGAGTCTTCCGCGCTGGAGCAAACAGGTTCGCTGCTCTTCCGCTACCCGACAGACAAGGACCCATGCATTGCGGTCCGGACTCCGGAAGGAAAGCTAGTTGCGTATTCGCAGGTCTGCACGCATCTATCCTGCGCCGTTGTATTCGACAAGGCGGAGAACGTATTGGTCTGCCCATGTCACCATGGCGCGTTCAACATTGATCTTGGGAATCCAGTTGCCGGCCCTCCCACACGGCCACTCGCTCGCGTAAAGATCGAGCAGCGTGGTGACCAACTCTTTGCAACGGAACTGGAGGCGTAAAAGTGAGCGTGCGCACCCAGGGGACAACTCTATTTACGGCGATCCTGATTTTGGTAGGAACGACCGTCGTTCTGCAGCTCTGGCTGCTCACGGTTTCGACCGAGGCATTGTTCAGCGGTCAGATTAGGACGCTGCTACCCGCCGCTGCTGGTTCATCTGTGTTGCTGCTAATCAATGCGAGTCTGCTTCGCTATGTATATCGTTTCGATCGCGATGTTGATTGAGACGAATCGAAATCTGGTTAAGACTGCGGCGAACATAGCAGGACGCGCTGCATCAGGCCTTCCGCCAGAGCTTCGTAAGTGTCATGCGCGTGGGGGCTGAGGCCAGACTCCGCAACTGCGAATTGCTGCATCAGCAATTCGTCATCCTCTCTCGACAGCACCTTGATAGCCATAGGAAACAGCAGGTAGTCTTCCTTCCAGATGTGCGCTGGATATAGGGTGACGAGGTTCTGAAGAGCCTGGATAAGACCCGGGCGCCCGCTTTCCCTGTCGGCGAGGTACGCGTCGATGGCAGACGCGAGTTCGCCCATCAATTGACGCCCTTTGACGTGCTCTCCCTTGAGCGCACCCAACGGGCAGCCCGTAGCTGGAACGCCTCTTTGCTCCAACAGCGGGAACAGGTAGGTTTCCTCTTTGCCGTGATGACATTGATCCCCAAAAACTCGCATAAACTGCACGAGATCCCGCAAGAGATCGGCCCCGACCGAGTAATTCAGTTCCAGTTGATCGACAATTCGTGCCATAACAGCAACTGCCTTCTGAATCACCTGGTGTTCACGTTCGAGAGATTCTGTCGCTTTTCCCAAAGCATTCTCCTTCCCTTTTCACCTTCGCAACCATCCTAGTCCGATATGTAAGCTGGTGGGAAATATGAAAAGTGTGACCTTGGTCATCGCCACACGCCACGCGCGAGGGTAGGTTGAAAGCTATTGAGCGCGGTGCGTATCGCACCTGCTTCCGCGCTCCGCCTGAGTGGCGAGGGGACATCCTATGCAGTCAATGAGAAACTTACCACTTCACAGCGATGATCAGGTTCAATCAAAGAACGCGGCGACACGCGAACGTGAGACCGCTCTGTCACGAATCGTGATGCTCTTCATCGGCACTGGCCTGGCCTTCATGTTGCTGCCAGGCACATTTCTCGGCGTCTGGAATCTACTCTCCATCAGCAGCAAGCATGCGGCCGATTCGATTTCTGCGCCGTGGATACAGGTGCACGGTCATGCTCAGGTGTTCGGTTGGATCGGCACATTCATTCTGGGGATCGGCTTCTACTCGATTCCGAGAGTGCGCAGCGCAGGGGCATTCGCGCTGGGAAGCGTGGAGTTGCTGGGCGCTTTGGACCGTGGGAGTGACCGCAAGGTGGGCGGCGAGCGTCTACGAATGGCACTGGCGCGCTATCCTTCCCATCTCTGCAACCCTTGAATTGGTGGCGTTCCTCATATTTTTCCGTGCGGTTTCGACGCATAAACCTGCGAGCCCTTCGCAAGAACACCCCAAGTTTGAAAAGTGGATTCTAGTAGTTGTCTCAGGAACCTTGGGCTTGCTCGGAACTCTCGCCGCCAATTTGGGCGGTTGCATCAGGGCGGCAATGCACGGAAGTTCGCCCGCATTTCCGCAGAGCTTCGACCAACGCTTTCTGGTGCTGATGGCGTGGGGCTTCATGGTGCCGTTCGTCTGGGGATTCAGTGCACGCTGGTTGCCAACTTTCATGGGAATTCGAAAGCCCTGTGAGCGCGGACTCATGGTGATAATCGCACTCAACGTTGCCGGAGTGGTGGCTGCGCTGGGCGGGGCCATCCGGTTCGCAGTGATTCTGCTGCTGGCCGCTGCTGTCATGTCGAACGTTGCATGCGGGTACAGACTCAATCTTTGCAGCCGGCAAAGACGAAGGGGATTCACGCAAGCTTCCCGTACTTCATAAGGCCGGCCTATGCGTGGCTTATTGTGGCAGGCGTGCTGGGCACGTGGGCCGCGTTTACGAAGAACCCGGACGGCATCTGGGGTGCGTCGCGCCATGCACTGACCGTCGGCTTCGTTTCCACGATGGTATTTGCCATCGGCCAGCGAGTTCTTCCCGCATTCAGCGGAATGCGATTGCTGTTTAGCCCGCGGATGATGGGGGCGAGCCTGTATGTACTGACGGCTGGCTGCTTGTTGCGCGTTTCTTCCGAAGTGCTTGCCTATCAGGGCATGCTTTCAAGTGCGTGGAAAGTCTTGCCGGTCTCCGCAGTCACCGAACTGACGGCAGTCACGCTCTTTGCGGTGAATATTATTTTGACCTTCCGTTCTCAACCGCCGACTGCACGCATGGTCCAGATTGATCAACGGACTGGTCCGACTAGTACGGCCCGCAGTGTTGTGAACCTGTGACATTGGTCGTTTGCGAAAAGGCCAGTAACTGCGTGACCATCCCGACAACCTCGCTTTGGTGTGTACGTTCTGGAGCATTTCGGATACGACGTCTTCACCGCGAAGGATGCTGAGTGTGGCTGTTGTTTCGGCCGTTGCAAATCTGCCCGATTAGGTAATAAGCGACGGCAAGGTACCTGGCATGCAGTGGCTGAAAGTCAGGCATGGTGTTCGGGGCAGAAAAGCAGACGGCCCTGAATCGCGGATTCGACGCGTTTCTCGCGCCAAACCGACACATCCGGAACAGTTGTTGGATGTGGTTCGCAGATTCGTCCTCCTGCCAGCAATGTGATGAACGGTCTTCTACGCTATGTGGCATACGCAGATTGGAGCGCGCCAACAGCCCCGATCACCCGCTCTGATCGCCTCCTTGCAATGATGAGAGTTCCGGGGTGTGGTGGGCGGTTTTGAAACCCATGGAGCAGCAACTCTTCTCGCTTAGCGCACATCTGATAAAGCCAAGTCCCCCGGGCCTGTCTGTCGCGAGGTTCGCAGAAGCCCCTGTGTGTTTGATTGTGTCGTGAGGCGACATATATATATGAATTCTCGACCTTTAGCGATAAGCCCTCGCTTGCTGCTCACGAGTGTGGCTGACTTTCGCTTCGAGCAGCGATCGCTTTTGCAGTTCAGCGAGAGAGCAGCGGCGGCAGTGGGACTGCAGCCGCAACAGCACCAACTTCTACTGCAGATAGCGGCCGCGCCTGACGGTGCGGTGGTCACGATTGCGTACGCGGCGGAGCGGTTGGGACAGCGGCATAACAGCGTGGTCGAGTTGGTCGATCGGTCAGTGCGCGAAGGGCTGCTGTTGCGCACCGCGGACGCGGACGACCGGCGCAGGGTGCTGCTGCGCATGACCCGCAAGGGCGAACGCTTGCTGGGCCGTCTTGCCGCCGACCATGCGCTGGAGTTGCGGCTGGCGCCTCGACTGGCAGAGGCCCTGGAGCGCATCTGTACGTATGCACTAGCGACGCCGGTAGGATGGCACGATGAGGTCACGGCCTTCCGCATTGCGCGACTTTACGGTGGATCGCCGGGTGTGGCTGCTGGCGGCGGTAGCGGCCTTGATCGGCACCGGCGCCGCGGCATTGGCAGTGCTGCTGTTGAGGGCGATCGCGCTGGCGACGAATCTGTTCTACTACCACCGGCTGAGCCTTGCGATGGCGGGACGGAGGACTCGGGGGGATAGCAATTCGGCAGACTAGCCAACTCGTCCATCTTAAACTTCTGCGGTTTGTCGGCATCTTCGGCGCTTGCGCAGGCATGTAAGTCCATAAGATGGACTGATTCCACCTGGCGGAGGACAGATCCTGTTGGAGGTTTCGGATCCGAAGACGGGCGAGGCACTCGCAGAAACGCTGAAAGGCGCGGGGAATTGAGAAAAGAGGATCATGCCGCAGACAAGCTATCGCACCAGTACCTTTACCGAGTCGGTCATCCGCCGCATGACGCGGGTGGCCAACCAGCACGGAGCCATTAATCTTTCCCAGGGCTTTCCGGATTTCGATCCGCCGGAGGCACTGCTGAAAGCTGCGGAGCGCACCGCGGGAGAAGGGCCGCACCAGTACGCCGTCACGTGGGGAGCGCAGGATTTTCGTACCGCTCTGGCCAGGAAACAGTCGCGATTTATGGGCCTGCCGCTTGATCCGAACGAAAACTTTGTAGTCACCTGCGGCAGCACCGAAGCCATGATGGTGGCAATGATGACTGCCTGTAATCCAGGCGACAAGGTTATTGTTTTTTCGCCGTTCTACGAGAATTATGCTGCGGACGCGATCCTCTGCGGGGCGCAACCAATTTACATCGCGCTGCACCCACCCGAGTTCAGCTTCGATCCAGGCGAACTGCGCCGTGCCTTTGAGCAGCGCCCGAAAGCGCTGGTGCTTTGCAATCCGGCAAATCCTTCCGGCAAGGTGTTCACCCGCGAAGAGCTGCTGTACATTGCCTCTCTGGCGGAAGAGTTCGATACGTTTGTGTTGACCGATGAAGTGTACGAGCACATCGTTTATGCTCCGCATCGCCACACGTATTTCGCTGCGCTGCCAGGAATGTTCGAACGCACCATCTCTTGCAGTTCACTCTCCAAGACGTATTCGATCACTGGGTGGCGTTTGGGATACGTGATCGCGCCTCCGGCGATTGTGAACGAAGCGCGCAAGGTACACGACTTCCTGACCGTGGGTGCGCCAGCTCCGTTGCAGGCTGCCGCCGTCGCTGGGTTGGAGTTGCCGGACAGCTATTACGGCGAGCTCCTTGCCGAGTACACCGAAATGCGCGACCTGTTTCTCGGCTATCTGGATGCGGCCGGGTTGACCTACACCCGTCCGCAAGGCGCCTACTATGTGATGGTCGATATTTCCGAGTTTGGATGGAACGACGATGCTGAGTTCGCGGAGTGGATGGCGCGCGAGGTTGGAGTCGCAGCCGTTCCCGGATCGAGTTTCTTCCATGAGCCCGTCCGGCACCTGATTCGTTTTCATTTCGCCAAGCGGGCTGAGACGCTGGCCGCGGCTGGCGCGTGTCTGCTCAAGCTACGGGAAAAAGTGCGCGGCCAACATGCTTGAGGTGCGGAGGCATGGCCGCGGGACAAGGCGGTTCACCGCAGCTCGCCTATTGGGAGTGGCAGCAGCGCTGTATGAGGGCAAGTACGCGTTGGCATCTCCAGTTCTTTCTTCCGCTATTTGCTCCTGCGATGACAGACGTACTCCCATGCCGATCCGCGAGCAGGTAGCCTGAAGGTTCGAGGTGAGATTCCGCCGAGCAAACGGGCAATCTGAAGATAATGCTATTCCGCCGTGTTTGGCAGTCGCCCGCGCTGTTCCCGGTAACGTTCTTGCGCCTTGTTCCGGGGGTTGGGAAACTCAACATCTAATATCTGTATCGTTGGCGGAATGTGAACATCGAACTGTAGCAACTTTCATCTCGCCAATGTTGCGGATTCGTTCGGGGTAGGCGAGCATCCACTCACTAAATGTGAGGCTGTTACGAAGCTTCCAGTGCTTTGGCATTTTGACATCAACACGGGTGGCTGCATACCTTGGCCTTTCATTTAGTGGCGAGTAACCTCCGGAACAGAAATGACGATGATGTTGTCACGGGGTAGATCAATGTTGCGGTCAGAACCTGATTGTAGCGTTCGCAATGGGCATTTTGACTCTCCGCTTAGCAGGCTTCTGAAAAACGCACAGAATGCGGGATAAATCACCCCTCCGGCGTCATTCCGGAAGTGCTCCCTCAGGTTGTTTGGGTTCAGTGTGGAGGTTGGAGGGGGTGGGGGTAGATTTAGGCACACTTCGGCTGTGGGGTACTGCCCATGAGATTACGGATGCGCACCAGATTGTAAGCCGCCGCCGTGAAGGTGAACACCCAGCCGACCTGTTCCAGTCCACGATGCCGCAGTTTGCGTAGCAACCCCACGGTTTTCATCCAGCCAAACACCTCTTCAATTCTCTTGCGCTTTCTCTGGCTCACCCGGTAGCCGTCGTGATGGGTGGTGCGCTGGTCGATGGCACTGCGGCGGTTGGTGTCGTTCTGCGCTACATGCGGAGTA
>Ga0181520_10007580_pt1 | contig 15906 bp, 15 predicted proteins | sample PEATcosm2014_Bin_29_FD_132451 | JGI IMG/M metagenome (GOLD analysis project Ga0181520, IMG submission 132451) | Peatland microbial communities from MTU Mesocosm Facility, Houghton, MI, USA - PEATcosm2014_Bin02_30_metaG | ecosystem: Environmental > Terrestrial > Soil > Wetlands > Peat | place...
CTCCTTGCGTGGATGGACCAGAGGGTCGGAATAACACTCTGATACCACAAAATCCGGCCGTTTCGAGTTTTTTCTGCGCCGATTCAACTGAATTATGCGAAAATCACGCTTGATTCAGGCCTAAATACGACTTGACGAGCCATAATCTTAACCTTCTTTGTGTTTGCCGGGCGTGGACCGCTTACGGGGATGTCTGTGGCAAATTATTTCCGACCGTCGGCGGCACTGACTTTGCCCAGCAGATGCTTCAGGAGCGCCTGCGGTTGCGGCCCCGTCAACTCTTCGGAGAGCAGGCCCAGCACCATGGCCTGAGCTTTCTCATCCTGGTCCAGGAACCATTTTGCCACGTGAGACAGCATCGCAATCTGCGTCATGCCTTTCTTCTTGCAAAGGTCATCCATCCGGCTCTTTGCCATCGCATCCACCAAGATCCGCGCTATCGCCCGTTTTTCCGCCATGATCTTACCCAAGCCCTTTCTGCCGTCCTTTTCCCTGATACGGTCACTCCGAAGTTGCGCCTCTCATACCGCATTTCGCATATTTCTGCCAGCCACGGTGGGAATTATCTGGCGGGCACGATAAGCGGTCGCGATGACGCGCAGCTGCGTTGAGACCGAAGAATGCGGTCAATCTGGGCCCGGACTCTCGTTCGTTCCGAACAGGCCGAAAAACGAGTTGGCAAAGGCGTTGATGATGGTGATGGTGGCTGGCTCTCGCACCCGCCCGACGCAAGACATGAGGCTGAACGCGATGGGCTTTTCGGCATTCAGCAGCTGCTTCCACAGGTCCGCCCGTACCGAATAGCGCATCGCGAGGGAATTGAGATCGGCTGGCGATTCAACGCCGTTCACAAGCAGCGTCACGATATCCGGATCAGGTCGCCTGGCATCTTGAACAAACGGGGGAAAGATCAGGGCACCGGCTGTTTGCACGACCGGCACCCACTCCAGATGGACGACTGGAAATCCTTCGAGTTCCAGCGAATACTTGAATCCCTCGGGAGAATCGAGCAACGCCTTACGAAATTTCGCGCAGAGATCGGGCGATTCGTCTTCGAGCACGGGCGCGATGGATATCTTCTTCAGAGTTGTCGGTCGGGTCGAGACGTAAGCGGCATGAACGACTCGCATAGTTTCATCGTACCGGCAGCGGATAATTATGGAAGATGATGGGCTTCGGAACGGCTGGGAATCATTGGTCCCCGCATCCGCCAGACCCTCTCATGCAGCCTCACCATCGCCAGCGTATCCTGCTGGCAGTAGGCCAGCAGATCGGCACGAATCTGATTGACTTCGGCTTGAGAACACCGGCCGCTTGCCATTTTCGCAAACGAGGCCAAGGCGCAATCCCCGTCGGCGATGGAAAGACCTTTGTAGGTCATGTCGGGAACAAGCGCCGGCAGCGTGACCTTGATACTGGTGCGGCCGCAGAAATCGGGATGGCACATCGCCTGGCTGAATACTTTCTCAAGGTCATAGAGCCGCCCAACGCATTTCTTCAGCGCCGGGGCCAGATCGGGAAATCGCTTCGCCAGACCGTTGATCTGCGTTTTCTCGAACTGCGAGTAGGTGATGATGCTTCCATTGTCGCCCAAGTCCGCAATAAGCCGCTCGGCGAGTTCTCGCCGGCAATCACGGGTGTGATCGGCGAGGTATTCGCGGTGGGCGATGGTCTTGCCGGGTTTGTCGCAAACGTGGATTGAGTATTGGGTGACGACCTGTTCATGGGGCGCAATGTCTGGCCAGAGCGGGATGGCGGTCATTACCGTTTCGAAATCGAGGTAATACGCCGGCCAGCGAACCAGCTGCAAAAGGTCGATCAGGGCAGCCTTATCGCACCAAGGCTTCCCCGTCTGAATCACGTCGGCGACTCGACGCTGGTTATCCGTCAGGCCGAATGACGCAGGAATTGCCGCAATCGTCAACGTGTTCAGGTCGCACAGCCCACGGAATTTCGTCTCGCTCAATCGAGGCAATTCGAATATGGAATGGGCGACGCCTTTGCCGAGGCAATCGCTGGCAAAGAAATCACAGTGTCGGCAGTCGAAGATCGGCGTCGGTTTGGGGCGTTTGGCGCTGGTCACGGCGACCCGGATTGAATTCCAAAGGCGGTCCCTGTCGGCAACCGTTTGCAGCACATCCGCCGTATGGTCCGACGCGATGAACAGGTTTGAATCGGGCTGTCCGAGCCGGTAGTCGCGGTTCAGCAGCATCAGCTCGGCGCTGGCGAGTTTCACGCCTGATTTGAGCAAGACCATTGACGTATATGCCAGATCGTCAAGATGCTCGTCCTTCGCGCCCTCGTCATCATGCAGACTGGACTTCACCTCAAGCAGCCGCCAACCGCCGCCGGCTCGAATCAGGATGTCCGCTTTGGCCGTGTATCCGTCAATCCGAACGGTCGCCTCGAAAATGACGCCAATGGACGGCATATTCATCAGCCGCTGGGTCTCGGCAGCAGCAGCGTCCAGGTCCACTGACTTGATGAGTACGCCGTCCGGCCAGAGCGCCCGTGCTCGGCGTCCGACTTCGAGACCTTGCTCCATCCTGAATAGCTCAGCTACGGTGAGATCGCCGCGATCCTGGCGGGCAGTAAGCCAACCTTGGATCAGACAGGTTGCGGCGGCGAGAAAGGATTGCTTGTTGACTCCTGGCAATGTCCGTCCCATGAGGGGAGATTCTACAGCAGACAAGGATGCAAACGAGCAGGGGTCGGGAGTATTCATACCGCCACTGATCCAAGCTCAGCAGAAAGTGGCGGCGAGCGGCTCTGACCTGTACGGACCATTAGTGACCAGGGATCTCGACGAAATCCTCGTGCCCAAATTCGAACAGATCGTCCGCGATGATTGCCTCCCTCACGGCATGAGCGCGATTGATGCGGTCGAGAGGGCCGATAGCAGCAGCAACCGCTGCATGAGCCGCGCCCGGCGTGATCGGAATGTTGTGGAGGATTATACGAACGTCGTCGCCGGCACCAGTGGCCTCTGCCAGTAACCCCAAATTGGCCACGTATTCCGCGATGTACTCGGCGGCGTTGCTGGCCAAAGGAAAGAGCTGATATAGGACGGCGCAGTGATTACGGCCCATTGAGCATGCGGACGCCAAGCGATGGAGCATTTGGTATACAACGCCATCGACGTTCCGCACGTTGACACCGTGCGTGCGTGCGTCGATCAGGTCGATCCAGTGGTTCAGAACATTCAGGCGGTTCTGTTGATTCCCGTCTTGCCGCCACCCGCCCACTAGTTCATACATCGGCTCGGTTGATTTGGCCTCAACAGCGACGGCAACGTCATTTGATAAACACATGATATCGGTACAGGAAGGAGGATTGCCGCCAAATGCGGGCACTTCATATTCAAAACGGAGATCTGCGATGGGCAGGTCGGCTCCGAACACGCCGGTGATGACGCGATGTGCGGTCTGCTCATGCTGCCGCCAGTAATGCAACAGAGGGATGGTAGATCGTGTGAGATTCTGGAACTCGTCATCAGGAAATAGCTCAAGCAGTTGTTGGAACCCGCCAGCGATGATTTCCTTATACATAAGGCGCATTGGATTCTCCTTTTGCGTTGAACAATTTGCCAGTCGGAACGCCGGAACACTAAAAGGGTTATTCACGCCCGCGCCTTCCTGCTCCGATGCGCTTCGCTCACCAACTGATACACATGCACGTTGGGGCTGTAATTTCGCCAGAACTGCTGGTCATCGCCACCCATCGCCTTACACAAGGCTGCCGCGACCGCCGGACTCCGGCTCATTCCCTGTTCGCAATGAACGACCACGGTATCGACGTACCGTTCATGGCTTGCCACGAATCCCACCACCTGACGAGCCTGCTCCGGCGTCATCAGAATTACCGCGTCGTTGGCAGGCGGCTCGGCGTCGTCGAAGATCAGGTAAAGCACATCCCGCAGACCCGACTGCTGCTTCACCTTGGGCCGCTCGGAATCAGGATCACGGATGGAAATCACGACGTAGCGAGACCGCACCGCAACTCCCTGCTCGATGCCCTCTCGGTCTGTGACGATGAAGTCCATCAGTCGCCTACGCTTTGATGTTCCAAGTGATGCAGTTCAAAACCCCGCCGTCGTCTGTCAGCTTCAATTTCTCGCAGCTGAGTGGGACGACCTTCTGCTCGGGATAAAACTCGTCCAACAGCCGCATGGCCCTTTGGTCGTCGGGTAGGTCGAACGTCGGACAGATAATCACGCCGTCGATCTGGAGAAAGTTGATGTAAACGCCGGTGGCTGGCCAGATGTCTGGGTCCGGTCCCGGCGTTTCTGTTGGGCAGTAGGGGAAATGCAAAAGGTCGAATCCTCGCAGCGCCTCAGCCAGCCGCTTGCCGAATGCCGGGTCTCCCTTTCGATAATCGTTCACCAAGAGCGTGTTTTCGTTCACGAACCGAACCATCCCGTCCGCGTGACCGATCTTGTCGTCCGGCTCCGTGGGAATCACGATGAGCCGATCCACTTCGAGAACCTCTCGCAGCCGATCTCGAAGATGCGGGCATTCAAGACCAGGATTTTCAGCGTAGATCTTGTCCGTCAGGATCACCATGTCGTTCCAGCGCACGATGTTGCCGCCGTCGATGACCAGATCGGAGTACACGCAATTCGCCAGGCCCAGCAGGTTTGCAGCGTCTTTCGTGCGGAGTTCCGGCGTGTCCTTGAGGTAATCGGGATCATAGCGGAACTGCACGAACCGATGCGTGTCCAACTGAATCGGCATGAAATCCCGGCACCAGATGTCCCTCGTGCCGGGGATGACTCGCAATCGATCAGCCAGCAAAGCTCGCAGACCGTGCTCGGCTTGCTCATTTTCAACGGTAAGCAAATCAGAGATGTAGACCGTATCGGTTTGGTGGTCGGCAATCATGGAGGGGCATTATACGTCCGGCCGTGGATAATCCCCACCGCCTCACCCTCGCGGAATGCGACGCGGTTGTCGAAGTTGTACAATCCCGATGATGCTTTACGGGAGAACCGCCATGAGCTTGGAATACCCCCTCGCGTCCATGAAAAGCCACTTCGGACTCGCCGCCCTGGCATTGTCCACGATCATGGTGGCCACAGCGTTGAGCCAGCCTGCGCCCATCGCACCGTCAACATCCTCCAGTGAATCGCCCCCACCCAGCACGCAGGGCTTGGTAAAGGCGGCGAATGGCTCCATGGTCACGGTCGCCGAAAAGAACGCTATGGACGCCGCCGCTCAGGCGGTTGCGGTCGATACGCAGAAAATCGCTCGGGCCACGATTGAAAAGACGAACCCCAAACACCTGCCTGCGTTTCCGGGGGCAGAGGGTTTCGGCGCGCTGGCCACAGGCGGCCGTGGCGGCGATGTCGTCCACGTCACCAACCTGAACGACTCCGGCTCCGGTTCCTTCCGTGATGCGGTCAGTAAACCCAATCGAATCGTGGTATTCGATATTGGCGGCCTCATCGAATTGGCGTCGGCGGTTCCCGTCAGCAGCAATATCACCGTCCTTGGCCAAACTGCACCGGGCGAGGGCATTTGCTTTTACAAGAACTCGGTGACCCTGGACAGCGTGTCCAATGTCATCATCCGCTACCTGCGTTTCCGCCAGGGCATGGCGGGAAGCCGGGGCGAGAAGGCATTTGGCATGGCGCGCAAGTGCAACGACATCATCGTTGACCATTGCTCCATTGAGTGGGGCCGCTGGGACGACCTGGGAATCACCGTCGGCAGTTCCACCATCACCGTGCAAAACTGCATTATGGCCGAAGGCATCCATCCACAGAGCTTCGGCGCGCTGATCGACATGGTTACGGATATCACGTTCAGCCACAATCTCTGGATGAGCAACGAAAGTCGCAACCCCAAGGCCAACGGCACTGTCCAATACGTCAACAACGTCGTCTATAACTGGGGCGGCTGGGGCTTGTGCGGCGGGCACGAGGGCATCGACCGCAGCCTTGACATCATCGGCAATTACTTCATTGCCGGCCCGTCGTCCAACGACCGCTTCGCAGGTCAATTCTGGGTGACCGACCACGTTTATCAGCAAGGCAACTTCGTGGACCTTGACCGGGATGGAAAACTCAACGGGACACTGGCCGCTCCCGAGGATTTCCATCGCGCCGATGAGCAAGGCTACACCCTGCCGACTTTCGTCAACGAGCCATCCATGCACCCGCCGATCCCCGTCACTACTGACAGCGCCGAGCAGGCGTATGTCAAGGTTGCCGCCGGTGCCGGCTGCTCGCTGCATCGCGATACGGTTGACCTTCGCCTGATCGGCGAACTCACGTCTCTGGGACTCCAGGGCAAGACTCTGCCGCACACGGACGACAAAGGTGAAGCTCTTGCGGGCGGAATGGGCAAGATCGATGGCGGCGTCCCACCGGTGGACAGCAACCATAACGGCATCCCCGACGCATACAAAAAAGCCCACGGTCTCGACCTGCAAGATCCCGCCGACGCCGCGAAACTCGACGCCGACGGCTACATGAATCTGGAAGATTATGCGAATAGCCTCGTGATGCCGGCACCTGCCATGCCGACGAGGTGAATGGCCTGGCATGATACATGCAGCATCCAACGGAATCCTCCGACCGTGGTATTACACTTATGCGAATCCCAACCCTGATCCTCCTCCTCGTAACCACCACAGCCTACGCCCAAACCACTCAAACCACGCAGCCCGCCGTCCCCATCTCGCGTGCCGACAATTCCAAATACACCGTCGAAGGCAACATCTCTTACGGCTCAAACCCCACGCAGATGATCGACATGATCTACCCCAAGAATGCCGGCCCCAACGCCGTTACGCTCTCCCCCGGCGTCGTCATGTTTCACGGCGGGGGTTGGATCGAAACCAATAAAGCCACCATGTCCTCCTTCTACAATCGCTTTCTCGCCCACGGCTTCGTCGTCTGCAATGTCGAATACCGCATGGCTGCCAAGGGCACCGATGGAAAATATCTTGCTACCAGCGCCTTAGCGCCCGCCGCCGTCGAAGATGCGCTTACCGCCGCCAAGTGGTTCGCCGATCATGCCAAGCACTATCACGTCGATCCCACCCGCATCGTCGTCACCGGGGCCAGCGCCGGCGGCCACCTCGCCCTCATGGTCGGGCTGGCCACCCCGGAATCGAAACTGGGCCCCACAGCCACCAAGGATTTCCAACTCGCCGCCATCGTCAACGGCTACGGCCCCGCCGATTTCGTGCAAACCCTCAGCAGCGATTCCGCCGCCAAGCAATGGCTCCCCCAATCCATCCCCAACTGGATGGACATCGCCAAACAGGTCAGCCCCATGACCTACGTCAGAAAAGATATCCCGCCGCTGCTCACCGTCATCGGCTCCGACGATCACAGCCTCGCCGGGAACCAGCGCCTTGTAGACCAACTAAAAGCCGCCGGCGCTGACGCCCGAATCCACTTGGTGGCAGGCGCTGGCCACGGCTTCAACACACCCGCCACCGCCTGGCCCGACGCAGAAAAGACCATCTTCGATTACCTAGCCGAAAGGAAAATCATCCTCGCTCAAGCCCAGTAAATATCGTGGCAAATTATGTGTGTGCCGACCAACGACTGAAGGGCTGCTGGCGACCCCTAGGATCGAGGGGAAAGCAGTCCCTGCCGTTCATGCGGTTTCGCTGCCAAAATCGCTCAGGCCGCTTCTGGACCGACGCCGTGGCTGATCCTGGCGTCTCTCAAGGATTCAGGTCCGCTGCCAAGCCGGCCGGGAGCGGCGCTAAACAAATAATTCCGACCCTCGCATCCGGCGGAGCCGTTCAGTTGTCCCCATGACGGGCCGCAGCGTCTTTGTGTTCGCTTGGCCGCAACAACAGGCGTGTTCCGAGAACCGCCGCCTGGTCAGATGGGTTGGACTCTCAGGCGTCGGACGGGCTGAGAAGAAAGCCGACGATATTTTGCGACCCCTGATAACCAAGAGTAATTTGCGACAACTGAACCACTGACCCCGCCGGCATCCATCCCATGATTTGCCACCCCGAAACCCCCGTCCAGAACCCCCAGGACTGCCCTCATTTCCACCCCGTCTGTAAGACTCATTACCGCCGACAAATCGGTCCTGGGTCATCTGTGGCGGTCTGGCGGCTATCGTGGCGTCCATTCGAGGGAATATGGCCGCCAACAGCCAGCCTTGTTGAGCAAGATAATTCCGACAACGGCATTCCTCATGCGACTGAATAAAGCCCGTAATTTGCAACAGCGAGTAAACAGCTGTCAACAGAAAGATTTCGCGCCGCGCTGCGCCCGCGCTTATCAACGCTTAACAGAGTGGGAATACCGACATGGCGATGAGCCGCCCGCCAGTATGTCGTTCCGGCGGTTCCAAACGAGGATTCGCTATGAAACGTGTGCTTTGGGCGGTTATTCTGGTGGGTTGTCTCCTGGCTGTCCGCTGGCCGGTGGATGCCATTGTCGGGGCTGCGCCGACAACCGCTCCGGCGGTTCGGGCTCGCAGCACGGGAGAACAAATCCCCTCGGAAGATCCGCTGGTCAAGAACCTGCATTCAATGGGACTGATCGATGGGCACACGAATGTCTTCCGCAGCGCCTGTCCCGTGAGCGATATCACCCGGATGATGACGACCACGCAGCCCAGCGACGACGTTCTGGCTGCCGCACGCGCCAGAATGCAGCACCTCTACGATCTGGGTATTCGCACGGACATTTCGTTCCAGACCGCCGGCCCGAATACCGCACCGACCACCGCGCCAACCAGACGTTTTTCTGAGGCACGTGATATCGATCTGGAAAGAAAGGCCGCCGAGATGGTCGGCATCAAATTCATCAACGATGCGATGTCGAATTCCGGACCGGATTCGTTGCAGTCCATGTCTGACGATGAGGTCCACGCCTGGCTGGACGCCGAAAGCGCCAAGATTCTCGATTGCGCCAAGACCGGCGGCGTGTTGTTCCACTGCCAGGCCGGCCATGATCGTGCCGGCATCGTCGGGGCGTACATCCGAATCAAGTTCGAGCATTGGCCGGTCGATCAGGCAATCGATGAAATGCGACGGCTCGGCCACGACTAGGTTGGGTTTTCAGCCAACGGCGGCATTTCCAGTTGGCATGAGGACCACCTACGCGCGATTGCCAAGACCATCGAAGGGTTGGCTGGCAATACCTTAAACGTTGCTGGAAACTCCCAGAATTGATCCCAAGCCGACAACAATTCGCAGGCACGATTACGGCGAATAATTTGCAACCCCAGCCGTCGCCAGAAACCCCAGGACGAGCCGCAACCCATCCCCGCCCCAATGAGCGTCCGTGACGACAGGGGCGGTTGTGGGGGTTCTGGAACAGGCTGTGGCCGATCCCTGGCGGCAACTCAAACAAATCGGATAGCTCAACGGTTCCCGACGGGCGCGTTTGGCAACACCAAATTGCCATCGGGCGCTGATGGCGTCGGCCACGATGGGGAGATTATTCCGGCTGACGAACCAGTGGTCCCAGGTCCAGCGCCATGCGGCTGTTGGGCATCAGGTATTTCTCGAACAATTCCGGCCGGGTCTGCATAAGCACCATCGTCTCGGACGCCACCTTCGTGACGCCGTTGCAATGTTCGCGGGTGCAGTCCATCGCGCCGTTGTAATGCCCAAGCTCGTGGAACAGGATATTTAGGTTGGCAGCGTCGCTGGCCGGATGCTCGGAAAAGAACTTGTGACCTAACGCCTTGACGTTGAAGGTCAGTTGGCATCCAGGGCCGCATTGCGCCGGCACGCCGTCCCACTTGGCGTAGGTGAGTGATGCCGTGACGCACAACACTTCTCGCGCCAGCATCAGCGTAAACTCACGGAACGCCGTCATACCCGGCGTCTCGTCCGTGACCATCTCGCCAACCGTGCTCGGGTGCGGCCGCAACTGATTGCCACTCTGGATCGCGCCCGCGTCCTTCACGGCCTGCCATGTTTCCGCGTCAAATGCCCGCGTCGGGACCGCCGTGAATCCCTCGGCCGTCAATGACCCGGTGGCTTCGCGGTTGAAGTCTGGCACAAAGCGATTCTCGCCAAACCGCTTGTCCATCACCGCCGTGATTGCTTCCGGGGTGGCCAGTGCCAAGGCATCTGTCACGCCCTTGCTGGCCGACTGCTCTACCGTCAGCAGGTGATACGTCGCATCGAGCACCGCCGCCCGCAGCCGCTTGAGATACTTCGGCGTGACGTTATTGCGGTCCACGGACAGGGGAATCTTCTGCCGTACATCGGCGTGGTACACGTCGCCGGTTGGACAGATCGGGATGCCCACCTCATAGAGGCACGCCACCTCGCCGTCCAGAACGTGATAAATATCCACCGTCGTCTTACGCTCGGTCTTAATCAGATTCTTCTCGTTATCCTCCAATACTGTTGGCAGCGTCACAGTCGCCGTCGCCACAGCCGAGCGTGTCGGTATCGTCGCGCCGTTGATGACCAACATGACGCCGGGCCGCACGATGACCCTCCGCAGTTTGGCCAGAGCATCGGCATATTGGCTGGCCGTGCAGCGATAGATGCCCTCGAAGAATGTGCCGCGCTGTCGCTTCTCTCTGGTCTTCAGTGTCCGACCATCCTTCGTGAACACCATGCCGCCCGTCATGCTGACGATGGTGGCTTCCACCGCCAGAACGATGGCCACCTTCTCGCCGTAGTTGAACCGCCCCGACTTACTCGGGATACACGCTTTGTATGAATCGGCGTAGAGCGTGTAGCTGTCCCCCAACTTGCGGAATCCGTCCGGCGAGTCGTCCTCCACACGCACGCGGTAACGCTGGCCGGCGATCTGCTCGAACGTCACATCGACGCGAGTCACGTTCTCGTCCAGCGCATTGCTCACCAACTCCGACAACGCGCCGTACACGCCTCGCCACGCAACCCGCCGCCTGAATCCCTCGGTGTCCACTTCCAATTTTCCTGCCATGACTCACGCTCCCGCCGGTATCTCGGCTCTTCAACTCGCCCCTTAACAACATATATCATACTATATCTTACGTCTGCTGTCAATCACTATTCTTTTAACTACAACATGTCTTTTTCACCAATGGGTTCTCTGGTGGCGACTCGGCCGCCTCATTCAGATGCGATTCAACGTTGCCATATCTCGCAGCGTCTGCATTCACCTACTCATCGAAAATATCTCTGCCCATCGACGCGCAATGCCGTTTGTCGGAGACCTGATCGAACAGATTGGGCAGCCCTGGCGACAGGATCAATAATTCGCCCATCCTGCGCGCCGTATTGATCGAGTAATTCAAGTCGGTTAGCTCCACCATCTCGCAAGACTCATACATTTCCCGGATCCCCGGCGTGTCGTCGTAGGAGAGCAGCCAGGGGTTGGTTGTTCGCCGCAGGCAGTCGGCGAGTCGAAGATGATCGGACTCGGTAAAGGCGTGCTGGTAGAGTTCCGGCCCCTTTTGATAATACGGCGGGTCGAGGTACAGAAACGCCCGCCCCGGCCCATCAATAACAGCCTGAAAGTCCAGGCTGGTCACGACGGCGTTGCTCTGTTGCATGACCCTTTGCGCCCGCCGAACCTCACCACAGAGCCTCTCGGCATTCCATCGCGACGCAATCGCGCCCTCAACCCTCTGCGTCCGTCCGCCCAATGGTCCACCGGCCATGACCCCCAATCCCGAAAAGGAAATCTGATGGATTGCCAGCTTTGACAAAGCCAACTGCACCGGGTCCGCAATCATGCCGGCCAAAAGGCGAGACTTGATGCTGTAAAACGCATCAGTTGATGGCGTGAAACCCAGGATGGCATCGCAGAGTTGCTCGGGTTGGTCCAGAATTGTCTGCCAGATCGCTGCGATTCCAGGATCGGCGTCGTTGACCCAGGCGCTGGATAAAACGCGCCATTTCATAATATGCAATCCCAGCGCCCCCGAACCGAAAAACGGCTCGCGGTACGGGATCTCAGCGTTGAGTCGGTAATAGGCAAAAATGAAGCCGCCAATTTCATGGATGAGTTTGCCTTTCGCACCAGGGTATCGCATTGCCTTCTCTCCCTGAAACACTCAGACCAACTGCTTGCCGTCGTCGCCCACAACCTTGAATCCCCGCGTGGTAAGCCGCTTGGTAAACACCGTACCGCTGACCAAGGTGATCGTCGCCGTGGAACCCTTGATGCTGACCCTGCAACCCGCCTCGGTTCGCTCATGGGAGCGGCGATGCCTTATATTGCCAGACCACTCAAGCCAGTGGACGGTACAACCATCGTGTCTATCGGGCTCAGCCTTCAAAGCAGCCTTGTGGGCGGCCAGTGCGGCGACCGCCGCCGGATTAGATTCATGCTCGTCACTGGTCTCCAAGCCGAACGTGGCCCGCACGTAAGCCGGATCATAGAATAACACCTCGTTGAACCGGCATGAGCAATGATGCCATTCGCTGTATCGGCAGAACTGTTTGACCAGCGCCGCCGGCACACCGCCGATCTGGCTGGCGGGAAGCAAGCCATTCTCGTAGGCCGCCACCGCGTTATTGCTCATCGAGAATTCCGAATAACCCGACATTTGATACCTCCACACGTAGCGGCTCGCACGCCGTCTACTTTCATGGTTATGACCGTTCCTTCAATCCTGAACCGCCAATACGCCCTGGGGACGTAGTGTCACCTCATCGCCGTATCGCAAATACGTGGCGTTAAACGGTTGGTTGGCGAGATTGCCCGTGATTTCGCCCCGTTTCGTGCTGGTGACTCGAACCCACATCAGCTCAGCGGCGGCAGCCGCATCCTCAAGGCATCGGAAGCGAGCCTTTATTAGTTTTTCGGCAAACCATTTCGCGGGATGTTTGAATATCCCAGCTCGATAGGCGTCCCACGGGACAAAGACGACATCTTTGGGATCAGCTTCGCCCATGCCTTCTGTTGCTAAATATCTCATATCAAAGCTCCTTGTTGACGATGTAATCGGCGGTTCATCGGGACGATCATTCGCATTACACACAAGCCAAATTGGATCAGCCGCCGCGCCATGCGCCCGCAGACATGAATAAGACGATTATCCCTCCAACGGCCGGCCCGCCGGTTACTGCCGCATAGCCAAAAACGTGAGACTTTGAGACTTTTTCAACGTGAAACCCGGCGCCAGGATACGGCGCCATGAGATCGATCCAGCCGCGGAACATTTGTCAGGCACGACAATTTGCAACCCCGAAACCTTCAGCCAGAGACCGCCAGGACTGACCGGGAAGCCGTCCCTGCTGTAGATACCCCTTTGACTGCCAGAAACGGTCCTGGGGCATTTGTGGCGATCCGGTGCCCATCCGGGATACCGGCCATAACCGCCATCAACACCACCGCCAAACAACTCAGTCCCTCGCCAACCCCGATAGGATGTACAGGCGGCTCTGCTGGTCATACGCCAGAAGCCATCTGAACCTCGCCTGGCTCAGATCGAATATCTTGCCCCCAGCGATCACCAGACGCTGCCGTGGCTGCTTCTGGCCCGTTTTCCTTGCTTCCTTCTCCATTGACCGCCTCCACCTTAATCGTCGGCCGTAAACCGACCCCTGCATACCCTTCCTGCATCAGCCGCTTCACCGTCCCCACGTGCTCCGGGATCGTCATTATCGAGTCGTGGATGGTGATGATAGGAATATCGGGATAATCTTCGCACAGTCGGAAACACACGGTATCAATCATCACCCGACTCTCCGCCCTCTGCATCTTCTGCGGCAGCCGCTGATAGCCATCCTTCTTCGCCTTCACAATAGTCTCCCAGACGGATGGAAAATGACGCCTGAATACCTTCGCCATTTCATAGTCCCTCTTGCCGGTTGCGAAGATAACTCTCTCAAAGAAATCCCCCTTCAATAGGTTGCGATCCGTATACCCACATAGTTCCATCAGGTGCTCATATAATTTGCCACCCTCGCATAGCTGGAGATAAGTTTCAACGTCGCTGTTTTCGGTCGGATGGGATAAGTCGTTAGTTCTGTCCGGTGAATGACTTATAGTCGTTTTTGGCTCGCGCTTCACATCGTGTAGGTATGGAAGGGGGGGGTGGGGGTAGCCAGGGGAGTCAACGGTGGCAACGGTGGCATTAGGATTTTCTGTTGTTTTATTAGTATTAAAAGAACAAGAAGAATTACCAGACAAACTATCACTACAGAACTTATTATCACTATAGAACTTATCCCTATAGACCATATCCCTGTCGAACTTATCCCGATAGAACTTATCACAAGAACCACTATCCACACGATTCTCACGAATACCAGGGTAGTCCCGAAGCAGCAGCAGCCCAAGCATCAGGGGCTGACTATTGGCAATATCCACATTCACCAACCCTATGCCCTTATAGGACACGAACTGTCTTAACTCTCTAAGGAGGCGGGTGAAGGGACTATGGAATCTGCCATAGTGGCATACCGAGTGCTCCCATTCCCCATCGTTTATCATTCTGACGCTATCGAGGCATAGCTGCTGGAACTGGGCATCGGTAAGGGGAGAATGGACTCCACGGACCTTCAAGGTCGAGATAAAGGCATTGGCGGCTTCGGCATCTATGTCGAACCGGCGGAGCCACCGGGCGATATGGCGCTGGGCTTTGGTATAATGCCTCAGGTTGTCTCTCTGGCGGGCGTTTATCTTCGCTGAGACCGTTTCTGACGCCTGGACCCTGATAATGGCTGGATTGCCCTTCAGGCGGTATCCGGTGGCTTTGCCGTCGTAGCGGAGACCATCGCTCTCGATGACGCCGTGGTCGAGCAGCCAGGTTCGTGCTTCTCGATAATTGGCGAACTCCTCGCGCAAATACGCCGCCATCAGGTGCGTGTAATCGGTTCCTTCGATGGTGCCGCGCTTGCTATGCCAGAGATGCCGCCCGACGTGGATCCGGTGGCAGATGAATTGGGCTGCATCCCGGATGTCCTCAGGTGGCGTCGGCATGCCCTCAGGCAGGTAGAGATGTCGGGGTTTTGTTCGCATAGCACCGTCCCGTTAAACAGATAAACCCGACAGCGTGAACTGCCGGGCCTTCTGTGGTCAGGGCGAACGAACGATATTTCTCTGCAACTCCCTTTCGCGCCACAATCCTTCGATAATCGGGCACGATAATCATTGTTCATTGGACGCCCTGACCGAGGGAGCCGGCGGCTCATGCCGCCAATTACTACTTCGACTTTTCGGTTGGGGAGTCCTCCGCCTGACACGATGGAATTATTTCGATTTCGGCAAACACGCTGCAATCGCTCAATCCATGAAAAAGCCCGCCACCGGAAGCCGATGGCGGGCAGCAGAAACGCATCGCATGAATTGAGACACATCATGTGTCATTTCGCGTATGCAGCTGCTGAGTGTCCCTCCGGATCAGTCTGCAAAACCATTCGGTATCCCACTCGGCTACTTCCTTGCCCATTTCATCGAGCTCATAAATACGCTCTACGTTGCTCTCCACCTTAATACCGTCGCCACCACTACAATATGCGTTCTCCTCCAAATTGTCTTCCGCGGCTTCTATGCTATCATACACCGACTCGTCATCGTCGCCGTAGTCAATAACCATCTTGTGACCGACCGCAAGATCGCTCCGTGCGCCGTCCCTTGCGTGGAATGTGCTGTGAATTGACATACTGTGCTTTCTATTCGTTGCGTGTTTAACTGTTTCTGTTCGGCAACGCGCCGGACCTATTTATATGTCGAATGCCATCGCAAAGGGAATTAAGGAAACACGGAATTCAGCAAAATGTCTTGTTGTCGTGAAAGCGCGAATTATTGGGGGCGATCCGACGACAGATATGTTATGCGGGCAAAACGGTTGTCCGCCAAATATATCTGATTTGTGGAGGTAGTTATGTCAACAGTAATTAACACTACAGCGCTAATTGAGCACAACGCCACTGCCTTTCCGGTGTAATACCTCCAACTGACATGGAGGTCTATGACCGAAGAACAGATCGCCGGCCTGGGGCCGGCGCTGACCGAGTTCC
>Ga0181520_10007581_pt1 | contig 15906 bp, 13 predicted proteins | sample PEATcosm2014_Bin_29_FD_132451 | JGI IMG/M metagenome (GOLD analysis project Ga0181520, IMG submission 132451) | Peatland microbial communities from MTU Mesocosm Facility, Houghton, MI, USA - PEATcosm2014_Bin02_30_metaG | ecosystem: Environmental > Terrestrial > Soil > Wetlands > Peat | place...
AGGCCGGACGGGGTTTTGTTGTGCCTTTTGCCTAAATTGAGAGTGATTTAATCGCTTTTTCCGGAGTCGGATTCCACCACCTCGGCGGGCAGGTCCAGCGCCACCAGGGAAAAGCGGGTCTTGCTGCCGACGGCATTCTCAAAGCCCAGAATGTGTTGGTGGCGCTTGGAGCCGGCCTTCAGCTCCAGGCTTTCCTTGGTCACGCCATAATCGTCCCTGTCGATCTTAACCTTGGCGTTCTTGTCGTCGCTGCAGGTCAGCCCCTCGTGCGTGGCCGCCGGAGCGCCCACTGGAACGTTATCCTTGCAGGTAATCACGTCGCCGTAGCGGCCCAGCGCCTTCTTGTAAAACGCGGTGACCTTCTCCTCGGAATCGGGCGTCTCGTAGGAGACCGCCCTCACCCGCAACTGCCACTCGCCAAAGCCCAGATGCACGTCGGCCGACTTGTTGTTGTCCTTGTCCTTGACCGGCACTGCGCCCGGATAGACCGGCAATCCCAGGTCCGAGGCCGTGGTCTGATCGATATTCACATGGATGCCGCCGAAAGGCGTATCGACCTGGACGTTCTTTTCCTTGCCGTTGGCGTCCTTTTCCGTATGAATCATGCATCCGGCCAGCCCGGCGGCCAACGCCAAGCCCGCAACCAAAGCTGCCGCTTCCCGCATCCCGTTCCTCACCATGGCAATCGCCCTCTAGCCCCGTTATACGCCTGAATCGCGAGAAAGGTTCCGGGAATCGCACCGTTCGCGGCAACAACTTCTTGCCGCGGGCGGTGCCACACCTCGACGAGCCGGCCATCCAAATTCTCAATCCAGATTCGGATCAGTGCGTCGAGCCACCGTCTTCCTTGCTGCTGGCTGCAAAGGAGAGCGTCACGATGAAGACCAGGACGATGACGGAGACGACGGCGAAGGGGGAAGTGAAGTTCATGGCGCTTGCTCCTTACCTGTTAGAGAGCCAGAACCTTTGCCGCGCTTCAACTATTTATGGCTTCGGGCCGACGTTGGGGTAGTCGACGCGGATGGTCAGAATCTCGTAGGGGTGAATCGGCGCTTTCACTACGTCGCCGGTCACGGGCAGCGGTTTGCATTCGGGCGTCTCCATCAGATTGGTGACGGTTGCGCCGGTTGCTCCCGGCGGCACGTGGAACTCGGCTGTCGTCTCCTTGCCCGCCCACTCGTAGACGCGGAAGATGAGGCCGTTGGCGTCTTCGGCCTTCTTCACCGCGGTCAGCACAACATTCTCCGGCGAGACCGAGGCAAAAGAATGCGACGGGGGCAGCGCGCCGGGGTGTGCCGTGGTGACGACGGCGGTGAGCGGGTAGTTGTACTCGTAGCCGTGGCGCACGGTGAGCGCCTCCTTCCACGTTCCCGCGTGAGGATAGAGCGCGTAGTGGAAGTGGTGATGGCCCATGTCGGCCTCGGCGTCGGGCCATTTGGGCGAGCGCAGCAGCGTCAGCCGCAGCACATTGCCCGCGGCGTCGTAGCCGTACTTGTTCTGGTTGAGAATGCTCAGACCGTGGATCTTGCCGTCGGGGCCGGGACCGGAGAGATCGGCCCAGCGCAGCGCGGTCACCTCAAACTGTGCCTTTTCCCACGAGTTGTTGCGCGTGGTGGGCCGGTCGATGGCGCCGTAAGGAATCTCATAAGTGGCGAATGGCCCCGAAGCCGCCAGCGGGAAGGCCGCCTTCAACAAAACATGGTCTTCGTGCCAGTCGATCTCGTTGTCGATGTCGACCAGGCCGTCTTTGAGGCTGATAGTTTGCACAAACTTCGAGCTTTGCCAATGGCGGATGATGCGAACTGCGGGATTCGGAGTTTTCACGCCGACCAATTCGACAGAGTCTGCTTTCTCAATCACACCTGGGGGAATGTCGAGCGTTCCGGGATCGATGTTCCAAGCGTCATAGTCCTTCGGTATGTCCTTGAAAAACTGAAGCTGATTCCCGCATCCGCCGGGAGCAATAGTCTCGAAGTCATTCCTGATGAGGCTCGTAATGCAACCACTCCGTTTATCGATCACTACGCTTACAAAGCCAAAACTAGACTCAAGAAGGTATGCACCTTCTACTTCTTTGGCGACCTGGCCATCAGTCCGCAGATACCTAGCGCCCTGAGGCGCGGGAGAGATGTGCAGAATCTGGTAACCGAGTGCGGGCACGTTCGTGACGGGTATCCTATAGATTTCCTCGCCATCGTGATTTTCTTTTGAAAATGCACTACTCGGCCATTTAAACCCTGAGTAGCCAAGAATAAAACCTTGTGGATAATCGGAGATTCGAACTAAAATAGATCCGCTCCGCTCCCAACCCAATGGATTGAAAACTACGATTGAACGATCCACTGCGTTCTTATCTTTCCCTGCTGTGTCAATCTTCTCCGCGACCGCTTCCAGCGCAGCAGCATCAATCTCATTCGTAGACCAGCGCACCACATCGTAGTCCTTCTGCGCGTCCTTATAGATCACGCCGATGCCGGAGCCGGCAGCTAAGTCGTGAAATTGGTTAAAGAGCACCTTCTTCCAGTCTTCGGTCAGTTCCGCCGCGGGATAACTCTTTCCATAGAGCCAGGCCAATGAAGCCCACTTTTCCGCGTCAAGCATCTGCTCCTCAGCCTCGCGCATATTCTTTTTGTGGTTGGCCTGAGTGGTCATCACGCCGCGATGGTACTCGAAGTACAGTTCGCTCTTCCACGTCGGTATATTCACCATGCCCGCGACCGGCGGCGGAGGCGTGTAACCTTTGGCAATCGACGCATAATCCCAGACCGGGCTGTCGGGCGCGATCTGCTTTTCCAGCGCGGTGAAGTAGGGCAGCGCCGTGCCGAACTCGATCTTCGGCATCACGTATGCGGGAAGCGAAGGGTAAGCCCAGTGTCTGCCCTCGTCCAGAATCGCGCGCGTCGGTCCGCCGCCGTGGTCGCCGATGCCGTAAAGGTCCATCAAGTCCGTCAAGCCCGCGGCCTGCTTCTGCGCGATGGTGAAGTCGCGCGCCAGGCGCACCGGGTTCAGGTTATCGTTGGCGTAGTCGTGGGGGAAGTAAGTGAGCACCTTTGAGCCATCCGGCGACTCCCACCAGAAGAACTTGAAGGGCAACTGATTGGTGTCGTTCCAGGCCATCTTCTGTGTTACGAAGTAATCCACGCCGCTCTTCTTGTAGATCTGCGGCAACTGCCAGGTGTAGCCGAAGGAATCCGGGTTCCAGCCGACCCTCACGTCCACGCCGTAGGCCTGCTTGTACCAGCGCTTGCCGACCAGCAACTGGCGCACCAGCGACTCGCCGTCGGGCATATTCAGGTCAGGCTCGACCCACATTCCACCCACGATCTCCCAGCGGCCTTCCTTGATGCGCTGGGCGATCTCGGCGTTCATCTCGGGATACTTTTGCGCCAGCCACTCGTTATAGGCCGCCGCCGATTGCGTGTAAGTGTATTCGGGATACTCGTACATCAACTGTAGTGCCGTCCCGAAGGTCCGCTTGACCACATCCACGCTCTCAGTCCATGGCCAGAGCCAGGCCGCGTCGATGTGCGAGTTGCCGGTGAGATGATAGTTGACCTGATGCAGCAACGGCGTGAGAGCTTCGAGCTTTCCGTGCGCCGCGCGCAGGCTTTCATCAAACTTCGCCTGGTCGTGTGCGTCGAGCGCGGCCAGGTCCACCGCGCGGATGGCGTCGTTGAGCGTGGCCGTCTGCGCGGGGTCATTGGGCGTCAGCGCGGGAACCAGCAGCGCGGCGGAGAGAAACTCTTCGCGCAGGTCTTCGGGGTTGGGGCGGCCGTCGGGGAAGTCGATCTTCAGCGTCGCGCCCTGAAAGGTCTTCAGGTCCACTGTATGCAGCAGCTTGACGGCGACCGTGACCTTGTCGCCGGGCTTGGCGCTGTCGAAGAGCACAACAGGTTCCAGGTCGTCGCCCATCGCCACGCGGCGGCCGTTGAAGTAGAGAATCTCCGGCATCGGCCCGTTGGCATAGGCCTGGAACTGGAACCAGATGCGCGCGCCGGTGAGGTCGTAGCCACCGAGCGTGGCCGGAACCTGATAGCTCTGGCGAAACCAGACCGCCTCTTTGGGCGCTTTGCTCTTCAGCGTGATCGGCTGCCAATCGCTCTCGTCGAGGCCGACGGCCTCGCCATGCGCCACGTCGCCTGGATGGGTCTTCCATACGCCATCGGGCAGCTCGCGCAGCATGGAGAGCCGGTCGATGACCGCGCGGGCGTCGGCGGGCAGCGGGGCGACAATCTTGGCGGCTTCAGCGGCGCTCTGGCCCAGGAGACGGCTTGCACAGAGCGTGGAGGCAAAGATAAACAGGCAGGCAAAACGAGTGAAACGCAACTTTAAAGTGGAATTCATCGCGGAGAATCCTCCCCGTCATGGTAAGACATGAGAACGGCTTTTGGCGTGTCTGAGCTTCCGCTGGGGCTATTCCTTCTTCTCCGCGTTGCGCGCGCGGACCTTGAACCAGATGGGCGTTCCCTTGAAGCCGAAGGCCTCGCGGATTTGATTTTCCATGAAGCGCTCGAAGCTGAAGTGCAGCTTGATGTCGCGGTCGGTGAACAGGACAAAAGTCGGCGGGGCCACCGCGGCCTGGGTCATGTAGAAGATGCGCAGGCGCTTGGCCATCGGCACCGGCGCGCGCTGGAAGTCGATCTTGTCGAGGAAGCGGTTCATCTGCCCGGTGGTCACGCGCTTGCGACGCTCGGCGGCCACGGAGACGACCTCGTGCAGTACGCGCAGCATCTTCCTGCCGTCGGGGCCTGTTCCTTCGAGCGCGGAGAGAAAGATTACCGGCGCATAGCTTAGGTACTTGAGCACGGTGCGCAGTTGCTGCTCGAAGATCTCGCGGTCGGCGGGGGGCTTGCCGTCGGTGCGGCTCGTGGTCACCAGATCCCATTTGTTCACCACGATAATCACGCTGCGCCCGCTCTCGTGGGCATAGCCACCGATGGTGGCGTCGGCCGCCGTCACTCCATCGACTGCGTCGATGATCAGTAGCGCCACATCCGCGGCTTCCAGGTGACGCCGGGCCATCACCACGCTCATCTTTTCGGCCATCAGGTGGGTCTTGCCCTTGCGGCGGATGCCGGCCGTATCCACAAAGCGCAGTTGCTGGCCCTCGAACTCGACCACCTCATCCACCGCGTCGCGCGTGGTGCCGGCGATGGGCGAAACAATGGCGCGGGAGGTTCCGGTCAGCGCATTCAGCAGCGTCGATTTGCCGACATTGGGGCGGCCGATGATGGCCACCGAGGTTTCGTGCTGCTCATATTCGCCGTGGGTGCGATGGAGGGGATGGGCGTCCGGCGAGTCATCTTCTTCAGGTTCTTTGGCTGCCTCGGCCTCTTCCGTGGCCAGAATTTCTTCGTCGGTCGGCACAGCTTCAGGCGGCGCGGGCAGCGCCTCGGCAATCGCTTCGAGCAGGTCGCCGATGCCCAGCCCGTGCTCAGAGCTGATGGGATAGACGTTGCGAATGCCCAACTGGCGAAAGTTCTCCGCCTCCAGCGCCATTGCCTCGCCCTCGACCTTGTTGACTGCGAGAAAGAGGGGCTTGCCGCCGCGAATCAGCATGCGCACCAGATCGTAATCCGGGCTGGCCAGCTCGGTGCGCGCGTCCACCACCAGCACCAGCGCGTCGGCCTCCTCCAGCGCCACCATCGCCTGGGCATAGATCTCAGTGGGAATCAGCTCCGCGTCGTCGGGCACCATGCCGCCGGTGTCCACCAGGCGAAAGTTGCGGCCCATCCACTCATACTCGCCATAGATGCGGTCGCGGGTGATACCCGGCTCGTCGCCCACAATCGAGCGCCGGCTTTTGGTAAGCCGGTTGAAGAGCGTGGACTTGCCCACATTGGGGCGGCCCACTATAGCCACCAGCGGCAGACCACCCCACGGACGGAGACCTGTCCGCGGGGACCCCGGTAATGCGTCCGCGCGCGACCTGGTTGGTACGACCGACTTATGATACTTCGACAAAACGAACTCCAATCGCTGTTCAGGCGGCGCAATCGGTCTATCTCAATCCCAGATTCGCTTCACGCTACACGTATCGATAAACCGATCACTGCGCTGGGGCTATGTAAGCAGGATGGCCCTTGAACCCATGCGAGTCATTTCTTCACAGGCTCGGCCCCCGGAGGATTCAACGGCGCGAGGGGTCTGATCGGCACAATCTTCGCCACCGGCCGCTTGCCGCGCAGAATGATTACTTCCTGCCCCGCCTCCGTCTCTTTTAACAGCCGCGAAAGATGAGTCCGCGCCTCATAGGTGGTGTACGTCATAGCTTAGTATCTCACCTCGGTCAAGTGCAGTAACGCTCCAGCTTCACCATGAACGTCTTCTCATTTTTCCGGCAGAATCCCGGCGCTGAAATTGCCCTCCCGCACCGCGGACAGGAGCGATGAACATTCACGGGAACGCCATTAGCGTCAACGCGACCAACTGTTATGCCGCCGCACAATCCAAGCAAATGCTGCCATGCTGTCAGCCGGACCACTACGCATCACTATGATGGGAATAGCACCCGCTCCCGATGCCGCCCAGCGACAGCCCAACCCGCACCCTGCCCACGCTGCACGAGTTCTTCGCGCCCGGCGGCATTTTGGCGCGCTCGTCGCTGCCCTATGAGTACCGCCCTGGCCAACTGGAGATGGCCAAGGCCGTCGAGCGCGCGCTGGCCGAACGCCGCCACCTGATCGTCGAGGCCGGCACCGGCACCGGCAAGACGCTGGCTTACCTGCTGCCCGCCCTGCGCACCGGCCAGCGCATCATTATCTCCACCGGTACCAAGGCTTTGCAAGATCAGCTCTTCTTCCGCGACGTGCCTTTTCTGGAAACGCTGGTCGGCGAGTTGCGCGTCTGCTACATGAAAGGCCGCGCCAACTATCTCTGCCGCCATAAGCTCACGGCGCTGCGCAACCAGCCGATTCTAAGTGGACTGGAAGAGATCGACCAGTACCGCCAAATCTCCGAGTGGGAGCAGACAACCGAAACCGGCGACCGGGCCGAGTTATCGGGGATGCCGGAGTCGAGCGCCTTGTGGCAGAAGCTCGACGCTCGCACCGAGGCCTGCCTGGGCTCAACGTGCCCGGATTATCGCCGCTGTTTTATCACCGAGATGCGGCGCAGGGCGCTTGAATCGGACATCATCATTGTGAATCATCATTTATTTTTCGCCGACGTTGCCGTCAAGCGCGAGGCCGCGGGCGCGCCCGATGCTGGCATTCTGCCCGAGGCCGCGGCGGTGGTCTTCGACGAGGCGCATGAGTTAGAGGAAGTAGCTTCGAGTTACTTTGGGCTTTCGGTCAGTAACATTCGCTTTGAGGAGCTTGCGCGCGATACCGACGTGCTGCTGCGCGGCAAGGAAGGCGCGGAAAGCCTGCCCGCCATAACTCAGCAGTTGCGCGACCGCGCACGGATATTCTTTGCCGGATTGCCTTTGGCCGGCGACGGACGGCAGCCTTTCGCCGGGCGGGAGGAGTTTCTCGAAGCGGAGGGCGACTTATATCTGGCTGTGCGCGCCACGCTGGTGCGCCTGGAAGCGGAGATAGGTGGAATGAAAGCCGACGAAGCGCCAGGGCTCAGGAAGCGCGTCGCCCGTTTGCGCTCCGAGTTTGAGTTTCTGCTCGAATCCAGCGCCAGTAATATGGTTTTCTGGATGGAGCGGCGCATCTCCGCCGGAGGTTCTTCGGAAAGGTCGGCCGCGCTCGGCGCTTTCCGCGCGCAGTCGCGGGCGACTTTCTTGCAGGCCACGCCCATCGACGTTTCAGATCTGCTCTTTGAGTTAGTCTTCGACCAGATACCCACTGTGGTGCTGACCTCGGCCACGCTCACCGTGCAGGGCGGTTTCGAGCATATCCGCAAGCGGCTGGGGTTGAACGAGGCCCGCGAGTTAGTTGTGCCGTCTCATTTCAAGTATGGCGAACAGGCGCTACTCTATCTGCCGCCGGAGATGCCCGACCCGCGCGACGCTGAATTTCCCGAAGCTGCGGCGCGCTGCATCCAGCGCGTGCTGGAGATTTCCAAGGGACGCGCTTTTTGCCTCTTTACAAGTTATGCGCAGATGCGCGACTTATACGAGCGCTTGCTGCCGGTGCTGGATTTTCCCATCCTGCTGCACGGCACGGCGCCGCGCAAGGCGCTGCTGGAGGAGTTTCGTGCCACGCCCAATGCGGTTCTCTTCGGCACCTCGAGTTTCTGGCAGGGCGTGGACGTGCAGGGCGAAGCCTTGAGCTGCGTTATCATCGACCGGCTGCCCTTCGCCGTGCCCAGCGACCCGGTGGTCTCGGCACGCATGAAAGCTATCGAAGAGAACGGCGGAAAACCCTTCTTCGACTACCAGGTTCCCACGGCGGTTCTAACTCTCAAGCAGGGCTTTGGGCGCCTGATTCGCTCGCTCGAAGATCGCGGTCTGTTAGTTTTGCTCGACCCCCGCGTGCGCACCAAACGCTACGGCCAAACCTTCCTCGCCAGTTTGCCGCCCTATCGCATGACGGCGACGATTACCGATGTGGAAGAGTTTTTCGAGAACCAAACAAGTAAATAATTAGAAACGTGCGGTTAGGCTGAAAGAGACTGATCTTCCTCGGCCTGTCAGCGGCTTGATCTGGCTCATCCAGCCGCTGGCCATAAAGTCGTCAAAGTTCACGCCGCCCAGGGGCAATTCATAACTCTTGTTGAGGAGATTGTCGGCAGCGGCGTTCACTTGAAAATAGCCGCGCCGGTAACTCGCATGCAGATTGAAGAGCGCGTAACCCGGCGTGACTTGTTCAAGGCGTTTGGGATCGACGTGCGACTTGCGATCCACGGCCTGCGCGCCGACGCCTGCCGTGAGTCCTTTTATCTCCTCGTCGAGGTTCACGCGCACATTCACCGGCATCATCTGATAGAGCGGGGTCGAAGTGTCGAGCCGCTTGCCATGCAGCCATCCGTCAATAACTGCGACCTTCCCTTGCCCGAAGTCATCGCTTTTCCAGAGAGCGCCGCTCGCGGAGAGATCGGCTCCGTAAATCCTTGCATTGTGGTTGGCAAATTGTAACTGCGCAAAGGTGCTCATGCCATACGTCACAGTCATCATCGTATCCACATCAACATAGTCCTGGATCGATGTCTCATACGGCGTGAGTTTGATCTCCCACGCCTTGCGCGTTGGGGTATGCCAGGCGGCCGTGCCGCTCACCGTATTGGCAACCTCTGGCTTGAGGCTGACGTTGCCCACGTAGTAGTTGCCGTCGCCGAACCAGCCGATCATGCCGCTGGCCATCATGTTCGTGGACCATGCATAGCGCTCGTAGAGGTTGGGCGCGCGAGTCTTGCGCGCATAACCTAACTCATAAGTGCTGGCCGCGTTGGGCACGTAGCGTGCGAGCGCGGTGGCATCGATATCCGGATCGCAGTGGGCGCGATTCGATGCGTTAAAAGCGGCCGCGTCGGCGCCGTACATCATCGCCGAGTAACCCTGCACCGGCCCGGCATTCGTCCAGACCGTGTCGTTACGCAGGCCGAAGAGAGTGCTCCATTGTGGGTTCCACTTGCTGGATAACTCAACAAAGCTCCCCAGCCGCATGCGGCGGCCGTTGTTGATGCTGACAAAAGTATCCGGCCCCATCATTGGCGCTGTGCCAGGGACAGCCGGCCAGCGATCGTCGAGAACGAAGCGATGCAGTTCGTTGCCCACCCGCAGTAAGTGCCGCACGGAGAGCGGTGATTCAAACTTCCATGAGTAACCCAAGTCCCTTCCATGTGTATTCATCGGCATCCACATGGGCATCGGGAAAGTTGACTTATCTTTGCCGATATTCATCGAATGCCAGGTGTTCTGCCAATAAATGTGAGAATCGAGGACGCCGCGTGAGAAGTTATGGCGGATTTGCAGATTAAGAGATTCGGCATAGTTGCGCACCATATCCATCTGCGCGCTGACGAAACCCTCGTAGGGCGTGTGGTGCAGACTGGCTTCAAGCACGGCTAAACTGTGCGCGCCCTGCGCGGCCAGAGTTACCGAGTGGTCGGTTGTCTGCGCATAAGTCGAAGTAACTTTGTGGCCACTGCCATCGGTGTAGTCGTCGTTGCTGGCCCACGAGCCGACGTAACCCAAGCCCATATTGTGTCCGGCGACCCAATCCGTCAGTGAACCGCCGTAGTTCTGGCCGTTGCTACGATAGACGCCCGTGGATGCGCCTTCCTCATGCAGCCGCTCACCCTCTTGCGCGAAGACCGGCGCGCGCGATTCGACCGAGACTGTTCCGCCCAGGCTATCTCCACCCAAACTGACCGGAGTAATGCCCGCCATCACAGTGACCTGGCCTGCCTGCGCCGGAGCGACATAACTTAACGGCGGATTCATGTGGTTGGGGCAGGCCGAGGAGACTGTCATTCCGTTGACTATCAACTTGGCGCGTTCGTCGCCCAGTCCATGCAGCAGCGGTACTGAGGCCAGCTGGCCATTCTCGCGCAGGCTGACGCCGGACGCCTCCGCCACGATTTCAGCTGCATTTTGGCTGCGCGCCTGCTCGGCATCGCCCACCGCGCGGCGAGTTGCGGAGGCGGTTTCCATTCCCGGCGCGCTGACCTCGACGACGGTTCTTGCGCGGGCAACCTTCAGAGTTATATTGACGTCCGTTTCAGCGCCGGCGGCAACGGCAAGATGATGAAGGAATGCAATTTCAAAGCCGTTGAAAGCAGCGGTAACGTCATAGAAGCCTGCGGGAAGCCCGTCGAGAACAAAGCGGCCAGTGAGATTGGTAACAAGGGACTTTCTAACTCCCATGGCCAGATTTCGCACTTCAACATTTGCTCCGGGGACGACCGCACCGGTTGGATCTTTGACGACTCCAGCGATACGGCCGGTTGCAACGGGAGTTACAGCCCCGTTGGGGTTTGGTTGGGCATAAGTCAATTGCGCCGGCCCGCACAGGCAGACGGCCGGCAACAAGGCCAGCAGCAGCTTGGCTTTCATGGGTTCTCCTATTGTTTGAAAGAGCGCTAAGAGTCAGAACAGGATTAGCAAAGCCAGTCCCATTCGAGATGCACGCGATGCTTCAAGCATGAGGAGCGGGAGGGCCGCGCTTGGGATGGCTGCGGAGAAACGAGATTCGAGAATGAGTCTCAGTCTGCGGCGCGCACGCGGGACGGAAGATAGTCTCGGAAGTGAATGCGCCGGCGGCTTCCGGCTTATAAGTTGAAGAATAGACCGCGCTGGCGCCGGCCGGACAGCAGGGGCACTTTGCGGCGACGGCGGCAAAGCCCTTCTGATGGCTGTTGTAATCACCCCTTTCGCATATCCGGCAGTGGCACTTGCCTTTTCCACGGCAGCAGGCAGGCAGATTCGCGTCGGCATCAACGGCGGTGAGCGGCGCAATCAGCGTCCAACTGAAGAGCATCATCAGCGAGATGGCGATGGCGCGGCGCATGGACTTGCTAACAGTATAGCAAGCGGCGCGCTATTAATGAATAAAACTAACTGTAGCTGGTCTTCTCCATCCTCTCGCCAAAACCCGCGAGAACTGGTTAACAATTTAGCAAGTTAGCCACCGCTTCGCGGTGATAGCAAGTTAGCGGGTTCCTTGCTGGCGTAACACGCAAACGCGAACCGGCTGCTTCAGAATCGCAGCAGGCGCTGTTATTATTGTCGCTGAAGAGAATTATGTCGCGCAATTACTACATTCTGGCGGGCACGCTGCTCTTCCTCGCACTGGTCTTGGCGGCGATGGCGCTGCTGCCTTCGAGCTATCAGCCGGGGCTGCCGGCCATTGGGTCTCTAGGCTGGACGGTGGCGCTATTGCTGTTGCTGGCAGGCTTGGGAGCGGCGCTGATCGGCATGCTGAGCCACCTCTTTGAGCAGGTGGAGCGGCGCAGCGAAGAGGAGCGGCGGCGCAAGCGGCGCGGCGAGAAGAGCGGCTGAAGCGGCGGCAGACTAGAATAGAAAGCGGGGCGCATCCCCGCAGAGAATCGAGCAGACGGCCATGTATGAAGTTACCGTGGAGGCAGGTTTCTCCTCCGGACACTACCTCCGCAACTACAAGGGCAAGTGCGAGAACCCGCACGGGCACAACTACAAGATCCGCGTCACGCTGGCCGGGACCGAGCTGGACCCTGCCGGCCTGCTGCTGGACTTCAAGCTGCTCAAGCAGGTGCTGCGCCCGGTGATCGAGCGCATCGACCACCGTATGCTCAACGATCTGGAGCCATTCATCGAGCTGAATCCCTCGGCCGAGAACCTAGCCAAGTATTTCTACGACCAGACCAATGAGCAGCTCGCCGCGATGACCGAAGGCCGCGTGCGCGTGAAAGACGCGACGATCTGGGAGACGGATACGACCACGGCTACTTACTACGAGTAGCACGCACACCGGGCCGAATGTGCACCACACCGCCTCTCAGTTCATCTGGCTGGACTTCGACTTGAGGTACTTGTCGAAGGGAATCTCAAAGTAAAAAAGCTCGTTGCCGTCGGCGTCGCGCAACTTGCGCAGGTGCAGACTGGCGCCCTGGAGCGGGTGGTCGATGTCGGAGACGTCGTAGAAGAGGAAACCGGCGCGCGTTGAGTGCGGCTCGACGACCAGCGAACTGAACTCAAAGGCGTTGAAGTCCTGCTCGATCTCCTTGTTGCCGGCCTTGGGCTTGAGCTTGATGGGAGGGATTCCGCCGGGCAAGGGAATCTTGCCGCCCTCGCGCTCCTTGCGGGTCATCAACCGCTCCACATCCTCAGGATCGGCGGCCTGAATCTTGTCGCCGGCGGCGGTGTAGAAGATGATCCGCGCCTCGCTCAGGCTGATGGGCCGGCTGCCGTTGTTGGTGACGATGAGGCGAATGGGCATCACGCCGTGGCCGAGATAATCGACGCGGAAGATGGCTGCCTTCTCGCGCGTATCGTAGGGTTCGACGGCGATGGAGACCTTCTCGTCCGCGTGCGTTTCGACCGCGGCAAAGGCCGTGGCCGGCTGTACGGGCGGCGGAGTATGGTTGCTGGCTGTGGCCGGCAACGCCAGCCAAAGCAGAATTGGCAGCGTGATCCGTAAAGTTTTCATCGTGCTCGACTGTATCATTTGAGGTTAGACACGGAAATAGGAAATTCCGCACCGCATGATTCTGTTTTTTTACAATCTGACCTTGCTGGCGGCGCTGGTGGTGGGCGCGCCATGGTGGCTCTTCCGCCTCGCCGCTACGCAAAAGTACCGCGAGGGGCTGCGGGAGCGGATGGGCTTGATTCGCCCAGAACTGACCCGCCTGAGCCGGGAGCGCTCCACGATCTGGGTCCATGCAGTCTCCGTTGGCGAGGTGCTGGCCGTCAGCCGACTGGTCAAGACGCTGGACACCACGCTGCCCGGCTTCTTCATCGCCGTCTCAACCACAACGCGCACCGGCCAGGCGCTGGCCCGCGAGCGGTTCGGGTCCAATCGCGTCTTTTATTTTCCGCTGGACTTGCCCTGGGCGGTGCGCGCTTACTTGCAGGCCCTCCAGCCGCGGCTCTTCGTGCTGGCCGAGACCGAGTTCTGGCCGAATTTACTGAGCGGCTGCTATCGGCGCGGAATCCCCGTAGTTGTAGTGAATGCACGCATCTCCGACCGTTCGTGGCCGCGCTACCGGCGGCTGCGCTGGCTGTGGCGGCATTTCCTGAGCCGGCTCAGCCGCGTGCTGGCGCAGAGCCAGATCGACGCCGATCGGCTCAAGGCCATCGGCTGCGTGCCGCAGAGGGTTTCGGTGGCCGGGAACTTGAAATTTGACGTGCGCATCGCCGAGGAGGCCGACGCGACGCGGCTGCTGAAGGCGCTCTCCGGTGGTCTGCGGCTATTGGTGGCGGGCAGCACGCTCGACGGCGAAGAAGCCGCGCTGCTGGAAGCCTGGCCGCGGCTGCTCGAAGCCGATCCGCAACTGGCAATGGTCCTCGCGCCGCGGCATCCGGAGCGGTTTGCAGCGGTGGCCGCGCTGCTGGAAAACTCCAGCATCGCGTGGGTGCGGCGCTCCGATTGGCGGGCTCAGTCGGAGGAAACCATTCCACCCCTGAAGCCCGGAACCATCGTTCTCCTCGACACCATCGGCGAATTGGCTTCGGTCTACTCGCTGGCCTCGGTCGCTTTCGTCGGTGGCAGCCTGATTCCCGCCGGGGGACACAATCCGCTGGAGCCGGCGCAGTTCGGCGTGCCCATCGTATTGGGTCCGCACTACGCCAATTTCCGCGCCATTACAGAGGATTTGTTGGCCCATCAGGCGGTACGCATCGCCGCCAGGGAGGAGCTGGCCGCGGTCCTGATTGAGCTGCTCCAGGACCAGAGCGCTGCCCAGGCGATGGGAAGCCGGGCCAGGCAGGTCTTCACCAGCCAGGCGGGAGCCACCGGCCGCTGCGTTGAGGCGCTGAAGGAGTTGCTGGCAGCGCAGGCAGGAATGGAGCCGCCCGCATGAGCCAGCCCTTCTCCGCGCGCCGTTTGCTAGTGCCGCTGGTTCCGCTCTACCGGCTGGCGCTCGCTTTCCGGGAACTCCGGCTTCGCGTGGAACCGTCGCGGCGGCTGCGCTGTCCCGTGATCAGCATCGGTAATCTCTCCACCGGCGGCGCGGGCAAGACGCCGCTCGCCATCGCGCTGGCCCAGGCGCTCAGCGCGCGCGGCCTGCGCGTGGACGTACTCAGCCGAGGCTACGGCCGCCGGAGCAAACTGGCCGCTCGCGTTCACCCAGATGAGAGCGCCGAAGACTTCGGCGACGAGCCTCTGCTGATCGCCCGCGAGACCGGCGTGCCGGTCTATGTGGCTCCCCGGCGCTACGATGCCGGAGTGCTGGCCGAGACGGAGGCGCTGGCGGGTGGTGGGCAGGGCGTTCACCTGCTCGACGACGGCTTTCAGCATCGCCAACTCGCTCGCGACGTGGACATTTTGCTGCTTAATCAGAGGGATTGGCAGGACTGGCTGCTGCCGGCGGGCAATCTGCGCGAACCGCTGGAGGCCATCCGCCACGCCAGCGTCATCGCCATTCCGGCCAACGAGCCGGAGTTGGAGTCTGCCCTGCACGTCTGGGGCTGGATGGGGCCGGTTTGGCTGCTGCACCGCACCATGGAGATCCCCGCCGTCAGCGGCCCGGTCGCCGCGTTTTGCGGTATCGCCCGCCCCGAGCAGTTCTTTGCAGGCCTGGAAGCCGACGGCCTCAAAGTCGTTCTCAAGCTTCCCTTCCCCGACCACTTCACCTACACCCGGCGCGTTCTGGAAGAACTGCTGACCGAGGCCCGCAATAAAGAAGTTTCGGCGATGATCACTACCGACAAAGACCTGGTCCGGCTGGGAAATCTTACTTCTCTCTGCCCACCATCGATGCCGCTGATCACCGCACGCCTGCGCAGCGAGATCGAGAACCAAGCCGAGGCTATCGATTGGCTGGTGGACCAGCTGAGGCAGAGTTCAGCTGCAGAAGGAATTCCATCCAGATAGAGAAAATGTAGGAGAATTGTCAGCAGCCATGAAAAATTTTCCGGAATTCATGAAGCATCCCGCCAACGAGATTGCGAAATCCAATCAGGCGACTCTGGGCGTAGAGGGTTATGTCTTTGATGGAGCGGACGGAAGCCAGATGGCGTTTTGGAGTTGCCCTCAAACCGCCGCATCCGCGCCGCACGCCCACGATTACGACGAGTACATGGTGGTCGTGCAGGGCTGCTATACCCTGATCATCGATGGCGAGCGGGTTCCTATCAGGGCCGGGGAAGAATACTTCATTCCGCGCGGCGTCGAGCACGGCGGCGAAGTGCAGGCCGGAACCAGAACGATCCACGCATATGGCGGTCATCGAGCCGACCGGGCTCATCACTTAGACACTAGAGCAATATCATGATAGCTGTACCCGGTTCTGACAGGTTCTGAACCAAGCTGTGGCGTTTTCCGAGGAGAGATGAGGTAGAGCCTTTCGGATGGCCTGGTAGAGATCATGGCCGGTCTG
>Ga0181520_10007583_pt1 | contig 15901 bp, 14 predicted proteins | sample PEATcosm2014_Bin_29_FD_132451 | JGI IMG/M metagenome (GOLD analysis project Ga0181520, IMG submission 132451) | Peatland microbial communities from MTU Mesocosm Facility, Houghton, MI, USA - PEATcosm2014_Bin02_30_metaG | ecosystem: Environmental > Terrestrial > Soil > Wetlands > Peat | place...
AAGGCGTGCCGGTCCGAGCGATCGCGGAGGTCCTAGGGCGAGGCTTGAAGGTGCCTGTAGTCGCGATGTCCCCGGACGATGCAGTCGCTCACTTTGGCTGGCTGGCCATGTTCGCTGGGCTGGACCTTCCGGCCTCCAGCGTGCAAACCCAGGAACGGCTGCAATGGCACCCAACCGGTCCCGGGCTGATTGCCGATCTCGAACAAGTGCACTGGTTCGAAGCCTGAACGTGATAGGGTGTACCACGAAGGCGGTCACTACGTGATGCGCAGTAAGAAGGAAAGAAATGACGAAAACATTGGGAGCGAGTTCAACCACAGACGATGTCCTGTCGGGGATCGACCTGCATGGAAGACGGATTCTCGTTACCGGCGTGTCCGCGGGAATCGGAGTTGAGACGGCGCGGGTTCTTGCGGCACACGGTGCGCACGTCCTGGGAGCGGCGAGGGATCTGGTAAAAGCCGAAGCCGCGACCGCCGAGGTGCAAAAGGATGCTGCTGCGAACGGTGGCGGCTTCGAGTTGGTCGCGCTCGATCTTGCGGACCTGAAGAGTGTCCGCGCCTGCGCCGACCGTCTAATGGCCAAGGGAGAGCCTCTTGACCTGGTCATAGCCAATGCGGGAGTGATGGCAACGCCATTTGGACGCACCGTGGACGGCTTTGAGACGCAGTTCGGCACCAATCACCTCGGCCATTTTGTCCTGATCAACCGGATTGCCTCTCTGATTCGCACGGGCGGGCGGCTGGTGAACCTGTCGTCTGCCGGTCATCGCATCTCGAACGTGGACCTTGAGGATCCCAATTTTGAGAGGACGCCCTACGACCCTCTGATCGCCTACGGACGCTCGAAGACAGCGAACATCCTCTTCGCTGTCGCCTTCGACCAGCGGCACCGGAGCCGTGGAGTACGTGCGGCGGCCGTCCATCCGGGAGTGATACAGACCGAACTGGGCCGCCACATGGACCCTAGCCAGTTGCAGAGCATGATTGACCGGATCAACCAGCAACTGGCGGAGGAAGGAAAGGGACCCTTCGAGTGGAAGACGATTCCCCAGGGGGCGGCAACTTCGGTGTGGGCGGGTGTTGTCGCTCCGGCTGACGAGGTCGGTGGCCAGTATTGCGCGAACTGCCAGGTCGGCCTCATCGTGTCGGGCGACGCCATCATCACGGCCGCCGGAGAAGGAGTGCGTGAATATGCGCTCGATCCGCATAACGCCGAAGCACTCTGGAAGAAGAGCGAGGAACTCGTCGGAGAGTCTTTCTGAGTTTTTCTGGAGGAATCGGCAGGTCCGGAGCCTGCAAGTTATACGAGGGGGATAAACGCGATGACAGGACAACACAATCTCGGCCGCACCTTTACCTTCCCGGGCACTTCGCTGACTGTGAATCGGATAGGGTACGGGGCGATGCAGCTTGCCGGACGCGACGGCGACAAGCTAGTCTGGGGTCCGCCGCGCGACATTCCCGGTGCGATCGCGCTTCTGCGCGAGGCTGTGGCGTCGGGTGTGAACCACATCGATACCAGCGACTTCTACGGTCCGCATGTAACCAATCAAATCATCATACAGGCGCTGCATCCTTATCCGGACGATCTGGTCATCGTAACCAAAGTCGGCGCACGTCGCGGCACCGACGGATCCTGGCTTCACGCACGCTCTCGCCAAGAGATCATTAACGCTGTACACGAGAATCTGCGCAACCTGGGCCTCGATACGCTCCAGGTCGTGAATCTCCGGCTCGGCGGATTCGCCGCTCCGGAAGACGAGCCGTTCGAAGAGCCACTCTCCGCGCTCGCTGAACTCAAGCGGCAGGGTTTGGTTCAGCATGTCGGCCTGAGCACAGTCTCTCCCCGGCAACTGGCCGAGGCGCAGGTGATCACCAAGATTGCCTGCATTCAGAACTTCTACAACGTCGCCCAACGTGGCGACGACCGATTCATCGACGATCTGGCCGCCCAGGGCATCGCCTACGTGCCCTACTTCCCGCTTGGAGGCTTTTCGCCACTGCAGTCGGAACTGCTCAATGTGGCGGCAGCATCGCTGCAAGCGACGCCGATGCAAGTCGCGCTGGCATGGCTGCTTCAGCGCGCTCCCAACATTCTCCTCATTCCCGGGACATCGTCGGTCGGTCACCTCCGCGAAAACCTCGCGGCCGCGACGCTTGAACTTCCACCGGAAACGATCGCCGAACTCGACCAGATCGCGCTCGCCCCGAAAACACCTCGCGCAGACTCGATGGCACCCGAACGGGATTCGTCTCAGCGGAGCGGGGGGATCTGAGGGCGACGGTTCGAAGGTGAAAGGGCGGGCTACATTCTGTCCAGATTGCGCGTCATCCAGGACGAATAAGAACGTGCCGGCGTGTTCACGTCAGCCTCGCTGCGCGGCCTCGATGGCGGCAATGTCGATGTTCTTCATCGTCATCATCGCCTCGAAAGCACGCTTTGCCTCACCGCCATCGGCCGCAACCGCATCGGTTTCTCTGGTGAACAGGTGTATTTGGTTACCAAGGTGTTCCGCGCGGCCGGCCAGAAACGATCTTCCGGAAGTGCGCTGCGGCGGTATTCAGCGTCGCGCTATACTCACCCCTTGAAATGCGCCTACCTCGTTCACGCACAACACGATCACGCCTTTGCCAAGCACCTGGCCGAATTTCTGGAGTTCGGCTGTGATCTGGCCTGTTACGTGGAAGATGGCCTGATCGGCGCAGGGGAAGACATCATCCTGAAAGCCGAGGAGAGCCTGTCCGCCGACGTGGTAGTGTTGTTGCTGTCTGCGGCATCATCGCCGGCGCCATGGCTGCGGCAACGATGGGAGCCGGTCTTCGAGGCTGCCAAGCGCGACGGCTCGGAAGTGGTGACCATGCTGCTGGAGGAGTGTCCGTTCCCGCCGCTGCTGCGCCGCCGAAATTTCCTCGACGCGACCGGGAATCGGCTGACCGCGAGACGGCTACTAAAGCGCTGGTTCTGGAGGCGCAGGCGCGAGACGGGCGATCTGCCGAGCAGTGTAGTTTCAGACGGCTTGGAGAATCTGTATTCCACTCTGGCCGACCGCGGAGGCACGCTGGCGGCTGGCGGCACCGAAACGTCACAGTTTGTGAAGGAAGCGGCAGACGAGTTTGAAGCGGTACTGTGGGTGCCGTGCCACGGGCGCACGCTCGCGGAGTCCGCGGGAGAACTGGCCAGTCAGCTTGGGCTCACGCTCGATGGCGACGTGAAGGAAAACTGCGGCCGTATCCTGGATCTGCTTGCCCTGCGACGGTGCCTGGTGGTGCTAGATGCCCCTGCCTCCGCCATTGTAGGGGCGCTGACCGCCGTCGGGCGAACATCCACGGCAATCACTCTCGAAGCAGTGAAGGTGCTAGAGACGCCGCGCAATCCAGCTTACGCGCGAAGCTTGGTGGCTGCAAAGCGGTACGCCGAGGCCTACGAGCTTCTGTACGAGTTGCTGGACGCTGTGATCGATCCAGAATGGTGCGCGCGCGAGCTGACTTGGATCTGCGAGCACTGGGGCCGCGTCGAGGAAGCCAACGCCCTGCGGTTCAACTACGGCCCGACGGAAGGTGTGCAACTAACGCTGTTTTGAACGGCGCGTGCGAGCGTGCGGTGTGCTGCAAGAGACAGCCGTAGGCTTCAATGGGCCGCGACCATGTGATCGCGGAAATTGCCTATTCTCTACCCCATGGGCGGCAACTGCGCCGCGGATGTTTTCAGCGGCCGCATGCCAGGTGGTCCAGGAACATCACGTTAAAGAGCACGCCGGTGATTTGCGCCAGAGATGGTTCCTGCCGCTCAGCCGCCTCGATCTGGTGCTCCTTGGTTCCGCACCGGACGCCGATCGCCAGGATGTGCTGCGCGCCCAGGCGGATTACGGGGCTCAGCGGCTGCTCATCCGGATGCAGCCGTCGCCGAAGTAAGCCGATTTCTTTCCCAGTCGCAGCTTCACAGACTTGAAGACCAGCGGAATCGCGGCCGATGCGCAGATGTGATCGATGGTGATCTTGGTCAAGATCTTCACGCGACGGCTCCGATTCCACATCGGGCGGTTCTTTCGTGCCCTGAGTGAACTGGTAGCTTCTTCCCGAGTTGTAGTTCGTTGCCGAGATCGCTATGGCCTAGAGATGGCCGCACCTGATGTTCTCCTGAAGCGACTCGCACTGGGGATGGCGGCCAAGGTAATCGCGCAGGGGCAAGGCATCCAGGAGAGATTGGGCGCGCCCTCCGCCGAGGGCTGCCAGATCGCAACGGAAAACGTCGGAGGGAACGGCGAATTCGTGGCTGCCGGATGCCAGGGCGCAGCTGCGCTGAAGTGCACCGCGAGACGGCTGCTGAAACGCCGCTCTGGAGGCGTGGGCGGAGCCGGCCGATCTGCCGCCGCGCACGCTCTCATGCAGCCGGCATCATAGCCTTTGCCGCTCCTTTGGGAGAGCGTTACGATGGACAGTGCAGCCGAAGGTCGCCAGCCCAGAGGCAGACACGAACCGGCGCTGACCGGCAACGCCCAACAACACCAGGGCCGGTCGAACGGGAGCATTCGGATGACCACACGCCGAACGATTACGGCAAAGATGGGTGCGGTGGTACCCAGGCTCATTTTCGCCGCTTTTGTCATCTCCACAGACCTTCTCGCGCAGACTCAAATGGCCGCGCGAAATATCGGCACCGGACACCAGCCGATAGCCGTCGCGGTTAATGAGGCTACGAACAAAGCCTATATTGTCAACCACGACGACAGTTCCGTCACGGTGATCGATGGCAAAACCCTCGCCGCCGTCGGCACCATCAAGACGGGCGCGGGGCCGGAGGGCATCGCGGTCAATCCGGCCACCAACAGAACATATGTCGCCAATGCCGGCGAGAGCGCCGTGACAGTGATCGATGGGGCTACCAATACGGCCATTGCCTCGGTGCGCACGGGAGCCTATTGCCAGGCCCTCGCGGTGAATGCCGCGACAAACAAGATCTACGTGGCCAACAACTCGGGGCACAACGTCACCGTCATCGACGGCGCTACCAACTCCGCAACATCGGTCAGGGTGGGCCAGGGCCCGCGGGCTATCGTACTGAATCCTGTCACGAATAAGATCTACACGGCGAATTACAGCAGCAAGGACGCGACAGAAATAGAAGGCGCCACGAACTCGGCCAGGTCGCTGCCGACCGGCAAACATCCCTGGGCCATCGCTGCCGATAGCCGAGCCAACAAGATCTATGTAGCCAACGAGGACAGCGCCACCGTCTCCATCATCGACGGTGCCACCGGTGCGACGAAGAATGTCGCGGTCGGTGATGTCCCCTTCGCGATCGCAGTCAACTCTGTCACGGGCGAGGCCTATGTCCTGTCATACGTCGCAAACACCGTGGCCGTAATCGATGGTGCCACGGGCGCGGTGCTCCGCACGCTGCAGCTCGCCACGCATCCATCGACCATCGCGGTCAACTCGAAGACCAACCAGATCTTCATCGCCAATCAGAAGACCGCGAGTGTGCTGGCGATTGACGGCAAGACCAAGGCCGTCGTTGCCACTATAAGTGCCGGATCCATCCCATACGCGATGGCCGTCGACACCGTCGCCAATCAGGTATACGTGGCGAACTTTTTCAGCGACAACGCGACGATAATCGAAGGCCCGGCTTCTAACTAACGCAGCCTGAAGCTATATGAAGTGGATCAACATGCCGCGCGCAAGATCCCGACTTCGCCTTCAGATACTCTGCCCTCTGATCGTGCTCGGGGCGTTTCCGGCCGGCGACCACCAGACGTTCGTCGATAGAGCGACGCTCTACCTGAACAAACTCGCCGCCGAGAACGATATCGCGGTCGATTCCATCGACGAAACCGGGCCGATTGATAAGGAATTCCTGGCGCGGTACAAGCTCTTCATCCAGCTCAACTACCCGCCCTATCGCTGGACTCCGGCCGCAAAGCAGGCCCTCAAAGACTACATCGCGCAGGGCAAGGGGGATGGATCGGCTTCCACGACGCCGCGCTGCTCGGCGAATTCGATGGATGCGCGATGGGCTCCAAAATCGACGGCGCCCATCCGGTGGTCTGGTCCAACCCGCGATACAAGGCCCGTAATGTTTACATCTTCATGGGCTACCACGGCGGTCTATTCGACAGTACTGAATTCGTGCAGTCCGTTTCGCAACGCTATCTTCTGGGGGACAGGTCAATGACGAAGTTCTGTTCCGCGCTCTCTCTTACGCTCGTTCTCTGCGCTCGCGGCGCGATTGCGCAACCCGCCGGCCAACCGGCCGCACCGCCCCGGGTGCTGCTCTTCTTCTCTCTGAACGTCGAGGCCGATCACGTGCTATTCGCGACGGACGCGTTGAGGTTCTTCGCCGAGGAGTCGGACAGATACGGCTTTCGCGTGGACGCGACGAGCAACTGGGCCGACATGAACGACGAAAACCTAAAACGATATCAGTTGATCGTTTGGCTCAACAATATTCCGCCGAGAGAACAGCAACAGGCCTTCGAGCACTACATGGAGAACGGCGGCGCATGGCTGGGCTTTCACGTCGCCGCTTACAACGATAGGAATTCCCGCTGGCCCTGGTTCAGGCAGTTCCTCGGCGGCAGCGCATTCGGTGTGAACAGTTGGCCGCCGCTCCCCGCTAAACTCATCGTCGACGATACCGAGAGCCCCATCACCAGGGGCATTCCGAAGACGTTCCAATCGCCCAACAACGAGTGGTACGCCTGGCGTCCAAGCCCGCGTTTAGATAAGAACGTTCACGTGCTCCTGACACTCGACCCCGCGGAATACCCTCTCGGAATTAAAGGCCTGATCACCGAGAAGGACCCGGATGTGCCGGTAGTCTGGACGAACACGCGCTTCAAGATGCTCTACATGAACATGGGCCACGGCGACGCGATCTTTGTTAGCCCGACACAGAATAAACTGATCGAGAACGGAATTCTTTGGCTCTTGGGAAAGAACTAACCGCAGAGCCAGTGCGGGTGACGCCCCGGAAGGTCATGGAACAATCCTAGCGCCGCAATCCGGCGAAGTTCAGTAGTCCCTCCACCCCCTGCTCACATCGGGTTGCCAGACATCTGCCGAATCCTGTTCCAGGCGTTGCCGGAATCCTCGCTTGCTGCAACCAGAACTGGTTTCAGTTTGGCCTTCAACCGGGCAAAACCTGCGTAGTTGTGCGGTTCTAGCAAAACATCGGCAGTTCGAATCTGCCCGGGCGCACCACTCCAACCCTTACAGAGCGGATTTGAACGAAGCGCTCCGCTGCGGCATAATCTAGGGTTACGGCAATGCGTCAGTCTGGCGTCTGCCCTCTTCAGCTCACGCGACTCGATATCAGTTTTGGCCATTGACGAAGGAGACGAGAGATGACCCGATACGGGATGGTGATTGGCCTGAAGCCAGAGGCGGAACGGAAGTACAAGGAGTATCATGCCGCGGTGTGGCCCGGCGTCGTGGACATGATCCGCCAGTGCAACATTCGCAACTACTCGATCTATCTGAAAGACGGCATGCTCTATAGCTACTGCGAGTATCACGGCGATAACTTTGCGGCCGACATGGCCAAGCTGGCCGCCGATCCGGTCACACAGAAATGGTGGGCCATCATGGAGCCCATGCAGAGCCCCGTGCCAAACCGAAAAAAGGGCGAGTGGTGGGCCAACATGGAAGAGGTCTTCCATATGGACTAGGGATGCCGGGCTGTCGAAAAGGTCCAAGCAGGCGAGATCCCAGAGATCGTGATTCAGGCGTCGGCTTCACTCTTAGCTGTATTTACGCATAGGCGGCCTGCGCTTCATGCTGGCCGGGGGTAAGGTCAATGCTTGGCAACCCGCGGACGAAATTGGGGCGGCCGTCAGCGGATCTGGCCGAGGTCGTTGCTCAAATGGCCCTGGCGGGTCCGGCTGTGACAGCATCGCGGGCGATCGCCCGGATTACCGGGGCGCGGAGACAGCGACGGACCCACTCCGTCGGCATATGGCCGGCAAAGTTGCGGGAGACGAAAAGGTATACTGCTCGGTGATGCCCAACCACTCCCCTCGCGTATCCACCATGAAGGACCCCGTCACCTGGCTCTACCCTCCCATCGAGGCTTACAACACGGGTCGGCTCCGGGTCTCACCCGTCCACGAAATCTACTTCGAAGAAACTGGTAACCCCTCCGGTAAGCCAGTGATCTTTTTGCACGGCGGTCCCGGCGGCGGCTCCGACCCCAAACAGCGCCGATTCTTTCATCCCGAAAAGTACCGAGTCGTGAACTTCGACCAGCGCGGCTGCGGCAAGAGCACGCCTTACGCGTCTCTCGAAGCCAACACCACCTGGGACCTCGTCGCCGACATCGAGAAGATCCGCGAGCACCTCGGCATTGAGCGCTGGCAGGTGTTCGGCGGATCCTGGGGATCCACTCTCGCCCTCGCCTATTCTGAGACACATCCCGATCGCGTCACCCAACTCGTCCTCCGCGGCATCTTCCTGCTGCGCAAGCAGGAAATCGACTGGTTCTACCAGCGCGGCGCGTCGGTCCTCTATCCCGACGCGTGGGAGCCGTACCTCGCCCACATCCCCGAGGCCGAGCGCGGCGATCTGCTCTCCGCCTACTACCGCCGCCTTACCAGCGATGATCCGGCCGTGCGACTCGCCGCTGCGAAGATCTGGAGCGGATGGGAGGGCGCCACCTCCAAGCTTCTGCCCGACCCGTCCTTCGCGGGCCATTACGAAGAGGACGAGTTCGCCCTCGCCTTCGCACGGATTGAGGCGCACTATTTCTTCAACCACGGCTTTTTCGAAACCGACGACCAGTTGCTCCGCCACGCCTCGCACATTCTCCACATCCCCGGGGTGATCGTGCAGGGCCGTTACGACGTCGTCTGCCCCATGGAAAGCGCATGGGCGCTCCACCGTGCGTGGCCCGAAGCCGACCTCATCATCACCCCCGACAGCGGTCACAGCGCTTTCGACCCGCCGAACAGTCGGGCCCTGGTTGCGGCGACGGACAAATTCGCGGGCTGAGCGTCCCTGGCGATCCGGCCGTCCGCGGCGTCGACCTCACCGAGCGACTTCGCAAGAGTTGTGCCTTTTCGCCAGCCGCTCCGACGCGTCCGGAACGCCACCTCGCTGCCGCGGCAGCGAGGTTGTCGCCGCGTCGTTGACAGCCAGCCCCGCCACCGCTCCGGCGGCGCGAACGGCGGCCGGCCGCCCAACCCGGCGCGCTGAGTGACCACTGCGCCTTGCGCACGACGGCCGGTGCGCACGGGGTCCGCGCCGAGGCCGTGCCGGTGTCAAATCCACCGCGTCGACCGGGCGGAAAGGGCCGACTCTTGCTGGCCTCGGCTGCTCTTACCTGCTGAAAGCGCGCGCTGAACATCGAGCCGGCGGCCGACGCTGGAGTGCAAACGGCGGGATCGGGCGTTGTAGGTCGTCGCCCTCACTTGCTGTCACCGCAACAACGGAATATTGCGTGCTGGAAATTGGGCGAGGTAAGGTGCGATGGCAAAACTTACGACCTCGAAAAAGAACGCGGAGCCAGGCAAGGATTTCGGCCTGCCTGAGCAGCGCAAGTATCCGATGCCTGATAAGAGTCACGCGAGAAACGCGAAGGCTCGCGCCTCCCAAATGGAGCATCAGGGCAAATTGAGCGCAGCGGACAAAAAGAAGATCGACGCCAAGGCGGATAAGGTATTGGGAAAATCATGAGTGTGCATTATAGGACGCTACCAATATCGGTAGCTTGCCGCTGGCACAGAGAGTGCGCCGGATATCCTGGCTCGACCTCGGTTTGAGGGCGCCTCCGGGTAGCGCCGTTGCCACAACCGATGCCAGAATCCAACCCAATGCCGCAGCTAAGGAACAGGGGTTGCGCGCACGTTCAAGATAATCCGCCGATAAGACGTGAGCTGGGGAGACCCGTCGTCCGTCACAGCGAGAATGAGATGCGCCGTCCCGGTCCCGGAGCATGGAGAGGCCGTGGCTAACCATTGTGGACGGCAGGCCGCGGTGGGAGTTACAACAGCCTTCGGAGTGTTGGCGCCGGTTATGGTCACCGCGGCCAAGTTACCATCCGCGGCACCTGCTTCGGCATACTGGAACCACTCGTAGTGGAGGTTCTGGCCATCGGGATCGCGGCTGCGGCTGGCGTCCAGTTCCAAGGGCCGCCCAACTTCGGCGTCCATCGTAATGGGCGCCGTCCCCGGCCGGCCATTCACTTCCACCAGCGGACTGTGGTTGGCGTGACGGAAGTCGGCGATGGTCCACTCCATCCGAGCCGCGAAATCGTGTTGAAAGGCTTCGCGCCAACGCCAGATCGTAGCCTGATCGGATGTGTACTGCCGGCCATCCACACCAGCAACCGTGTCCTGCGAGGTGACGCGCGACGATACGTCGCCTCCCTGTGTCCAGATTGGATGAGTCTCGCCGTAAGGTCGCCGGTAAAGGTAGCGCCCTCCCCATCCGCCCCAATCGGGCCGGCGATAGGCGTTCAGTCCGTTGTCGATCAAGCCCAGGAAGGAAGGTGTATCTCCTTCCATAATGAAAGCAAACCGCGGATAAACCTTGCCGAGTGGTCCTTTGTTTCGGATGTGCACATCCAACCACTCGTTTGTCACTGTAGCGGTGCTCGCGCCTGCGCAGTTGCGATAGAAGATGTCTCCGCTGATTCCAGTCCAGGTCGCGTAATAGTATTCGTCGCCGGCCTGGGTCGAGGGCTGAACGATGTAGAACAAGTCCGGGAACTCGCGTCGCATCCAGGGTCCGGCATCGTCCTGGTCGGAAATTGAATACACCCTGAGCTTTCCGACAAACTTTTCCACTTCGGCAGGGCCTCGCATCGCGCGCACGCGCAAGAGCGCCTGAGCCAACGTGTTTGCCCCGCCCCAAATGCTGATCCAGACAGGGCGCGGGTCTTCCCGGTCGACCGCTCGAATGATCGCCTCCGCGCCTTCGGACATTTTGTCGGAGCCAGTGGCCGCCATACCGTACCCAGGCTGCCCGGCAAAGACTCGGTGGTCAAGATCCTCGGCCGCCGGCCAACCTTCCGCGTGCAGGAGGAGATTGGGCCGCACTTGTCCATAAGCGCGGATCAGCGCATGCATCGTTTCGGGATGGATCGCGGCCTTCTGCCAGGTCGATGTCGCGGCGACAAGCCCTTCGATATCGATTTCCTTCGAGTACAGCAGGAGACGCACGAGCGACATCTGATCGTCGGGTTCGTTGCCAATGTCACTGATTACGATGAGCCGGGGATGTCCGCTGAAGTCGTCGACATGCGTCGGGGGCAGAGTCTGGCCTGCAAGCCACCCGTTGACGGACAGCCAGAATCCGGCGAACAGCAGAATACCGAACCACCGCGGCCGTAAACTTCGCGCGCGTTTCGGAGGCTGTAAGGGACCAACGGCTTTGCGATGACTTTCAAGACTCATAGAGGCGTGTCTCCAGGATTCCACTTGACGTGCATAATCATGCACACAGCCTTTCGGCTCTCCAAGTCCAAGGTAAGCTAACACCAGTTCAGTACCCAGTCAATAGGTCTGCGGATCTTTCACTGCTCTCCTTCCGCGCCGAGTTCGGAGCGCCCGGAGCGAATGAGCCGGACGGACCGGGATCTTGCACCCCGGGCATCCGATGTTGACCGGCACGGTTCGACATGATAGCATTATCTCTCTTTCCAGCTTAAATATGCATACTGATGGAACGACGCACCAGCCACTCTCCGAAGTCGCTCTTGGCGAACTCGCTTCGCGCGCCCGCATCATCCGTAAAACCAGCTTGGGCATGGTGCACGCCGCGGGCGTCGGTCATCCGGGCGGCGATTTGTCGGCCGCGGATATTCTGGCGGCGCTATACTTCCACGTTTTGCGCATCGACCCGGGCAGCCCGCGGTGGCCGGAGCGGGACCGCTTCATCATGAGCAAGGGCCACTGCTCGGCAGCCTTCTATACGGCCCTCGCGGAAGTGGGCTTCTTCCCGCGCGAAATGCTCGCGGAGTACATGAAGCCTCTTTCCATGCTCAACGGCCATCCGGACCGCAACAAGCTTTCCGGCGTGGAAGCCAACACCGGCCCGCTTGGCCACGGACTGCCTATCGCCGTCGGCGCGGCTAAGGCCGCGAAGATCACGGGCGCAGAGTGGAGGACCTTCGTGTTGACTGGCGATGGCGAGCTACAGGAAGGGAGCAACTGGGAGGCCGCCATGGCCGCATCGCAGTTCGGCCTCGATAACCTCACTGTCATCGTGGATCGGAACGGCCTTCAACAGGGCGAGGCGACCGAACGGACGGTCGGCCTGGAGCCGCTGGACGCGCGCTGGCGCTCGTTCGGATGGGCCGTGCGGGAGGTGGATGGACACGATCTCGGCGCGCTGGTCGGCCAGTTTTCCGTCGTGCCTTTTGAAACGGGCCGGCCCAGTTGCGTGATTGCCCACACCCACAAAGGGCGCGGCGTGTCGTTCATGGAGGATCGGGCGGCGTGGCACCATCGCGTGCCCACCGATGCTGAACTCGCCTCGGCCTTGCTGGAACTGGATGGAGTTGCCCGATGAAGAACCTGGCGGACTGCCGCGTGGCATTTGCCCAGACGCTGATCGCGCTGGCCGAAGCAGACCCGCGGGTGGTGGCGGTGTGCAACGACTCGGTCGGCTCCTCCAATCTGAAGGAGTTTCAGAAGCGCTTTCCGAACCGGATGGTTAATGTCGGCATCGCGGAACAGAACATGGTGGGAGTCGCCGCGGGCCTGGCCAATGGCGGACTGCTCCCGTTCGTGTGCGCGGCCTCCTGTTTCCTCACCGGACGCGCTTTAGAACAGGTGAAAGTGGACCTCGGCTACAGCCGCTCGAACGTCAAGCTGTGCGGCATGGCCAGCGGCGTGGCGTACGGACCGCTGGGGCCGACGCACCACTCGATTGAAGATCTCGCCTGGACCCGCGCCATCGGCAACATGACCGTGATCGTGCCGGCCGATCCGGTGGAGACGGCCTCGGCTCTGCGGGTGGCCGCCGGGTTTGATGGGCCGGTCTTTTTGCGATTGAGCCGTATGCCGGTTCCGGCGGTCCACGCGCAGGAATACCAGTTCCGGATCGGCCAGGCGGTCAAAGTGCGCGAGGGTTCGGACCTGACCATCATGGCCAACGGCGTCATGGTGTGCCGCGCATTGGAGGCCGCCATCTTACTTGAATTGGCCGGCGTCCGCGCGGCGGTGCTGAACATCAGCACAGTGCGGCCGATCGACCGGGCGGCTATCGCGGAAGCGGCGATGGCCGGCCCCATCGTCACAGTGGAAGAGCACACCGTGTGCGGAGGTTTGGGCGGCGCGGTGGCCGAAGTGGTGGTAACCACGAATCCTGTCCGCATGCGCATACTCGGCTTCCCCGGCGTGTTTGCGCCAACCGGTTCGGCGGACTTCCTCTTCGAACACTTCGGTCTCACGCCCGAGGGGATTCGCGATGCCGCACTGAAGTTGGTGGAGGAGAAACGTTCGTGGCATGCTCCAGCCTGATTCTCGCAATCGATCAAGGCACGACCAACACTAAAGCCTTGTTGATGGCCCAATCGGGCGCGGTAGTCGCGCGGGCTTCGCGTCCACTATCGATCGCCTTCCCACAGCCGGGCTGGGTGGAGCAGGATGCGGCGGCGCTTTGGCGCTCGGTCGTGGAGGCCGCCGGCGAATGTCTTGCCCAAGCGCCCGGCACGGAGATTGCGGCCATAGGCATCGCGAATCAGCGCGAATCGGTGGTGGCATGGGACCGCCAAACGGGCGAGCCGGTGGGACCCTGCGTCGTGTGGCAGTGCCGCCGCACAGCTCCCGATTGCGCCAGAATGCGCGAACTGGGTCTCGGTGCCACGATCCGCGAACGCTCCGGGCTGCCGCTCGACCCGCTGTTCTCCGCCTCCAAGGCGGCATGGCTGCTGGATCATACGGCAAACGGCCGCGCGCGGGCGAGGCGCGGCGAACTGTGCATCGGCACGGTGGATAGCTGGTTGCTCTGGAACCTGACTGGCGGGGCCGTGCACGCGACCGACGCCAGCAACGCTTCGCGAACGCAGTTGCTCAACCTGGGCACCGCCTGTTGGGATCCCGAACTGCTCCGGCTGTTCCAGATTCCCGCCGAATGTCTGCCGGAGGTGCGGCCCTCGACGGGGATCTTCGGCCGCTCTGTCGCGGCTGGTGCGCTGCCGGCGGGCGTGCCCGTGGGGAGCCTCATCGGCGACTCCCACGCGGCGCTGTTCGGACACGCCGCGTTCTCCAGGGGGTCGGTGAAGGCCACCTACGGCACCGGATCTTCGCTGATGACTTTGACGGACGCGCCGGTACCTTCCCGGCATGGGCTTTCCACGACGATCGCCTGGGCCGAACCGGGGCTGGTGCGTTACGCGCTCGAAGGCAACATCACCAATACCGGAGGGGCCCTACAGTGGGTGGGCGAGTTTTTGGGAATTGCCGATGCCGCCGCGGGCGCAGCCTCGCTGGCCGCTAGCGTGCCCGATTCCGGCGGCACGTACCTGGTACCGGCCTTCGCGGGTCTGGGCGCGCCGCATTGGGACGCGGAAGCCCGCGGCCTGATCTGCGGGCTCACGCGAGGAGCGGCGGCGGCCCATGTGGCGCGCGCGGCGCTCGATTCGATCGCTTTCCAGGTTCGCGATGTTTTCGAGGCCATGCGCAAGGATGCCGGCATTCCGCTGCCGGCGCTGCTGGCCGATGGCGGCGCCAGCCGCAACGACCTGCTTATGCAGTTTCAAGCGGACATCCTGGGCTGCCCGGTGATCCGCAGCAACTCGGCCGATCTCTCGGCGCAAGGCGCGGCGTGGCTCGCAGGACTCGCCGTGGGCTATTGGAGTTCTCTCGACGAGCTGAGAGGCCTGCCGCTGGAGACCGGCCGGTTCGATCCCAGGCTCTTGCCGGCCACGCGCGCGGAGTTGCTGGCCGGCTGGTGCGACGCGCTTTCCAGGGCCGTCTCGCGGGGCCGGTTAGGATAAGGCGATGGCTCGAATCGATGAACTCCGCCTGATGGCGAAAATCGCGCGCATGTACCACATGCAGGGATTGCGCCAGACGGAGATTTGCGAGCGGCTGCGCATCCATCAATCTACCGTCTCCCGGGTGCTGAAGCGGGCCGAACGGGAAGGCATCGTGCGCACCACCGTGAGTCTTCCTTCCGGCACCCATACCGATCTGGAAGATGCCCTGCAGTCCGGGTGGGGCCTGGATGAGGCCGTGGTGGTGGATTCGCTGGGGGATGAGGAGCAAATCGCCCGCGACCTGGGTTCGGCGGCGGCCTTCTATCTGGAAACGACCCTAAAGCCGAACGACGTGGTGGGCATCTCCTCGTGGAGCGCGGCTCTGCTGGCTGTCGTCAATTCCATGCAGCCCAGCCAGCGTGGGAAGAACACGCGCGTGGTGCAGATTCTGGGCGGGGTAGGCAACCCGAGCGCCGAAGTGCATGCCGCACAGGTGACGCGGCGCCTGGCCGATCTCATCGGCGGCGAGGCTACGCTGCTGTCAGCGCCCGGCGTGGTCGGTTCGCGGGAAGCGCGCGACGTGCTCTTGAAGGACCGCTTCGTGCGCGAGGCGCTTGATATGTTCCCCGCGGTGACCCTGGCGCTAGTGGGTATCGGGGCGACGCAGCCCTCGCGAGGGCTGGCTTCGAGCGGCAATGTCTTCTCGCCGCTGGAACTCAAGCTCTTGTCCGAAAAAGGGGCGGTTGGCGATATCTGCCTGCGGTTCTTCGACCGGTCCGGGCGGCAGGTCGTTACCGAGTTGAACGATAGAGTCATCAGCATGGATCTGGACCAGCTTCGCTCGGTTCGGCGGGTGGTAGGGGTGGCGGGGGGACGGAGGAAACTGGCGGCCATTCGCGGCGCTCTTGCAGGCAAGCTGGTCACGGTGCTGATTACCGATCTGGTCTGCGCCCAGCAACTGGTCACGGAGACCGCC
>Ga0181520_10007584_pt1 | contig 15900 bp, 13 predicted proteins | sample PEATcosm2014_Bin_29_FD_132451 | JGI IMG/M metagenome (GOLD analysis project Ga0181520, IMG submission 132451) | Peatland microbial communities from MTU Mesocosm Facility, Houghton, MI, USA - PEATcosm2014_Bin02_30_metaG | ecosystem: Environmental > Terrestrial > Soil > Wetlands > Peat | place...
CCAACGGCGATGAAAAGAAGGTCCAGGTGGATACGCCATTCGGTGGCGTGCACGTGAATACTGACCAGACCACCGCGGTGGACCTGGGCTTGCCGGTCTATCCCGGCGCAGAGGCTGTGAAGGGCGACGACAAACACAAGTCGGCCGACGTGCATCTGGGCTTTGGCGAGTGGGAGTTGCGGGTGCGGGCGGTCTCTTATGAGACCGCGGATTCTCAAGATAAGGTGGCTGATTTCTATAAGAAGGCGCTGGGACGCTTTGGGGACGTAATTACCTGCCAGGGCAATTCTCCGGTAGGAGCGCCATCGACCACGCACGAGGGGCTGACTTGCGCCGACGACAAGAACAACCATGTTCAGATCGATAGAGGGGATTACCACCTGGGTAAAGGGGATCTGGAGTTGAAGGCGGGTTCAAAACGCCACCAGCACATCGTGGGCTTTGAGAATCCCGCAGATGGCAAGACCCGGTTCGCCATGGTGGCGCTGGATCTGCCTGCCGCCGCGGAGTCAGGCTCGGGGAAGAGCGATTGAGGCCTATTCAAACGCCCCTTTGTCGCTTTCCGGGGAGGGGTAAACCTCCAGGCTGCGGATTTGAGACACAACAAAACCCCGTCCGGGCTGGACGGGGTTTGCTTCAATCTTGAACCTTCCCCTGAGTTTTGGTCCTGGCCTCAGCTCTCGAAATCAGCCAGGCTTAGACCGGGGAACTCGGCGACCGCAGGGCTTACGCCTTGGCGATCTTGCCGGTCTTGATGCAGCTGGTGCAAACCCTGATGCGCTTCGCGTTGCCGTTCACGAGCGCCTTAACCGCCTGTAGATTCACGCTCCAGCGCCTACGTGTGACGTTGTGGGCGTGTGAAATATTGTTGCCGAACTGCGGACCTTTCCCGCAGATGTCGCATACCTGTGCCATGACTTCGCTCCAAACTTTGGTGTTTCGCGCCGCCGCACCAAGCCGTCTCAGCGCTCGAAAAAGTCCCGCATTTCAAGACTTATCCAACGGGGCATCAGAAGATACGCGCCCCCGGCGGTTGCCGAATCTCAATTATACCCGGAACCGGCCCCTGGGGCCAATCACCGGGTTATCTCGGAATTTCTGAAATCCGCGCACAAAAAGGGCGCACACTCTCTACCGCACGATCACCAGAACGGTAAAGCTGCCGGGGATCACAGGCGGCCGTGGTCGTGGATTCTCTGCGGTCGGCTCGGGACGCGGGCCAAACTCTGCGGCGACCAGGTAGATTCGGTCCGCGCTGGGATCGTAGGCCATCGTGCGTGCGCTACGCTGGGTCGGCAACTCTTCGATGGCCGGATAGCCTTGGGCGCTGGCGTCGATGACGGTGAGTGTGCCGCTGACCCCGTTGGACGAAAATGCCAGTTTGTTTGCCGCATCCCAGCCTGCAGCGTCGGGGCCATCGCCGATCGCGGCCATTGCGAGTTGCTTTCCGGTCTTCGCGTCGGTCACGGTCATTTTTTTGCCATCGCAGACGCTAAAGAGGCGTCCGCCAGCAATGTCAAAGGCCAGCCCAGTAGGACCATCGCAGCCCGCAAGCGGCCACTCAGCGGTGAGCTTCGTCGTCTTGGCATCCAGGCGAACAATCTCGCCTTTGTCTTCGATATTGTCAAAGATCGTTCCCTTGCCATCGACAACAGCAAACTCCGGTTTGCCGGGCAGCGGAATAGTAGCGAGCACCTTCCGAGTCGAGGCATCGATCACCGTTGCGTCCTTGCTGCGGCCATCGAAAGCCCAAACAGTCTGCGTTGCCGGCTCAAAGACGATAGCGTCGGGGTTCTGCCCAGCAGGGATGGTTGCCACTGTGGCCAGCGTGGCGCGGTCGAAGACCACCACCGCATTGCCTCCGCCATCGGAGATATAACCGAACTTGCCGGCATTATCGAGAGCAACGCCATGCGTACCGTGCAGCCCGGTAATCGAGCCAATCAGCTTCCCGGTCTGCGTATCCAGCACATCGACGTGAGCGCCGCGAGTGAGATAAAGCCTGTGCGACGGAGGATCGGCGAGCAGATAATCCCAGCCACCCTCACCGCCCACTTTCCAGCGGTCAACAATGTGGTAGGGCTTTTGCGCAGTGAGCAGCGCCGAAGCGGCAAGCAGGCCGCCAAGCAGGACGGTTGCAATAAAGGCTGAATATAAATGGCGAATGCTGCGCTGAACGGGCATTGGTAGCTCCTGGAATTTCTCGAACCCGCCAAGAATACCATCTTCAGCTTGCACTGAGATGAATCGGCAAGGCCCATCATGCCCCCAATGCATTACCCTCATAAGGTTGGACAAAAACGGCCTTGGGGACCTCACTTTGCGCATTGTTCTTTCGAATATCGGCACCTACGGCGACACTAACCCGCTGATCGCCATTGCTCTCGAACTCAAACGCCGCGGCCACACGCCCGTCATGGCGCTCCCCGCCGTCTACGAACCGAAGATCCGGCCGCTGGGCCTCGAATTCCACGCCGTCCGCCCGGACATCGACCCCACCAACACTCTTCTTGTTGAGATGATCTACGACATCAAGCATGGAACGGAGCGCGGCCTGCGCGACTTTCTCTTTCCCGTGCTGCGCCAGACCTACGACGACCTGCTCGACGCGGCCACCAAGCCCGCGCGCGCCGACCTGCTGCTGCTGGGCGAGTTGAACTACGCCGGTCCTCTGGTCGCCGAGGTTACGGGGATTCCCTGGGCCAGCTACGTACTCGCGCCGCTGTCCTTTTTTTCCGCCTTTGACCCGCCAGTGCTGCCACCGTATCCGCGGCTGGCGCGGGCCGACAGGGCTGTGCCTGGCTTTGGGCGCATTATCAAGCGGGTGGCGCGCTTTGTGAGTCGCAAATGGCCTGAGCCCATCTACGAGTTGCGCCGTGAACTGGGCCTGCCCAAAGGCGCCAATCCTCTGTTCGATGCCAAGCACTCGCCAAGTCTTGTCCTGGCCCTGTTTTCACGCGTGCTCGGCGTCGAGCAGAAAGACTGGCCTGCGCACACGCTCATCACCGGCTTCTGCTACTACGATGCCGACGGGGGCAATCAGGCGCTGCCGCCCAATCTAGAACAGTTTATGAAAGACGGCACGCCCCCAGTGGTCTTCACCCTGGGCTCGGCTGCGGTACTGGCTGCCGGAAAGTTTTATGAATTCTCTGCCAAGGCAGCGATTCAGCTAGGGATTCGCGCGGTGCTTTTAATCGGAACTGACCCGCGCAACCGGCTGCAAACCAAGCTACCCGACTCGATCTGCGTAGCCGAGTACGCGCCCTACTCAGAGCTGTTTAACCGCGCGGCAATGGTCGTCCACCAGGGCGGAGTTGGCACCACCGCGCAATGTTTGCGCGCCGGCAAGCCGATGCTCATCATGCCCTTTTCCCACGACCAGCCCGACAACGGACGCCGCATGTTGCGCCTCAAGGTGGCCAAGGTGATTCAGCGCGGCAGCTACACGCCCTTCCGCGTGGCGCGCCGCATCAAGGCGATGCTCGCCGATCCCTTGCTTGCCAAGCGTGCCGAGAGTGTCGCCAAACAGTTGGCCAGGGAAGACGGCCTCCGCACAGCCTGCGATGCGCTGGAAGAGCTATACCGCAACACCAGCAAGCCTGCTTGAAGAGCCGGGTGCCCCACCCTCGTCGCGTCGTTGTTTTTGCGACTAGGGTGGGATACCACGAACCCAATCCACTAAGTTCTTCTCGAAAAGTGGAGTACCCGATCCACTCTTATACAGTGGGTCTCCATCGAAGAATCGGCTTCCGCGCCGCCTGCACCTCATCCAGCCGCGAAACGCGCGTCGAGTGGGGCGCAGTCTTCACTAACTCCGGAGTCTCCTCGACCTCGTGCGCAATAGCGCGCATTGCCTCAATAAATAGGTCCAGTTCCTCCAAAGATTCGCTCTCCGTCGGCTCGATCATCATCGCTCCGGCTACGATCATCGGGAAACTCACCGTATAGGGATGAAACCCGTAGTCGATCAGCCGCTTGGCAATGTCCCCAGTCTTGACACCCTTCGCCGCCTGCCGCTTATCGCTAAATACCACCTCGTGCATCGAGGCCGTCTTATACGGCAACTCGTAAATATCTTCTAACTTGGTGCGAATATAGTTGGCATTGAGCACTGCGTCTTCCGTCGTCTGTCGCAGCCCATCCGGGCCATTGGCCAAAATATAAGCCAGCGCGCGGATAAACATGCCGACATTCCCATAGAAAGCGCGCACGCGTCCGACGGAGTTAGGCCGATCATAACTCCAGTGCTTCGCGCCATTCTCATCCTGAACTAACACCGGAGTCGGTAAAAATGGCTCAAGAAAAGCCTTGCAAGCCACCGGCCCAGAGCCCGGCCCGCCGCCGCCGTGAGGCGTCGAAAAGGTCTTATGCAAATTCAGGTGCATCACGTCCACGCCAAAGTCGCCCGGCCGTGCCTTGCCCACCAGCGCATTCATATTCGCGCCGTCCATATAGAGCAGCGCGCCCTTGGCGTGCAAGATCTCGGCGATCTTAGCAATCTGGCTCTCAAAGACACCAATCGTTGATGGGTTCGTGATCATCAGCGCGGCGGTCTCCTCATCCACCTGGCGAGTTAGCGCCTCTAAGTCGATGCCGCCCTCTGAGTTAGACTTCAGATTCTCGACCGTATAACCGCAAATCGCCGCAGTGGCCGGGTTCGTCCCATGCGCCGAGTCAGGAATAAGAATCTTCTTGCGCGGATTGCCCTGCGACTCATGCCATGCGCGAACCAGCAGAATTCCGGTAAACTCGCCATGCGCGCCAGCCGCCGGTTGCAAAGTAATCGCGTTCATGCCGGTAATCTCAAGCAGACAACGCTGAAGGTTGTCGATGATTTCGAGAATCCCCTGAGCCAGCGAGTCAGGCCGGTAAGGATGCGCGTCCGCAAGGCCTTCGATCCGGGCCACCCACTCATTCACTCGTGGGTTGTACTTCATCGTGCACGAGCCAAGCGGATACATTCCCAGATCGATGGAATAATTCCAAGTCGAGAGCCGCGTGAAGTGACGGATGATCTCGATCTCACTCAACTCAGGCAACTCACCCGAAACCTTGCGATGCGCCTCGCCGAGCAGAGCAGCGGCATCAATCGCTGGCACATCGAGCGGCGCCAACTTATAACCACGCTTCCCCGGCGACGACTTCTCAAAGAGCAAAGCCTCGTTCTGTGTCTGGTGCGGCCGCACCTTGCCAAGGGTCGTGAAATTCGTCTTTTCAGTTGTTGCTGCCATTCTCTCTACCTCAAGGGCTCAAGCCCAGGCTCCTCTTAGAGCTTTGTAACAGGGCACGACTTCAACTCCCAGAGGGAGCGAAGGAGAATAGCCCAGGACAAGCGCAGCGCAGTCCTGGGTCAGCGTCCTCCAATAAACTCTCAGTCCCGTAGGGACGGAACGAACTCGGCTCGGTCTCGCCATAGCAGGGGTTAAACCCATCTCCACTCGGGCCTCGAGCAGCACGACTAAAGTCATGCCCTGTTACAAAACTCCATCCACCACAAATCGAAACTAAACAGGCACCTTTACAGGCTGTGTTGCCAGCACGCTGGCCGCGCTATCAATGTTGGCACGGGTAATGACTTCAGTCGCGCACCAAAGGGTGCAGTTTTGCATTTCGGGATACCAGCGGCTCAAATCAATGCCGCCGACAATCTTCGCATCCATCAGCCGCTGGCTCCATTGCGCTGGAGCTTCTTCGGTCTGCAAAACGAACTCATTGAATCGCGGCGCGCCTGTAAACCGCAGCTTCGCACCCGGCTGCGACGAAAGAGCTTGCGCTGCGTAACTCGCCTTGGCCAGGTTATGCTCGGCTAACTCGCGAATCCCTTCCTTGCCGTAGACGCTCAGAAAGATCGTAGCCATCAGCGCGACCAATGCTTGATTGGTACAGATGTTCGAGGTCGCCTTCTCGCGCCGGATATGTTGCTCGCGCGTGGCCAACGTCAAAACAAATCCGCGATAACCCGACCCGTCAACCGTCTGTCCAACAAGTCTACCCGGCATCTGGCGGACATATTTTTCTTTAGCTGCGATCACCCCGCAGAATGGCCCGCCATAACTCAGAGCTACACCAAAGGACTGCGCCTCCATGCTGACAATATCCGCTTCGACTGGAGGCCGAACAACACCAAGCGAAACTGCCTCCGCAATCGAGACAATCAGCAGCGCTCCCTTAGCATGAGCAATCTCCGCAATCGCCGGAATATCCTCGATCACTCCGAAGAAGTTAGGGCTTTGTACGAGAACCGCGGCTGTCTCCGTAGTAACCGCATCTCCCAGCGCGCCAAGGTCGATGCGGCCTGTCTCTCCGTCATAGCCCACCACCGTTATAGGCAAATCCTGATGCTTCGAGTAAGTCGCCATTACCTCGCGATACTCGGGATGCACCGTGGTAGCGACAACGGCCTTGTCCCGGCCCGTGATACGCATGGCCATCCTCACCGCCTCGGCCGCGCCCGTCGATCCGTCGTACATGCTGGCGTTTGCTACGTCCATGCCGGTTAACTCGGCGATCATCGTCTGAAACTCAAAGATCGCCTGCAACGTGCCCTGAGTGATCTCCGCCTGATAGGGCGTATAACTCGTCAGAAACTCGCCCCGCTGGACCAGTGAGTCGATAATCACCGGGCGGTAGTGGCGATAACATCCAGCGCCGAGAAAGCTGGCGTAGTTAGTAGCATTCTTGCGCCCCGCCGCGCGAAAATAATCGATAATCTCGCTCTCGGCATGCTGGCGCGGCACGTTCAGATCACGGCCCAGGCGCTCATCTGCGGGTATAACAGCGAATAAGTCGTCGATCGAAGCCGCGCCGATTTCGGCTAGCATTTTTTCGCGTTCAGCGGGAGACTTGGGAAGATAGCGCATAATTCAGCTTTTAGCCTTTAGCCTTTAGCCTTTAGCTAAAAGCTCGTGAGAGAGGCAGCCGTTCGGCCTGCCGAAAGGGAGCATGGTGATTTGACGCAGCCGCTTACATCCGGGAATAAGCTAAAGGCTAAGAGCTAACAGCTTGCCTCTAGCTCTCTTCCGCGATGAATGCCTCGTAAGCCGCGGCGTCGAGCAGAGCGTTGAACTGCGCGGGGTCGGCCAGCTCGACCTTGATGATCCAGGTCTCGTGCGGAGCTTCGTTGATCTTGTCGGGTGCCGAGGTCAGTTCCTCGTTGATGGCAGTCACAGTGCCGGTGACGGGCGCAAACAGGTCGCTGACCGCCTTCACGCTCTCGACCGACCCGAAGGTCGTGTTGGCGGTGACCGGGTCGCCCACCTTCGGCATCTCCACGTATACGATGTCGCCGAGCGAGTTCTGCGCGTAGTCGGTAATGCCTATGGTGCCGATCGAGCCAGTGAGTTCGATCCACTCATGTTCGCGGGTATAGCGGTAGTTTGTGGGGTAGGCCATTTCGAGTCCGCTCCTTCATTCAATTCTCGTGCCAAAAAAAACGCTGTAATAGAGTAGTGTACGGCGCGACGGGGTGAGAGACGCTGTGGATTCCAAGGGTCAATTGCCGTCGGACCAATTCGGCTGCGCTACTGGGCCGCGCCGAAGCCGGGATACGGCTCAAGCGGGACGACCGCCACGATCTCCAGCATTCCAGCCTGAAAGATAGGCAGCGAGTCAAGAGCGGCGCGCACCTCGGCTTCACCGGTGGCCTCCCAGACAATCGCCGTGCCGGGCATATCGCCGCGCTTCCAGATCTGGCGCAGAAGGCAGGAAGCATAGAGTTCTTTGACGCGCGCAGTCTCGCGAGCGGCCAGATCTTTGGTGAATGCTTCGGGTGGAAAGGCGTCAACGCGGCGGCGGGAGAGCGATAGAAACTGCATGGGAAGATTGTAAAGGCAGGGACTGAGGGATCAGGAACTAGCCATCGCAGATCTGCGTTTGTCGTGCCTTATTCACTATCGTTCAAAGAACTTGCCCCTCCCGCCATTCACCCATGGATCGTAATGGAAAGCAAAGTTGGCCCGCGTCTGCACGCTGGGGTGGTTGTACTCCCAGAACTCGACCAACGGGCTGGGATTGGGATCCTCCAGCCACGCTTCGCCCATGTGATTGAATGCACTCACGGCCGTCTTCTGCGGATCGGCGACGATGCCGTGGATGGCCTCCTGGCCGTAGATGTCGGCCTCATGCTCGATGCGGCGGCTATAGGTGTTGCTGGCCGGTTGCAGCACCAGACCAGCCGCCGATAGAACGAAGAGCAGCACCAGAAATCCCTGGCGGCTTGCGAACACGTTCTGGCCTGCCTCAATGCCCCCCAACTGCCATCGCGCGCCGAAGCGCCGCGCCAGCCAGCCAGCAATCCCGGCACAAGCCCAGAAGACAAAAAACAATGCAACGGCGCCGACGGCGATTCCTTTGGGAATGTGGTTGAGAACATAGTGTCCACTCTCGTGGCCAAAGATGAACAGCACCTCGTCGTCGGGCAGCCGGTCGGTCGCCGTATCCCACATCACAAACCTCTTGGTCGCGCCAACGCCAGTCACATACGCATTCAGTCCGTTGCTTTTCTCGCTGGCCCTCATCAGGAACATGCGGTCCGGAGCGATCCTGGTTCCAGTTCGGGCGACGACGGTCTCCAGCTTTGCGACCAACGCGGGGTGCGTCTTCGCGAGGGGTTCGAACTTGTTGAAGATAGGGTCGAGCAGCGGAGCGGCGAAGACCGAAATAACAATCAGCGGCAGCGAGATCAGCCATGTCCACACCCAGAAACGGCGCGGCGAGACGCGAACAATCCAGTTGAAGAGCAGCAGAATCGGAGCGCCAAGCAGCACTGAGAGCCCCAGCGCTTTCGCCAGATCGCCGAACCAGCTCGCCCAGCCCTGCACGCTGATGCCATAGTGGCGACTGACTACGTGGCCGATCAGATCCAGCGGCAGGCTGGTCAGCGTGGTCACCACCAGAAAAACAGCGAAGAAGAGCAGCCCTTGCATCCAGCGGCGGCGCAACAGGCGCTCAGTCCACGCGGACATCCGGGCAGCCCAGCGCGAGGACAGCAGGAACCAGAGAACTGCCAGCCCCCAAAGAGAACCGGCAATATCGAGCGCGATCTCAATGCGGCTGAGCGTGATGGCCTTGGCCAGTTTGTCCGGTGGCAGCGAGTATGCCTGATGAGTGGACTGCGAGGCGGGCTGTGCAACTGGTGAGGGCGTAGTGGCCTGCTCGATTCGCCCTGGCGGAGCCACACTCCTCGGCCCTGGACCAAGGCGGGGAGCCACGACTGCAAGCATCAGAATGCAGCTAGCGGCCAGCAGCCATCGGTGTGACAGAGCCATGGGCTTCTTCCTGGTTGGCAGCTTGCTCTGCGGCAATCGAGCTTGCGGATGGTTTCACCCGAGCACTCCCAACCTGTGCCCCACCATTCTCTCATCGCCAGAAGACAGATCGCCCCGATGCATTTTGTCAGCACTATTGTTGCAGGCTGAGTTCTGGCTGCGACTTTGCCCGCGAACGCTATCTCCCAGCAGGCCACCATCCGCTGCGCCAACGAGAAGAACGACAAACTGCCCTTCTATCCCCCGCCGGAATAGCTTCCAGCGATAAGCTCCTAGTCCTACAGTTATGGGACGAAGGGTCCAGAGGGAGCAGAGGGCTTCAGCCCTCTGAATGTGGGCGCATTAAGAGGGCCTTCAGGCCCGGTCCTCACCCGTTTGAGCTTCTTACGGAAATTCAATCGTAGTCCTAGTCCAGCCGCGTGAGGTAAGCCTCGCCCTCGGCGGGCCTCAGATGCCGCGCGATCAGCGTGGCCTGTTCGCGATCGTCTCCCTGCGGCCGGATGCGCACCCAGTAGCTTGCCTCGCCGGGAAACTCGATTACGCTGGCTGCGGGATACTTGCGCAGCAATTGCGCCTTGAGTTTCTTTGCCTTGTTCTCACTCTTGAATGCGCCGATCTGCACACACCAACGCCCGCCGGTATCGATCGGCTTGGGGCTTCGGTAGACCTCCATCCGCACGCGCGTCAGACCGCTGCGATAGATGCCCGTGGCCTTCGCCGACGCGATTGTCAGATCAAGAATCCGGTCCTCGGCAAACGGCCCACGATCGGTGATGCGCATGGCGCTCGACTGGCCGGTCGTCAAATTAGTCACCACGACCAGCGAACCCATCGGCAGAGTACGATGCGCCGCGGTCAACGCACGGTCGCTGAAAACCTGGCCGTTGGCGGCTTTGCGGCCCTTGTAGGGAGCGGTATACCAGGTCGCCAAACCCTCCTCGATCAATACCGGCTTGTGCGTATTGATGTAGTCCAGGTCTTCATCGCTCACCCCGCCCGGCGGCGCAGGAGTGGGCGCAATCCGCGCAGTCTGCGAAGTCGCTGTTTGAGCCTGACTCTGAATCGGAGGCGGAGCCGCCTGAGGTGCAGGCAACGGAGCGTGAGCCTCCTTGTGCCCGCAGCCCGAGATAAGGACTGCAAAGACAAGTCCAGCCCACCCGGCCCGCATACCCCTGGAAATCTGGGTGCCCCAGGTCTCGATTCTGACACCTGGGATACCATGAACCCCGACCTCACTGTTCATCAACTCTTCGAACCCCCGCCCTGCTCAAACTTGTCCGCCAGTTCGCGCAGCCTCTCCGCCACCGTCCTAAGCGCAGAGATCGACTCCTTCCGCACCTGCGGAACCACCGCGTCATTCACATAGGCGATGGCGTGGCGCAGTTCCATCTCGATCAACTCAACAGCTTCCTCGATGCGGCTTCCAACACCGCCCGAGCCGGGTCCGTAACCCGGAGGAGGATTAGTACTCATAGCGGATCACCTCGCGCAGGGCAGCCTCTGCCGGCCCGCCTCCTCCTCAGTCTGCGGTGCGCTCGTCGCCCCGTCAATCGCCGAATGCCCAAAGGTGCCGCAATGATCACTATTTAATGGTGTTTCCTGCCACCGAACTGATCGCTCTTTGCAAACTTCGCTGTTACCTTTCGCACAAAATCCGCGTCAGACTGATAGAAAGCTCTTGGATCGGCTTCATCCGATCCTCGAAGGGAAACAAGCTTTACGGGTTGCTGAAAACTCGATTCAGAAGGTGTTCTGTATCAGGGCATGGCTTCAGCCGTGCCGCAAACGCGACAATACAAATGCGGGGCTTCAGCCCCTGACGCATGTACAGTATGGATTGTTTCTTCCTCGTACCCGTTGTATGGTTGCACGTAACCTGAACCTCACGTCGGCGAGGACGTGTCTCTTTTGGAAAGTTGTTCGCAAGAGAAGATCGCGATGGATTGCCCCGTCAACCCGTGGAAGCTGAGCCCGGCGCGGATAAGCCGTCGCGCCCCTCTGTTGCTGCTCGTTTCGGCTCTGCTTCTCGCTCCCATCTCAGCCATCGCCGAGCCGCCGCTGCCCGATGCCCCGCAAGCACAGCGACCGGGACACGCAAAACCCCTCACACCAGGGCCTTGTCAGGCCGACCGCTCCGCCGGAACAGCGGCGCAGGCAGCGGCGCTGGGAGCAGCCGCCGGCTCAGCCATCGCCGCCAACGGCGCCAGCCCCGACTCCGCCCTCCAGCCTGTCCCCTGCCCGCCACTGACGCCGCTCATCAACTGGTATGCGCGCTTTGTCACGGGCCCGCAGGTCAAGCCGCTCACACCCAAAGAAAAGGGCTGGCTGGCCATTCGCAACATTGTCGATCCCTTCAATGCCATCACCATACTCGGCAGCTCCGCCATCGCCGTCGGCTCAGATGCGGACTCGCCCTACGGCCCCGGCATGAAGGGCTTCGGCAAGTACGTCGGCGTCAGTTATACCCAGGACATCACCGGCGAGTTCTTCGGCACCTTTCTGATTCCCTCCATCGCCCATCAGGATCCGCACTACCATCGCACGCCCAGCGCATCGATCCCACGCCGCATCGGGCACGCCATTCTGCAGGTCGTCTGGACCCAGGGCGACAACGGCGAGGGAATGCCTAATTACGCCAACATCTTCGGCTTCGCCATCGACGATGAGGTGAGTAACCTCTATGTGCCTGGCCGCCAGACCAACCTGCCCGCCAGCGCAGAACGCTACGCCACCGGCCTCGCCACCGCTCCCATCGACAACTTCATCACTGAATTTGTCCCCGATGTAGCCAGCCACATCCACGTCCGCGTAGTCCTGATCCAACGAATCATCGACCAGGTCGCCCGATCCGAAGGCGGCAGCCAGCCGTAAGGCTTCTCTCCGCAGGACGTTTTGGAGGGAAACTGAAGGTCGTGGAGCTTCCACAGGAAACGCTGCTAGGATAGGGAGACGGCTGGGCAAATCGACAGCAGCTTGATTGGAATCGAGGAAGAGCGATGTCTGGTAGCCCATGTGCTGGCCAAAGCGAATCGCCTCTTGCGGAACTTGAGCGGATACTTGGGTGCCATTGGAAGAACATTGAGGACGCGCACCGAAGGACAGAGGACACACTCCAACAGCTTTCAAAGATTCTTGAAGGAAAGCCAGGGCCGGATACCAGTGTGATCGTGCATGGCTCGCTCGGGAGATACGAGTGTACGCAGGGCAGCGATTTGGACTGGACGTTCCTTGTGGACGGTGAAGCGAACGCAGGAGTTCAGGACATATTTATTGAAATCAAGAAGGCGCTCTTTGGCGAAGCCCGATTTGTGGAGTTGGGCCTGCAAAAGCCTGGTGGAGAGGGCACCTTCGGCGCATTGGCGTTCAGTCAACCAATAGTTCTCTTCATAGGCGGGGAAGACGATTCAAACTCCAATACGACGCGCAGAGTGTTGCTCTTATTGGAAGCCTTGCCAGTAGGAGAGAGGCGTCTGGCCTTTGATCGCGTCCGCAAAAACATCTTGAAGCGTTACATTGATGAAGATCGAAGGCTTTTGGAAAAGAAACAGGATAATGAGAGCAGACGGTGGGTTCCTCTTTTTCTGCTCAACGACTTTGCCCGCTATTGGCGTACTATGGCCGTCGACTTTGCTTACAAACAATTTGACCGGGGCAACGATGGATACGCACTCAGGAACATCAAGTCGGGACTGTCGAGGAAGCTCTTATTCGCCTCGGGCCTGTTGGCTTGCTTCTGGTGCGATCCAATAATCTCGAAAAATGAAAGCCAAGAAATTAGTAAACAGAGCCTGATTCACTGCCTTAGTACGTTTCTGTCCCTGACACCCTTGGAACGCATTGCATTGTTCTTTACGACGCATTTGAGGGTCTCGGAGTCTAAGTTTCTACGCGAGAATGCAAAAGATCTGTTTTGCTCGTACGATGCATTTCTGGGTATTCTGAACGACTCGGATAAGCGCAATCGCCTAAAAAAGCTAATGCAAGAAGAAGAGGAGTCAGACGAGATCTTCAGGGAGGCATGGAAGACACGAAAAGTCTTTCGCAAGGCTATCCAAGATATGTTTTTGGGTAATGAATCTCCACTTCGCAATTTCAGTATCGAAAGAGGAGTCTTTTGATGGCACACATTGGGTTTTCAACAGGCGCATTGATGCTGGGCAATTTTCAAGAAGCTCTTCGTCTCATGAGGGGAACATCGACGACCGCCACGGAACTATCTGCCCTGCGTCTGCCGGAACTGCCTGTGCTCATCGAGGCGTTGCCCGAACTCAATTTGGGACAGTTCGAATATGTGTCCATTCATGCCCCGAGCCGCTTTTCTGCTGACGAAGAGGGGCGCGTTATCGAGCTTCTTCAACGCGTTCCAGATAGATGGCCAATCATTGTTCATCCCGACACGATTCATGATTCTGGAAAATGGATTGGATTCGGCAGCCAGCTTTCTATTGAGAACTTGGATCGGAGAAAGTCCGTTGGGCGGAATGCAGAAGAGTTGTGCCGCTGGTTTGAACGGCTTCCAGATGCCAAATTGTGTTTTGATTTGGCCCACGCCCACCAATGCGACCGTACGATGACCGAGGCCTTCCGGATCCTCCTGAAGTTTAGGGAGAGAATTTGCCAGTTGCATATCAGTGAACTTGATTCAGCCGGACATCACTTCCCCTTGTCCTACGGTTCTATGCAGGCATTCTCGGAGATAGCGTCACTGATTCCAGCCGACGTCCCCGCCATTCTCGAATCGCTGAACCCTTTTCAAGGAGCGGAAGAGGCTAAGCAAAGATCCTGGATCGAGCGGGAAATGAAAAGGGCGAATACAGCGATTGGCCGCGAGGGAATGGTTTCTGACACACCAGTCTCGTATGGTCAGCTCCCCTTGTCGTCCTCCGCGGTTCCAGCTTAGTTTATTGCTTTGATGGAGCGCTGGCTCAATAGGTCACCACCACTCGGCGACCCCAATTGACCATTCACCGCCAAATATCCCCATTCGCTGCATCGCCTTTGGGTTGCCCACCCCCAACATTTACCCTAAAACTGCATCTTTAGACCCTCGGACTCCCCCACTTTTGGAAGCCCAGGCGTCAGGCCAGGCTGATCACCGCCGCCGCAGACCAATTTCTTCGAGGAGACCGCAATTTATGTCCAAAGCAGTCAAGTACGCCGAGAAAGCAGCCGTATATGCGGCCAGGGGCGCGTGGGTCGTTTTTGAACGCCTCAACCGCATCAGCCCGAACCCGTCCTTCACCCCCAAGTGGTCTGACAAGCCTCTCCAGAAGAGTTACGAAAAAGAGAAGCCGCCACTAGGCTGGCCCCGCGCCACTGACTCACTCTGCCCCAAGTGCGTACCCGAGATTCGCAAGCAGATCCTCGACGGCAAGCTTCCCTACGAGATCCTGCTCAACGAAAAGGTCGGCGAGATCAAGGCGCAGATTATCGAGCGTGACGGCCAGATCCTGATGGTCAAGGACTGTCCCAAGCACGGCCACTTTGAAGACGTGATGTCGATGGACACCGCCTTCTTCAAGCATCTCGAAGAGAGCTTCCCCGGCCGCGACGTCCGTTCGCACAACGACAAGCGGCTGCACAACCACGGCACCTCGACCCTGACCCATGGCCGCGGCGCGGTGCTCACCATCGATCTCACCAACCGCTGCAACATGATGTGCGACCCCTGCTTCATGGACGCGAATCAAGTCGGTTTCGTCCACGAACTCACCTGGGACGAGATCAAGACCATGCTCGACAACGCCATCACCCTCAAGCCCAAGCGGCAGATGAGCGTTCAGTTCTCCGGCGGCGAGCCCACGCTCTCGCCCTACTTCCTCGACGCAGTCGCCTATTGCCGCAAGGTCGGCTATAACTCCGTGCAGGCCGCATCCAACGGCATTGAATTCGCCAAGAGCAAGGAGCTTTGCCGCGCCGCTGCCGAGGCCGGCCTTCGCTACGTCTATCTCCAATTCGACGGCATCGGCAACGCAGCCAACTCGCACCGGAAGGTTGGCAACCTCTTCGACGTAAAGCTCCAGGCCATCAACAATCTTCACGAAGCCGGCGTCGAAATCGTCCCCGTCACCACCATCATCAACGGCATCAACAACGAGCAGGTTGGCCGCATTATCCAGTTCGCCCTCGACAACCCAAAGAAGATCAGCTTCCTCTCGTTCCAGCCCGTCAGCTTTACCGGCCGCGACGAAGACATCAGCGACGAGCGCCGCCTCGCCCAGCGCTACACTCTCTCGCACATGGCGCACGACGTCAAAAAGCAGTGCGGCATCGGCGAGCCCGAGCGCGACTGGTTCCCCATCAGCTTCATGAGCACCTTCTCCGACTGGGCCGATCTGATTCATGGACCCTCCGCCGAGTGGGGCCAGCTTAGCTGCGGCTGTCATCCTAACTGCGGCATTGGCATGGCCGTGATGATCGACAAGGAAACCAAGGAAGCCGCGCCGGTTACCGCCTTCCTCAATATGAACAAGGTCGCCAAGGATCTGGCCAAGATCAACGACGCGGCCCGCGGCAAGTTCCTCTCGGTCGTCGGCCTTGCCCTCTCGCTCATGCGCAACTACGATCCGTTCATGGCGCCCACCCACTTCCGCATCACCGACATGATGAAGAAGATGGACAAGACCTTCAACGC
>Ga0181520_10007585_pt1 | contig 15900 bp, 9 predicted proteins | sample PEATcosm2014_Bin_29_FD_132451 | JGI IMG/M metagenome (GOLD analysis project Ga0181520, IMG submission 132451) | Peatland microbial communities from MTU Mesocosm Facility, Houghton, MI, USA - PEATcosm2014_Bin02_30_metaG | ecosystem: Environmental > Terrestrial > Soil > Wetlands > Peat | place...
CGCGCTGCGAGGCTTGAGCGGTTTGAGCGGGCTGGGCGACTCCATGCGGGACACGCGGGAGCGGGTGAAGCAGCTGGACAAGATGAAGACCAGGGACAAAGACAGGGACAAAGACAGAGACAAGGACAAGGACAAAAACAAGGACAAAGACAAGGACAAAGGCGACGACGGCAATTAAGGTTCCTTGAAATTGGAATCAAGAAAATCCTGGGGCTCAGGCCCGACATTTTCCTGCAATCATTCAGGGGCCTGAAGGCCCCAGCTCTCTCCATTCAATACAGGCATTTTCGGCCCGGCTGAAGCCGGGCCCTGTTACAAAGCCCGCGCTCTGGGGTTGTGCCTTCTCATGCCTCAAAAGGGAGATCCTCCTGGGCTGCGCTCAGGGCAGGCTTTCGACTTCGCTGAGGACAGGCAATGGGGCGCCCGGGCATTCGTGGGACTAGAACAACAAAGCGTGAACAGAGGCAAAACAAAAGCAAATGCGGACGCAGGGCTGCGGCGCGAGGCGCAGGAATCAAGTTCTGCACTGGAATCAAACTGTCCATATGCGGGGGATGAGGGGCTGCCTAGACTCGAAGCTAGGATGGCCTCCATAGCTCCAACGCCGACTTCAAGTTATCGCGGCAGGCTTGCGCCTTCGCCCACGGGGTATCTGCACGTGGGGCACGCGCGGACCTTCTGGACGGCGTGGCAGCGGGCGCGGGAGGCCGGCGGCGCGCTGGTGATGCGGCTGGAAGACCTGGACTGGGAGCGGAGCCGGATGGAGTTTGCGGAGGCGGCGCTCGAGGACCTGCGCTGGCTGGGCATCCGCTGGCAGGAGGGCCCGGACCGCGGCGGCCCGTATGCGCCGTACGTGCAGAGCAAGCGGCGGGCGATCTACATGGCGGCGTGGCGCAGGCTGCTGCGGCGTGGACTGCTGTATCCGTGCCGCTGCACAAGGAAAGACATTGAGGGCGCGCTGGGCGCTCCGCACTAGCGGGTGACGCCGGCCGCACTGGGCTCGGTTTCTGCGGGGAAGTTTGATTTGCAGGACGATGAGCCGATCTATCCGGGGACGTGCAGGAACCGGCAGATCGACGCTCCGCAACTACCGGGGCCGACGGCCAACGAGATTGACACGCCGGGGAACACAAACTGGCGGTTCCGCGTGCCGGACGGCGCGGTGGTGGAGTTTGAGGACCGGAACCTGGGCAAACAGCGGTTTGTGGCGGGCGTGGACTTTGGGGACTTTGTGGTGTGGCGGCGGGACGGCGTGCCCAGCTACCAGCTGGCGTGCGTGGTGGACGACGCGGCCATGCACATTACCGAAGTGGTGCGCGGGGCGGACCTGCTGAAGTCGACGGCGCGGCAGATTCTGCTGAACCGGGCGCTGGGGTACGACAATCCGTACTGGTTCCACTGCAGGCTGGTGGTGGACCATAACGGACGGCGGCTGGCCAAGCGGCACGACGCGCTGAGCCTGCGCGCGCTGCGGCAGCGGGGGCTGACACCGATGAATATTTTGTCTGCGGAGCTGCCGGTGGAGCAGTGACGAAGGACGAGGGAATAGGGAATAGGGAACAGGGAATAGGCCGGTGGTAGTTGCAATAGCGGCGTGGGCTGCTGGGAGATGTTTTTCCGTGGACGTGCGGGGGAGTGGGGTCGTTACCTTATTGCTAACAAGGGGTGGACTTCGTAGACCTGGGGGTCGACGAAAGAGCGCAAATCCTCGCAGATTGCTGGGGTGGGTTCACAGACATGCAGGTGTATGGATTTGGCCATTCATAGACTCCCAAGTCTATGGATTTGACCTTTCGTCGAAAAAAGCGGGGCTCGGCGTCGCTGGAATGGGATTTTGGGCGTTTTCGTGCCGCAGGGTAGGATTCTTGAGGGATTGTGTGGGGGATTGGCCACAGGTGTGGGTCAGGATGTGGGATTTGGGGGCAGAGGTCGAGGGTGGCGGCGCCCAGCCGACGTGGGTCGACTGGGTGCGCCGGGCGGGGTGGAGGTTTCAGCGCTGCGCGGGCGCGGGCGTGGCCGTTGCGGGCGCGGACGGCGGCGCGCCGGACGTGAGGCGGTAGTCCGTGAAGGCAGCGTCGTTGATCTGGGTGTGAAGGCCGGTGGCGGTGGATGAGTCGGGCGTGGTTCTGAGGAGCGCGATGCCCTTGATGGGGCAGATATAGTTTTTGCCGCCAAGGGCGACCGAAGCGTAGTCCACGGTGACGGCGCTCTCCATAATGTACTGGGAGCGAAGGGCGCTGCCGAGGAGAGTGATGCGCAGAACGGCGCCGGTGACGGGGTCGATGGCGATCTCTCCGTGGTAGGCGGGGAAGAGCCGCTCCTGGCGGACGCCGTGCTTGAGGGCGACGACGTAGTTGGACTGTCCCTCTTCAACCTTGTAGCGGAAGACCGCGAGCTTGCCGACGGGGCTCTGCTGCCAGTAGCCCCAGTCGAGTGTGCCGTGGTAGGCGTCGTCGAGGACGAGGGAGAGGATGGGCCCGAACTCGCCGGCGGTGTTGAGGCCGGATTCCGGATTGTTGATGGCGGCGCGATCCATCTTTTCCGCTCCATGCATCTCCACGCCGTTGCTGTAGCTGACCGGGACGGTGGATTCGCCGGTGGAGTGGAGCGGCTTGGCGGCGGCTCCCTGATGGTAGGTGACGCCGGCGATTGTGGCGGGGCTGGCGCTGTAGCCAAAAGGCGAGGATCGCGCCGAGGCGGCCGCGGTCTGGCTGAGTTGCTGCGAGCCGGAGGTGGAGGGCGTGTCCTCAAAGTGCACGGTGGTGCGGGTGGCGGAGAGGTCGGGGAGCTTGCCGAGGGTCTGGACCACGTAGTCGATGGCGTGGGAGAAGATGGCGCCCTGGGTCTTGATGTCCGGGGGCGGGTCGGGGAGCACATCGGCGGGCGGCGGCGGGAGAAAGATGGAAAGGTCGGCCAGCGCGGTGAGGGCATCGCGGCTGTGGCGGCCGGGGAGATCGGGGAGCCACTGGCCCAGCTGGGCCACGCTGACTCGCTCGGTGACGACGGTGCTCTCCAGCTCCTTGGCGATTTTGCCGTCGGGCTGGCCATGCATGCTGGTGAGCCACTGGCCAAGCTGGGTTACGGTGAAGAATTGGACTTTGTTTGCGGCCCATGAGGGCGAAGAGAAGAGAACTAGAACAAGAAGCAGAACAGAAATTCGGCGCATCGTACATTGCCTCCATTCGGCGGCAACAGTATAGGCCTGCCGGAGGCCCGGCAAACAAAATAAAGGCGCGGATCGGTTGATCCGCGCCGGGTTGGGACGGCCCAGGTTGGAATGGTCCCCGGGGTGGAGGGTTTGAAGCGGCTCAGCGGTGCTTGATGAAGCCGCCGGTGTGGAGCTCGCCGATGGCCTGGCGGATCTCCTCGTCGGTGTTCATGACGATGGGGCCGTACCAGGCGACCGGCTCCTCAAGGGGCTGGCCGGAGACGAGCAGGAACCGGATGCCCTCCGGGCCGGCCTGGACCACGATCTCATCGCCGCGGTCGAAGAGCACGAGCGAATGGTTTTTCGCGTCGTAGACGGGCGCGGCGGCGGGGTTGGCGGCCGACTCCGTCAGCACGGCCTGCGGCTCCGATGCGTCGCGGAAAGTGCCTGCGCCCGCGAAGACGTAAGCGAAGGCGTTGCGCGTCGTTTCAACCTTGATCCGCTTCTTCTTGCCGGGCGGGACGGAGATGTCGACGTAGCGGGCATCGACACTGCCGGGACCGGCGGACGCGCCCTCAACGGGTCCGCGCTGGCCCCAGAACTCGCCGCTGATGATGCGGGCGTGGGTGCCGTCATCCTCAGTGACCTCGGGGATCGCGCTCGAAGGGATGTCCTGGTAGCGCGGATCGGTCATCTTGAGGCGCGCGGGCAGGTTGGCCCAGAGCTGGAAACCGTGCATGCGGCCCTGCTCGTCGCCCTTGGGCATCTCCTGGTGGAGGATGCCGCTGCCGGCGGTCATCCACTGAACGTCGCCGGCGGTCATGCGGCCCTTGTTGCCGAGGGAATCGCCGTGGGCGACCTCGCCGGCGAGGACGTAGGTGATGGTCTCAATGCCGCGATGCGGATGCCAGGGGAAGCCGGGGAGGTACTTGCGCGGGTCATTGCTGCGGAAATCGTCGAGAAGCAGGAACGGGTCGAGCAAGGGGACTTCGTCGAAGCCGAAAGCGCGCTTGAGGTGCACTCCGGCGCCTTCGATGGTGGGCTTGCTGTGCCAGACCTTCGCCACGGATCGGGTATCGGTTGCCACGGGGAAACCTCTGGTAAACGCTGAACTCTGAACGCTGAATCAACGGCAAAGTACGGCGAACGGCCTCCTACCCTCTCGCCCTGCCGATCCGCCTGCGGCGGATACCGCGGAGCACTCCCCCTCCCTCGTAGGCTATGCTTTACCCACATTCCCGCACCTGGGGGCCGCGAATTGGTCTCAAGCCGTTGCCGTCAAGCCCCCGAAGGGGGCGTGCGCCGATTGCCACCAGCGGAAGCTGGTGGATTCGAGCGTTTTTCCTCGGTAAGCCCCGAAGGGGGCGACACAGAACCGACAACATCGCATCATTTGTGCCGCCCCCTTCGGGGGCTATTCTTATCCAAGGATGGGCTGCTCTCCAGGCTCTTGCGAGCCTGGCTAAACTCTTTCGGCCCTTCGGGCCTTTTGGGGCAACGGCCCGTGATTCGCACGCAAGATGTGGGTAAAGCATAGCCTCGTAGGGAGGGGGAGAGCGACCAACGGCGCACAAAGCCCCCCTCGCCACCGCCTCAGTCGTCCGCTATCACTGTAAACGCTCCCGCGACGTATTTGTTCCTTGCTCGTTCATAATCGTTGGCTATTTCGTCATTATTTGGCGCGCGTCGATAGACCTTCAGGCCGCTCAGCATCCCGGTATACGACTGCCAGGTGCCTGTAGACAGCGGCTTGCCGGACACATCCAGGTTGCCGGTGAAGTCGCGCGGCAAGTCGAATGAGCCGTCGAGCTTCCCGTTGAGATAGTAGCGCGTCTGGAAGTTCTTGCGGTCCACCACAACCACCAGGTGGGTCCACTGCTTCTCGGGGATCGCCCCGGTTGAGATCGTCGTCCCGCCTTTCCGGCTGGCGTCGGCCATCTCCATTTGCACCTTGCCGTTGCTCAGCAAGTCGATGTTCCAGTACGATTCCGGCCACCCGGCTTTCTCGATTACCCGACGGCGCTTGAAATCGGAGGCGATGTCCAGCGATAGCGGGTACAGCCAGCACTCGATGGCGAAATCGCCGGTACCGAACTGGAGAAGCGGGCAATCCGGGACCGTGGCCGCCCCGCCCCCGCCGTCGAGGTACAGCGCCCTGCCGAAGGGCCCCTTCGCCCGCAGCGCCGAGCCCACGTCGCCGTTTAGCCCGTTGCCGGAACTGTCGACGATCGCGCTCCCGTCCTCGTCGAGCTTCCAGTAACCGGCGAGCATGTCCGGGTTGTTCATCGTGGCCTGCGGCTTTAGCAGGGGCCGGGTGGAACCCTTGATCGCGAGAACGCCGCCGGGGTTGCGCACTCTCTCCGCATCGGCAGGCCCGATGATGAGGTTGTCCACGTAGAAGACTGTGCGGGCGACGCTGGTCGACGAGATCCCAAACCAGGTGACATTGCGGAAGGCCTTGTCCGGCATCGGCAGCGTTGCGGTTAGGTCCGGCTTGCCGGCGACCGAGAGCTTGAGGACATACTGACCGGAGGGCTGGCCGCCGGGATCGCCGAGGTCGAAGTCGATGCTGACGTTGTACCACTCGCCATTCGGCACCTGGCCGATCTCGGCGCCGCCGCTGCCCATCCGGCCGTTCACGAGGAACTTGCCGTCGCGGGTCACGCGGAAGGTCGGGCCGACGAGCAGGTCCTTCGCCCAGTCGCGGAACTCCATGTAGAAGTCCGACGGCTCCTGCTGGCTGTTCATGAGGTCCACGGCGAAGTGGACTTTGCCGCTGCGATGGTCCGGGTTGTAGAACAGGTGCGGCTCCCAGGGATTCTTCACATCCGCGGCTCCGGTGAACTTGAGGCTGTGTCTGCCGGTCTTCGCCTGCTCGTCCGAGACCAGGACGGTCGCCGCGCCGCTGGTCGCGACCTGGGCCTTGGCGGGCGGAAAGCCGACGGGGCAAAGCTCGAACCCGTCGACGATCGGGGGCCTGCTCTTCACGGTCTCGAACACGACCGGCGTCTCGCGCTGGAGCACAGCGTTCCGCAGCGGCCAGGTGGCGCGCTCGTCGCTGCGGTACACGCCGATCCTGGCGATCTGCGCGTTGATGTCCTGGAAGCCGACCTTGTATGCGGGGGATTCCGGTTTCAACCGATAGTCGTCCTTGCTCGCGTCCACGAACAGCGGGTCGGCGACGAGAGAGCGGGTGTCGTAACCCCTCGCCTGCCAGTCGGCGAGCGACTTGCACTCGATCTTGTTGTCCAGCGACACCGTGACGGGCCTGGTCTTGTGCCAGATCAGGTTGTCGTCGAATGTGGCCTGCTTCGGGTCCCAGTCCTTATTGTCCCAGTGGCCCTCGCGGTAGAGGTCGGTTGCGAGGCCGCCATAATAGAAGATATTGTGCTTGAATTGATTGGGCGGCTCTTGCGCCTTGTACTTGCCCTCGGCGTCGGAGTACATGAAGGTGCCGAAGAAGATCATCGAGTCGAACTGGATGCGCTTCTCATCCCCCTCGACGAAGATGTTGTTCTCGACCGTGTTGCCGCCGCCGAACTGAATGAAGACGCTGTCGCCGCCGGTGCGGGCGATGATGTTCCCATAGACTGTCACCCCGCAGATCGAGCCGTCGAGATAGACGCCGAAGCTGCAGAAGGGCGAGCCGAAGCCGTCCTCGGGGTGGGTGCAGTGGGGGTAGCTGCCGTAGCCGACGGTGTCCAGCAGGCGATTGTACCGCAGCACGTTCCCGATGTTGCGAACCGCCTGGCTGACATCGTGCTGGCGGAGGGCGATGGCGGCGTTGTCAGCGGTGTAGAGCATGGAGTTGCGGATGTCGTTGTACTCGGCGATGTTGAGCTTGCCGTTGATGAAGATGCCGTCGCGGGGGACATCGTGGATGTTGTTGTGCGAGATCGTGTTCTCGTCGCCGCAGGCGGTGACCCCTGCACAGACCATGTCGTACAGGCCGGTGCGGTAGAGATGGTTGTTGTCCGCGATGTTCTTGTTGCCGCCGAGGGCGATGCCGTCGCCGCCGATGGAGGAGATGTCATTGCCGGCGATGCGGCATTCGGCGCAGGGGTGGCTGAACAGGAGCGCGCGGTCGCCGGAATGGATGTTGATCCTGGCAACGCCGGACTTGCGCCAGGGCAGGCCGATGCCTTTCACGGCATTGCGCAGATAGCCGGCGTTGACCCCGACCCCGCCGACCTGGGTGACGGTGTTGCCGATGACCTCGCAGGCCCGCGCGCCCTCGAGGGTGATCCCGTCCTGCCGGGCGCATTTCAGCGTGAAGCCCTGGAACCGGAGATCGTGCACGGGGCTGTCGGGAGTGCCGGAGAGTTCGACGAGGTTCTCGATGGCGGGCACGACGACATCGCCGTCGGCGGGGGCCGCGCCGGTCGGCGGCTGGAAGTACAGCTTGCCGGTGGCGTAGTCGCTGAACCACTCGCCCGGGGCGTCGAGGGCATCGAACACGTTCTGGATGAAGTAGCGATTGCCCACCTGGATGTTGCCGGCGACGTTGTCGCGGAGCGTCACCAGGCTCATCTCCGGATCGACATTCGTGATGCGGATGATGTTGTGGTCCCAGCAGTTGTAGGGGAAGATGTTCACTTCCGCCTGCGAGATGCCGGTCCACTTGTCGAAGGGAATCGACCCCTCCTTATAATAGAAGCTGTTCTTGCTTTGCGCCGCAGTGTCTTCCACGTAGAGAAGCCCGCCCGTAACGGGGTGTTGGGGGTCGAAGTGCGGGTAGCGGGCGAGGATCTGGCGCTCGCCGCGGAAGAACAGCTCGCGGAAACGGAAGTCCTCAAAGCCCTGCGCGGCGAGGTCGGCGACGTAGATGTTGCCCTTGTACTTTCGCCAGCCCTGGACGGGCCTGCCACCGGTGAGGGTGACGGTCTCGCCGGGCGCGGTGCGGTACGTGATGGGGCATCGGGGCGTGCCGGAGTCCTCGGCGGTGAAGGTCAGCGTCCCGGCGAGCGCATAGCTGCCCCCGCGAACGACGACCGTGACCGGCTCGGCGAGTTCGCCCGCAGCTTTGATCGCGCGGATAGCATCGCGGGCCTTCTCAATCGAGGGCAGAGGGCCGCCCGGCGAGACGTACAACGTCTTCGCGGCGAAGCAGGATGGGGCGGAGAGGATGACGGCCAGAAGGAGGGTGACTGGTCTCATGGAGATGGCTCCTGGATGGGATGGCACCTCACCCCCGGCCCCTCTCCACGAGTGGAGAGGGGGGGAACGGCAACGGCCCCTATCCCCTCGGTCGCCTACGGCGACCACGGCCCCCCTTCCCTCTGCCGACCTGCGGTCGGCAGAGGGAAGGGCGGACGGCAACGGCGGACGGCAACGGCGGACGGCAACGGCGGACGGCAACGGCGGACGGCTTCCTATCCCCCCTGCCCCCCTTCCCTCTGCCGACCTGCGGTCGGCGCAGGGAAGGGGGGACGGCAACGGCGGACGGCAACGGCGAAGGGCGTAGTGCGCCTACCGCAGGATCTTGCCCTTCGTCACGTCACCCTTGATATCGAGAAGCTGGATGCCGGCGATGGCGCGGAAGGTTTGGTAGTCGTCGATCTTCCAGACAACTTGCTTGTCGCGGGTGATCTCGAATACCAGCGGCTGCTCGCCGATGTGGCCGTGGCCGCCCCAGTTGCAGACCACAATATGACCGTTCGGGAGAACCTGTATGTCCGCCACGAAACGCAGCGGGATGCCCGGCAGTTCATTCTCGTCAAGCTGCCAGACGATGTTCTTGTGCTTGTCAACCTCGATCACCTTGTGGCCGTCGCCGCAGCCGATCAGCGTGTTGCCGTTGGGGAGGCGCAGGGCGATGTAGGGGTCGCCGGGGGTTGCGTATTCCCAGACGATCTTCCCATCGCCGTCGAGTTCACGGACCACGTGCTCACCCACGAAAGCGATCATGTAGTGCCCATTGGCGAGCTTGCGGGCGATGCGGCAGTGCAAGTGGACGACGGTGGTCGGGGTCTCCCACTTGATCTCTTTGACGATGTTGCCGGCGCGGTCGATCTCGATGATGCGCTTGGTCCCGCACTCGCTGATCATCACGTTCCCGTTCGGCAGCGGCTGGCAGTTGTGCACTTCGGTGCCGTCGGGCGACTTGTACTCCCACACGACGGTATTGTCCGGCTTGACTTCGAGCGCGCCGCGCACGTGGCTGAACAGGTAATCGCCGTTCGGCAACGCCCAGCAGTCCTGACATTGGGCGGCGGGGTATTCCCATTGGACCTTGCCGTCCGCGGACACGACGAACACCTTGCCCTGCCCGTTATCGGTGCAGATGAACGGGTGGCTGATGGGGGCGGGCGAATCGGCCGCATGGGCGAGCAAAGGCAACAGCAGCGCAAGGATGACGATGCCGACTGTCAGCGGGCGGGTCATGTTGATGGTCCTTTCGGGCTTGGTGAGGATGGCGAGGAGAGCTCTTCCTTGATGTGTGTGGGCAAATGTCGCTAACTGGCCTTGGTTATCGTCTCTTGGCGACGGCCAGCCTTTAACGAGGCAAGCCATTGCCTTCAGCCCCCGATAGGGGGCGCTCGCCAATTGCCACCAGCGGAAGCTGGTGGATTCCGGCGGACAAGAAGTCGTGTGAGCCCCGCAAGAGGCGAGAGGCCGTGCAACGCCTTGCTATCGCCCCTTGCGGGGCTCTTGGGCGCTGAAAGGCCAGCGTTCCACCGGCTTCCGCCGGTGGCAATTGGCGTCCCGCCCCTTACGGGGCTTGACGGCATTCGCTCAACCGGCGAGATCAGCCTGCACATCTCGGGCAAGTTACCCGCGCGCATCGAACAAGAGCCTGCAGGCAGAGGAATTCGGCGTGAGGGGGGAGCATACCTGTAACGGCGGCGACGAAAGACAACAACGCGATAGCGGAGAGGTCCGGTTCACATGCTCCAATGTGCTTCTACGATGATCGTACTGCTCGCGATGACGGCTTTGGCCATGACGGCGAGTCTTGCCGACAGCGGCCAGAATGGGGCTTCACGGCTTCCCGGCCCGGACCTGAACCTGAAGCTTGCGGCCCCCATCAACACCTGGGATGAGGCGATCCCGCTCGGGAACGGGCTTCTCGGCGGGCTTCTGTGGGGCAAGGACAACACGATCCGGCTGTCGCTCGACCGAGGAGACCTGTGGGATGAACGCCCGGCCAACGGTGTGCGCTGGAAGGACTTCAACTACGCCACCATCCGACGGCTGGTCGGCGAGGGCAAGGCCGATGAAGTCAACGACATCTGCGACAAACCATACTTCGACGCCCATCCCAGCAAGCTGCCCGCCGGGCGGCTGGAGATCGCGCTCGATCCGTCGCAGCAGGTGAAGTCATTCGAGCTGGACCTCGCCACCGCGCAGGGGTATGCGCACTTCGCCGACGGCCGGTCGCTGAGCGGGTTCTTCAGCGCCGCCGAGCCGGTGGCGCTCCTGCGCATCCCCGGGCCGGAACCCAAGGGGCTGAAGCTCCTCGCGTCGGGGGCTGTGCAGGCGCTTGGATACACCGCTGCGAAGCCCGGCAGCGAGGGCCGGGCGCAGTGGTTCGTGCAGGAGGCCGCGGAGGGCCTCCGATACTGCGTGTGCCTGGAATCCCGCCGGGTTGGCGATGCGACGCTGATCGCCGTGACCGTCACTTCGACGCGCGAAGGCCCCGATCCGCTGGCCCTGGCCCGGAAGCGGGTCGCCAAGGGACTGGAGGAGGGCTACGAGCAGGCGATCAAGCCGCATCTCGCCTGGTGGAAGCGATTCTGGGAGCAGTCGAGCGTTTCGGTGCCCGAGCCGGATGTCCTGCGGCACTACTACCTGGTCCAATACTTCTACGGCGCGGCCTCGCGGCTGGGCGCGCCGCCGATGCCGCTGCAGGGGGTCTGGACCGCCGACGAAAACGGGCTTCCGCCGTGGAAAGGCGACTACCACAACGACCTCAACACCCAGATGACGTACATCGCCTACCAGACTTCCGGGCGGTTCGATGAGGGCCGCTGCTATCTCGAATTCCTGTGGAATCTACTGCCGACGTTCCGCAAGTTCGCGAAGGATTTCTACGACGCGCCGGGGGCCGCGGTGCCGGGCGTTATGAGCCTGGCGGGGCAGCCTTTGGGCGGCTGGGGGCAATACAGCCTGTCGCCGACGATGGGGGCCTGGAGCGGCCACCTGTTCTACCTGCACTGGCGGTACACGCACGATGACCAGTTCCTCCGCACGCGGGCGTACCCGTGGTGCAGCGAGGTGGGGGAGTGCCTGCGGGCGCTTCTCAAGCCGGATGCGAACGGAGTGTTGAAGCTGCCGCTGTCTACCTCGCCCGAGATCTTCGACAGCAGCGCTACCTCCTGGCTGAAGCCGGACAGCAACTACGACATCGCCTGCCTGCGGATGCTCTTCCTCGCGCTGTCCGAGATGGCCGATGCCTGCGGCAAGCCGGAGGAGGCGCGCCGTTGGACCGCCGACGCGGCGGCGCTGGGGCCGCTGCACGTCACCCCTGAGGGCGTGCTGAAGGTCGACGCCGACCACGAACTGCCCTACACGCACCGGCACCTGTCGAACATCATCGCCATCGACCCGTTCAACCTGGTCACCGTGGACAACGGCGCGGCGGACCGGCGGACGATCGCGGCCTCGCTGAAGCAGTGGGACAAGCTGGGGACCGGCGGCTGGTGCGGATACACTTTCTCGTGGATGTCGTGTCTGCGGGCGCGGGTGGGCGATGCCGAGGCGGCGATGCGGGACTTGGACATCTATGTGAAAGCCTTCATCCTGCGCAACGGCTTCCACGCCAACGGCGATCAGACCGCGAGCGGGTTCTCGGGGATGACCTACCGGCCGTTCACGCTGGAGGGCAACTTCCTCGCCGCGCAGGCGGTGCAGGAGATGCTCCTGCAAAGCTGGAGCCCGACGCCGGGCCAGCGCGATACCGAGGTCATCCGGGTCTTCCCGGCGACCCCCTGGCGCTGGCATGAGGCGTCGTTCGAGGACTTGCGGGCGGAGGGCGGACACCGGGTGTCGGCGCGGCGCGAGAATAACGCGACAATCTGGCTGCGCGTCGTCGCCGGACATGATGGGATTATCCGCATCCGTGACAACTTCGGCGGGCGAATGCCGCGATGGAATCGGGCCGGGGTGAAGCGGTCGCGGGGCGACTTCGAGGTCGCGCTGAAGAGCGGCGAGGCCATCGAGGCCACACTCGCGAAGCCGGCGCAGATTTCGCCGAAGCCTGCCGATGTCGCAGAGCCGCTGGTCATCAAGCCGATTCCGTTCATCCGGTCGAACAATCTGCCCCTGCGCTTCGGAGCCGACAGCAACGGCGGGGACCTGTTCAATGGCGACATCGCGGGGATTACGGTTGTGAATCGCCCGCTCAGCGCGGACGAGATGCGGCAGCTTGCCGAGCGCAAGGGCGTGGACGGAGAGCTGCTGCGTGGGCAGGTAGTGGCCCTTGACCTCGCCGGCAGGAACGCAGACGCGGTGCCGAACCGGGCAATCGCGGCGCTGGCGGCGAAGATCATCGGGCAGGTGGCCATCGTCGACGCAGGCGACGGCATCACCGGGAAGGCGCTGCGGCTCGACGGGAACGGCTTTCTGGAGATCGCGAACGATTCGAGGCTTGACTGCCTCGACGGCCTGACGGTCGCGGCCTGGGTTCGCCCGCATGAGCTGCCCCCGACAGGCTCGCGAATCATTGACAAGTCGCCGGTCGGGGCGGCGACGGCATACCTGCTGGACACGTGCCCCGGCGATTCGCTGCGGCTCATCATCCGCGACCCGCACCTCATCTACCCGGCGAAGCTGCCGCTCGATCGCTGGACGCACGTCGCGGCAACGGTGAGCATCGAGCCGCGGGAGGCGATCCTGTATGTGAACGGGAGAGAAGTGGCGAGGGCGAGGTGAGGGAGGGAACGGCGGAAGCCAGGAGCCAGAGACCAGAGACCAGAGACCAGAGACCACAGAGGGCACAGAGGGCACAGAGAACGGCTGGGAAACGGACGGCGTTAAGGGACGCTGCCGTTCTCTGTGTTCTCTGTGTCTCGGTGGTCAATCGCCGTCCATTTCTCCGCAGGGCATCTCATTGCCGAGCAGGGCTGCGCAACCGGCGTAGTCAGACTACCTACAATTGAAAGACGCACCCCGCTTCAGCAGGAGCATCGTTTTTGGTCGCGATGCGTTCAACGGATCAAGGCGCGGGCCGTTCAAGGAGGGGCCGGACTACGAGCGCAGCGAAGTATCCGGCCCCCGCTGCCGCGTAGGCGGCCTGGGGCCGGATACTTCGACCGCCGATACGACCGGCGGTCTCGTAGGTCCGGCCCCTCCTGAACGGCAATTGACCCTACCTTCGCGCCTATATCCCCCTCCTGCGCAAAAACGATGCTCCTGCCCGCTTCAGCCTTTTCTTTGCCCCCTACTATTGACTGTGGTATACTCACTCCGTCCTTCTTCGTCGGTGTGTGCCGCTCTTCCGGATTACGTCTTCCGACCTTCGGCTTTCGCCGTTACCGAGGAGTTTCGTGTCATGACCGATCGCGGTCTTCGTCTGCTGCAGAGCATGATGTTTGGAATCGAGCCCCAGGACCTCGCCGATGAACTAGCCGCCTTCCGCGCGGAACAGAAAGCCATCTATGCCGGCTCCCCTGATGAAACGGTAAAGGCCGAAGCCATTGAGCTTCTGGCGGAGAATGCGGTCGATCTGCAGTCGGTTCTCCCGGAGTGGCATCTGAAATGCAAGGATCGGCACGGCGACCGCGCCGTCTGCGACGGGATGCTTGCCACAGAGTCGGACAAGTCTCTGGCGCTATTGGAAGAACTCGGCTACAAGGACGCCGCCGAGCTTGCTCGCGCCCACATTGCCTCGATCAAGGCCAGCCAACTCGCGCGCCTGACCCGCCTGTCCATGGCCGGCGTCACGAACACCTGGTGGGGCAACGACTATGCCGCCGGACTTCGCGAGACCATGCGGCGCGGCGCCGCGATGGTCACCACCAACCCCGTGCTCGTCAATGTCGCCCGCAATGAGGACCCCGGCTATTGGACCCCGGTGCGCGACGCCATCCGGGAGGCCCACCCGACCTACGACCCCGTGCAACTCGCTTATGCGATGACCATCCAGGTTGTCTTGTACAACGCCCGACTCCTGCGCCCGATCTGGGAGTTGACCGACGGCAAGATGGGCTACGTCAGCTTGCAGCTTTCGCCGAAGGCCGCCGACAACGCCGAGGTGATGATTAGGGAAGCGCACTGGGTCTGGGAGCAGTTAGAGAAAGGCCTCGACGGCACCCCCAACTGCGTGTTCAAGGCCCCCGGCACGAAGGCCGGCATCGACCTGGTCTGCGATGCGGTCAGCCACGGCATGGGGGTGAACGTGACGGTGAACTTCGCGCTGCCGCAGCAGATCGCGTTCGCGGGGGCCATCGAGCGCAACTCCATCTGCAAGATGAGCTACCGCACCCAGATGGACGGACGCGTCGACGACCCGGTGGGGGACGAACTGAAGGATGCCGGCGTGAGTGACTGGGACGAGGTCAAGAAGTGGTGCACCACGGCCATTCGCCAGCGGGAATATCGGCTGCTGTCGCTGCCGCCGCAGCAAGGCGGCATGGGCTGCACGAAGTCGATCCCCCTGCCCGCCTCCGGCCGTGGCCCGTGGAACATCGAACGCTCGATCACGGACGGCCCGGTGCCGATCTTCCTGACGGTTTTCCCGAACCGGCAGTCGGAGTTCGACGAGACGGAGCGCATTCTCAACCCGAAGGGGATGTGGGAGGAGCTTCCGGCGGGCTACCTGGACAAGCTCTACAAGTCCAGGCTGTTCCGTCAGGCCTACGAGCCGGACGGCATGACCGTGGACGAGTTCGACACCTACAAGCCGGTCGTCGACACGCTCACGCAATTCAACAAGAGCTACGACGAGTTCGTGGCGTGGGTGGCCGGCTGCGCCTGCAGTTAAGCGCCCAGTGATATGCTTGCGTGGCCCGGCCCTGCGTGCGGCAATGCCGGGTGTCCCACGCCGATACAGCAATCCCAACGATGCCGCCACCCGACGCGGCCCAGCCCTCATACATCGGACGTGACAGCCTGTGCAATCAGCATTCATCCTGATCGTTGAAGACGAACGCCCCATCGCCTTGCTGCTCAAGACTCTGGTCGACAAAATGGGCCACGAGGCCGTCATCGCCGCGGACGGCGCTGCCGCAATCGTCGAGGCCACAAAGCGCAAACCGGACCTGATACTGCTCGATCTCATCCTGCCGATCATGTCCGGATGGGAGTTTCTGAAGGCCATGCCCGGCGATCCGAACCTCCGGGACGTGCCGGTGGTCCTCGTGACAACGGTCGAGCGCATGGACCAGGAATTGCAGGAGAAGTACCCGGTGGTGCCCAAGCCTTTCAGCCCCGAGACCGTTCGCCAAGCGGTCGAGACGGCGCTCGGGGCTTAGGGCGCTGTCAGCGCTGAAGCCTTTGGCAGACGGCATTCGATGAATGGCAAGGCGGCGAGATCGCCGAACGGCCCTAATATTACTATGCCGGTTGTCGGCCTTGCTCGGCAATAAGATGCCCTGCGGGGAAATGGACGGCGATTGACCACAGAGACACAGAGGACACAGAGAACGGCAACGTCCCTTAACGCCTATTGTGGGGCAGCCCGTTTCCCAGTCGTTCTCTGTGCTCTCTGTGTCTCTGTCTCATTTTCCGCACATTGACAGTTGATGTTTCGTTTGAGTTGGTCCCGTCGGGTCACGTTACGTAGCGCATAGGATCAGCGAAGTGCAGTCGTC
>Ga0181520_10007587_pt1 | contig 15899 bp, 13 predicted proteins | sample PEATcosm2014_Bin_29_FD_132451 | JGI IMG/M metagenome (GOLD analysis project Ga0181520, IMG submission 132451) | Peatland microbial communities from MTU Mesocosm Facility, Houghton, MI, USA - PEATcosm2014_Bin02_30_metaG | ecosystem: Environmental > Terrestrial > Soil > Wetlands > Peat | place...
CCTCATTTCATCACCATCTATTATTCCGAGCCGGATCACGAGGGCCACGCCTACGGCCCCGACGCTGGCGAAACCCGTGCCGCCGAAGTGAAGATGGATGGGCTGGTGGGCAAATTGAAAGCTGCCCTGGATTCCACCGGACTGCCTATCGATCTGGTGGTGATCAGCGACCATGGCATGGCGAAGGTCCAAGGCGGCTGGATCACACTGGACCAGTTCGCCGATCTGACCGGGTTTGAGACCGCAGGCGCTCTGCTCTACGGCAAAACCGAGGAAGACCGCGCGCGCCTCTACAACCAGCTCAAGAAGGCCTCGTCGCAGTTTGTCGCCTACCGCCGCAAGGACGTTCCGGCCGGGCTGAACTTCAACCAGAATCCGCGCGAGGGCGATCCGGTAGTGATCGCGACTGGACCGTACGCCATCCGCGCCCACGCGCCCGCGTCCGGCAAGCCCGATCAGCCGCCGCCCCTTGGGATGCACGGCTACGATCCCCGCAAGATGCCGGAGATGAAGGCCAGCTTCTTCGCGGCCGGTCCTGATATTCTCAAGGGAAAGACAGTTTCGCCGTTTGAAAACATCAATCTTTACCCATGGCTGGCCCACCTTCTCGGACTTACTCCCCCAAAGACCGATGGAAGCCTGAACGTGCTCTCTGGAACCTTGCGCGACGGCGGCGGCAATGCGGAAAAATGAAGGAGAAAGCCTCGATGAATGTGGTCCTGGGAGTTGACGGCGGCGGCACGCGGACGCGCGCCTCGATCATTGCCGGCGAAAAGGTGCTCGCTCATGTGGAAGGCGGTTCGATCAAGCGTCTTCGCGTGGGCGCCGAAGCAGCGGAGCACAACCTGCGCGCCCTGCTGAAGGAGGCCTGCGCTCTGGCCGGGGCCGGCGAAGTGAAGGCAGCCTCAGTGGGCGTGGCCAGCGTTTCCATGCCGGGCACCACCGAGTGGATTGAAGCGGTGCTCCACGATTTTCACGTCGAGCGCTGCGAGGTGGTGGGCGACGAGGTCATTGCCCTCGACGCGGCCTTCCACGGAGGCCCCGGAATCCTGCAGATCGCCGGAACCGGTTCGAACACCATCGGCCGCGCCGCCGACGGCAGCCGCGAATGCGCCGGAGGTTGGAGTTCGCGCCTGGGGGACGAGGGCTCCGGCTACTGGATCGGCGTCAACAGCGTGCGCCGCGCGCTGCATGCCTACGACCGCGAAGAGCCCACGCAAATCCTCAAGAGGGTTGGCGAGATATGGAACACGCCCACTCTCGAAGACCTGATCAACCTGGGCGACGCCACTCCGGGACCGGATTTTGCCGCCCTCGCACCCGCGATCTATGAGTTGGCCCAGGCGGGCGACCGGGTTGCGGTCGAGGTTCTGCGCCAGGCCGCAAAAGACTTGGTGGAATTCGTTCTGCTGGTGCGCGCCAAGCTGCGCCGCAAGCACGGCATCGCGGGCGAAGTTCCCGTAGCCTGGACCGGCGGCGTTATCGAAAAGATGGCCACCGTGCGCGAAGCGTTTTTCGCCGGCCTCAAGGCCGCCGCACCCGAAATGCCCGTGGCCCAGGAAGCCATAGTCTCGCTCGAAGGCGCCTTGTGGCGCGCCCAGCGCCTGGCCCAAGCCGCAAGCTAATGCACTTTTGCTTTCTTTCTGCGGACTTCTGTGCCCTATCCATTCCGCGTTTTCCAGCGGAATGGGTGGGAGAGCAACAAGAATCTTGTCTGCACAATTTACGAGAAAGCGGGTGCCCCTGGTCCCGCCTTTGGGACCAGGGAGGCCACAACTTTATGCCGAGGTTTCAACACCGCCGTCTCAGTCTCCGGCGACGGCCTCAACAGCGGGAAGATCGGCGCGAACCTCGACTCGAACATCGACCCTCGAGCCCAGACGATTGATGATGGTGACCAGGCGGTCGAGCGTGAAGCGTGCCAGATCGGCTTTGCGAATGCGCGAAAAGTCCGCCGCGGCAATCCCCGTCCGCGCATGAGCGCCCCGCACGGTCAGCCCGTCGCGATCCAGCATCTTGACGATCTCCGCTGCCAGGATGGCCTTCAGTTGTTCAACGTCCGGGCTGGCATGGCCCAAGTCGCGGAAGATGTTCCCGCTGCCCCGCACAACCTCAATCGGCTCGCTTTTCATCCCAGCAACTCCTTCACCTTCTCCAGGCGGATCTTTACCAGGTCGATCTCGCGCCGCGGAGTCTTGATTCCCTTCGTGGATTTCTTCTGGAAAGCATGGAGCACCCAAATCTCTTCGCCAATTTCGACGGCATAAACGACGCGGAATGCATCCGCGCGCCATGGCAACGCAATCTCAAGAACTCCCGATCCGAGCCCTTTGAGCGGCTTCGCAATGTCTGCCTTGCTGCCCTCCGCCGCCATCGTCAAGGCCGTCAGGCATACCGACTGCGCCGCTGCTGGAAATTCCTCGAAATCCTTGCGCGCAGCCTTGATCCAGGAAACTGGCCGTGTCTTTCTCGTCATCGGCGTCTCTTTCGCTTCCCAAGAGATATGTAGTCATATTTGACTACATATGTCAAGCTAATCTACTGCTGGCTTTCCTTCCCCCGCCGGCTCCACCCGCACCCGGCTGATCCGCCGCCCATCCATCTCTGTCACGGTCATGCGCCGCCCTTCGAAGGTCACGCTTTCACCGGCCTTGGGAATGTGTCCCAGTTGCATCAGCAGAAATCCCGCCAGGGTCTCGACGCCGCCGTCGCGCGGCAGGCTCCATTGCGTCTGCGTCTCCAGGTCGCGCAGGTTCACGCCGCCATCCATCAGCAAAGCGCCGGAAGCGGTGGCCAGAATCGGTCGGGCGGGGTCGTCGAATTCGTCTTCCAGCTCGCCGGTCAACTGTTCGATGGCGTCCTCGGCGGTGACCAGTCCGACGGTCGAACCGTACTCGTCCACGACGATGGCCATGTGCCTCCGCCGCTGCTGAAACTCGCGAATCAGATCCAGCACCGTCTTGGTCTCCGGCACCACCAGCACGTCGCGCATCACCTGGCCGAGCTTCAACTCGACAAATGGGGCGGCGGGGCGCGGCTTTGGCAGGCTCGAGGCAGGGTCCGGGTTGCCCGGCATTTGTAGCGGAGATAAATCGGAACCGCGGGTCCTGCGACTCCGCTCCGCTTCGCTGAGGATGACCGACGGTGGAGGGAGGGCATTCGCCGCTGGCCGGAAGAACATGAGGCGCGCCAGGTCTTTCGAATAGACCACCCCCACGATGTGTTCGGGACCGCGCGTGTCGTCGTAAACCGGAATCCGCGAGTGCTGGTGCTCGATCACCTGCTCGCTGGCCTCTTCGATGCGCATCGTCGAGGGCAGGCTGAAGATCTTCTGCCGGGTGGTCATGATCTCACGAACAGGCACGTCGCCCAGTTCCAGCGCGCGGTGAATCAGCGACTCCTGAAACTGCGGCAGCAAGCCCATGCGGCGCGCCGCGGTGGCGATGAGCTTGAGTTCCTCCGGGGAGTGCACGGCGGCGCGGTCGCTCATGGGAATGTCGAAGCCGCGCAGAATTACCGCGGCCGATCCCCTCAGGAAGCGCACGGCAGGCCGCGCCATCGCCATAAAAACCAGCATCGGCGGCGCCACGGCTACGGCCAGCGCCTCGGCCCTGCGCAGCGCCAGCGATTTAGGCACCAGTTCGCCCACCAGCACATGGAAATACGTAATCACGGCAAAACCCATGGCCACGGCGGCCAGAGCCGCCACATGCGCATAGGCATGGGCAACCGCCGGAGCAACCGGCAGGGCGCCCATCCAGCCCAGAAGCACTCCAGCGGCCAGCGGTTCGCCGATCCAGCCCAAGGCCAGCGAGCAGAGCGTGACGCCCAGTTGCACAGCGGGCAGAAAGTAGTCCAGATCCTGCTGCAAGCGGCGGACGGCGCGCGCTCCGGGAACGTCGGCGGCCAGCAACTGCTCGATGCGCGTCTCGCGGATCGAGACCAGCGCGAACTCGGCGGCCACAAAAAAGGCGTTGACCAGAATCAGCATGGCCACGGCGACAAACTGCAGTAATGGAAGACCGTGCATCTCGCTCTGGAGAATAGCATTTGGCCGGGGATCGAGGGTTAGCTCTGGGGGACCGGTTGCACCGGCGGCTGCCGTTGGAACCAGAACTGCGCCGCGTGCGTATGAAGACACAACGGCTGGATAGCTTCGAAAACCTGCTTCGCCACCCGGCCTGGGTTGACGGCCGCGCGCTGCCGCCGTCTGAATGGCAGGTCCACTTCATCGTTTTATTTCTGCATCGAGAGCTGCGGCTTTCTTAACGCCTCGGAGGTATCTTGTGGCTGGGTCACGCAAAAGAAGCAAGAAATTCTGGATTTGGCTCGGCGCCGGCATCGCCCTGGCCGTGTTGCTGCTGGGCATTGGGCTGGTGCGGCTGGCCAAGGGCTCGTCCATCGACGCCAACAAGCTGGCCAAGGTAAGCCGCGGCGACGTGGCGCGCTCCGTGGTAGCCACCGGCAAGATCCAGCCCATCACCAAGGTCGAAGTCAAGAGCAAGGCCTCGGGAATCGTGGAGAAGCTCTTTGTGGACATCAACAACATCGTCCACAAAGGGCAGCTACTGGCACAATTGGACCAGCAGGAGATCGTGGCGGAAGTGGAGGCGCAGAAGGCTCAACTGGCCGCAGCGCAGGCCAATGTGGCCACCTACGAGGCCAACATCGAGCAGGACAAGGTCAACGCCGCAGCTCCCGACCTTCCCATGTACAAGGCCACGCTCGACCGCAACATGGAGATGCAGCGGGAAGGCGTAGTGAGCCGTCAGGCGCTGGACGACGCCAACAAGGACTACCTGGCCGCGCTCACCCGCCGCGACTCGGCCAAGGCACAGATCGGAGTGGATAATGCCAAGCTGAAGCAGGCCCGGGCGCAAGTGCAGCAAGCGCAGGCCAGTCTGAATCAGTTTGAGGAGCAACTGGGTTACACCAACATTGTGGCGCCCATGGATGGCGTCATCCTCTCCCGCGACGTAGAGATCGGCGACGCGGTCAGCTCGATCCTGGTGCTCGGCTCCACGGCCACACTGGTAATGACCGAGGGGGACATCAACGAGGTCTATGTGCAGGGCAAGGTCGACGAGGCGGACATCGCCCACGTGTACATGAGCCAGCCGGCGCGCATCAAGGTGGAGAGCTTCCGCGATCGCGTCTTTAACGGAAAAGTGACCAAGATCGCGCCGCTCGGCGTGGAAAAGGACAACGTCACAACGTTCGAGGTGCGCGTCTCCATCGACAACCCCGGCGGTGAGTTGAAAGCCAATATGACCGCCAACGCCGAGATTCTGCTCGACGAGCACAAGGGCGTGTTGACCGTGCCGGAGAATGCCGTAATCTACGACGGCCAGAAGAACGCTTCAGTCGAGGTCCCGGACAAGAAGGAAAAGGAAGGCAAGCGCAAGGTTCAAGTGAAGGTGGGCATATCCAACGGTTCCGTGACCGAAATCCTCAGCGGACTGAAGGAAGGCGACCAAGTGGTGTTACAGCAGTGACAAGAAGCAGGGACTAAGGGACTGAGGGACTGGGGAACGGATGTGGCAGTCTCTCAGCAGAACACGGTTTTCCTGTTTCTAATTCCTGGTCTTGTTGCTTATCTTGTCCGACTGCGCACAGCCATGTACGAAATCGGACACGCGGCAAACGGAGCCGTTTTTCGGGAAGCAGCTAAACGCAAGGATTCAGTCATGCTTAGGAATGTTCGTTTTTTGGCAGCTAAGATGCTATCGGAAAGGCGGCTGTTCCCCAGTCCCTCAGTCCCATAGTCCCATAGTCCCAACGAAAGAGGCACACATGAAGAATCTCTGGATAGCAACGGCGGCCCTGGCCCTGGCGGCAATTCCTGCGCTGGCCACGGAGGCCACATTCGAGCGGAATCTAACTGTGAATGGCAGAGTGGAACTCTCGGTTTCCACCGGTTCGGGCAACATCCACCTTAGCCGTGGCACCGGCAACCAGATCCACATCTTCGGGCGGGTGAAATCGAACTGGGGTGGCAGCGAACAGAGGGTGCGGGAGATTGCGGCCAATCCTCCCATCGAGCAGACAGGCAACATCGTCCGCATCGGCGCACGGCACGAGAACCTGCACAACATCAGCATCGACTACGAGATTCAAGCGCCGGAGAACGTCTTTCTCGAAGCCGCTTCGGGCTCGGGCAACATCACCGACGACAGTATTGGAGAGAACGCCAAACTCTCCACCGGCTCCGGCAATATCCACGCCACCGGCTTGCGCGGCGGCTTCTCTCTGGATACCGGCTCTGGCGACATTTTTGCCGAGCAAAGCGGCGAAGGCGACGTGAAAGCAAAGACCGGCCACGGCAACATCGAGTTGAAGAACTTGCGTGGAGGATTGCACGCCAGCACCGGCTCGGGCGATATCAAGATCGGCGGAGCACCGGTTGCACCCTGGCGTCTTGACACCGGTTCGGGCAACGTCGAGTTGTGGGCGGGCAACGCCGCCATGACCCTCGACGCCTCCACCGGCTCGGGCAGTATTCACACCGACAAGGAGATGCTCACCCAGGGTACCAGCGACCACCATCATGTGACCGGCAAAATCAATGGCGGCGGGCCCACGGTTCGCATCTCGACCGGCTCCGGCGACATCCGCGTCCACTAGGGCCAGGTCTCAGAAGTTCATTCCAAAACAGGGCTGTCATCCTGAGCCCAACCCGCACAGGCGGCTTATGGGTGGAATGAACCGGCCTAATCCGCCGCAAAGGCTCCGTGCCCCATCCTTTCCGCGTTTTGTGCGGAAGGGGTGGAAGCCGCTTCTCTACCAGCCTGTCCAGGAAGAGCGTAGCGAGGGATCTTCGTTCGCTGGTTGATCGCAAACCCCGGTTCCCCATGCTCGCGTACTTGTTTTCGCGGCTGGGGCGGGGTCAACTTCAGAGTTAAACAATTCCTTCCACAGGCGAGGTCCGAAGGGCTCCACGGGAGGGCCTCGCCTGCCTTTTTAGCAGAATTGCATTTTCCTCCGAACTGCATTGTGAATTGGGCTGCCTGATCGCTCATCCGTCCGCTCTGGTCAAGGAACAATTGTCAATTCTCACCGCCAAAGCACTCATCCTAATAAGTTAGAATTCTCTGACAATGGAAAACTCTGCTGATGGCGCTGCAAGACTGAGATCCCGATGCTTGACAGTCGATGCTGAGATTTTCTTGTGCGCCAGGCAACGACTGCGACGCGGGGTATCTTCCTGGCCGGGGTCGCGTGCCGCGTGCCGACGGCAAGCAACCTCCCTTTAGGCCGTGAGGTGGGAGCGGGAGGTCACAACATTCGTTGTTTGAATGAGATGGGTTTCAACGCGGCAAAAGCCCTCGAGCCATTGGGCAGCTTCAGCGCCACGACCTCAGTCATGCCCTTTGGGAGCACATGAAAGGCTATCTATGTGGAGGCGTACACTGACCACTTCGGTATGCATCGGTCCTTGGTCACAACCAGCGGCATAGCCCGCGGTCTGGACCCAGAGAGGAAGCACAGGGGTGAACAAAATGACGTGTAAGACCATGGCGGGATTGACGCTCACGGCAATATTGGCGACAGCAGCACTTTCAGCCCTGGCTCAGCAGGATGAGGGACCAATCCTGTTGCCGAAGACGCTGCCAGTCAAACCAGCAAGCGCGACACTGCTTGTAATGTGCGACCTGGCATGCAATTGGAATCTGGACGGCGAGCCAAAGGGCCACATCCAACCCGAAGGTTCCGCAAAGGCCAAGGTCGAACTCGGACAGCACATCGTGATCGCCGTAACCGAGGATGGCGCCGATCAGGTAAGGCAAATCAGCGAAGTCAAATCGACTGGGCAGACGGCGCTGGCACTCGATCTCAAACCGGTGCGCGCTGCCCGCCTCAAGGCCGAGCAGGAAGCGAGAGACAAGGCGGCGCGGGATGCACTAGAAAAGGCCGCCCAGGATGCACTAGAAAAGGCCGCCCAGGATGCACGAGACAAGGCTGCGGCGGAGGAGCGGGACAAAGCCACGCGGGAACAGCAGGAAAAGGAAGAAAAAGAGCAAGTGCAGACGCCGCATGCAGAGGGTGCCGGTTCCGTTCCCATCGGCTCGGCAACGAGGGCGCGCGTCACAATCCCAAGCGCCAAATCCGTTGAGGCGCTCCGTAAGGAAAATGCCGTTCGAGCACTTCAGCCCTTGGAGGACGATGAGATCGTCAGCAGTCTCCCGGGTGGAGTGTACGGCTTTACTGTTCCCTGGATAATCAACACTAACGCGTCAGGGATTGTGGGCGGAACTGGAGTCGATAAGTTAGGCCTCCGTCGATCCTCCGGCGGGACGTTTGTCATGGAAATCCACAAACTCCATAGCGGCGAGGTTTACGTTGTTGGGTATCTCTCGGAGAGTGACCTCGCTCGATTGCAAAACCCTTCCCGCACCTCCTCTGCAAAGGCTACGCTGTTCTTCAGCCCGTATCTTGAATATTCACTCGCGGTCGCGATTCCGCTCTCGCGCATCACGTCATCGAGGTTCAGGAGCGTTGAAAAGATATATGCGAACGACATTTCGGTTGGCGTGCTGGGCGCGCCGAAGCCGAAGTAAACGCGAGTGGGGAGGGCTTCGACTGCCTTTTTCTGCCCTTCTCGCGGCCTACGGGATGAAGTAAAACGGATCGGGATACTTAACAGAGAACTCCGCCTGCGGATCGCCTTTTAGATCGCTCCACTGGTCGCCCACATTCAGCACCAGCTTGTATCCTTGCGCGGCGATCGCACCGCGTGCCTTCGATTTATATTCCTGCGCCGTCTTAAAGGCATCCCAGCGCGAGCGCAAAATCAACTCCTGCCAGTTTTGAAATCCCCGGCTGCGCAGGTTCTGCTCGGTGGCTGCTCGCTGCGTCTCGATCCTGCCGGTCAGGAAGAACACGCGCACTCCCAGCTTCTGCGCCTCCTGGTAGATGCGCAACGTCCCCGGAATCGCCGGAGCCTTGGCTGTATCGATCCACGCGGCAAAGGCCTTGCTGTCGTAAGCAAAATCCGCCTTCTCCATCTCCTCGTAGTTCGATAGCGTGGTCTCGTCGATGTCCAGCACCAGCGCCAGTTTTTCCGTGGGAGCGCGGCGGCCCGCCCTGGCGCGCAGAAAATCGATGGCGCGGTCCGCCTGAAGATCGAGGTCCTTGGCATAGCAGCCGCAGGTGCAGGTGCACTCGTGGTACTGCTTGAGCTGGCTCTTCAGCGTGTCCAGGTTGCCGATGCTCTCGCCCGGCGCAAGCAGCGCGGTCCGCGGGGGCGGAAGTTGCGGCCCCAGGCTCAATGGAAAGAGACACGCCGCCAAAATGGCTGCCGGGATTACGACGGAAAACACTAGATGCTTCTTCGCCATGACGATACCTTTTGAGATGTTGCGCAGGCGCATGCCCGCGCCCCAACCCATCGACCATCATCGCACCGAAGGCCGGCCGTGCCATACAACCTTGCACTTCCCGTTACACTGGAATCATGCTCCATGTTCTCCGCCCCATTCCCGTCGAGAAGTTGAAGCTCCTGGTCTTCGATCTGGATGGCACCCTGATCGACTCCGCGCAGGACCTCTGCAACAGCGTCAACGCCGCACTGGAGCACGTCGGCTGCAATCCGCTTGAAGACCCCATCATCGCCAGCTACGTGGGCAACGGCGCTCCCACGCTCATGCGCCGCGCGCTGGCCGCCAGCAAGAATGTCCCCCTCGAACATGTGACGGAAGCGGACCAAAGTGCGGCTTACCCTTTCTTCCTCGCCTACTATCGCGAGCACAAGCTGGACTTTACCTACGCCTACTCGGGTGTTCTGGAGTCCCTGGCAGCCCTGAAGGAGTTGCACGACCTGCCCGGCAGTCCGGCCCGCGCCATGGCCGTGCTCACCAACAAGCCCGTCCGACCCGCGCGCGGCATCTGCGAGGGGCTGGGCATGGCCTCCTACTTCCTGCACATCTACGGCGGCGACAGCTTTCCGGTAAAAAAGCCCGACCCCATGGGCCTGCGCTCGCTGATGGAAGAGACCGGCGCGCTCCCCGAGGAAACCGTCATGATCGGCGACAGCCAGGTGGATGTGCAGACCGCGCGCAACGCCGGGGTGTGGAGCGTGGGCTGCGCTTTCGGCTTCGGCCCGCAGAACCTGATGGAGACCCCGCCCGACATCGTCGTCGATAACGCTGCCGACTGGACGGCGGCGCTTTCACCTGCGAAAATCGAACCACGGCAATAGCCAGTGGCTGCTGCCCGCATATTTCAACCGCAGGCGCCCTTCATTCCGCCGCACTGCGCCAGGTTGGCCCGCGGTTGCGCTCATTTCCTGCACGGACTCCGTGTGGAAGGCGTTTCTTCCTCGTCTTGCATCCATCTGGCCTGGGATGCCCTTCAAAATCGGACAATACATCTATCTCTGCAGCGCTTTGACGTCACATTGCGCTGCCTTGGGGATTCATATCATGCGCTCTCTTGCTGCGGTTTTCATCCTCCTCGCGTTCTCATCCGCAACCGTTGCGGCGGCCTGCACCACCTCCGCCGAAGCCGCGCCTCCCGCGGTCCGCGGAGTCGTCGCCGACTCCACCGGCGCCATCGTTCCCGGCGCTGAAATTGACCTCCTCGATGGCAGCGGGGCCGTCGCCGCCGCCAACCACTCGGACCCCGAAGGCAACTTCCAGATCGTCGCGCCGCGCACCGGAAACTACACCTTGGTTGTCTCGCAGCCGGGATTTGAGACCGTGCGCCGCGCAGTGCTGGTCGCCGCTCCCGCCGCTTCGTCCCTTCCGGCGTCGCTGCGCATCGTTTTGCCCATCGGTTCCCTGGCCACCACGGTGCGCGTCAATGCCGAAAACAGCGAAGATCTGACCGCTCCCGAGGAGAATCGCGACACCTCGGTCCTAACTTCGCTGGACCTCAAGTCTCTGCCCATCTTCGACAACGACTACGCCACCGCCATGAGCGCCTTCCTGGACGACAGCGCCACGGCCACCGGCGGCAGCGGCTTGCTGGTCGATGGCGTCGAGGCCAATCGCGCCACCGTCTCCGCCTCCGCCGTGCAGGAAGTTCGCATCAACCAGGACCCCTACTCCGCCCAGTACTACTGGCCGGGGCGCGGCCAGATGGAGATCGTCACCAAGTCCGCCGCCGATCACTACCATGGCCAGTTCAACTTCCTCTTCCGCGACTCCGCGATGAACGCCCAGAATGCCCTCGCGCCCTCCAAGCCCTTTGAGCAGCGGCGCATCTACGAGGGCCACACCACCGGCCCCATCCCGCACGCCCAAAAGAGCAGCTTTCTGGCCTCCTTCAACCGTGCCGAAGAGGATCTGAACTCCGTGGTCAGCGCGACCATCGCTCCCACCCCGGCCAACCCCAGCGGCGATTTTGAGGCCAACGTGCCTTCGCCCACTCGCGACACCGAGTTCAGCCTGCGCGCCGCCCACCAGTTCGGCGAAAAGCACTCCGGTTATGTGCAGTACAGCTACCAGGACTGGACCGGCCAGAACCGCGGCGTCGGCGGACAGACGCTGGCCCCCGCCGGCTACAACACCCAGTACCGCGAAGACGACACCGTGGCCCACGTCGACTCGAACCTGTCGGCCGTCTTGCTCAACCAGGCTTCGGTGGTCGCCGAGCACGACTTCTACCGCAACAGCAACGTCGCCGAAGCTCCCCGCATCTCCGTCCAGGGCGATTTCGCCTCCGGCTCCGCGCAGGGTGACGCCTTCGGCACCGAGTACAACGTCCGGCTCTACGATATGGCCACCTGGACGCGCGGCCGCCACATGGTCAAGATCGGCGCGGGGACGCCCCACATCAGCCGCCGCGCCTTCGACGACAACACCAACGCCCTCGGCTCCTACACCTTCGGCCCCACGCTGGCCGCCGACGGCGTCACCGTCCTTGAGACCGCGCTCCAGAACTACGCCGCCAACCTGCCCTCGGCTTTCACTCAGAACACCGGCGACACCCATTTCGTCTACGAGCAACTGGAGATGGGCGCGTTCATCCAGGATCAGTGGAAGATCAATCCGCGCTTCTCCGTCACTCCCGGATTTCGCTACGACTGGCAGAACTTCCTGGCCACGCGCCGTCTGGGCTTCTCGCCGCGCGCGTCCTTTGCCTGGGTTTTGAGCGAGGAATCGAAGACCGTCGTCCGGGGAGGCGGCGGCATCTACTACGACCGCTTCGGCTCCGGACCGCTGCTCGATCTGGCCCGCTACCAGAACGCCCGCCGCCGCGCCGTAGTCGTCTCGCTCGACCCCGCCAGCCTGCCAGCCACAGGATGCGTGCCCGTCACCAACTGCGTGGCGCTCACTGCCCAGCCGCCCTCGCTCACCCAGCTCGCGCCCAACGCCAGCCTCCCCTACCAGATTCAGTACGGTCTCTCCCTCGAGCGGCAAATCGGCGAGCGCGCCACCGCCATCGTCAGCACCTATGCCGCCCGCGGCATCCACGAGTTCCGCTCGGTCGATGTCAACGCTCCCACGCCGCAATCCGGCTACACACTCCGCCCCGATCCGGCCTACTCCCGCATTCGCCAGATGCAGCCCGAGGGCTTTTGGGAGGGCGACGGCCTCGACCTCTCCTTCCGCGGCCGCGTCAACAAATACTTCACCGGGTTCGGCCGCTACACCTGGTCCCACTACGAGGCCAACACCGGCGGCATCGGCTGGTATCCGCAAAATCAGTACGCGCCCAACGACGAGTGGTCCAACGCCGGATGGGACCGCCGGCATCGCCTGGGCATGTACGCCATGTTCCAGCCCGAGAGCGTGCTCAACCTCTCCATGGGCCTGTTCGCCAACACCGGCACGCCCTGGACCGAGCTGACCGGCACGGACACTTACGGCGACGACCTGTTCAACACCCGTCCCGACGGCGTGGCGCGTAACTCCGAGACCAACCCGAGTTATGTTGACTTAGACCTGCGCTGGGGACACGATTTCGCCATCACCTCGAACAAGGACGAGGAAGCGCCGCGCCTGGGCTTCTCTGCCGGAGCCTTCAACGTGCTCAACCACGTCAACGGCGGAGGGATCGACCCGGTGGTCAGCTCCACCTCCTTCGGCGAAATCACCAGCGCCGCCCCACCGCGCCGGCTCCAGCTCGGCATGAGATTCGAGTTCTAGCGGCCATCTTTGCGTGGCGCATTGGTTCAACCGAAGGAACTTCGGCACCCCTCCTCTTCGCTGCGCTCAGGGTCCGGGCCGGTCAAGATGGCAATGCTCTTCCGATTTGGATTTTCGGGACACCGCGTTCACTCGGCTACCTGGGCGTGAAGTGGCAGGTGCCGCCGGCCAGAATCGAGGTCCAGAGCGAGGGGTCGGCGGGCTGTTCGCTGGAACCAAGGAAGAGCACCCCGTCCGGCGCGAGCAGGCGGTGAATGCCGGCCAGAAGCGTCTTGCGCGTCTCCTGCGCGAAATAGAGCATCACGTTGCGCAGGCAGATGACATCGAAGCGGTCGTCGGCGCGGTTGAAGGGCAGCGGCTGGACGCAGAGGTTAGCCTGACGGAAGTTGCACATCTGGCGAATCTCGGGCTTAATCACCCAGTCTTCGCCGATGTGGTCGAAGTAGCGGACCACATGGCGGGCGGGCAGGCCGCGGTTCATCTCGATGCGATGGTAGCGGCCGCTCTGGGCGCGCTGGATCACCTCGCGGCTGATATCGGTGCCCTCGATGCGGATGTTCCAAACGGCCAGCAGGGGAAAGTGTTCGCGCACCAGCATGGCCAGGCTGTAGGCTTCCTGGCCGGTGGAGCAGGCCGCGCTCCAGAAGCGCAGGGTGCGGACCGGGCAGCGGGACTCGATCAGGCGGGGCAGAAGCTCGCTGCGCAGGAGATCGAAGGGGCGGCTATCGCGAAAGAAGCTGGTTTCATTGATGGTCATGGCCTCGGCGATGGCGTGCTCCAGCTCCGGGTTCTTGCGGCGGCGGAGGTGGTCGATCAGCTCTTGGATGTGGGTCATCCCCTGGTTGCGGAGCAGCCGTGTGAGACGGGCATCGAAGAGATAGTCGCAGGAGGGATCGAGGACGTTCTGCGACCGGCCAAAGACCAGCTCGCGCAGAAAGCCGTAATCGACGCTACGCGATGTCTGCATGGCTAGGCCGCCGATTCCCGGGGCTCAGAGGCTCCGGCGAGCGAGCGGGAGGCGATGCGGAGGATCTCGGGAGCAATGGCGTTGAGAGGGAGGATGCGCTGCGCCAAGCCGGCCTGGACCACCGCGCCCGGCATTCCCCACACCGTGCTGGTGGCCTGGTCCTGGGCCAGCACGCTGCCGCCATGCTCGCGAATGAGGCGGCTGCCGATGGCTCCATCGGAGCCCATTCCGGTAAGGACCACGGCGAGCACGCCCGCGCCGTAGACCGCTGCGGCGGAGCGGAAGAGCACATCCACGGCGGGACGGCAGAAGTGCTCAAGCGGGCCTTTGGTCAGGTGCAGCGTGGGTGGATCGGCCGGGCGCGCGGCGGCGAGAACCTCAAGGTGCCAATCGCCCCGGGCAACGTAAACGATACCCGTACGCACCGGGTCGCCCTCGGCGGCCTGGCGCACATGCAAAGGGCAAATGCCGTTCAAGCGCTCGGCAAGAATGCCGGTAAACAGCTCCGGCATATGCTGCACAATGAGCACGGGCAACGGGAAGCTGGAGGGCAGGGCCGAGAGAAGAACGTCCAGCGCCGCCGGGCCCCCGGTGGAAACTCCAATAACCAGCAAAGTGGGAGCCGAGGCAGCCGCCTGAGGTCTCTGAACAGGCATCGGCGGGGGCTGGAAGATGCCTGGCGAGCCGGGCGCAAGGAGCTGAGGCTGGCTGGCGAGGGCGTGAATCATGGGAATCAGGTCATGAGCGAGCGCCCGCATCGCGGCCACGCGGTCTTCCTGGCCGGCAGGCTTGGCCACGTAATCCGATGCGCCGGCTGCAAGGGCATCGAGCGTCACCTTGGCCCCGCGCTGCGTGAGTGAGCTGCACATGACGATCGGCATTTTGTGTCCGCCCGCACGCATGGCCTTGAGGGTTGCCAAGCCATCCATCACCGGCATCTCCACATCCAGCAGAACCAAGTCGGGCCGAAGACTTGCCATGGCGTCCAAAGCCGCAGCACCATCGGCCACGGTTCCGGCCACCTCCAGGCCGGGATCGGTCCCCACGACCGAACGCAGCAGACTTCTCATGACCGCGGAGTCATCGGCGATCAGTATCCGGATGCGGCGAGCAGCGGTCATCGCTCAGGCCTCAACCAGCCCCATCAGGGCCAGCTTTTCAGTGAGAGCCTCATTGTCGAAGGGCTTCATCATGTATTCGTCGGCGCCGGCATTGAGCGCGCCGAGGATGAAGTCGTTTTCCGCCTCGTTGGTCACCATCATCACCTTGAGCCCGAGCAGGCCCTCGGAGCGAAGCTGCTTAACCATCTCCAGTCCGTTCATCACCGGCATGTTCCAGTCGACGAGGGCAAGATCGAAGGGCGCGCCGCAGTGCAGCCGGTCGATGCCGGCCTGTCCGTCGGCTGCTTCTTCGCACTCAATTCCCTTTTCTTCAAGCAGCCCGCGGAGAAAGACCCGTACGAAGCGGGAGTCATCGACTATCAATGCGCGCATAACCGCCTCCTGACGGGGTTTGGCGTCGGTTGTTGACACTCAGGCAGCCTGGGCCGCGCCCAGCCGCATGGGCTCCAGGCGCTCTGGATCGAGCACGATGAGCAGGCCGCTCTCCAGCTTGTATGCACCGGCAAACAAAGCTCTGCGGCGCTCATCCAGGATCGAGGGGTTGGTCTCGTGGTCGGCGGAGGAGACCGTCAGGACCTCGCCTACCGAGTCGACCAGCAGGCCGAAACAGCCGCCGGAGCTCTCCAGCACCAGGATGTCCTGCGGACAGTCCTTGGGCGGCAGGCCCAGCAACTGGCGCAGACTGACCGTGGTCAGTACGTCGCCGCGATAGTGAACGAG
>Ga0181520_10007588_pt1 | contig 15895 bp, 11 predicted proteins | sample PEATcosm2014_Bin_29_FD_132451 | JGI IMG/M metagenome (GOLD analysis project Ga0181520, IMG submission 132451) | Peatland microbial communities from MTU Mesocosm Facility, Houghton, MI, USA - PEATcosm2014_Bin02_30_metaG | ecosystem: Environmental > Terrestrial > Soil > Wetlands > Peat | place...
CGAACAGCGACATACTCTCGATGGCGATCGACTCCCAGGGAAACAAATGGGTCGGCTTTCAGGGAGGGGGCGTATCGATGTTCAACGGAACCACCTGGACGACCTATACCGCAAATGACGGTCTGGTCGATCCGAATAATGTGGTGCAATCCATCACCATCGATAAAAAGGGCAATCAGTGGCTTGGAACATCAGCCGGATTCTCCGAGCGGACCGTCTCCGGCACATGGATCAATTATTTTAATTTTGTGGGCTCACCTGACAAATGGAGCGATTTTAACTCCAATAATGTGCATTGCATTACGTTCGATTCCAACGGTGTACTCTGGATAGGCAATGACGTGGGCGTTTTCTACGGTACGACCAAGCCGGGCAGCGATACCGTTGTTTTCTTCGATTCTATCGCACCGGGAAATGATACCTTATGGAACAATATCGGCCAATTTAACGCGTTCGGATGCAACTGGATCACCGTCGATCGGGAAAACAACAAATGGCTATGTACCGACATCGCCGTCGGAGAGATTACGGCTGCGGGAACACCGTCGGTCGTTTATTGGGGTCCGTACGCCTATCAATCGGTTAGCGATAAATCCGGCAACGTCTGGGTGGCGACCTCTGGAGATTCCGGCGTTTTAAAATTCGAACCTCCAACAAACCAGAAATCCTTCTATCCGGGGTTGGCTTCATCAAACATCTTTTCAATTGCGGTCGACAGCAGCGGCAACATCTGGGCCGGCAGCGACCAGGGTATCCACGAACTGCCTGTTGGAAAATAAACCGGCGCCTTATATTCATGGAGTGCTGAAAAGGGGCCTTTCCCTCATGGTGACGGGAGGCCCCCTTTTCGTTTCGATCGAATGAGCGGCTGCTTTGGTCGCGCCCGGAGCAGAGGGCGCGCGGAGGGGAGGGCCTACATAGACAGCTTCTTGGTGGCAATAATTTTAAGGGATCCGCAGATCAGGTGTATCGGAAACAAACAATACAGAAGCTTTGCAATGGTTTGAGGGTTTTTCAGGCCCGCCTGTATGACCCGCCGTTCCCAGAAGAACGTCTGGTATCCCATGATATCAGGAAAAAAACCATTGCTTTTTAAAAGTCTTTCCGCCGTGGAGAAACGGTACTTCCGCATATGGAATTCCCGATGTTTTATTTTTTCCTGGATCCACTCGTGGTAGGAAAACTGATTGGGCAGATCGGTAATGATTATTCTGCATTCCGGCTTGAGCACGCGATACAATTCCTGCAGCGACGCATAATCGAACGCCGCATGCTCGATCGCCCCGGAAGCGATGATGCAATCGAAGGATTCGTTTTCATATGGTAATTTGAACGTGTCGGTGAGTTTCCGGTAATCCGCCCCGCTTGCCTTAAAGAATATCGGATAGTCCCCGGGATCCCTGAAATCGGCGGCATGCACCTGGAACCGGTCGCCGAAAGCCGACCGTAGCAGAAAGGAATCGGGGGCGTGATTACAGCCCCAGTCGAGGATCCGGCCCTGCACGGGAAGGAAGGGCAGGTACCAGTCGAAAGTGTAAATTTTAAGAAGCAGCGACGAGAAAGTCCCATGAAATGCCAGATAGGGATCTTCAGGATTGACTTGGCGTTCCTCACCATATAACCGCTGCAACATGGTGAACAGCTCTGCCGGTGTTTTCCCGGTCGGGAGCTCGATGCGGAACCTGTCCGGAAGCCGATTCAACTGATCTTTCATTAACGGGGTGTCCTTGGTGATAATGGCAGGAGAATCAGGATATGTTTCAAGCCGACATATGCCATGCATTTATAAAATGGCTTCCTGCGGCTGAATGGCGCAAGCGGCACGCCGGGAGAATTGCTCTACCGAGTAGGAGGAGGGCGTGAGCCCTCCGACCTCTCCACCACCGTACGTACGGTTCCGTATACGACGGTTCGTGATTTATTACGGATAGCCATTATTGAGTCCCGCAGTGACACGAGACCCATTTTATCGAAGTCGGATTTCTTGAAAGCTTCGTTCATGTGAGACGCCCCGGCATTCCACATCTCTGCTTGCCTGACGGGTTCCGGCATATACCGATCTTCGATCAGCTCCGCCTTGATGCGCTCCCAGTGGTCGTTGAGGTAGGGTTCCAGTTCATCGACGGTCATCTCGTCTACGCCCGGTTTCCCTTTGTTCCCTGTAACTCGCTTAAGGGCCGCTATCATGTTCTCGCGTCCGACCACCGCTTCCATCAACTTTTCGCTATCCCGACAGTCGCTGGCTCTCCTTGCCGTGACGTTTGGTGCACCAACACCGCTATCTCGCAGCTTCCGGCCGCTACCTCCCGGTATGGGATCGGGCATCCCGGCCCTTCTACTCCACGTCTCTTTCGCCATCGAAATTCAAGGCTCCTGTCTCTACTTCACGTTCGGCCCTTCGGCACGGTCGATGTGCCTTACTATGGCCTCTGCTGACTTCTATCAATCCATCTCCCCGCCTCTCGGCAAAAATAGCCCTTCGGCAGATTAACAGATCTCCCCGGGTAATGCGCACTTGCCTTCACGCTTATGCCTGCCGCATATACTTCCATGCCTTCCATACAGGTAGTAGAGGACTTACACCTCCAAACAAGTGCGCCCTGCCGGGCGCACCAAAAAAAAGGCCGGGGCCTTTGCAAGGGCCCCGGCCGCGCATAAGCGACGGGCGTTTCTTTCCCTCCGTGGCAAGTCGCGCCGCTTCTACCTGACCCTTACGAGCTTCACCTGCTTATCAAAGTTCTGCGTTTTCATCCGGATGAAGTATACTTCCGATCCGGCAACGCTCCTGATTTCCGAAGACGGGCTCCACGACAGGCTGTAATGCCCCCCCTTGTACGCCCCCCGGGCCAGTTGTTGCACGAGACACCCCTTCACATCGTAAACGCCGATTTCGAGCGGGAGTGCTTGACTCCCTGAGGACGGCACATCGAACGCTATGTTCACGGCACCGTGGAACGGGTTCGGGTAGGCTTTCGGGAGGTCGAACCCGGCGGCGCCGACCGTCGCCGTGGCGCTGAACACCCCCGCAATGATCCCGTTGGCGGCATACCGGGCCGCGGCCGCGCCGTCGGGCCGGCAGGCGAGCGGATACTCGCTGCCGCCCTCCCAGAGCCTGAAGACCAGGACCTCCCCGTCGGCGCAGCCGTCTCGCTGCTTTGTCATGGGATCGTCGCCCCATACGGCAAATGCGCTCGTCCCGTGCACCACGGTGCCGCTGCCCACGCAGTTTCCCCGGCCGTCGAAGGCGCCAGCTCGCTCCCGTCCGCAACGGTGCCGCCGTTGACCGTGACGCCATGCGCCAGAACGGTTGCATTGTTGCCCGTGTTCGCATGCAGGGGAAAGTGGCGAGGCACCGGAAGGGCAAGCAGCGGACGGGAGCCGGCCGAAGCCTTGCTCACCCCCTGCGGATAGGTAAGCACGGCGGCGACGCGCATATCGACCAGGTAGCCGGAGCCCGGGTACAGGGTGTCGATATCGTCGATCCCGAATTCGGGCCAATAAATCCGGCCGGAATTGTTTTTTACAATATAAATCTGCGATTCTATGCCCGCCAGCGCCGTGCTTACCGGCGCGCCGGTCTGCGGAAGGTACCCGATCATATTCCACCCCGCGGCCAGTTGAATCGATGCGGCGGCGACGTCGACCGGTGTCCCCTGCGCACGAACCGTGTCGGCCGAATCACTGTAGACCAGGTAGCCCTGGCCGGCATGGAGCGTGTCGATACCGTCGATATTATAAAGGGGCCAGTAGATGTCCCCGGCAAGGTCCTTTACCAGAATGAATTCCTGCGAAGCGTTCTGCGGCGAAGTACTCCCGGAAGTGCCGAACACCGCGCCGACGCCCGAATCGAGAGGGTTTACATTAAGCGACACCAGGTTCCAGCCCGCAACGAGCGGAATGGTAAGCGACTGGGGGACCGAAAAGCTCCGGACATCCGACCACAGGCCCGTTCCGCCCGCCGTGTTCGCCGAGACATGCCAGTAGTAGGCCTTTGCGACCGCGAGCGAACCGCTCGCTTCGGCGGTACCGGTAATGCCGGACCGGCTGAAAAGGATCGACGAGAAGGCCGAATCCGCCGCAACCTGCAGCGAATAGGATGACGCCCCGCTTACCGTTTCCCAGGTAAACGCCGTTGCCGCGGATTGCCCGACCCCGCCGTCCGCCGGAGAAAGAGGCAGGGGTGCGGCGGGACTTATCGCGGTCAATGAAGTGAGGATATAAATCGCGTCCCGGTTATAGACCAGGCCGTTTTTACCGGCCCCGGCGGATGCGACGACTTCCCGCTGCGCGACCGTGTCCCAGATGATGACCTTGACGGCATCCCCGCCATAAAATCCCTGCTTGCCGGCCAGCATGGGATCGTCCCCGTACGTGATAACATTGATATTATGCACGCTGTCCCAGGTTCCGTACCCGAAGCAATTTCCCGCCGAATCGCAAAGGGCGATTTCATCGTTTTTGTTCAGCGGGACTCCGTCAAGGGTCGGCGCGATGGCGGTGCGGATGATCACCGACATGGTATTCCCGGTGGCGGTATCCGGCATCGGGAAATGGTCCGCATATCCCGCGTGAACCAGCAGTGTCATAAAAGCGAATAACCCCAGATTTCGCATCGAGTTGCGCATGCCCGTTCCCCTTTCCCCTGTGTTGCGGCATTCCGGAAGAGACCTTTCTCCGGCCGCGACGGCGGCGCGCTCATCACGGGCGCTCCCCCGTCTCTTCGAATGCCGTTATTTTTGATTGCACTTCCCCACATTAGCATTGTACCCCTATTGCCGATGTTTTGCAATAGGCAATTTTTGCCTATCCTTTTCATGGGGAATTTTTTTCCGGATTCGTGCATCGGTAATTTAAGGGCCCCGGCCGCAAGAGGGGCAACGGAAGGGAGATACGATCGCGGTATGAAGGCGGAGGATGAGCTACGGGATAGGTATACTTATTATGGACATTATCTCAGGGGGCGCCATGGACGCATCGATCGTGGACCTGCGGTATAACATGCGCGAAGTACCGAAGGCTTTAAGCAGGAGGGAGAATGTCCGGATCCTTTACCGCGGAAAAGTAAAGGGCGAAATCGTTCCGACCGAAGGAAATCGTACGGTGAAATCCCGGCATCACGCCCTGTTCGGCATGCGGGAAAGCGACGCTCCGCAGCACGCCGCGGGGAACTATCCCCTTAGTAACTATCCGGTCGTCGCGTTCTGTATACTTCCCGATTTCAGCCGACCTCTTCAATAGCCACCAGCGGCGTATTCTTCTGCACCGCGGCGCCGTCGTCGGCGAGTATCTTGACGATCCGGCATTTGACGGGCGCCGTGATCTCGTTGAACAGCTTCATGGCCTCCACGATGCATACCTTTGCCCCCGCCGCCACGGTGTCGCCCTCTTTGATGAAAGCGGATTTGCCCGGGCCGGGAGAAAGGTAAAACTTTCCGACCAGCGGAGCGTCGATCGTCCGGGAATAGACGGGTGCCGCCGCGGGAACGCCGTGGGGAGCCTCTTTCGCTCCTGCCGGTAAAGCGGAATTTACGGTTGCCGGGCGCTCGATCGGCGGCGCGGATGCCGGCGAATGCGCACCGGCGGCGCGTACCGCTATCTGCTGATCGCCCTTGCGGAACACCACCTCATCGAGCGAAAGGCCGTCGATCTTCTGGAGCAGCTCCTGCACCATGGCCGGCGCGCCGCTGACCAGCGACTCGATCGCCACCGCAAAGGGCGTCGCCGGAGCACTCTTCGCCGGGGCCGCCGAAGCGACGGTCTTCATGGATTTTACCTCCAGGTCGGCCGGCGTTTCGGGACGCTGCTCTTCGGGAAGCGCCCGCCACTTGAAATACTCGACCGCCGGTTCCGGCAGGAGCAGGTAGGAGAGAATATCCTCCTCACGCTCGATCAACTTCGGATCGACATTGTCGGTCGCCGTGGGAAGCATCGCGGTCAAACGGTCCGCCGGGCGGCCGGTGATCGGCTGTTCATCGCCCAGAATGGTCCTGATCATCGCGGCGCCGATGGGTGCCGGCGACCTTCCGTAAAGACCGCGGACATAGTCCTTGACCTCGTTGGGAACGATCTTGTAGCGCTGTCCGGCAAGCACGTTCATGACCGCCTGGGTGCCGACGATCTGACTGGTGGGCGTCACGAGCGGCGGAAACCCGAGATCCTCCCTCACCGCGGCGACCTCGGTGAGCACGAGCGGCATTTTATCAAGGGCATTCTGCATTTCCAGCTGCGATCGGAAGTTCGAGATCATGCCCCCGGGAATCTGATGGATAAGGATTTCGGGGTCGATGTACGGCAGCGAGGAGCTCCCCTGCTTGCGCCGGGGCGAGAGTTCGGTAAAATATTTCGCCACCCGTTCGATCGCCGCGATATCGAGGTTGGCCGAATAGTTCGTTTCTTCGAAAATGGTGGCAAGGGTCTCCACCGGCGGTTGCGATGAGAAACCGGCCATGGACGACACGGCGCAATCGATGGCGCCCGCCCCGGCACGAACCCCCTCCACATAGGTGGCAATGGCCATGCCGCTTGAAAGGTGGCAGTGAAGCTGGATGGGAATATCGTCGAGTTCGCCGATCAGCGCCCGCACGAGCCGCTCGGCGGCAATCGGCGACAGGATGCCGGCCATATCCTTGATACAGAGCGAATCGACGCCGATCGCGACCTGTTCCCGCGCATACCGGATGAACTTCTCCACCGTATGCACCGGCGAAATGGTATAGCAGAGGGTACCCTGGACATGGCCGCCGTGCTTCTTGACAGCCCGGACGGCCGCTTCGAGGTTGCGCGTGTCGTTCAGGGCATCGAATACCCGGAAGATATCGATGCCGTTTTCGCAGGCGAGCCCCACGAAGCGGTCGACCACATCGTCGGCATAATTCCGGTACCCGACCAGGTTCTGGCCGCGCAGGAGCATCTGCAGCGGCGTGTTCCGTGCCTTCGACTTAATGGCGCGCAGCCGATCCCACGGGTTTTCCCGCAGGAAGCGCAGGCAGACATCGAAGGTCGCTCCGCCCCAGCATTCGAGCGAGTAGTAGCCGACATTATCGATGACATCGATGATCCGCAGGATGTCGTCGGTACGCATGCGCGTGGCCCAGAGCGACTGGTGCGCATCCCGGAGGGTGGTATCGGTCACCCGGAGCGGAATTTTGTGCAACTGGTCTTCGGTCCGGTTCGGTTCTTTCTTCATAGAAGCAATCCCTCTATTCCTGTTCGTCGAATTTGCCCATTGCGGAGAATTTTTTGAAACGCCGATCGAGAAGCGCCTCGGCGGTGAGTGAGGAGAGTGTGGCCAGATAACCGAGCACCGTCACCTTGATGCGCTCGCCGGTTTCGGCCGGAAAGCGATGCGCGCCGCCCGGCGGTTCCGGAATGATCTCATCGATGACGCCCAGTTCGAGAAGCGATTTGGCCGTAATCTTCATCGCCTCCGCCGCCTGGGCGGAAAACGAGCCGTCGCGCCAGAGGATTCCGGCGCACCCTTCCGGCGATATCACCGAATAGATTGCGTTCTGAAGCATGAGCACCGCATCGCCGACCCCGATGCCGAGAGCACCGCCGCTGCCGCCCTCCCCGGTGACCACGGCGACGATAGGGACTTCGAGCCGTGCCATTTCGGTAAGGTTGCGGGCGATTGCCTCGTGCTGCCCCCGCTCCTCGGCGTCGAGTCCCGGGAAGGCGCCGACCGTATCGATGAAGGTGATGACCGGCAGGTTGTACTTCTCCGCCAGCCGCATAAGCCGCAAAGCCTTGCGATACCCCTCGGGCCGCGACATGCCGAAGTTCCGGTGGATATTCTCATCGATGTTTTTTCCCTTATTATGCCCGATGAGCATGACCTTGACATCGCCAAGCCGCGCAAAACCGCCGATAAGCGCCCGGTCGTCGCCGAATGCCCGGTCGCCGTGCAGCTCCACGAACTCGCTAAATATCATGTCGATATAATCCCGCAGCACCGACCGTTTCGGATGGCGCGCGACCTGCACGGTCTGCCAGGGGGTCAGGTTCCGGTACACCTCCCTGCGCACCTCATCGAGCTTGCGCTCGAACGTTTCAATCTGCTCCCTATGTCCTTTTTTTCCGATGCTGTCGCGATAGCGGAGTTTTTCGAGAGTTTTTTCTATATCCGTCATGGTCTTTTCAAAATCGAGTTCCCGTTCCATTCCACTGCCTCCTTAAACGATACTGGTAATGTCTCCGGCACAAGCGAGAGATCCGCCGGATAGCCGTGCTACCGGTTGTAATAAGAGATAATGGTATGAAGCGTTTCCTTCATCTCCTTACGCGGCACGATCCGGTCGATAAAGCCGTGTTCGAGGAAGAACTCGGCGGTCTGGAAGTTGTCCGGCAGCTTCTGCTTGATCGTCACCTCGATGACGCGGCGGCCGGCGAACCCGACGAGTGCGCCGGGTTCGGCAAGATTGACATCGCCGACCATGGCATAGGAGGCGGAAACGCCGCCCGTGGTCGGATCGGTCATGACAGAGATATACGGCACCTGCTTGTCGTTGAGCCGGGCGATGCCGGCGCAGGTTTTGGCCATCTGCATGAGCGACAGGATTCCCTCATGCATGCGCGCCCCTCCGGAGGCGGAAAAGAGAATATAGGGTATGGAGTTTTCGTAGGCATGATTTGCGGCCCGCAGGATCTTTTCACCGGTCCCCGAGCCCAGACTGCCGCCCAGGAAACGGAAATCCATGACTCCCATGACCACCGGCACACCGCCGATGGTGCCCGTACCGGTAACGACCGCTTCATTGAGACCGGTTTTTGCCCGTGACTGCTCGACCTTCTGGTGATACGGGCCTTTGCCGTCCACGAACTCCAGCGGATCGGCCGGGGTAATGAGGGAGTCCATCTCCTTCCACGTACCCGCGTCGATCGTGAGGGCGATCCGCTCGGAGGCGGTCAGCTTCCCGTGCCAGGAGCACTTGGGGCAGACATGCAGATTGGTATAGTAGTCCTGTTTGAACACATGCGCACGGCAGCCGAGGCACCGTATCCAGATCTCCTCGGTCGACATCTTCCGTGTTTCGCGCTTAACTTCAGATTTATTAAACCATGCCATCGGGTACCTCCTTCTAGTGAGAGAGGCATTGTTTGAGACGGGATTCGAGCGCCGCCGCTTCTTCCCTGAGTGCACCCGGCAGTTTCGCCCCGAAACCCTCATAGTGGCGCCGGATGCCTTCCATTTCGTGCAGCCACTCCTTCGGGTCGACGCGCAGCAGCTCATTCAGGTTCTGCGCACTCAGCGAAAGACCGGACAGATCGAGCGCCCCGGGCGTCGGCAGATAGCCGATCGGCGTCTCCTGCGCCTCACCGGTGCCGGAAACCCGTTCATAGATCCATTTGAGGACCCGGCTGTTGTCGCCGTACCCCGGCCAGAGCCATTTCCCGTCATCGGATTTCCGGAACCAGTTCACATAAAAGAATTTCGGCAGTTTATCCGCCCGGGTCCTGGCGCCGATCGAGAGCCAGTGCGCGAGGTAATCCCCCATATGGTAGCCGCAGAAGGGCAGCATGGCGAAGGGATCGCGCCGCACGAGACCGACGGCCCCGATGTTCGCGCTGGTGGTCTCCGAGCCGACGATGGATCCGAGGAACACGCCGTGATTCCATGAAAATGCCTCATGCACGAGCGGAATAGTGGTCGGCCGCCTCCCGCCGACGAGAAAGGCGCTGATCGGCACCCCCCGGGGATCTTCCCAGGCCGGATCGATGACCGGGCACTGGGTTGCCGGGGCGGTGAACCGCGCGTTCGGGTGGGCGCCGTTTTTCCCGCTCGAAGCCTCCCAGACGTTGCCGGTCCAGTCGATCTTTCGCCCGGCCGGCGGTTCGTACCCGATGCCCTCCCACCAGACATCGTTGTCTTCGGTGAGGACGACATTGGTGAAAACGGCGTTCTTCTGCACGGAGAGCATCGCATTGGGATTAGACTGCATGGACGTTCCCGGTGCTACACCGAAGAATCCCGCCTCCGGATTAATGGCGTAGAGACGGCCGTCGGCACCGAATTTCATCCAGGCGATATCGTCCCCGACGCACTCGACCTTCCACCCGGGAAGCGTGGGTACCATCATGGCGAGATTGGTTTTTCCGCAGGCGCTGGGAAATGCGGCGGCAATGTACTTTTTCTCGCCGCCGGGCGGGGTGATCCCGAGAATAAGCATATGCTCGGCAAGCCACCCTTCATCACGCGCCTGAACCGACGCGATGCGCAGCGCAAAGCATTTCTTGCCCAGCAGCGCATTGCCGCCATAGCCGGAGCCGAACGACCATATGGTCCGTTCCTCGGGAAAATGGCTGATATATTTATTTTCGATGAGCGGCGTGCACGGCCACGGGCTGTCTTTCTGACCCTCGGCCAGAGGCGCGCCGACCGAATGGAGACACGGCACAAATTCGCCGTCGCTGCCCAGCGTTTCGAGCACCCTGGAGCCGATGCGCGTCATGATGCGCATATTGACGACCACGTACGGCGAATCCGAGATCTCCACGCCGATTTTCGAAATCGGGGAGCCTATCGGTCCCATTGAAAACGGAATGACGTACATGACGCGACCCTTCATGCAGCCGCGGTACAGCCCCGTCATTGTGGTTTTCAACTCCGCCGGATCCATCCAGTGGTTGGTGGGCCCGGCATCGTCCTTACTCTTTGCGGCAATAAACGTCCGGTCTTCGACGCGCGCGACATCGGAAGGGTGACTGCGGAACAGGTAGCTTCCCGGTTTCTTCGCGGGATTGAGGGCGGTTGCCATACCCGCCGCGACCATCTCCGCGCACAGCCGGTCGTACTCCGCCTGCGATCCATCGCACCAGTACACCGAATCCGGCCGGCATAGCGCAGCCGTTTCATCGACCCACTGCTGTAATTTTTTATGAGAAATCATACGCTCCTTTCAAATCGCAACTATTGTTGGTGCGCCCCGTCGGCGAAACCGCGGCAGCGCCGTCGATACAACGTAAGCGGATTGCAATCCCGACAAAAAAAAAGACCAGAGGGTGCCTTGACGGCCTCTTTGGCCTTACGCGGATCCGATTTTCCGATGTCGCTTCACCCGCTCCCAGAACTGTTTCCGCTCCTTCAATATTATAGAGATCCCGGGGATGTCCCGGCCCGCCTTCCCATACCGGGCCGACCCCATAGCCTATAGAAGATAATAATCGTTCGCTCCGCCGGGCAAGGGAAATCTGACCGGGAGCGTCCGGAGAGGATAAACGGTGCTATATTTGAAGGCATGGGTTGAACCGGGCACCATTGGCCGGCCATAATCATGGACTGCCGGCGTTCGAAAGGGGGAAGCCCGGCTTCGCATTCCGCGATCCGGACCGTCGGCGAGGCGGGCGACCGCAATTGCACCCCGCTCATTTTCGCGAAATTGGGAAAAAGGGGCGGTTCGGAAGAGAGCGGGTGAAAAGAATTCTTTCCTTTTTCATGCGGCTTTTATATAATTATCGGGGTAGGGGTAAAGGGAAGGCCGGCAACGAAGGGATTGCGACTCCATCGGCAAGCGGCGACGCTCTGCCGGAGACGCGACCGGCCAAGAATGTATTACATTCAAACCAGAGTTCACGATGGCCTTGAAACCGGCTTTAAAAAGAGATTCCGATGCAGCCGTTTTTTCCCGAACCCTGAGCATTCGGATCGGCTGCGCACTCTTCGTCGCCCCGGTCCTCCTGTTCGTTCCGGCCTGCATCTTCAGGGGATTTCCGGCGATTGCGCTGGCGCTCGCCCTCTATATCGGCTGGATCGTCCTGTTCGTGCGATGGCTGCGGAAACAGGTCGGCGATTACGGAGAAAAGGTTTCCAGGAGCCGGACGATCGCCGGACGGTTCCAGAATATCGCCAAGTATTTCGAAAGCATTCTCCAGGATTCAACGGATATCATTTTCACGGTCGATACCGAAGGGTTCATCCTCAAGTTCAACAAGGGAGCCGAAGTGCATTTCGGCTTCACCCAGGAGGAGATCGTCGGTAAGCCGCTGACACATATTTTTGTCAACGAATCGGACAAGCGGAAGGTGCTGGACGGCGTGCTCCTTACCGGGAAAACGGTCAACGAGGAGATTCCGCTCAAGACCAAATCGGGCGGCATCATCCTGGTCAACCTGAGCATGTCCGAGATGAAGAACGACAAGAACCAGATCATCGGCCTGGTGGTGACCGCCAAGGACATCACCGAGCGGAAGCGGCTGGAGATGGAGCTCCTGAAAAAGAACGAGCTCCTCAGCAAGCTGGCCGTCACCGATAACCTCACCGGGCTCTACAACTCGCGATACTTTTACGAGCAGATCAAACGCGAGCTTACCCGTCTCAAGCGCAATCCCGGACGCAAGCTGACGCTGGTCATGATCGATGTCGACCATTTCAAACAGTTGAACGACACGGAGGGCCACCAGATGGGCGACCATACGCTCAAATCGCTGGCCAACGTCATCAAGGTGTGCATCCGCAAGGATGTCGATACCGCCTACCGGTACGGCGGCGACGAGTTCATCCTGATCCTGCCCGATACCGATAAGGAGCAGGCGAGGATCGTCATGGACCGCATCCAGAAACAGTTCGGGGCCTTCAAGTTCGGCACGACCAGCCTCTCCATCGGCATCGCCCAGGCGCTGCCCGACGAGGAGAATCAGCCGCTCATTCGCCGGGCGGACGATGCGCTCTACACCTCGAAGCGCGAAGGCAGGGCGAGGATCACCGTAGCGCCGTAGGATAATGAATTTGCACTTCTGAAAGACGCTCTTGAAACGTGACCATGACCTTGATCAGCCCTGCACCGGATCGTATTCCGCCGCACTCTTCAAGTTAAGCGATGTCCCGTTCATGGTTCGACAGGCTCACCACGAACGGGGACATTGAAGCTCACCACGAACGTGTTTACTAACTCACCACTAACAGCGTTTGTAAATTCACCATAAACCATTCTATCTGGTTCCGCTCGCAGCCGCCGGAGCCGGCGAATTCGGTTTTCTCGGTTTTATCTCCAACCTGACCGTGATTTTCCTGGCCACCTTCTTCCCGTCTTTCACCTTATAAAAAACGACGATCGAGGTTCCCGCCTTCAAATCGGTAATTTTCCCGATTTTCCCGAGGTTTTTAACGCGGGTTGAATCCGAAAATACGATCGTATCCTGACGTGCAGACTCCTCGGTGTGAACTCGTTCCAGTACCTGGTGCACGTCCTCGCCGAACTCCCCACACGGATGAACCGCGACATCGATGACCTGCTGCCATGGAACTGGAAACCGGGTTAACCTCGATCGTGCCCCACCTATAAAATTATTTCCGCATAGCAGGCTGGCAATACACCGTTGGCAGGGGGCTTACTTTTAAATGGATCGAAACGGTGTCAGGAACCGGTGGTTCCCCGGTTCGTTCTCAGAACCTTTATCGGAAAATCGGCACACTCTTCGCATAACTATTTGCACCTTCTTGCAACTTTACCGTATAACAGCCGGCTGCTAAATTACTGGTATTCCACGAAAGGCTGTGCGTTCCCTGGCCAATATTCTGATTAAACAGAGATGCAACTTTATGGCCATAGAGATTAAAAACGGTAATGGTTACCTTGTCCGAATGAGGGAGAGTAAATTCAATAGTGGTGATGGGGCTGAAAAAACCCTGAGAGAGTACTTTAAAATTAGATTGTACTGCTCGCGGAGATTCTTGATGGAGAACACCTATTTGCGGAAGAGGCCTGTACCATATACCGTTACCATAAGTCCCTGCAAAGAGATCTGTTCCGTTTACCGAAAAACATGTAATTTCATCATTCGGAAGGCCCGAATCGGCAGCCCAACTTGCACCATTATTGATTGAATGAAAGACGCCATTATACGTTCCCGCGAACAGATAGCTGCCTTCTTCTGCAAGGGATAGAAGATTATAAAGAGGCTCTGATGCATTGCAAAGAGTCCAGCTTGCACCGCTATTGGTGGATAGGAATACTTCGCCGCCAAAGCCACCTGCAAAGATATTTGTACTGCTGACGACAAAAGCTCTGGCCCCTTCATTATCATCGCTAAAAACAGTCCAGTTTGCACCGTTGTTGGTGGATAAATAGATGTTGTTTCCGGAGCCTGCAACCATATTGCTGCCACTCGCCGCAAGACAGTTGATATATGCGCCTTGAATGCCGGTATTGAAATTTTTCCAGTTTGTGCCATTATTGGTGGAAAGAAAAACTTCTCCGGAGTGCGTCCCGGCAAAGATATTGTTCCCCTTCACTGCAAGACAGGAGATTGATGAATCCGTAATGCCGGAATCAACAGGAATCCAGCTTGTACCGTTATTGGATGAAAGATAAACTCCACTTGACGTCCCTGCAAAGATATTGCTGCCACCCGCAACAAGAGACGCAACATCGGCTGAGAGGACTGAAGTCCAGTCCCTTCCGTTATCGGCGGATAAGAAAACTCCGCTGTGAGTTCCGGCAAAGATATTCCCCCCGGTTGCAACCATGGCCGTGATGTTGCCGACAATATTGTAAAGGTTAACAACTGAAGGCAGTCCAACATTGTCCGCAGTCCAGCTTGCACCGTTATTTGTTGACATAAAGACACCTTGCTGGTAAGGTGAGGCGTAGATGGTTTTGCCGCTTGCCGCAATAGTGTAGGGCTGACCGATACCATTTATCGCGGACCAGATAGTACCGTTATTTGCAGATAAATAGACGCCACTATCGGTCGCGACATAGATATTGCCACCACTGACTGCAAAGGAGAAAATAAAAAAGCTATTGCCTACAAATCCGGAATCAACCGCAGTCCAGCTTGTCCCGTTATTTGTTGAACGGAAAATACCGCCATTTCTAGTTCCAGCAAAGAGAGTGCTGCCATTCACTATAAGTCGGGTAATAGAAAGATTTGAGAGGCCCGAATTGACCGCGATCCAGCTTGCACCGTTATTAGTGGATAAATATATGCCGTTACTAAAAGTTCCGGCAAAGATATTGCTGCCGCTTACCGCAATACTAACAATATTTATAAGGCCGGAATCTACCGTAGCGACCGCAGACCAGCTTGTACCGTTATTAGTGGATAAAAAGACACCGATAGGTGTTCCGGCAAAAATATTACCACCGTTAATCGCTAAAGATTGAACATTAAGATTTACGAGTCCGGAATCGACCGCAGTCCAGCTTGCGCCGCTATTGGTGGAACGGAAAATGCCACCGCCAGTCGCCGCAAAGATCGTGCTGTCAAGCACTGCAATGCCAAACATAGTTGAATTTGTGGGAATTTTCTGGAGCATACTCCAATATTGATAATTATTAGTGCTACGATAAATTTTACCGCTATCAGCCACTGCATAAATATCGTTGCCATTCGCTACAAGGACGTCAATCTTAGCATCTCCCCGTGAACCGGTAGGCACCCATTGAGCATTTGCCGTCTGTGCCAATAAACCCAGCAACCCCATACCGGCAATAAGCTTAACTATAAAGTTTTTCATGTGGGCCTAATTCCTCTGAATTTAATTGTAGTGAAAACCCTGTGCCTACAAAACCAGCATCTGAAGTGGATATGCCTGGCGGCCAGCACAACGTCGTCCGGAAATGTCCCGTTTTTAGTTGAAACCGACAAAGTCTCCGAAGGCTATAAATTACGCTGCGCGACTTACCGAGTCAAACCTTTTCCGCCACCGCGCTATGGCAGTCCTGGTCCTGGCAATGAACCGGTACCCCTGATTTTCCTGCCTGACTGGACCACTTACTCACCCCGCGTACCTTTGGATGATAGTCCGGACCAGCTATTTCCTCCCGCTCCAGCAGTAAGCCCCCTGCCAACGGTGTATTGCCAGCCTGCTATGCAGAAATAATTTTATAGGTGGGGCACGATCGAGGTTAACCCGGTTTCCAGTTCCAAGGCAGCAGGTCATCGATGTCATGGTTCA
>Ga0181520_10007589_pt1 | contig 15891 bp, 12 predicted proteins | sample PEATcosm2014_Bin_29_FD_132451 | JGI IMG/M metagenome (GOLD analysis project Ga0181520, IMG submission 132451) | Peatland microbial communities from MTU Mesocosm Facility, Houghton, MI, USA - PEATcosm2014_Bin02_30_metaG | ecosystem: Environmental > Terrestrial > Soil > Wetlands > Peat | place...
CACTGTCCGCATTTGGTGGCTCTGCCCTCAGCGGATGGGAAGACAGTGGAGTTCTATCTGGTGGATGCCCCCGGCAGCAACCAGGTGGGGCATGTGAGCCACGCCGTGTTCACCATCATCGACGCAAACCATCACATAGAAGACTGGACGTTCACGCTGGCGAACGGCACACTTGTGCACGGCCATTTGGATTTCAAGCGGGTTCAGTAACGTTTCAATCGCGAATCGTCCGGGGTGGAGGGTTGATGCCTCTGGATAACATCTCGGTAATCATCACTCTGCCCGGATGGTCGCATATCCAGAATCTGCACCAGTGCTGACGAGAAGTCTTTCGCGAGTCGAGTTATCAACCCCGCTTATCAAGAAAGTTGCGGAAGTTTATTTTTCTCTGAATGCGCAACCTTTGGTTTGAAACTCTGTTGAACATGACATAACCGGCACGCTGCAGAGGCAGAAACAGACAAGCCTCAAGCGGAGAGAAGCCGGGGCCGGAGTTATAAATCAATACCGGCAGGGACGGAGGAGTTATGGGCAGCATGAAGAGTTGGATGCTTGGAGCAGCTATGGTGGTTGCCGGATTGGTCGCGGGAGCGACAACAGCCCAGGCGGCCGAGTTTGGAGTTTATGTGCGCGGGCCGGTGGCCCCAGTGGCTTATGTTGCGCCCGCTCCCGGACCGGGGTACTTCTGGGTAGGCGGCTATCGTGCGCACGGCTATTGGTATCCGGGGCGCTGGGAGTTTCGCGGGGGGCGGCGCTTCGACGGCCGTCACTACGATCACTTCCGCCGGTGGTAAGTAGCTAGTTACCGATGGCGCTTCAAGCGGCCTCTCCTGATTGGAGAGGCCGCGATGTCTTGCGAAGCGAGCCTCGTCGCTTCCCACCCATTCGCCAGAAAAAAGGCGAATCGATGGGGCACCCGAGGCTTTATGTCGTTTGAAAGTGGACTAGCTGGCAATGAGCGTTGGGCGATGGCGGCGGGTGAGCAATGGCATGACCTGAGCCAACCCCGCATCGACAGTGAGGCCGTATTTGGCGCGCAGATCGTCAACCTTACCGTGCTCAATGAACTTGTCAGGCCAGCCGATGCGGACGACCGAAAGCGTGCTGCCCATCTCTTGAAGAGCCTCAATGACTGCGGAGCCGAAGCCGCCCATCTTGACATGATCTTCAAAAGTGACAAATGCGGCGACACGGCCCGCGTACTCGGCGAGCATCTCGCGGTCGAGTGGCTTGATGAAGCGTGGATTGATGACTGCGGCGGAGATGCCTTCGCCCTCCAGGCGTGCGGCGAGTTGCAGCGCATAGGCTGTCATTGGCCCGAGGCCGAGGATGGCAACGTCGGAGCCGTCTTGGAGCACTTCAGCTTTGCCGACGGGTATGATCTGTGGCTCGGCCTTTAGAGCGACGCCGGGCACTGCGCCGCGGGGATACCGAATGGCGCTCGGGCCCGGAAGCTGCACGGCTGTGGCCATCATATCGGCGAGTTCATCTTCATCTTTGGGAGCCATCAAGACCATCTCGGGGACGCCGCGCAAATACGCAATGTCAAAGAGGCCGTGATGCGTTGGACCATCGTCGCCGGAGAGGCCAGCGCGATCCATGCAGAAGAGCACAGGCAGCTTTTGCAAGGCTACATCGTGAACGATGGGGTCAAACGCGCGTTGTAGGAAGGTCGAATAGATGGCGCAGACTGGGCGGTAGCCGCGCGTCGCCATTCCTGCGGCAAAGACGACCGCGTGCTCCTCGGCGATGCCTACATCAAAGTAGCGCTTGGGATGATGCGGCCGGAAGAGGTCGAGGCCGGTGCCGTTTGGCATGGCGGCGGTAATCGCCACGATGCGCTCGTTCTTGTTGGCTAGGCTTGTAAGCGTGTTGGCGAAAACCTCTGCCCAGGTTAGCTGGCCGACGATCTTCGTCTCGCCGGTGTCGGCGTTGTAGGGGCCAAGGCCGTGGAACTTCTTCTGTCCAACGAGCGCCGGCTCGTAGCCGCGTCCCTTTTGCGTGAGCACATGAAGCAGCACCGGGTGGTTCTCGGCCTTGAGAAACTTGAAGCTCTCGACCAGGAGCGGAATGTTGTGGCCGTCGATGGGGCCAAAGTATTGCAGGCCGAACTCTTCAAAGAGGATTGAGGGCCACAACATGCTCTTGGCCGCCTCTTCGGCGCGGCGCGCGACCTCGATTGCAGTTTTGCCACCCAGGCGCTCGATAATGCGATGGGCCGACTCGTGCAGATTTTTGTAGTGCTCGTTAGTGACGATCTTATGGAAGTAGCGTGCGATGGCGCCGACGTTGCGGTCGATGGACCACTCGTTGTCGTTGAGAATCACGATCAGGCGCTTGGTCTGCTCAGCGATGTTGTTCATCGCCTCGAAGGTGACGCCGTTGGTGAAGGCCGCGTCTCCGGCGACGGCGATCACATGCTCTTTGCCTCCGGCCAAGTCGCGCGCGACGGCCATTCCCAGCGCGGCCGAGAGGGCCGTACCGGCGTGCCCCGCGCCATAGCAGTCGTGCTCGCTCTCGGTGCGCAGCATAAAGCCGTTAAGCCCGCCAGGCTGGCGAATCGTCTCAAAGCGCTCGACGCGGCCAGTGAGTAGCTTATGAATGTACGCCTGGTGGCTGACGTCGAAGAGAAGTTTGTCTTCCGGAGTGTTGAAGACGGCGTGGATAGCCAGAGTGAGTTCGACGACGCCGAGGTTGGGGCCAAGATGGCCGCCGGTCTTCGAGAGCGTCTGGATGAGGAACTCGCGAATCTCCTCGGCCAACTCGGCCATCTGCGTGAAGTTCAGCAGCTTCAAATCGGCGGGCGAGTGGATGGATTCCAGCAGTGTCCCCATTGTCATCCTTTTCCCGGAGAGGGCCGGGCGGTCGAGCAACGGCCCCCGGTGGCCGGGGACTCCGAAACCAGCATTGCCAACATTAAGTATACCAACCGGCAAATTTGTCCGCTGAAGGTTAGACGGGGCATCTGGCCATTTAGATCGAAGTATTCCCGAGAGCTTGCATCAGCGCCACGGCCATCCGATTCAGGGGCGTTCGGATTCCGTGCTTCTCTCCCTTGCGCACGATGATTCCATTGCGCGCATCGATTTCCATCTGCCGCCCGGCCAACCGATCGGCAAGCATCGAATTAACGGAATCCGGTGGCTGCGCCCGATAGCCATCCAGCACCTGCTGACAGATAGTGTCATCGAGTTGGGCGCCTTCGGCACGGCCTACGGCAACACATTCGGCAACAATATCGAGCGCTAGATTTCCCAGCGCCTGATCGCGCAGCACGCCTGCCGGTTTCATGGTCAGTGCGGAGACGACGCCAGCCGAGTTAATGCACAACTTGCGCCATGCTGCCGTGAGGAAGTCGCCGGTCAGTTCGATCTGGGCTGCGCTGCCGGCAAATAACTGTGCAAATTCGCTTCCGAGGCGTCCTGTTTCGACCTTCAACTGCGCCACGCCGCGCTGGTGAACGGTGCCGTCCGCCTGCCGCTCGACCGGACAATCGATGATGACCGGCAGTATCTGCTCCGCTTTCATATACGGAGCAAAACGTTCGCGATGCTCGACTCCGTTTTGAATGACCGCTACCGGCGTGTCGTTCCGGCAGAGCGACAGAAACCAGGCAGCGGCGGAGTGCGCGTCGTAGGTCTTAGTGGCCACAAGCACCCAATCCACAGGCTGAGCAAGCGCTGGGTCGGTCACATTGGCCGCCCTGACATTCACATCTCCCTCTGGAGTTTTCACAAACAGGCGCTCAAGCGGGCGGCGTGTGCACAGCGTAATCTCATGATGCCCAGTGACCTCCAGAAGCGCCGCCAATGCGCCTCCGATGGCTCCGACTCCTACGATTGCTACTCGTGCCATTTTTCGCTCCTAACTTTGAGAATATAACGCGCCTTGCTGTGACTCCTTCGTTGTAGGATGGGCTTAATAGACTTTTCCTTTCTCGGAGGGCTTTGACAGTGGCTGGAAGCTGGAGAGTTTTGCTTTGTTCTGCGGTGATGGCGGGAGTGGGGTTTGGTCTGCCGGCTCATGGGCAGTTGGGGTTTCCCGATCCGAACGCGCAGGCTGCGCCCAACCCGCTGAGCGATACGACGGTTAAACCGGGCAAGGTCATACTTTATGACTTGGAGGCGCGTTTTGCCAAAGACGTGCTCGAGCGGGGCGGAGCGGGCTTTGCCGATTGGTTTGCCGAGGACGGAGTAGCTCTAGGCAACGCGGCGGCTCCGCTGATCGGCCGTGTAGCGATTGCAAAGTCGGCCAATTGGGATCCCAAGGTTTATCAACTGACCTGGACACCGACCGATGCCTTGATGGGGCCGTCTGGAGATATGGGATATACTTGGGGCCACTTTGAAGGCCACAGCAAGGATGTGAATGGGAATCCCGTGACGACGACCGGGCGGTATATGACGATCTGGCGCAAAGGCGCGGATGGGCAGTGGAAGGTGGTGCTGGACGCTGGGGCGAACGAAGAGCCCAAGGCCGGGGATTGCTGCAAGCTACCCGGACATTAACCCCCTGCGGCGGGGCCGTCTGCTCGCTCTCCGCTCGCTTAAGGTTCGTAGCTTTCAGCCATTCCGAAGATTCCGCGAAAAGGGTGGGGTGCCCGGTCTCTGGACCTTCTTGGTATCTCGGCTTAGTAATAGATTCCTCTCTCCTAAATGCGACGGGACGCGGAGCGTCTGCGGTGCCTGGCGATGCGCAGCATTGCGACGACGTATGTCACCGTCACAACGAATCCCAAACCGAGCATCACGAGGAGATAACCGTCCATGATAGTCAACTTACCGCTGCCCACAGCTTCCAGTCTACTCGTATGGTCAAATCGCCTTTACATCACAGGTTCGCTCTTCACGTTGGCTAGCGCAGCGATGCTTCTCTATGAAAAGCATTCCAGGAACCAAGGTCGGATGCTCGTATGGCGATTACGAACCGAAATACTTGTAATCGTAGCAGCGTTCCTTTCCTTCACTGGGTCAATAGCGGCCATTTCATTCGGGAATATCGTCAGCCACATCAAAGATGACGATCTAGATGCATACAAGACCTCAGCCGGACTGCAAATTGCCAAGGCTGACCAAGACGCCGCTAAGGCGCGGTACGATGCCGCATCCGCAAGCAAGAACGCCGGAGAAGCACAGACCAAGGCCGAACAGGCACGGCAACACGCAGAGGCAATACGCGCCAATGCCGAAGAGGCACGGCAGAATTCGCTCAAAGCCGAAGCAGAAGCCCAGAAGGCGGTCCTCGATAAGGAGAGGATTCTCCATGACAACCTTGAGCTTCAGAGGCAGGTTGAAGATGAGAAGATGGCTCGACTTCAACTTGAACAGAAGATCGCCCCACGCGAACTTACAAAGATAGCTCAAGATCGCCTAATCGCAGAACTGCGACCATTGAAATTGAAAGAGGTAGAATTCGTCACCTTTACCGGAAACGCTGAAGCAAGCAACGTAGCGTCGCAACTTCAATACGCGTTCGAGACTGTTGGAGTAAAGATCTCCTTATACAGTCCGCTTAGTGGAAGCCTCCAAGGAATCATCATCGAGTACGACATGAACGACGCCTCGGCCTCAAAAGGTGCACGGAGCCTGGCGGACGCATTGACTGCGTCCGGCATGCAGCAGATTCTGTCGCCGAATCTTCCGCCAATAGGCACTCAGCTTGGGGCCTACACTTCGAGCAACGGTGCCAGCGGAACAGCGAAGATTCGTGTTTTCGTCGGCTCTAAATGACATGTGTGAGAAGCTCTTTTACAGCCATTGCAGATAATTGAAAACGTAAACCGCAGGGGCTGAAGCCCAACATGATTTTGCTGTTCTTGCGGCACGACTGAAGTCGTGCCCTGACACAAACCCTCACAGTCGAAACGCTGTCTAATATGCCCTCAAACCAAGGATGGCCTTCAAGATCGTTTCGGGCTGGGGGAGGATGGCGTCTTCCAGTAGCGGCTGGTAGGCGACGAAGGTGTCCATGGCGCCGATGCGGCGGACTGGGGCGTCGAGCGAGTCGAATAACTCATCTGCGATGCGGGCGGCGATCTCTGCGCCGAAGCCCCAACTGAGACGGTCTTCATGGGCCACGATCACGCGGCTAGTCTTCTTGACCGACGCGGCGATGGCTTCCCAGTCGTAGGGATTGAGCGTGCGCAGGTCGAGGATTTCTACGTCAATGTTGTGTTCGCGGCGGGCGCGTTCGGCAGCTTGCAGCGAGCGCGGGACTAAAGCGCCATAGGTCACGATGGTCAGATCTTTTCCGGTGCGAACCGTGCGCGCCTTGCCGAAGGGAATGGCGAACTCCGGGCCGGGATAGGGCGCGCGATCATGCGTCTCGCGGTAGAGGCGCTTGTGTTCCAAAAATAAAACTGGATCGTCGCAGCGAATCGCCGTGCGCAAGAGGCCGTTGGCGTCGAGGGCGTTGGACGGGAAGACGACACGCAGGCCGGGGATGTGGGTGAAGATGCTCTCGCCGGATTGCGAGTGATAGATGGAGCCGCCGGTGAGATAGCCGCCGATGGGAACGCGAATCACGACCGGGCAGCCCCATTCGCCATTGGAGCGCCAGCGTAGAACAGAGAGTTCATTGTGAATCTGGTGCATGGCCGGCCAGATGTAGTCGAAGAACTGAATCTCGACGACCGGCTTCATTCCGCGCATCGCTTGTCCCACAGCACGGCCAACGATGTTGGCCTCGGCAAGAGGCGAGTTGAAGACGCGTTCAGAGCCGAATTCAGTTTGCAGGCCTGCGGTGAGTTTGAAGACGCCGCCCTTGCCCTTCACCTCGGTTAGAACTTCTTCGCGGCTGGCGTCGGCCACATCTTCGCCAAAGATGACGATGCGCGGATCGTGGCGCATTTCGTCGTGGAGGCAGGCGTTGATGAGGTCGGCCATAGTGCGGGTCTCAGTGCTCATGGCTCGGCCTGCCTTGCCTCCGGCGACGGTTCCCGGCTCGGCGGCCAGTTCAGTGGCAAAAGCTGAACTGGTGGGGTCAAGGCTTTCGGAGTAGACGTGCCGAGTGATCGACTCGACCTTGGGCAGCGGCGCCTTGAGAGCGAGTTCGGCAGCCTCGGCGACCTCGCGATCAAGCTCTTGTTCGAGGGCGGTGATTTCGTCGGCGGTCAGGATGCCCTCGCGGAGCAATCGCATTTGCATCTTGGCGATGGGATCGCGCAGAGCGTCGGCCTCGCGCTCGGCCTGGGTGCGATAGAGCCGGTCGTCGTCAGAGAGCGAGTGGGAGTAGCAACGGATGCAATGGCCGTGGACAAAGGCGGGGCCGCGTCCCGCACGGCAGTGTGCAACCGCGCCCTGGAAGGCCTGAAGGCTGGCCTCAGGATCGGTTCCGTCGACCTCGGCAAAATGGAAGTTGGGGAAGTTGGCCACCAGGCGGGAGATGTTGCCGCCGGGCATGCTGACCTCGACCGGAGTACTGATGGCGTAGCCGTTGTCTTCGACACAAAAAACGACGGGCAGCTTGCGGTTGGCGGCGGTATTGAGCGCCTCCCAGAACTCGCCTTGCGAGGTGGACCCCTCGCCCAGCAGAGTGAGGACGACCTCGTCGCCGTGAAACTTCACATCGTGAAAGGCACGATAATCTCCGATAACTTTTTCGGCAGCTTCGGGGTGGTGGCTGAAGTACCGGCCCGCCTCGGCGCATCCCACGGCGTGGAGAACCTGCGAAGCGGTCGCGGAAGAGCAACTGACGATATTGAGGTCGCGGTTGCTCCAATGCGTGGGCATCTGGCGGCCACCGCTGGCGGGGTCAGTGCCTGCGCCCACAGCTTGCAGCATCATGTCGAGAGGCGTGACGCCCAGAGCGAGGCTAAGCGCACGATCGCGATAGTAGGGGAAAAACCAATCGTAGCCGGGGCGCATGGCCAGGGCCGCGCCCACCTGCAGCGCCTCGTGGCCTGCGCCGGAGATCTGGAAGAAGATTTTCTGCTGGCGTTTGAGCAGGATTTCGCGGTCGTCGATGCGGCGGGAGAGGACCATCAGCCGGTAGATCTCAATCAACTGCCGGGGACTGAGGCTGCCGCTGCCAATGGCGGCCGACACGGACTCACGAGCGCTGGAAGTTGCCAGTTCCATTCCCTTGACTCCTCAGAATTCTGTTTTCTCGCTTGCGGGGATCTTCGCGTTACAACTTAGATTGTAGCAAGTCGGACAAACTGGAAACGCGGCCGAAGCCCTATCAGCATGCCAGAAAACTATGGTCCCTAACGGTACGGGGGAAGAAGAAAGGGCTGGGAATCCGTCGCTCCTCGCACGGACATACTCATTTTTCCCTTCACCTTGTGCGCCAGCTTCTCAATCTCGGCAATTTTACTCAGCTCGGCCAGAGTGAGCGAATCGGGATTCGTGCTGCTAACTTCGTCGTTCAACTCTTGAGCGAGCTTGAGCAGCCTGTTTGAGTCCGAGACCATCGACTTCTGGCGCGCGGCATTCATGGCTCGCAGCCGTTCTTCCTCCGGGCGCGGATCGTCGTCGCTTAATGCGCTCAGTGAGCCGCCTATCTGATGGCCCGCACCTTGCTGGGAGCCTGGCTCTATGGGGCCATATTGCGCCCCACTGGGAAATGCAAGCAGAAGCGCCAGTCCCAGCGCGCTTCGCGCAGCTTGAGTAGTTCGCCGGCTTGCCCGGATGCTTGGAGATGTCAGCCGCCGCTCATTTTGCTGGAACGGGCCATGCGGGACTGGGCAATATTGAGACATTCTTCGTGCTGAAAACACCACTCGTCTCCTTAGCTCGCGCCGACCGTGATTTTCATCTTTTCCTTTACATCGTGGGCCAGCTTCTCGATGGCATCGGCCTTGCGAATCACCGTGATGGAGAGTGTGTCCTTGTTTGTCTTGTCCACCTCGGTCTTGAGCTCGGTAGCCAGTTTGAGCAGCGCAGCGCTCTCGTCGGCGATTTGCTTCTTCCGCACTGCGTTGGCCGCCTCGAAGTTCTCTTTCTGGGCCTTCTGTTGATTAATATCGTTCTGTGCATTGGCATCGGGCGCGCGGATGATTTCTGGAGAGTAACGGACATACTGAGCTCGCGACAATCCCTGGCCAACCAGCAACGCGAAGGCGGCAATAGATAGACTTGCTGCGACTCCAATCCACAGCGTCTTTGCACTGCGTGTACGCGGGACGTTCGATCTAAGAGATCGCTTCATAATTTAACCTCCTGTGTTGACAGTAGACCGACTACAAGCGACGGTCCAAATACCGGAGTGGATGCGGGAAAGTTCTCCGGGGGTGCCTGCGGACAGTCTAGTCTAAAGTGAGGAGCGTTGGAATGAATTTGCTCATGTTTTTGTTGATGATTAGAACAGGCTGGTTTGCGGAAGGACGATTCCTGGGCCGTGTGATTGACGGTTGGGCGGACGATGCCGAGGGGTTCACCCGCAACCAGTTGCCACGCCTTCTGGTTGTGGCACTTATCGGCTTTATTCTCAGCCGTTTGCTGGCCTTGATCACAGACAGGATGATCCACGTCGCCGAGCAGCACGCGGCGGGGCCGGCCCGCATCTCCCAGGTAAAAACGCTTGCCGGGGTGATTCGCACCACAGGTCTGGCGATCATCGGGGTCATTGTCGGAATGCATGTTCTGCTGATTATGGGAATTAATCTGGGGCCATTGCTGGCATCGGCGGGAATTGCCGGTGTGGCAATTGGCCTGGCGGCACAGAATATCGTGCGCGATATGCTCAACGGCGTGTTGATCTTGATTGAAGACCAGTTCAACGTGGGAGATACAGTGCGCGTCGCCGGCCTGACGGGAACCGTGGAATCGATGAGCCTGCGCAAGACCTCAGTTCGCGACGGAGACGGGACCCTGTACGTGATTCCCAACTCGCAGATCACCACTGTGGCCAACCTGAGCATGGACTACTCGGTGGCCACCGTGAACGTGAGTGTGGACTTCTCGGCCAATCCCGATCGAGTGCTGGAACTGTTAAAAAGAATTGCCATGGAAGTCCGCAGCAGCGAACAGTTCAAAGATCTCTTCGTGGCCGATCCGCAGATCCTGGGCGTAGACGCTATCAAAGGCTCGGAGCTGATCTTTCCGGTGATTTTCAAAACACTGGCGCAAAAGCAGTATGAGCCGGTGCGAGAGTTCCGCCGCCGCGTGCGACTGGCGCTCGAAGAGCAGGGATTACTGCCCGGCGATCCCTTCCGTGTCTTTAATTCCTTCACAGACAAGGACAAGCCGAACGACGGGCACGGACTGCCGACTGCAGAGACCGCACCGCAGCACGACCCCACTACTCTCAAGCCTCAGGAGGCGAATCTGTTCGGCAGCGAGTAGGGAGTCAGCGAGTCAGGCAGGCTTCGCGCAAAGCATCGGCATCGGTCATCGGCGGCCGGCATGTGTGGCCACGGCAGACAAGGGCCCAGGCTTGCGCTCCAGCCGGCTTGGGAACCTGGAGCAGAGTCTCGGCCAGCGCCTCTGGAAGGCCTCCCTCAACCAGCTTTTCAGGTGCAATGCGAATCACGGCTTTATTGACGGCAAAGCAGGCAACCGCAAGCGCCTCAAGATTCTCGGCCAGCGCGCCGGAGCCAACCACAACCACCTGCATCGGTTCGAGCAGGAGCCGCTCCAAGGCAAGCCCGTAGGAGCCGGCGTAGAGGCCGAAGTGCTCCACGATTCCGGCAAAAGAGGCGAGCGTATCCTCGGCAATCTCGCGATATTCCTTGCACCCGCTTAGGGCCTCAAGGCGCAACAGTGCCGAGGCAGCGGTGGGATTGCCGGCCGGCGTGGGCGAGTCCTGCAACGGCTTGCGTCGTGCGGCCAGTGCACCGAGTGCGGGTGCACCTCCGGCGGGCGCGGCGGTGTCGTAAAAGGCTCCCGCGGTCAGGTCATAGAAGCGGGCAATCATGGCGTCCGCCAGCTTGATGGCGGCGCGGTAGTAACTCATCTCGCCGCTGGCAATCCAGGCATCGATGCAAACATGGAGGGTGAACGCATAGTCGTCGAGCGTGCCGGGCACCTTCTCCGTCGGAGTTCCTTCGGTTAACCCATCACCATAAGCGATTACGTGGCTGAGCGCTTCGGCCCCATTCCAGGCTTCGCGGAGCAGCCGGTCAAGTGTCTTCAGCGCAAACTCCCTGGCCGAATCAATTTGCAAGACCTTCGCCGCTTCGAGATATGCCGACACAGCCATAGCATTCCAGCCGGTGTAGAGCGTGCGATCAATAAAGGGCGTCAGTCGCTTGGCACGGGCCGCAAGCAGCACACGGCGAGCCAAGGCCAGCAGCGAACCAAGCTGCTCCGGGCTCTTCTCGATTTCGGCGGCCAATGATTCAACGGTCTGATTCCGGTGGAGAACGTTCTTGGCCGGATTGTGGTGCATATCGCCCAGCTCGCGAATATCCCAGTAGCGCAGTGCGATCTCTACGTCGCCATCGGAAAACTTCGCCGCACCTAGTGCTTCTCGCACCTCGGTAAGGGTCCACGTGAAGTAGTCGCCGTCATCATCGAGGTTGATATCGGCATCTTGCGAGGCATAGAAGCCGCCGCGCTCGCGGTCCGTCATCGTGGCATCCAACCAGCCGATAATCTCTCTTGCCGTAATCTGAAAATCTTCGCGGGCAAAGCTCTGATAGCCATGCAGGTAGTTGCGCAGCAGTTCGGTGTTGTCGTAGAGCATCTTCTCGAAGTGCGGAACGCCCCAGTGCTCGTCGACGCTGTAGCGGTGAAAGCCGCCGGCCAGTTGATCGTAGACGCCGCCCCGAGCCATCTTTTCCAGTGTTGTAGCGAAGGCCAGCCCGGCCTGCTCGTTGCTGCGATTCATTGCGACTTCCAAAAGCAGATCGAGAGCTCCAGGGTGAGGAAACTTGGGCTGTGAGCCGAAACCGCCATTGTGCGGATCAAAGAGTTTGAGAATCGAAGCGGCAATCTTATCGACCAAAGCCAGCGTCAGTTCCCCGCCGCGTCCTGAGAAGGACTCATTGTGCTCGATGGCGGCCATCGCACTTGCGGCTGTCTCCAGCGCCTCATCGCGCCGCTCTTGCCAGACCTGCGCCAATGCGGCGAGCACCTTGGGAAATCCTGGCCGCCCGTAACGATCATCGGGAGGAATATAGGTGCCGCCGAAGTAGGGCCGCCCGTCGGGCGTTAAAAAGACTGTCAGCGGCCATCCGCCCTGGCCGGTAATTGCCGAAACCGCGGCCTGATAGCGGGAGTCCACATCGGGCCGCTCGTCCCGGTCCACCTTGATCGCTACAAAATGCTCGTTGATGATCTTGGCGATCTCAGGGTTCTCGTAGGACTCCCTGCCCATGACATGGCACCAGTGGCACCAGACTGCGCCAATGTCGTGCAGAACGGGCTTGTCTTCAGCTTGGGCCTGGGCAAAGGCCGCCTCGCCCCATGAATGCCACCGGACGGGCTGATGGCGCGCAGAGCGCAGGTAGGAGCTAGCTGAATCTTCCAGAAGATTGGCATGGCCGGAAGCGGGGGGCGTTGGGGAAGCGTCCTCATTCATGCGCTAAGGATACATCCGTGGCCGCCATGCATTCATGGGTCGCATCAAACGGGCTGGGCGGAGATAGCGCAGTTACCGGATTGGCGAGCACGGAGACAGAGCAACTGTGCCCTCGAAGAGAGCAGCGGCCGCTTGACCGCTGCTCTCTTCGATGCAGTAATTAAGGGTAGGTGACGACGGGGCTTAGCTGATCTGCAAAGCCGCTGTCGACAGGAGCCCCTTCTCCATTGATGACAGCCGTAATCTGGCCGCTTCCAGCGAGCCACACGGTGCCGGCATCATGGATCTCGACCTCTGAAGTAGTGGGCACTGTCATCGCATTATCTTCAACGATGTCGATGCCCAGATCAAAGAACGAGTAGATGCCCAATCCCCATGCCTGGTGCGAAGTTACACGATCGGAAACAATATAGGATGGGTAGCCATTGGCCGTTCCATCCATCCAGGCGCTTTGGCTGGGCGGGTCGTACGGCAGCTCGCTCTGGTAAAAGATTGTCTGGCCGCCTTGACCATTCCAGAGGACCTGCTCCTGCTGGTAATGTTCCACTGCAAGGCCCAGCGCTGTGACGCGATTTCCATTGACCACCAGGCCGTGATTGGCGGTATTTTCCGTCCACCCTATGCCGTTGCCATGATCGGCACGCCAGGCCCAGATGTCGTCCAGGATGACGTCCGAGGAGTCGATCTCAAGGCTCGTCGTGGCGCTGCCGGCGGTCGCTCCACCGATCCTGAAGAAGACATCGTTGATCGACGAAGGATTGTTTGAGTGCCGAAACAGTCCTCCTGGAGGAAGCCAGGAGCCGAAGAGCCCAGCCCCCATTCTGAACAGCACAGGCGAATTGACCGGGCCCGCATCAATGATGAGGCCAGCAATCTGAATTCCGTCCGCATCCGCGACGATGAGGGCCTCCTGGCCGGTCTGAGGCACCAGAGTCGCATACCCAAGGCCCAGTACGACCGTATCTGGATAGAGCACTCGGATCGGCTGGTCAAGCTGGTAAATCCCCGGAGTCAAGATCAGGTCCTTGCCCAGCAGGAGCGCCAGATTTATCTCCGCAGCGGACATCGAAGGCTTTGCGATGAAGAAGCGGTTGATAGGAAGCGAACGGCCGGGAGTATTGCCGACAGACCAAGTGGTGCCCGCCGAGTTTCTCTCGACTGCGGGAGAAAACACATTGAAGTCACCGTCCTTGTCGACATAAAGGAACGGTTTTTCGCGGCTCATCGGAGTGGTAGCGAGCACAGTGTACGGGGGAGTTGGATACGTTTGAGCGGGAGCGCCCGTGACGCCGGAAAAGACCATGTTCCACACCCCACCCGACCAACTGCCAAGCGCGCTGTTTCTCGTGTACCACTGCTGCTGCGAACAGGGATTGACGTCTCCCGTCACGACCGTATCGCTGATAAATCCACCACTGGCGTTCCCGCAGTAGGAATCCGTCAACTCCAGCCCGCCAACAATCTGCATTCGGCGCAACGGAGCACCCTGCGAAACGCCCCATTGCAGCGTGTTGGCAGGCCCGTTTTGGTCCGTGTCTGTCACTGCATCGATCGTCATGTTCTCCAGTGAGCGCCAGAAAGTTTGGGTAACGTTTGCTCCCGGCCATGTACTTGTCCCATACACGGCGACTCCATAATTCGGAGTCAGAAAGCCGTCGATGACGACCCCATTGGGCGTCTCGCTCAAGCCCGCGATCGACTCGTAGTAGCCTACGGGCGCCTGAACGCTGTAGGTGCCTGGCATAAAGAGCACGGCATAACGATTGGTGCTGAACTGGGCCTCGTTGGAAAGCGAAAGGAGGGTCGACTGCACCTGCGCAGCCGGTGTGCTGGGGCTGAAGATGTAAACATTGGGTCCGAAGTCGGGTGTCACTGCAACGGCTGCGGTGCTCAATGCACCAACGCTCAAAAACAGGGCAGCAGCCAGGCGCGCGGAGGTACGCCGCGCACACGGAGACGTGCGGTGGTTGCAAATCAAATTCATAGCTGAACTCCTTTGGGGATTTAGGGAAAGACTTGCTGACAAAGATTTGTTGACAGGGGACATCAAGGGGCAGTTAAGCCCGGGCCGAACAATAGTGGAATCATCAATTGCCTGTCAACTGTAAAGTGAGGCTCTTTGGATCAGCGCAAGTCGTTCATGCCACCTCAGTCAGGATGAAGCGCGGAGGGATCATAGGCGTGGAAGCCGTTCGTATCGCGATGTTTAATGCTCTGAATCCCAGCGGGGCATGGCAACAGGCATTTTGCGGCAGAAAAAAAGGGGGATGGCCAAGGCCTATCCCCCTTTTTGAGTTGCTATAACTTTCGGAACTAGAAGTGATACGCGACGCCGATCACCGGGTCGTAGATGTTGTACCACTTATTTGTATTGAACAACGTAATGCCGAAGGTCGGCACCTTGGTGACCAAACCGCGGTATTCGGCGCGAATGTCGAAGCTGGGGCTGATCTCGTAAGCGATGCCACCGCCGTAAAGAACGGCGGTTCCGGTCTGCTGTTTGGCGTCCAGGGTAGTAGTCCCGGAGTTGCGGATCGGCAAGAAGATCAACCCTGCCCCTCCGGCTTCAACAAAGGGATTGAACTTGCGATAGTTGAAGCTGTGGACGAAGGCGGCCGAGACCTCCTGAGTACGGGTCAAGACCTTCGGTGTCAGTGGGTTGGTCGTGAAGTGAATCGTGTTTTGGTAGGTGATGCCGTAGTTGGCCTCGACGGCGTTAGAGGGCGTAAGCATGAAACGGTAGCTGGCCAGCGCGCCGTAGGCGGCATTTGCGCCTACATAAACATCTGTTGACGAGCTGACATGCGGCTCGATGAGCCCAAATCCGCTCAGGCTGACATCCTGACGGCTCTCCTGGGCGCGGCCTGCTGCTGCGCTCACGGCCAGCAGAAATGCAATGATGGCGATCTTCTTCATTCGGTCTTGATCCTCACGACTGCTCAACCGTCCGGCTGGCAACGAGCTTGTCTGTTCCGGTGCGCCGGTTCGAGCCGGGCCCCACTCTCAGCATTGTAAATGGCCAGGGTGGTCCATGGCGGAAGCGTTGGCAATGGAACGGACTAAGGCAATAGACGCGGGGGAAGGCAAAGGGGCGTCTAGGCCGGTCCAAAACGCTTAAAAGACCTCCCATTCCCGCCCCCGGCCACTGCGGCCAGTTCAGCCTGCCCGCTCCACTTGATAGTAGAAAGGAGGACCGTTCTCCTGGGCCAGCGCCTTCACGATACCCAGAAATGCCCTGGCGGCGTAGGAAAGCGTGGCCTGCCGCCGGTGAACCAGCCGCAGCACGCGTTTCATCTCCAGTTCGTCGACGGTCACCCGCACCAGGTCTCCGGCCTCCAACTCCCTGGCTACTGTCAGATGCGGCACCAGCGCCACCCCGTTGCCCATGGCCACAAAGCGCTTGATGGCCTCAATGGTGGGCAGTTC
>Ga0181520_10007591_pt1 | contig 15887 bp, 9 predicted proteins | sample PEATcosm2014_Bin_29_FD_132451 | JGI IMG/M metagenome (GOLD analysis project Ga0181520, IMG submission 132451) | Peatland microbial communities from MTU Mesocosm Facility, Houghton, MI, USA - PEATcosm2014_Bin02_30_metaG | ecosystem: Environmental > Terrestrial > Soil > Wetlands > Peat | place...
GACGGCCACCGAGATGCAAATCCTTCAGGCGGCACCTATCTTCTTGCGTTGAACAAACTACGTATTCATGCACAATCGGGGCATTAGCGTTCCATGATTTACTGGCTCATTCTAACCCTGCTCCTGGCGCTGATTCTCTTTTGGATCGGTGCTCTGCTGGCGCGCTGGTTGGAAAACCGGCTACAGTTCTGGTTCGCGGCCGTTTGACGGAATCAACTGCCTCCACTACGTTGGGTCCTCTGTGAAAAGTGGCCCCAATCGCCTGGTCTCTCGGTGCCGGCGGCAGACTTTGAGTTGCCTCTTCGTGTTGACGGCGATCGTTTGGCCTTTTCAAACAAAGGTCCTGGCCGGCGGAGGCGGTTATTTGATTACCCAGTTAGCGATTACCAACGCGGCGCATCCGTCCATTAATAACCAGGGCGAAGTCGTCTGGGCAGTGCAAAACGGAACCGGCATTTATTCGAGCGCGCGCGGTCAATTGTCGGCTTCGGGCGTGGCGCCCCACCTTGCCAACAGCGGCGAGGTCGTTTACGCGGATTCGTTTGGCGGAACGGGCCTGGATCTGGTCAGCACCACCCGCGGCCGTTTGACGTTTGGCGGAATCATCGAGCTCGGCTTCTCCGATTTCAATGTCAACGCGAGCGGTGAAGTGGTTTATGTGGCTCCGGATACTAACGACAATCAACAGGTTTATTCCACGGTCCGAGGGCAAATCACCTTCGACCCGGTCGACCATTATAATCCATGCATCAACGACCTGGGGGAGATCCTCTGGGACCGCTATGGCGAGGGGCCGATGCTTGTCTCGTCAGCTCGGGGACCGTTGCCCGGCTATTACCCCATGATTTACGGCCTGAACAATTTCGACGAGTTCTGCTATTCCGCCGACCTGCAAAGTGGAAGCCTCTCCACGTCGCCGCATCTATTCTCCAGCGCCCACGGAGTCGTCATCAACGACGTCAATCAGTTTCAATGGGGCGGCGGGATTAATGACGCCGGAACCCTCGTATGGTCGGCGCCCGCAAATCCATCGACCCCCACCTGGTCGATCTTCGAAGCCGCCTGGCTCGCCAGCCCGGCCTTGACCGTTGTGTCGGGGAGTTCCGGCTTGTCACTGGAATGGCCGACCAACGCCAGCGCCTTCCACCTGCAATACACGACCAACCTCGCACCGCCAGTTGTCTGGCAGCGACTCAGCGGCGCCCCCACCACAAATTCCGGAAGCCTCTATCAGGTCATCCCCCAGAATATCGGCCGCACCGCGTTTTTCAGATTGTCAACCGGCGCGCCTTGACCGCTCCGCGTCGGATATGTGACCAGAATGAAGTGCAGCAGGGGAGGAGGGGGTGTTGACATTCTATTTCAAATGCCGCTCGCCGAACCAAACATTTCTTGCCAGACTTTATCCCGAATGTCGCATCAACCCCACAACATTTCTGCCGGCATTCCGGTGCCCGAGTTGCCACGCGAAGAGGCTAAGCGCGGTCTGAACGACCTGCTGATGAGGGTCCGAATGAGAAACCTGACGAGCGGACATAATAATCCGAGCGCAGTCATGAACCCGGCGCAATCATGAGCAACCTAATCATCTTCGACGTGGACGGCACTCTGGTCGGTGGGGAGACTCACGATTGGGCCTGCTTTGACCAGGCGATTGCTGACGTGACCGGGTTCACCCCTACTCAGGAATTCTTCGATTCTATGCCTGAAATCACGGCACAGGCGATTGCCGAGGCCTCCGTTCGAGCCGCGAAGCGCGAGCCGGGCAAGGGCCTGGAAGAGTGCATCTGCAATGAGTACCTGCGGCGGCTGCGCCAAGTGCACGCCCATGACCCAGGCGCCTTTCCGGCGCGTAATGGAGTCATGACCCTCTTGTCCCATCTCAGCTCGCTTCCTGGCGTCGAGGTGGCCATTGCCACCGGCGACTGGTTGGCCACCACCACCTTCAAGCTCGCCGCCGCGGGAATTGATGTCTCTCGTTATCCGATGGCGACGTCGTCCGATCGTCCCCGCCGCTCGGAGATCATCAACCTCGCCGCAGAGCGTGCCGGCCGATCCCTGGCCGATGTCATCTATGTTGGCGACGGGGTCTGGGACTTCAGAGCCTGCCGCGACTTGGGTGTGCGCTTTGTCGGCACCGGAACCCGGCCCCACCTGCTAAAAGCCGCCGGCGCCCAACATGTCCTTGAAGTTTTGGAAGAAGCGCTCTTCCTCAGCATGGCTCGGGCCGCGGTTGTGCCTGCGTCGCACAACAGCGGAGAATGTTCGGCGGGGAGCAAACGGATATAATTACTCCGTAAAGCAAGTTATCCGCGTCATTCGCCTCAAGGCGCAGACTCCAAACGACTTCGTCGACGCGGCAATCAGGGCTGAAAGCCCGCCCGGTTAAAGCCTGGGCTGGAGCGAGTCCGACGAGCGGAGGCCCAGGTTAGCCCGAACCGCGAGGGTCCTCTCCCTCTCCCCATCGGATGGGGAGAGGGTTGGGGTGAGGGGTCGTCATGGGACGGGCGAACCAAGGACCGCAACTGAAAGCAGATAACTTCCTTTACGGAGTAATAAGTACTCCGTAAATCAAGTTACCTTGGTAACTCCCGCCAACACGCGAGCGCCAAAGGGGCTTCGTTCGCGGCGTACCGAGTCGCGGCTACCTTGTCACGCAGTGCTATTCAGCGCGAAACCCAGCAACCATGCGAGCGCAGCGAGCCTGAAACCAGAGTCCTGAAGGGACGAAATATTTTAGCCTGGGGCAAGGCCGAAGGCCGCCGCCCCAGGTACGGCGCCCAAAAACAACTCCCTCTCTTTTTTTCCATCCGGTTTGGCGCGCCCCGCCTTCTGCGCGCCAAACCGGATGGAAAAAAAAGAGAGGACGGCCCCAAAAGACTTCCTTTACGGAGTAATAGGGCAGCGGCAGGAAACAAGTGTTGCAAGTATGGCGCAGGGATTTTGGCCGCTGGCGAGGCCCGAGCAACGAAGCCAGAACCCAAATGCGGCGCAACCCTCCGGGCGGCATGTCTTTTTGCCTCAACCGTCGTGGCTCGCTCCTTACAGACCCTCGCGGGTATGCTCGTCGCTCCCGCTTGGGCTGAAGCCAGAACCCACTGCCGCGGACGCAGCGTTATTTCGTTTCCAGAGCACCAAGCCCCATGAGCAAAAAAAGCGCGGCCCCTATTGACAAGGGATTCATAATGGTATATCGTACGTGTTGTCTTATGGCTACCAACGCCAAATGGGCCGGAAAGCCGCACAAAACACGCGAGCCAATTCGCGCGCGTGAAAGAAGCCGTCGCCCGGGTCCCGGCGCGCAGCCCTTTCCCCTTTACGTTTCACGTCTTGCCGCGCCGAAGCATCAGCGCCGAGGCGGGAGCATCAGAGCGAAGGCGGGAGTCCGACGAAGGCGGGTTCACGCATCACGCCACTGTCACCGCAGAATTGCACCGTTCCTGCACCGTTTTTCGAAAATGCATTTCATTACTCCCTGTCCCCCAGCCACTTGCAAAAGCCGATCCGAAAAATGGTGCAATTCCTGGTTGACATTACCCCCTAACGTCCTCTGCTGCCGGCTGATCCGCTGCATCGGCTATTGGCTATTTTTCCCAGCTTGGCACCAGCGGCAGCGGCAATCACTTTGTCGAGTTCGGCCTCTTCACGGCTCACGGGGCGATAGCATCGCCTGCCGCGGCGGCATCGGCGGGCCAACAGGTGTTGCCTCCGGGCCAGTATGTGGCCTTGTTATCCCACAGCGGCAGTCGCGGGACCGGTGCCGCTGTCTGCGACCATTACAGCAAGCTAGCCGTGCGCCAGCACCCGGACTTGCCGAGCGAACTGAAGCGATTGGCCTGGCTGTCCCGGGACTCCGCGGAAGGCCAGGAATACTGGGTGGCGATGGAATTGGAAGAAAGTGAATACGTTCCTGCGCGAACAAGGCGTGACCCTCATTTCGGCCGGTCTGGACGAAGTGCCGATGGTGTACAAGAACATCCGCGAAGTGATGGCCGCCCAAAGCGACCTCGTCACCATCCTGGGCCAGTTTGATCCCAAACTGGTCAAGATGTCTCCTGCCGGCGACCGTCCCGAGGACTAAGGGCCTGTCCGGAAATAAGTTGGGCAAAATGCCGCAGGGGTTTTGTCGCGCAGCGAGGCGCGAGTGAGGAGCATATCCTCTGGATCTGTGACGAGCGAGCAACGAAGCTGCGCGGCAAAAGACCAAGGCAGATTGACCAGGTTATTTCCGGACAGGCCCTAAACGCGACAAGTGCCGATCGCTCGGGACGGCATTTTCACCCGCTCAGCGCCGGCCACGGTTCGGTGTGTAGAAGGCTCATTCATAGCCTCAGCAACTTCCACTAATTGTCAGCTTGACTTGTCAGCGATTCGCTCGATAGTCTCCCGGCACGCATGTACGACTTTCCCGTCAGATCCAGAAGCCTCGAACCGCAGACGCTCAGAACCAGCCGGCATCCGGCCACCGCGCTGTCGCTGACCGTATTGACAATATGCGCGGTGTGGGCCTGCTGGGCGATAAAATCGGCGACGGGCGCTGACGCAGCTATGCTGCAGGGCTTGAATGGGTTTGCCCACCGCTGGTGGACGCTTGACTACGCGGTGGTGTGGCTTACCAACGACGGCTTTCAAAAGGGCGGAATCCTCATGCTTCTGCTCTGGTGGGTTTGGTTCAAACCAGGGGACTCCGGCAGATCCACCCGTGAAATCCTTATCTGCGTCGCGGCCGCAGCCCCGGTTGCCCTGGTCGTGTCCCGGCTGATCAGCTTTGCGGCGCCTTTCCAGGCCAGGCCGCTCTACAATCCCGACCTTGATGTCCGCCTGGCTTACACACTGTCGCCAGAGGTATTGATCCACTGGAACTCGTTCCCAAGTGATCATGCGGCTCTCTTTTTCACGTTTGTGATCGGATTCTTCCTCATTTCCTGGCGCTTTGGCCTGCTCGCGCTGGTCCACGTGCTCGTCGTTGTGTGCTTTCCGCGGGTTTTCCTCGGCATCCACTATCCAACCGACATCCTGGCGGGAGCTGTCCTGGGCGCCGGCATCGGGGCGATGGCATGCCTTCCGACAATGAGGTCTGTCCTTGCCCGTCCGGCGCTTGCTTGGATGGATCGCCATCCGGGCCCCTTTTACCTTTGCCTGTTCTTTTACACTTACCAAATGTCGAACGCGCTTGGGTGGATGCGGGACATCGTCGTCCTTGTCCTGCATCTAGCCCGACACCAAGCGAGTTGAGGTCGCCGGTGCATGCCACCCGCTCTAAGGATTGACCAGGACCTTGAAGAATTGGCTCCCGGTCGATACCGGAACCGTGTAAGGCGATGCCGCAGCGGTGTTGGTGGTCCACGGCCCCAACAGCGTTGGAGCCTGGAGCAAGGCTCCCGCCTGCCAACCGAGCACGGCGCTGGAACCGGAACGGGCGATGCTCAAACTCACCGGGCCCACGTAGATACCCTCCTGGAGATCCTGCACTTGAGCGGCGGTGAGAGCCTGGGTAAAGATGGCCGCGTGCGCGATCCTGGCATTCAGCAACCGTCCCGTTCCATAATCGGGCGAGCCGCCAATCCAAACATCGAGGTTGTCACCGGCTGGGGCTGCCGTGACGCTATCGCTCGCCACCAGCACTCCGTCCACGTAAAGCAGGCCGTTGTTATTGCCGGGGATTCCCGAGTAGGTGTAGGCGATCATGTGCCAATTGCCATCCATAATGCTGCTGGAAGAGGTCGCGTCGGTTGCGCTGCCCTCCGAAGCGCCAGGCTCCCCGCTGGAGTTGACACTCATGCGCCAGGAATCATCGCCGTGCCCGAACAAGCCCGCAAAACCTGGCACCGTCGAAACCTCAACCCAAGCCACCGTGGTAATGGCCCCGGTGATGTCGAAAGGGCCCTCGGGAATGTCGACGTATCCTGAGGATCCGTTAAACAGCGCCGAGCCGCTGAGTGAGCCGAAGATTGAGTTTGTCGGTCCGGATTGGGCAAGCGTGACACCACCGATGTAGGAGCCGTTATAATTGCCGACCAGGTCGTGAGCAATCGTTCCGCTGGTTTCAGTCAAAGGCCAATAAGCAATCGGCCCGAGGGATACCAGAGACTGCTGATACGCGGTGGGGGCCGCCACCGTGAGATTCAATGCCGAACTCGAGGCGGTGCCGTACTGGTTGCTGACCACGCACGTATAACTCCCGGCATTGGCCAGTTGCAGGTTGGTGATGGCGAGCGTGGGGGCGGCGGCGGTACTGATGGGAACCGGGCTGCTGTCAAAGTACCACCGGTAGACAAACGGCGGATTGCCTGAGTTGGCCACGCTGGCATTGAGCGTCACCCCGGCCAGCAGCGTCTCGAAAGTAGCGGGCTCCTGCGTAATCACGGGCGGACTGGAGGTAACGGTGATGGAGGCGCTGGTTCCAGTGAAGCCGTTGAGGGTGGCGCTGATGGTGGCGCTGCCGGTATTGACCGCTGTAATCGCACCGCTCCCGTTCACCGCAAGAACATTTGGGTTGCTGCTGCTCCAGTTGGTGACGAAGCCGGTAACCGGCACCTCGGCTGCCCCCGGGAACGCCGCGGTCGCTGAGGCTTGCTGCGTAAAGCCGGCGCCCACGCTGGCATTGGTGACTGTGACCGTGAGGACCGCTGGAGTCAGGTTGGTTGCCACGACACCGGGTCCAGCCGCCGAGGTGACCGCCAGATACAAGGGCGAGACGATGCCGTTCCAAATGCGAAATTCGTAGATGACCCCGGAGAACTGATCGTCGCCGTAAACGTCGTTGCCCAACATGTCTTCCGTAGTTCCGCCGGCGCCCCCAATCGTGCCGGGCGTATAGGTGTCATCGGGAAGTGTCAGCGTCGCAACTAACGCGCCGTTGGTATAAAGATTGCCCGTCAGGGTGCTTGCATTGTAGGTGAGGCAAACGTATTGCTCGGAGCCGTTTGGGAATGAGACTGCGGATTGCAGATCCTGCTCACCCCCGTCCGGAGTGAATGCCACTTCCATTTTATTGCCATTGTTGCCCGGGTAAGGGATGAGCCCGAAGTTCTCACTCGTGCTGCTGCCGAAGTCCCAAATCTCAGCCCAGGTATTATCTTGACTCTGCTTCACCCAGCACTCAACCGTCAGGTTCGTGGTAGCCGTGAGCAGCCCGGCCGGCAAGGACACATACCCTGAATAGCCAAATCCGCCGACGGCGTTCCCCGGCAGGACAAGCCCGTGACTGATCGTGGCGGCTCCTCCACCGTTGGGCGCCACAATGGCGCCGTTGGCGCCTCCCACCGAATCGGTGGCGTCACTGACAAAACTATAGCGGTGCAACAAGGTTGGAGGCGCGACGCTCAACGTGACAGAACTGCTGGCGGTGCCAGCCGCGTTTGAAACCACAATGCTGTAGCTCCCCGCATTGGTTGCGGTGATATTGGTCAATATCAACGTATTGTTGGTCGCGCCCGGAATCGGCGCGGCGTCGAAATTCCATTGATAACTCAAATTCCCGCCGATCGCCTGCGCGCTAAAGGACGCCGTGTTCCCTGGGAACAGGGTCTGAGGGGCGGGCGTCACCAGGATCGTTGGCATGGTTTGAGGGAATGCGCCGTTATTGAAAAGGGCGTTCACTTCGTTGTTGCCCAGGGCGCGATTGAAGATCTTGATTTCATCCAGGCTCCCGTTGAAATAGCCGCCGCCGGAGGCAATGCGTCCGAACATCAGCGCCGCCGATGCGTTCAATGGATTCGTATTGCCGAATCCCGTTGCTTGCAGAACGCCGTCCATGTAAACGCTAATTGCGCCCGTGGATCGCACGCGGGCCGCCACGCATTGATGCCAGTTCCCGTCGTTGATAGGGTTGGTGGACAGAATGGTGGTGTCCGGGTTCCCGACGCCAAAGGCGAACTTGCCGCCGACCAAGGCCGTGCCGAAGTCATTGGCGATCCCCGGCGAATCCCCGTCCACCAGTCCGGCGCCGTTATACCATTGACCGGTTCCGGCTGTCTGGGTGGTTCTGGCCCAGAAAACGATGCTGAAGTCATTGCTGACCGGCTTGGAAATCTGCACATAACTACTGAAGCCATTAAACGTCAGGCAGCCATTGACTTCGCCATCGGGATTCCAGGCTGCGCCATTAACCGTTCCGTTGTCGCCATCGCCTGTCGCATCCACCGCCACGGTTCCGCTGGTGGCATCCAGCGGCCAATAGGCAATTTCATCGGTGGGAACCGTGAAGGTGTTGGCGACCCAATCCTCATCGGAAAGGCCGACATCGATGAACTGCCCACCGGTGCTCTGGTAACAGGAGACGGCCAAAAGGTTGGTGGCATTGGGGATAATGGCCGCCTGGCCTTGCGGAGTCATGGCTAGGTTGATGTAGGAGGTGGAATAACCGGAAGCCGAACCGGCAAGGACTCCATTGATATAGATAGCTACATCCTCGTCGTGATAGACCGTGAAGGCGAGATCAGCGATCCGCTCCGGGGTCAGGGAGCCGGGATTGAATGTGCGCCGCAAATAAATGTAGCCGTCGGTGTTCCATGTGGTATTCGGAGTCACGTTGGGATCGGTTGTGCCGAAGCCGGCCAGGCCCGTGCTCCAACCGGCCGCATTGAAACTGGTGGCATACCAGTTCGATGCCGGTGTGTTGGTTGTGTATTGCCAGGTCTGCGGAACCACCTGGGAAGTAGGCACCACCGGCGTCACCGTGACATGGCCGGTGATCGCCTTGAGATTGGAACTGTAAACCCTGTCCATGTCCGGCTTGACCAACCGGTCATAGCTCATCAAGCCATTACATTCGTTTTCCACATCGGTGATCTGCGTATAGATGGCTGCATTCAATCCGCCGTTGGCGAGGGATTTGAAATTGATGGCTTCGTCGATATAGCCATCATACAAGGAGGCGAAATTATCGAGGGAACTGGCCAGCAGGTAGCCGGTTCCGGCCGCCGCCGGATTCCATAAATGGCCGGTGACATGCCAGGCAATCCCGCCAAATTCTCCATCCACCGGGGCTTGCGTGCTGCTGAAGGGATCGCCGGGATCGGGATAACTGTGAGAATCCAGGACATCACCCACTCCGAAATAACTGCCGCCGCTGGCCTGGTTTACCAATCGCGACGGGTCGAGCGTCTTAACCAGGCTCACCAGATAAGCCGTATTGGTCTGGCCCACGCCGTTTCCGCTGCCCGCCTCCCCCTGGCCCTCGTTGAAGATATCCCACATGACGATGCATGGGCTGTTCCAGTGATTGGTGACCATCGCGCTCAGTTCGGCGATGAAGTCCAAAGGATCCACTGGCGGCGGACTGCTGCTGCCGGTGTAAGAGTTGCAGCTCGGCATGTCCTGCCACACCACCAGCCCCAAGGTGTCAGCCCAGTAATACCAGCGCTGCCGTTCCACCTTAATGTGTTTGCGGACCCCATTGAAGCCGAGCGCCTTCTCCATCTGCAAATCATATTCCAGCGCGGCGTCCGTGGGCGCCGTGTAAATTCCATCCGGCCAGAAACCCTGATCCAGCGGTCCCATTTGAAAGAAAGGCTGGTTATTCAGATAGATTTGCGGCACCCCGCTCACCGTCTGGATGGATATCTTTCTCATTCCAAAATAGCTCGTCACTATGTCGTTGGTCGACCCGCCATGGGTGGTCGATACCTGAAGGCCGTAGAGGAACGGATTATCAGGCGACCACAGCACCGGATTGGAAATGGGAATGTCCAGTTCCGTTTGCGGAGCGCCGCTAACCGTGTTCATCGCGATCCCGTTGGTCAGGACGGTCGCCGCAACCGTCACGCCGCTGGTCGCATAACAATCGACGGTGAGCCGCAGCCGCGAGTTGTCTACGTCGGGAATGATGCGCAATGAGCTGATGCCCGAGGCGTCCACCGGCTCCAGCCACACCGGCTGCCAGATGCCGCTGGAGGAAGTGTACATGATGCCCCCAGGATAAAGCGTCTGTTTGCCGCGCGGCTGCCCGCCGTTGTCCTCCGGGCTGTAGACCCCCACGATCAATTCATTTGTCCCCGCGCTTAGATAAGGCGTGATGTCCCAGCTCATGGGATCATACCCGCCTTTGTGAAGCCCCGCCTGCTGCCCGTTCACATACGCCGTCGCCTGCCAATCCACGGCGTCCAGGTGCAAAATAATCCGTTTGCCGCTCCAGCCCGACGGCACGGTAAACGTCCGCCGATACCAGGAAAACTCGTTGTATTGCATCACGCCCGAGATTGCGGATTCCATGGGGTAGGGCACCAGGATTTGATTGGATAGAGTCTGGCCGACGGGCACCGGCTCGTTGGTGGCTCCGGCCTGAAACTGCCAGATGCCGTTCAGGCTGAGCCAGTTGCTTCGCACCAGTTGCGGGCGGGGGTATTCCGGCAGGGGATTATTCGTGTCCACCAACGCCGCCCACCGGGTCATCAACGGGGCCTGTTTCATTTGCCAGGCGTTCGCGGTAACGGCGCAGATAACAATCAAGAAGCATGCCCAAATCCGCTTCGCGAGACAGGCACGACGGCTCGGTGTGTTCATTTGCTTCTCCAGTCTGGCAGCTTATCGAACACAGTCAAAGTGGCATGAAGTGGCCACAGGACTGCGCGCCAGAAGGTTGAGCGACCGGAGCCAAACCGGCAATTAACGGGACAACTACTGGGTCACCGTGGATCTTTGCTGCAGCCAGCCTAAATCTCCCGGATCGGGAGAAGCGACCGGCAAATTGCCAGTGGGGTTGCCGGTATAGGAAGTCAGGTTGCCATCCCGCCACTTCCGGATTTCAGAATGTCCATCGGCAAACGAGAGGCCGCCCGCGTTGTTGTGATAGCTGGCAGGCTTGTCCACCCACTCCCCAGTGACCAGGGGATCACAAACAAACCACCCGTCGTTGATGCTGTAGGGATTCTCATCGATAAACACGAACGTCATGGACGGACCCGGCTGGACCAGGTCTGACTGTTTGTGGAAATTAATGCCCTTAGGGCTCACGTGCTTGGGATTCGAGGTGTCGTTCCAGCTTACGATGGGATTGAGCCAGCAGTTCATGGACATGCTGCGCACCGTCAGAGCCGTCCCCTTTGCGCCCCCAGGCAGCGGTTGAGTCTTTCGATCCGCCGGACACTTGTAGACCCCAACATTGTTTACATAGGGGTAAATCAGACCAAGCTGGAGCATTTCAAGGTTGGTGCTGGAGGCCGTTCCGGACATGTCGCCATAGACCCACATGTTGTACGGGTTCCCGGGATCGGTCCATGCATTAGGCAGAAAATTCACATCGAATTCCTGCCCCCCCGAGCGGCTCAGGGTGTCCGTGTTATCGCTCGCGTACATCGTCCAGGCAAGCCCCAACTGTTTGAGGTTATTCATGCACTGGATCCCCTGCGCCTTCTGCTTGGATTTGCTCAGGGCGGGGAGGAGCATGGCGGCGAGAATGGCAATGATGGCAATGACGACGAGCAATTCAATCAGAGTAAAACCGCACACTGCTCTCGATATGTGTTTCGGAGAGGGTCTTCGAACTGCCTTGGCTAAGATAGGACTCATATTCACCTGTCTGGATTGCCCGTAGCGCCGCCGGCGGCGCTACGGGCCTGATGGTTTACCGACCGACCTAGAAGACCTGCACGCGATAGAATCGAGTGCCCGCGGTAGCCGGATCATTGACGGACATCGTACCGTTGAATCCCGGCCGGGCGCTGCCCAGCGAGATCCAGGTGGCATCGGTGATGTTGGTCTTGTACTCCACCTGATAGTTGAAGCCCGCCTGGGCCGGGAACGAGATCACTGCGTTGCCGCCGCTCTGCGTCGCACGGATCGCGAACACGGGCACCAGCATGAAGTAGTTCACGTTCACGTCCGCGCCGCTCGGCCTGAAGACTTGCAGGGTGTTGGTCTCGCCGCTGAACGTCACGGCCACCGGGCTGCCGGAGGCATTCGCAAGCTGATAGAAGCTATACGTTTCCCAGGTGGCATTGGTGGTGATGGTGAACATGCCAAGGGTGTTGGTGGTTTGGCTGGCGGTGCCCCAACCGCCGGTCACCGCGGACAGGCTCGCGTAGCTGGTGCCCCCGCCCGAGGTCGCCATGCGGCCATACACGTTGTAGGTCCCGGCCGGATAATGGCGGGTGTAGTTCAGCCATTCGTTGGTATGGAAGTAGCCCACAGAGTAGTCCGTGTACCCGGTCCCGTTGTATTGCGGGCGGACCACGTCGCCGTTGACTTCCGTTTCCTGCCCATTGGGCCGATACGTCGTCCAATGCAGCCCGCTCTGCTGGTCGTTGTTGAAGAGGTCCACGTTGGTTATCGACAGCACACCCGCATAAGCGTTGGTCTGCGGATTGTCAAAGAACTGGCCGCCATCGTAATCGAAGTCCTCCGCCTCCCAGGTGTAGTTATTAGGGCTGAAGGTGTCGAAGATCGATTTGCTCACGATGACGTTGCCGCTCGCATCGGTCACCGTCACGGTCAGGGCATAAGCCATATTCGGCAGCAAATGCGGATAGGTAACCGTCCAGTTGGTCGATGAGCCGCTAATCGTCTGGCCGGCAAGCGCGGCCCCGTTCAGGGTTACCACGATGTTGTTGGTGGCGACTCCGATGGGGGATGTGACCTTAAACGACAAGGTGTTGGTTGTTTCGTAGATGCTCGATCCGTTGGGGAACACATTGGTCACCACGGGCAGGTTCGGGTTGGCCGGAAAGAGCATCAGGAAGTTCACGTTGATGTTCCCGGCGCTGGTCAAGCGGAACGTATTGGTGCCGCCGAGGGTCACCTGGGCGAGATTGCCGTTGGCATCCTGGAGGGGGACATCGGCATAGGTTTGCCACCCACCGGTCGGAGCGAACGAGAAACCTCCCAGCCCGACGAGGGTCTGGTTGGAGGTCCCCCATCCGCCCGTGACCTGGGAAAGGGTGGCGCCGCCGGTGGCCGTGCTGCCGTTGGCGGCCCGCAGAAATACATTGAAGGTGCCCGCCGGGAAAGTGCGCGTGTATTCGCACCAATTACCCGAGTCGAACCAGCCCACGTAATAGTCGGTGACTCCGCTATTCAGGTAGACGAGCCGAGGTTTATCGCCGGACGGCTGGGTGGAGATGCCATCGCTTCGGTAGTAGGGTCCGGGATCGTTGGTGCTGGGAGCCGTGCCGGAATCTGAATAGTAATCGATCCCAGCCGCGCCCGTCATGCCGGCATAGGCTCCCGGCTGCGGATTATCGATGAACTGGCCCTCGCTGAAATTGTAGTCCTCCGCTTCCCAGGTAAAGACGGGATTCAGCGTGTCGAAGGAAACCGTCGAGCTGGCCGGGCTGCCGTTGGCGTCCACCACCGAGATGACCGCCTTATACTGATCGTTTGCCGCCAGCGGGCAGCTTACATTCCAACTGGTTGCCGAGCCGCTGAAAGTCAATCCGTTGGTCGAACTGATCGTATTGGTGACGACTTGTCCGACAAGGTTGGTGGCGATCAGCCGCACGCTGATGCTGTTGGTGCTGATGGAGAAGCCGGCCGGGGAGCTGGCCGTAAAGGTAAGGGCAGCCGTCGGCTGGAACAGGTTGGTCCCGTTGGGATAAACCGCAGTGATAATGGGCAGATTGGTATTGGCAGGCACCAGCATGAAGAAGTTCAAGTTGCCCCCGGCGCCTCCGCCGGTGTGCGTGGCGTCCCCGGCGCTCGCTTGCAGCGTGGTGACGCCGCTCAGGTTGAGCTGCACCAGATTACCAAAGGAGTCCTTCAGCGGAATCCAGGAAAAGGATTCCCAGCCACCGCTATTGGCCTCGGAGAAGGAACCGAGATTCGTCGTCGTTTGGGTGTAGGTGCCCTGACCGGATGTAATCAGGGAAAGAGTCTCAGCACCGGTGCCGCCTTGAGAGGCGCGAACGTAAGCGTTATAGACTCCGGCGGGGAAGTCCCGGGTGTAGTTGAGGGTATTGGGCGTGCCGGGAACAGGATTTCCGCTGAGCGTGCTCAAGCCATCGTTGTTGCAGACATCAACCTCGCGGAACGAGCTATCCGCGGCGTAGCCGGCCAGAACTTGCGGGCGCATCAATTCGCCCAGCGACAGGCCTCCGTTGGCGCCGGCCCCCAGCGAATACTCGGTGGCCACGAGGTCGGAGACGTTGCGATAAACCTGCGATTGGGCAGAACCGGTCCCGTTGCCATTGTCATTGTAGTCAATCCCCGGCGTGCCGTAGCCGGTATAATAGAGATTCGATTCGCTATTGAAAGCGTAGGTGGGAACATTGGTGTATTGGCCGCTGCTGAAGTCGTAGTCCTCAGCCTCCCAGACGAAGTACTTGTTGGGGCTGAAGGCGTCATAGACGTACTGATTGGTGGTCACAATGCCGCCGCCATCGGTGACGCGGATGGCAACCTTGACCCCGTTGAGATTGGTTTGGACGGTCAGCATCGGGTCCGCCGGCAGGTTGGCGTAGGTGACGATTTGACCCCCAGTGGTGGGCGTGAAACTCAGCCCCGAGGAAACATCGGCGCCGTTTACCATGACTTTGACTCCGCTGGAAGCAACGCCATTGGCGGAAGTGGCTGTAAAGGTCAGCGTGTTGGTGCCGCTCATGAGCACCGATCCGTCCGGAACCAGGCCCGAAACAACCAGCGGGGTCGCGGATTGGCGGATGTTTTCGATGAAACTGGCCGTAGCGGTGCCGGTGTAAAACCGAGCGTCATCAATCCAGCCGGGGAAGGATCGCCCCCCGCTGACGCGGTTGCCCAAGGCAATACTGGCGCTGCCGGAGAAATTGAAATTGGTGCCCGCGCCGATTCTTCGCACGGCATAGAGCTTCGCGGGGCTGGCCTCCGTGCCGTAATACACGCAGACATCGCCCAGGACGCTGTCATAGCTCATGGCGAAGAAAAGCCAAACGTTGGTGGGAAAATCGTAATAAACCGGCGGCGTCACTTTGGCTGCGCTGGAAACCAAGGCGACCATCGAGTTTTTAGGGAAGGTGGCGCCGCCGCTGCCCATGCCATATTGAAACCCCAGGCTATTACTGCCGCCGATATCGGTGATTCCGTTGGACATTAATTCGAAGACCCGGGCGCCCTGGTTGAGCAGGTTCGTCTGGAGCGCGGGCATCTTGAGCCACACGCTCATGGTAAAGTTGCTGAAAATGCCCAACTGGCCCAAGGTTGCGTTATTCGTCGTAAATGCATAGCAGCCATTGGAGTTGCCAGCGATGCTGTTGGTCGACAAATCCAGGCAGTAGCCCTGGCCTTGCACGCCCGAGCCCAGCGCGCCGTGACGGTTAATCGCCGTCTTGTTGTCGCCTGCAACCATCTTAAGCGGCACCGGCCAGATCGCGCTCGTCGCCTGATCGTTGGTCGTGGTCGTGGTGCCCGTGTCTGCAAACGTGTATCGAAACTGCAAGGTTTGAGACGAGGCTGCCCCCGCCAGCAGCATCAAGCCCGCAAAAGCTGCGGAACATCGATGAGCTGCTGTCAGGATAGGGTTTCCGAGTGGTTTGGTATGAGGGGAGTTGTGCTTCATAATGTTGATTCTGAACGGGACGATTCGCAATACTGTTTTCATTTCAGCCAGATCAACTGACGCTGAGCACTTTATCTCCTCCCCCCTTTTGCCAACTACTCCCTCTTTAGGGGGAGTAGAGGAGGACCGCTAACATTTGCTAGAATCCAAACCGAAGATGTGGGATCATCAATCCCCGTTGTGACCGAATACGCGAAACCATTCTGTCGTTGCCGTGCAGCCTAGCCCCTCCAGGTCCGCTTCCGCCATGCTTCAGCTTCCTGGCGCCGTGACCAGCAAGAGGATGCGGCAAGCAGTAAGGGCCTGTCCGGAAATAACCTTGAAAAGATGCCGTCGGGATTTTGCCGCGCAGCGAGGCGCGAGTGAGGAGCATATCCTCTGGATCTGTGACGAGCGAGCAACGAAGCGGCGCGGCAAAAGA
>Ga0181520_10007592_pt1 | contig 15887 bp, 9 predicted proteins | sample PEATcosm2014_Bin_29_FD_132451 | JGI IMG/M metagenome (GOLD analysis project Ga0181520, IMG submission 132451) | Peatland microbial communities from MTU Mesocosm Facility, Houghton, MI, USA - PEATcosm2014_Bin02_30_metaG | ecosystem: Environmental > Terrestrial > Soil > Wetlands > Peat | place...
GTATAGAAGATTTCAGGATCCTGGGTCTGGATTGTCGTGTTGTCGCCGAAATCCCAGGAGAACGATGTGGCATTTCTCAATGATGCATCAGTGAAATCCACGGAGAGTGGAGCAGGGCCTGAATTGGTGGAAACAGTGAAGTTTGCATAGGGCGGGGCGTTGGGGCCTAGCTCCTCTGAAATGTTCCCAAGAACACCGGAATTTACAGAATTTACCAGGGTAAGTTCGTTCAGCATCACACGAGAATAATTAACAACCATTTCATCTGGATAGTTTAATGTCCTGTTTTGGAATGCATCCATATCCAAATCATTGAAATTTGCCCCACTATACATCGCCTGCAGTTGTGGTGGGAGGCCGTTCGTTCGTATATTCTGTTTTAATGTTTCTACATCAGATTCTGTTGGATTGATTCCCATCTGCTGCATCTCTGCGATCATGGGTACCGCTTTCTGCCGTAGGGTTACGTAATCATCAAGTACCATGCTTTGATATTTGTATCGTTCCTTCAGCAGTTGGGTCTGCCATAAAACATCCCCTGCATTTACAGCTCCGCTATATTTTATCGTGGCGTCCTCATAGGCATAGGAATGCGAGATAGTTGTTTCCAGCTGTTCGCCATAATCCTTGAACGGGCCGCTCGGCGTGTCATTTATAGCCGGGAGATAGTAAGGTTCGACAACAACCGGAGCCTGATAATTTGAAACAGGATCGACAGCTACAGCGAAATTGAGATCTGCGGCGACACTGGAACCCAGAGATAATCCCATAAAAGTAGGAATATAGGGGATTGAATTTATCGAACTCCCCGCTAAAGTGGCGGCATCACCCCAGCCGATTGCCATATAATCCATTGTCATTCCAGTTACGAATGCACCGGATTTCCACCACGGCGCCCGGACGCTGATTTCCGTGTCAACAGTGTTTACGGGGGATACCCCTTCATACTGGTAGGTAACGATGGGTGTGCACCCCATTGCCGCTATTGCCTTATCGACGTCATCAGTTGTCTGGGATAATTGATACATTGCATCATCCCCGGGAATTCCCAGCTTATCAATAATTGCACCTATGCCATAATCAGCTACCGTATTTTCAATATCCCCGAGATAATTCTCGAAAATATGTTTGGGCCCCATATTTTGTGCTTCTAATGGTTCGAAGGGGTCACCCATATGGAGGTCGCTAAAGCCTACGGTATTTGTTCCTGATCCTGAAAGGCCGAATTCTTCGTAGTGGGGACTAGTTCCCATCGTTGAACCATGATCGCCGTACAGATATGGTGCTTCACGCGTTTCACTTATACCCAGAGATGCGGTTCCATCCGGTAACAGACTATTCTGTTTCTGGACATCGACAAGAACATTATAAGCTAAATTGAATTGCGGATTGCTGGGATTGGTATAGATCTGCTGTATTGAGAACGGAAGTGTTCCCGGCAGAGTTGTTGTCGGTACAATTACCGTTGCAGTTACGGTTGGCGTGGGAGTTGACGTGGCAGTCCCGGTCACCGTCGATGTAGGTGTTGGGGTTGGTGTTGGTGTTGGTGTTGATGTGGGTGTTGGCGTCGGGGGCACGTATGCTCCCCAGACCGATATTTCTGTGTTCCACTGGGAAATAGCACCATAAGCGTCTGTAACGGTCAGCTGCACGGGATAGACATTTAACTGGCTGTCAGTCGTGGTAAACGTATGGACCGGGTTTTTCTCCGTCGAAGTAGGAGATCCATCGCCAAATTGCCATAAATAGCTTGTAATATTCCCCCAGGAACGGTCGTAGAAATGAACCGTCAGGGGTGAATTCCCTTCATAATAATCGGCAGCAAAACCGGCACCAACAATCGACGAAGGAGGAGCAGTTGGCGAAGCCGGTCCAAAGTCGACATCCTTGTACATATCGGTAGACCCAAATGTGTTGGTAACACCCTGGGCGATGACATAAAACGCGGGTTTCGGGTATTGATGTTCCGTGTTTGGCACCTCTGAAGTCGTCCCGTCACCAAAGTTATAGGTCATTTCTGCGGCACGTTGGGAGAGATCATTAACCATCACTGTTGATGGCGCTGGAGGACCGGAAATCTTTGTGGCGGTGAAATCTGCGACTGGTGCATTGGGATCAAGCCCCCAAAAATCAAACGACTGGGATGATGTTGATGTCCGTCCCAGTGAATCGGTAACAGTCTCATAGACTACATAGTAATGCAGGCCTTTTGAGGTGTCTCCGTAGGTATGGGTGGGATTCCGCTCAGTGGACGTCGCTCCGTCCCCGAAGTTCCAATTCCACTTCACAATATCGCCGCTGGACCAATCGTAAAAAGTGCACGTTGCCGGTGTGTAGTCCTGGGGGCGATCCATAGCCCAGATAGACTGTGGAGCCGGGGGGACGGGCGGTTCAGGAAGAACTGAAATAGTCCCGGTATAGGATGAATTTTGAAAATTGCTGTCGGTTATCGTCTCGTTCACGACATTGCTGCCAATCCGGGTGAATGTATGGGTGGGACTCTGCAGTGTTGAATTGGTCCCGTCACCGAAATCCCAAGAGTAACTGGTGACTGGAGCAGATCCTGCTGTTGAATCATCAGTAAATTGCACCACGAGTGGCGTAATGCCGCGGGTAACATTCGCTGTAAACCCGGCTATTGGGGGAATTGGCGGCAGGACCGATATTGTCGCATTATATGACGAGGTTACAAAATTACCATCCGTAACAGTCTCGTTCACGGTATATTGGCCAAGCTGGGTGAACGTATGGGTGGGGTTCTGCAACGTTGAATTGGTTCCGTCACCGAAATCCCAATAATAACTAGTAATTGGAGCTAGTGACCCCGCTGTTGAATCATCGGTAAATTGCACTGCAAGAAGGACAGGGCCACTGGTAACATTCGCTGTAAACCCGGCTACTGGAGGAGTGGGTGGCAGGACCGTTATTGTCGCATTATATGACGAGGTTTCAAAATTACCATCCGTAACGGTCTCGTTCACGGTATATTGGCCAAGCTGGGTGAATGTATGGGTGGGATTCTGCAGCGTCGAGTTGGTTCCATCTCCGAAGTCCCAATAGTAACTCGTGATGGGAGCAGATCCTGCTGTTGAATCGTCCGTGAATTGCACTGCAAGCGGAACTGGACCGCTGTACGTACTGGCATAAAAATGGGCGCCGGGCATCAGAGCAGGAACAGCCGCTGCAGGTTGACCTGAAATAAAAATCAGAATGCAAACGAACGCCAGCATAAATATGAGCAGGCCAGAGAACGTTGTTGAACGAACCGTAGAACTGGAAGAACCGGTCATTATAATCAAACTCGAATATTTAAATCAATAAAAGAATTATTATCATATAAATTTTTTTAATTTATTTTTTAGCACGAATAGATCCATTATTTAATAATTTTGATTTGAGTTTCCATCGTTTCTATGCTATTTTTTGGATATATCGTCATTATTCATAAAATTTTAAAATTTAAATGGGATAATACGCGGAATTTCAAAATGACTCGAAATTATGCGTAATTCTTTCATTTTGAAGAATAATTGATTCTGTAATGCAGTTATTTCCCGGATTGGAAGTGTATTTTTCGCCTCACAAAAATATTTAGATCCAGTACTTCACTAATTTGTAGTTCGTACTCTGGAAAAAAGGGTTCTGATAAGTTGACGGAACTTCATGAGAAACAATAGGAAAAATATAATTTTTCACGAACTAATGATGTGTAGCAATTATCTCATTTCCCGTGAAGTTATCATCACCGCCGGACCTTAGTCACGGTCTGGATCACCAGGTTCTGGGAAGATACTCTCAAAGGATCGTTCCATCTTTGCCTGTGGCGCTTTTCTTTTCAGGACATCATGGAGAACCCATATTTTTGCCCCGTCCTTTAAGGGGAACAGGTTAATCAAAAGACTCTCGCCGGTATAGCCCCAAAGCTCCACGACAGGTGGCCCTATCCCATATCGCGAATCCCGGAAATAGAAGGATACCCTGGAGAGGGAAGAGTACTCCATTTCCTTTTTTGCGGACCACCATTTCCGGTAAGACAGCCGGTCCTCGGACAAATGGACTTTCTGCGTAACAGAGCCAAGCCAGGTGAACGTAAAGAGGATTACCATGGCAAGATCATCAGTCCACCACATTTCCGCATTACCGTGACCGGAATTTGCCAGTTTATGCTCACCGGTGATTAGCAGCCATAGATAACGGAAATAGGTACGGGGGCCACTGAACCGTAGTGTATAAGGCAGGGTATAATTGACCGGGGTCGCCGTTTGTGGCATGTCTCTTTCCCTCGTGGTAGTATACTAAGGGTGTTCGCCATCCTGTATATAACTGCTACCGGGTCTGGTACTTCACAAATTTTTAGCCACTGCTATAAAAAAACAGTACGATCTAGACAGGCTGCGGGCGCCGCATATGGCAAAATAAAGGCACATTGCCCGCCAAATAAAGAGGGAGCTCCGAGTATTACGCGTACTCAGCGGCACTGAACGACCAGGTTATTCCTTATCGCCCGTATTCGGCGGCCGGGATGATACGGGGTGCAGGTTTTGGTATCCTTTGTCTTGCAGCCGAGTATTAAATAGTCGGTGTACCTGGTCTGGTAGCCCCAGGCATGGATTTGTTTACTACCGGCCAGAAGATGGGGTGTTTTACCCTCTTCGGTATACCAAAAACCAGTTAATCCAATCCCACTCTTTTCCTTTTTGATTTTGTTTGATCATCCTTAGTTTTCTATCATGGCAATATGGACACAAAGCTTGTTTATTATAACGACCTGTTGATTCAATCGACATATTGTCTGGACGTGTCGAAAATTACTGGAATTTTCGATGTGTCGATCTAATCGACACGTTCCCAAAACATGTCGAAAAAATGTTAAAATTTCGACATGTCATTATGGTTCTTTAAGTATTTTCAGAAGAGCCGGGTGACTAAATAATTTCTCCCTCCCGGATTGTTCAGATTTTAAAACCCCCATTTCTTCCAGGGCTTGTAAATATTCTGAAGCTGTCTGCCTCCGGGCTATTTTTGCTTCGACGACATACTGAATTTTACAATATGGCTGGACAAAGATTAGTTCGATAAGTTCTTTTGAATAGATCTGTTTCGGGAGATTTGTCCGGCTCATCGTTATTGTATCTTCAAGCAGTTGGCGAATCGCTAAGACGCGGTTGTGGGTTTTGATTGAAGTCTCTTCAATAGCTGACAGCATAAAGAGTACCCAGGGTTCCCATTCCTGTTTTTCAGTCACATCACGAAGCAACCGGTAATAATCTTTTTTGTGTTCGATGATGTAATGGCTGAGATATAACACAGGAAGATCCAGCAGGCCCTGCTCAATAAGATAGAGCATATTTAAAATTCTGCCCGTTCTTCCATTGCCGTCTTCGAACGGATGAACCGCTTCAAATTGATAGTGAATCAATGCCAGCCGGACAAGAGGATCCAACGCGCTTTTTCGATCCTGAATGTAATTCCCCAGATCATTCAATTTTTCTAAGAGGACATCTCCTCCTTCCGGCGGGGTATATACAACGACGCCCTTTTCCCTGTTTCCCAGTTTTGTATCGGCATTATGGTGCCTGAATTGGACCTCGTGATCAAGCAGAACCTCGCATACCTGCCGAAGCAATGCTGGAGATAGGGATTGCAGTTTAACTAACTCATAACCCCGGCGGAGAGCTGTCCGGTATCGTAAGACCTCTTTTGTTTGAGGATCTATCCGGGCTCCAGGAGGAAGGATTGCTGCTTTGAACAATTTATCTCCGGTTGTAACAATGTTCTCGATTTCCGAACTATCCTGTGCTTCCCGGAGAGGAAGAGAGTTGATAAGAATATCCTGATTAGGAATTAAATTCCCTGCACTTCTCAATGAGGCAAGTGCCCGGTGGGCAACGATACATTTTTTCAGAACCACCTTTGATTCAAGATCGATTGGTGGTGGCAGCGGAGGGAGATTATTGTATGGCCTGGTTCGATCAAACTTCATTACCCTGCTCCTTGAGGCTGTTTACCGGACTACTTGTGTTTCATCTTAATTTTTTAACCATTAATAACTCCGCTTGAAAACCAGGTTCGATATTGATGTTGTCGGATTAATCAAAGTCCTGTCCTGGACGTTCTGACATATTTTCCTCAACAAAGGCATAATGCAACCACCCGAAGACTTGACAGAACCCAGGAATCTTTATCGGCATCTTCAATATTATAATTATAATATATACGAGATGCCCATCGAATGACTTCACATGATCCCTGTGGTTGGTTCGGATCTATTCACACGTTTCTTTCTCTCTCGAAATCCACGTGGCTCACTTCACTAAAAGAACATCATCAACGCTGTATGAATGTTCCGGCGGACGAAAGCCAGATTCTCGCATGGGATCATTCGTTTGACATTCTTCAACGTGAATTAAAACAACTCGTTCAGATCAAGCCTGCGATTCAAGATTATACGATAATTTTCGAATATGAGTTACCCCGGGAACGCGGTCGAAGGCCGGATGTTGTTATTTTAGGTCCTTGTGTTTTTGTTTTGGAGTTCAAGGATTACGCAAAACTCCTGCAAGCCCACAGTGATCAGGTTGCAGCATATGCCCGGGATTTGAAAAATTATCATGCCGGATCTCAATCATATGATGTTCTGCCGATCCTTGTTCTTGCACGAGCAAAAGATCTTATTTCTCGCGATGAAGATGTGATCGTTCTTTCTCCGGATCATATTGCTGATGTATTTACTGTCGAATATTCATTAGAGAGAGGGGCACTCATAGATCCTTCTCAATGGCTCGCGTCAGAGTATTCTCCACTACCTTCGTTAATTTCTGCTGCCCGGACGATCTGGGATAAGCAGCCATTACCCCAGATCAAACGAGCGTTGAGTGCTGGCATTCCAGAGACTATCGCAGAATTGATCTCGATTGCACAATCTGCGAAGGCAAACGATGAGTTGCATTTAGCACTTGTGACCGGTGTGCCTGGAGCGGGAAAGACGCTGGTGGGAATTCAACTGGTCTATGAGAATCACCTGGAAGGTTCCGACATTCAGAATAATGCAGTATTTCTCTCCGGGAATGGTCCTTTAGTGAAAGTGCTTCAACATGCCTTGAAATACAAAATTTTCGTGCAAGATGTTCATGGCTTCTTGAAAGAGTATGGCGGGGATACAGCAAAGATCCCGCATGAACATATCTGGGTCTATGATGAAGCCCAACGGGCATGGGATGCCGAACGGGTCAACGAAAAACGAGGACACGCCACGAGCGAGCCGGAAGATTTCCTTCGCTTGGCAGAACGGATGAATTCGTGGGCTTTGATGGTTGCGTTGATTGGCGAAGGGCAAGAGATCCATCTTGGGGAAGAATTAGGGTTACCGCAATGGAATGATGCACTCGCTAAAATGCAGAAGCAGTGGATCGTTCATTGCCCGGAGAAGATAGCTGAGAATTTTAAATTGGCTAAAAAATTGGTAACGAATAATGTTCTTGATCTTTCTGTTTCTCTTCGGTCTCATTTAGCTGAGGATGTTGCACAATGGATTTCTGCAATTCTTGACGGGGATTTAGGTCACGCTAAAGTCTTGTCTGACCGAGTTAGAGAACAAGGCTTTGATGTCTACATTACTCAAGACATCAACGTCGCCACAAATTATGTGAAGGAACGGTACAAAAGCCAAGAGGACAAACGCTATGGACTGCTTGCATCTTCAAAGGCGAAAAATCTCCCGAAGTGGGGGATTCACAACGAATACAATTACACCAAGAATATGCGAGAAGGTCCGTGGTATAACGATCCCCCGAGCTCGTTTAACTCCTGCTGTGCTTTACGGGATGTTGCAACTGAGTTCTCATGCCAGGGACTTGAACTGGATTTCCCGATCATCTGTTGGGGGGATGATTTTCTTTGGGATGGTGTATGGAAGAGTCCCCCGGCAAAACGTTCAAAAGCGAAAGATCCGCACCGGCTACGCGTGAATAGTTACCGGGTGTTGTTAACCCGGGGCCGGGATGGGTTTATTGTGTTTGTGCCGCCAGAGATTGGAATGCAGAGTACATGTGAGGTGTTGAAAAGAGCGGGGGTAAGGGGAGTTATAAGTATTGTTGAAACCGAGGGAATCGAAAAATTAGGTAAGATGACTAATTGATAAAACGATACTATTCATTTTAAATAAAAAATATCACCAATACCTTCGTTTGTCTTTATAACAATTGTTTGAACATCTCTCAAATATTTTTTTGAAATCTCCATTTCAATATTTTCAGCTGGTTTAAGAGATTCAATTGTTTGTTTTGTGAAAAATTTTCCAGTAATATTTGTGAAACCAATAAGTATTTTTGATAATGGCATTTGACCATTGTTTAAAAGGTTGAATGAAAGGATATTTTCATCATCGTTTAGTTGTATTTTTAAAGAGAAAATTTTCGCTTCCTTTCCCCATTGAACAATTATTAATTTATTTGGAATTAGACTTTCTTTGAAGTAACAAATATGGGGTGCAGCTAAAAATAAAGTAGAACCATATAAATATGCAATCTTTCGAAGACCTTTCGATACAATCGCTGCCATCTCTGGATTAAGACTTGAAACAAATTCATCTGCAACCCAGATTGGCTTTTTTGAATCACATAATTTTGCGATAGCAAACCGGTATTTCTGACCATCTGAAATTTGTGAAGGATCTTTAAGGTAAAGATGTGCTTCGGAGAGGCCAACTGAATTGAGGAGTTTAATAGCCTCTTCCAGTGGCTCATCCTGTTTTATCTGATCAATCAATGGAATAGATGGGTAAGAATTCGAGTCGAGGATCTCAATATCACATTCATTAATATTAGGTAAGATTCCTGTGCAATCCATTTCATCTAATTTTTTAATGGGATTTAACGTAAGAAGTTTAAGGATAGTGCTTTTTCCACTACCGGATGCCCCAGTAAGAAGAACAACATCACCGGGTTCGACAATCAATGAAAAATTTGGAAGGATATTTGATGTTGAATTGCCATTTACAATCCCAAATGCATTTCGGATTTTATCGCATCGTTCACATTCGTATTTTTTTGGATGATAATGAACGTTAACATCCTTAAAAAATATTTTTTCTTTGAGTTGAGGTTTTTTTAATAGTACATCAAAATTTTTAGATCGTGTAAAGTGACGTAATTGCTTTCGAATCTTATTATCAATAGGATAGACAAGGTAAGGTTTTGATTCCTGATTTTTCATAAAGTCATATGAGTCTGTATTTTTTCTCGATTCAAAACTTCCTTTTCCATATTGTGGTTTAATTCCAGAACCTCCATATCCTGAAGTTCTATCGTAATTTATGAATCCAGCATTTTCAAAAAATCGATGATAATCAGTCATTGCTGCTATAACTTCGATTATTTTTGGTTTATATTGATTAACAGCCCAATATTGTTCGGCATATAGGACAAGATGTTTGGCCATTAAAGTACCAATGCCCATACCACGAAATTCAGGATGAATTACGATTCTCGGAACTCTGATAATGCGATTGATTAATTTACTTCGCATTTGTTGTTTGAAATTTGTGTTAAGTAATTTGAATCTTGGACCAGCTACAGCTGTCGCAGCAGAAAGCATACCAAATCCAATAACCCCATAATTCTCAAGTTCAGCTAAAAGAACGGTTCTTTTTCCCACGATTTTATTGAATTCTTTTCCTCGATAATGGAATTGTTCTAAAAATTTGACTTTTTTCCAATCTTTATCATCAAATCTCTCTCTAAAAATGATGTTAAAGGTATGCGGTGGGATGAAGATTGTTTCCTTTTTTTGATATGGTGGGAAGATAGTTACTTTTTGAATTTCTCCGGTATCGGGATCTGTAATTATTTTGTTTATTCGATTATATTCTTTAAAATTGGGTAAAAATTCGAGAATATCTCCATTTTTTACATTAATAAATGGAGGTAATAGAATTTTTTTCCTATTAGCTAATTCAATCTCAGAAACATTACCTCTGGTTTTAAGGATTCTCTTGACTTGTGTTTTCATGTTGATTCACAATGAGATAGCCAATTTTGCCTTTACTATCAATATGAAATCTAAGACCTAAAGGATATCGTTTACTGAATTCTTCAAAAAACTCTCTGATATCTTTCTCTTTTACTAATATATTGTAATCAGATAACAATTTTATTCTGCACCAATCAATTATCGCATCTATATCAATTAGGCCACTTGATGTATCTTGCATTAGTTTACATCCAAATAAGAATATTTTTTCAAGAATTTCTGAATCATTAATATTAGAGTAAGGTCTTGATTTAAGGTTTAATGCGTCATTAATTAAAACAAAGAAAATATCACTAGACTCAGAAATTTTCTTTTCCATTTCCTTAATATTTGGAAAATGGTTAATTGTCATGTTCATAGGATTTTCATTATCATAAAAAATTGGTTCATACCACTCTCCACTACTGTCCCTTTTTATTGAAATTAGCTTTAAATCGGAAAGTGCTTGTAAATGGGGTTTTATTTTATGACCTAATGTACTACTATCGTATCCCCCTTTGTCTTTCCCAACATTTTTAATCTGTTTTATTGAATCTTTTATTTTAAGTCGATCCTTCAGTTCAGTAGCAATTTCGAGATAATCCTCATAAATATTAATGAACATATCAAAAATTTCTTCTTTCAACATATTATACGTTAATAACCTATTATTCATCATTTTTTCAGATATTTTCAATATTATTGCTCCTTCAGTTTCAAGATAGAATTTAAAAAAAGTAATTTGTTCAATTTTACTTAGTGAAAAGAAAATTTTTATATCAATATTCTCACTTTTTTTTGAATCGATAAGAACCGCACTAATCAAATGAGCTTTCCACGTCCATAACATATTATTTGTGAGAAAATTAAAACCTCGATTACTTTCTGTTGCCGTTAATACTGTAAATCGTGCAACAGACTTGTCTAAATATTCAGTCAAATTTTTTTCAATTCTATCTTGATAATTACTTTTAAATGGAGATGTGCATTTTGAAATTAATATTGAATAATTACCGGGTCGTAATGCTTCAGTATGTGTTTTTAAAATAAAACGGGGTTGCATTAATAATCCATTCCACCATGAATCGTAATTCTAGGTCTAAGTTTTGCTACAAAAATTCTATTAAAAGTATCGTTTGAGATTACTGCATATCCAAGTGGTAAGCTCCTTAACAATTGTTCAAATACCCGATTTGAGATTTTCTCTCTTCCAAACTCAAATGAATCTGGGATGAATGTATTAATAATTCCCTCAGCAGCTATGATATCATCTTTCATGCTTATTGAATGGATAATCGATATATCAGCATTTCTTCTTATCGCAGGATCAAGACCGGCAGGATTTTGGGTTGCAACTACAATCGATAAACCTAAATTTCGCCCTTCATTAACGTATTTTCTAAGGGGCTCTACTGAAGGGATGATACCTTTTGATGGCATATAATTATGGGCCTCGTCGATAATTATCCAACCTCTAGACAGACCTTCTAGAGCTTTTGTTGAATACTCTTCATATCTTCGACGAAATTCTGTCGAATTTTCATGATTTTTTCCCTGTAAGGTTTCACATTTTTTATGATAAGTGTCAGCCAATCGCTCATATTTTTCAGATTCGCTACGATATACCATAATTTTCTTAACTAAAATTCCTATGAGAAGGGATCTTAGATCCATATCAATATCCCTTAGGAGTAAAATTGATAGTTGATCTGGCTTGAAAATATCTTTGATATTAACTCCAGTTTCTGAAAAGATTAATGACCGTTCTATAGCTCTAAATCTTGCAACAGCAGCCCTTATAGTTTCAGGTTTATAGTCATTTTGAATATCAATACATCCAAGAAGACAATTCAATAAATCAACAATTGCATAATTTTGATTCGCGTTTATTGTTTCCCTGTTATCATTTAAATAACCTGTAACGACAGTTTTTTCATAAACATCTGTAATAATTTGTCCAAGTGGATCACTGTAAGTGTCAACCCCAAATAATGCCGCCCAATCTGACGCTGATAAATCTGATGGTCTTATCGTTATCTCTTTTGATCGTCCTTCTTGAGGGGGGTTTGTCCCCCGAGGATAAAAAAAGATGATGTTATAGTTCTCTGAAGGTAATTTCCAATTTTTTAATTCTTTATGTTCTATGCGATATTCCGCATAAGTATGTTCAACAAGATATGGCATCGTCACAAAAACGTTCATAGTATCCAGAACGACAACCGCTTGATTAAAATTACCCTGTTTTATCCAATTTTTTGCTGTTAATCCTTCGATAATGTTACCTAAAGAATAAGTTTTTCCGGATCTTCTTTTACCCATAACAAATATGGCATGAGCTCCATTACAATCAAGCCATAAATTTTTATTTCGATCAAACTCAGCAACTTTTCCTAAAAAAATACAATTATTATTTCCTTCTTTCTGAAATCCTCCAATAATCAAATCATCATTCGAAAAATTGGGCCCATGTAATGCTTCATGAAATGTATAACCTGGATCAATTCTGAAGGACAATTTTGGAATTGTTGGTGACGTCATCTTCCACCAAAAATGTCACTTGTAATTATTTCTTTTTTCAAAAGAAATGCTTTGCCAGCTGCATCCGACATCCGCATGGTAATTTCTCTGGGCGTCATCACGCCGCTAAGTTTCCCTTTTAATGTGTCTATAGCTTCAACGGTAAATGGGTAAAGATCCAGTTCTATTGTCTCTTTAGTACTATTTTTTAATGATTCAATTTTTTGTTTTGCTACGTTTTGATCAACAATTTTTTGTAGTATATATTTAATGAATCTATCTACTTCACTCGCAGGGATATCTCGAATCTCGATAATATTTGTTTTCCCAATTCGACCTAATACTGGACCGGCTTCCCCACCGAAAATTTCGGGAATATCTTTAATATTTGCAGCGGAACATCCCAATAATAAAGCAACAGACGTTTGATTTTCATCGACTAATCTTCTTAAACCTTCTTGATAGGTATTTATTCCATATTCATTCCCAATAGAAGTAAGACGATCGAGTTCATCAATAATTAATACCATTGTTTTATTTTCAATCGATTTTGATATCTTCCCAATAGTAATTATTATGTTAGCAAGTCTAGTTGCGTTTGCTTCTGAAATTGATTGAGTAATTTGAAGTTCCTTTAATTGGGAGGGGGATAAAGAGTTTCCAGAGATATATCTCCAAAATGTCAATTCTTTATCAGTATCAGATAAATAGAGATTGATTATTGCTCGAGAAAGTTCTTCATCCCCATAATCCTTTTGGAGTTTGGAAAGTAAATCATCTCGATCAATTAATCCTATTTTTTGAATTAAATTTTTAAAAAGAGAAATTGTTCTTTCCTGCCCAATGCTCGCCATTATTCCGTCTTTGTACAAATCAATAAATGTAGAATTTTTTGGAACGCTCGGGCATTCAACATATATCGGTTCCACACTTTGCATTTCTGCTAATTTTGTTCCGATAAAAAATAGTGTATGCGTTTTACCCCCACCATAAACCCCCCAAATTAATCGTTTCGGTGCGCGATCTGTAATTAAGGTGACTTCTAATCCTTGTAGCAATTCCGTTGTGTTAATCTCTTCTCTTGGAGCAAAGATACCAGAATCGGTTCTTGGATCGATAATAAAATTTGATCTGTTGAGATTAAACCATTGAGCTACACTATTTGTCATGGGTGTTTACCTCACTTATTTGTGATTGTTCCCAAACATTATAAAAATACTTATGTAAATTTTTTAAAATTTCATTATCATTACTAATTTTTATTGCGAGTTCAATATGACCCGCTCCGGTAAGATTTTCTGACCCGAGTATTCCATAATGAACCCCCCCATTGGGACCTGGTTCTTTAATGTATAATTTTGTATGAATATTTGAATGATATACAATTTCTACATTCATTCCTTTCAATTTTGTTATTGTTTTTTTTACATTTGCGCTTGTTCTTTTATCAAAAGTTTTAGTTATTACTTTAACCTCATAATTTTTATATACCCCAGAGACTCGAAGCAGTGCAGTTTCAAGAGCTGTAAAATGGTTATCTTTTAAACTAATCCAGGGAGAGCATATTAATATACGAATGAAATCAGGATTTTGGTTTAAACCATCAATAAAATTATCAGTTATATTATCTGTTATTAACTCATATCGATTTAAATTCGGTTTTAAATGTTGCATTTTTCGATAAACATCAGAAATGTCTTCCTCGTTGTTAATAACATTAAGCAATAAAAGTTTTTCTTTTCCTATATTTGTTAATAAACAACCCTTTGTCGTTTCATTGATCAACCCTTCTTTTTTGAGATCTAGATAAAGATAATCAGGAATTCCTAATTCCTCTAATAACTCATACATCTTTGATATTTCGAAGTATTCCGTTTTTAGATAGAGAATTTTTAAAAATTCGTAGACACTTTTATTGCCTAATAGTTCGTGAATCAATCCAGTCATTTTTTTCCTCTTTAGAATTTTTATCTTTTTGATCAGGGAAACATTCACACAAAATTTTCAATACTATCGATGTATTAATTTCATCAATTTTTTTATTTTCAAGATCAATCTCTAAATTTTCTAATATTAAATTGAAAATCTGTAATAATTTTCGTGGCTTTAATTCACCTTCATTCTCTTTTAGTCTTTTAATAACCTCATCTACCGCTTGGGCCGTAAAAGGAAAAAATAAATTTTCAATTTTTTCATTTGTACGAAAATGAGTTAGAATATCTAAAATAAAAATTTTTGCATCATTTTCGTTTAATGGAGGTATTATTATCTTTTTTTCAAAACCAATTCTATCAGCAAATTCTTTCGGAAAATTTAATAATTTTTTTGACGAACATAATAATATGGTGAAATGATGGGGGCAATTATTAAAAACGGTAGTTAGGTATTTATAAATCTCATCTCGACAATTCTCATTTCGATCATTAATATAATGGAAATCATCAATCATCCAAATTATCCTTTTGGATGGAGCCCTTAATCCCATTAAATTTACAATACTTACAATTATGTCAGCAGCTTCATTCGGACTATCGATATTTTTTAATATTCCTAAATTTTGTAAAACCTGTTTATTTTGTGTTTTTCCTTGTAACCAATTTTTTACAATTTCTTGTTGATTTTTATTCCCCATACATAAAATTGGTAATGCTTTACTCATAAGGGCCGATTTTTGTGAGATTAAACCGTTTGCTTGGGTTTTCAAATTACTATCTGTACAAATTTCTAGGTACTCAGATCTGATCAATTCAAGATCGAATTTCTCAATAAAACAGTGATACAAATCAAGAAATGACTTTGCATTTTTTGGAAATTCCGAATAAATTGGAACAAGATTTCTATCATGATTTGTAGTACATAAAAATTCAATATGGCGAAGCATATGCGTTTTTCCGAACCCAAAATATGCTTCCATAAGAAAAATGGTGGATACCGTCTTTCGTGATAATTTTGCCAAAATATCTAATATATCAGAATAAACTTCTTTACGATCTGCAACAAAAGTCCAAAACCGGTTATCTGGAACCGTTTGAAAAGGCCAATCCTGAAGATGAAGATGCGGATATTTTTCAGTCATTTGCAAACCCAAATAATATAATATCTATTTATATGGTTTAAATGAATTTCTGAGAAACTCAACAACGATATCAAGGATTTCACTAGTCGTTTTAAGTTTCTTGAAACCATAGTATCAATACTCCCTCTTCCCCGGCACAACTCCCCGAACCCCGCCTCTCGGGTTCCGGACATCCCCGACATACCTCGGGATCATATGGCAATGGCAGTGCATCACGGTCTGCCCGGCTGCTTCGCCAACGTTGATCCCTATATTATAACCAGCCGGTTGGAAATTTTCTTCAATA
>Ga0181520_10007594_pt1 | contig 15883 bp, 13 predicted proteins | sample PEATcosm2014_Bin_29_FD_132451 | JGI IMG/M metagenome (GOLD analysis project Ga0181520, IMG submission 132451) | Peatland microbial communities from MTU Mesocosm Facility, Houghton, MI, USA - PEATcosm2014_Bin02_30_metaG | ecosystem: Environmental > Terrestrial > Soil > Wetlands > Peat | place...
ACGGCTGCGCCACCTGGGCGTCGGTTCAAAAACCCGAGCGCACCATGCTGCCGTCCCGGCGGGACTTTTGCATTTGATGGACGCGATGCCCAGCCATGAATGGCTGCGCCATTGTCACCACGTCGCGTCGCGACTTCGCCGCCTGCGCGCCCTTCACGTGACAAAAATTCAAACGCCCGTTGCCCCGTGGGTCCACCCCAAACTGTATTTGGCCGGGTCTTGGCAGACGGCCACCCTGGCGCACGGCCAGCCCTAGCAGGCGGCCACCAGATTGGGTCTTGGCTGACGCCACCTCGTCTGCCACCGCCTGGCGATAAAACATTTTTCACCGCGCCGGTTTTCGTTAGACTGCGCGCATGAATTTATTGCCGTTTGGAAAGCTGGCCGCGCACCGGCCGCGCTCATTCGTGCCGCAGGACATTGACCTGGGCGACTGGCCGCAGATCGCGCCGCTGTTCGACCAGTTGGAAGTGCAGGCCGCCCAGGCGAGAGAGGCCGCCGCGCTGGAGCGCTGGCTGTTCGACTGGAGCGAGCTTAACGCGGCGCTCGACGAGGAGGCGTCGCGCCGCTACATCGCCATGACGTGCCACACGGACAACGCGGACGCGGAGAAGGCTTATCTGCATTTTGTCGAGCAGGTGGAGCCGCAGCTCAAGCCGCGCCAGTTCGCGCTGGAGCAGATTTACGTCGCGCATCCGCAGCGCGGCGGATTGCTGGAAGTCATAGGTTCAAGCTTGGTCGGCGCCGCGGAGAACAACAAACCCTACCTCGGACTCCGGCTGGAACTACAGTCGCCGCGTTACGAGGTTTTTGACCGCGATGTGAAGAATCACGTCGAGCTGTTCCGGCCGGAAAACGTGGCCCTGGAAACCGAGGAGGTCAGGGTGTGCCAGCAGTATCAGAAATTGATCGGCGCGCAGACGGTGGTTTTTCGCGGCGAGGAAAGGACGCTCGTGCAGATGGGCCGTCAGCTCGAAGAGCCGGACCGCGCCCTGCGGCAGGAGGCGTGGGAGACGGTCGCCCGCCGCCGGCTGCAGGACGCGGACCAGTGCGAGGAGATTTTTGACCAGCTCATCCAGCTCCGCACGCGGATCGCCAGGAACGCGGGGTTTAAGAATTACCGGGACTACGCGTTCCGCCAGAAATGCCGGTTTGACTACACGCCGGAAAACTGCCTCCAGTTTCACGACGCGGTGGAAAAGGAAGTCGTCCCCGCCGTCCGTAAAATCCAGAACCAACGCCAGCGGCAGTTAAAACTGAAGAAGCTGCGTCCGTGGGACCTGGCGGTTGACCCGCAGAACCGCGCGCCGCTGAAACCGTTCACGGAGGTCGGCGAGATGGTTGCGCGCGCGCAAAAGATTTTCAACCACCTCGACGCGGAACTCGCGGCGGGTTTCCAGCAGATGCAGGATTTGAAGCTGCTCGACCTCGACAACCGCAAGGGCAAGGCGCCGGGCGGTTATCAGCAGAATCTTTCGGAGGCGCGCGTGCCGTTCATTTTCATGAACGCCATCGGCCTGCAGCGCGACGTGGAGACGATTTTGCACGAGGCCGGCCACGCGTTCCACGCGCAGGCGGCGTGTGACGAGGACTTGTATCCGTATCGCAGCGCGCCGATTGAATTCTGCGAAGTGGCCTCGATGAGCATGGAACTGCTCGGCAGCGAGTTCTTCGGGGAGTTTTATCCGGACGCCGAGGCGAACCGCGCGCGCAAGACGCATCTCGAAGGCATCATCGGCTTCTTCCCGTGGATGGCCACGGTGGACGCGTTTCAGCACTGGATTTACACGCACCCCGGCCACACGCGCGCCGAGCGCAAGGCGGCCTATCTGCAATTGATGGACCGCTTCGGCGGCGACGTGGACTGGACCGGCCACGAGGAGGCGCGCGCCTATTCGTGGCACCGGCAGCTTCACATCTTCATCCACCCGTTTTACTACGTCGAATATGGCATCGCGCAGCTCGGCGCGTTGCAGGTCTGGGCCAATTCGCGGCGCGACAAGGTGAAGGCGCTGGGGGATTACAAAAAGGCCCTCGCGCTGGGCGGCTCACGGCCGCTGCCGGAACTGTTTGCGGCGGCGGGCTGCAAATTCCAATTCGACGCCGCGACGATCAAGCCGCTGATTCAACTGGCAGGAAATGAATTGAGAAAACTTTGAGGCCAGTTGGGTGAATGTGGCCGGAGAGATTTGCAACCGAGCTGCTTTACGTTCACGGCTGGTCACTCACCTTCAAATACAACTGCTCGCGCCCGTAGTAGCCGCTGTTGTAAAAAAGCGCGGCGCGACCGTCCGGCAAAAGGTGGATGAACTGCCGCCACAAGTTGAAGCCTTCGCCGGCATCAAGTGCGGTCTGCGGAATGTCTTTGACCCACTCAATCGGCTCGGGCGCAAAATGCCAGCCCTGCACCGGCCATTCCTCGTCGCACCAGGCAAAGCCGCCGAGACTCGGCGGCGGCTCCTCGGTCCAGACCGCTTTCTTGCCGGGGTCGGGCGCGGTGGGAGAAGCATTCAGCACGGCGACCCAACGATGTTTGGCACCGCGCAGGAGCTGCAGGCCGCCGACCCAGCCGGAGGCCCAATGCCCCGCCTGCTGGCAGGGTTCGAGGATCATGCCGCGCTTGGTAGCCACCTGCTCGCCCGGTTTTTGCGTCGCGACCGCCTGCGCGGAACCAAACGGGCTGATCTTCCTCGGTTGGGCTTTGGCCGGATAGCCCATGTAGAAATACAAGAATTCCTTCCGTTCGGGAAAATAATAACCAGTCACTGCGTCCGTGTGCTTCGCGTCAAAATCGTTTTCCGCGCCCACGGGAATGATGGGATTGGGATCGAAGATCCACGGTCCGGCGAGGTGTTTGGACCAGGCGCGCTGGACTTGTTTGTGGCCGTCCTTGAAACTCACCACGAGCAGGCAGTAACGGCCGTCAATCTTCGCCGCATGGTTCGGATGATCCGGGTCCATCACGATGAACGGCTTGTGAAATCCGCCCACCGCCTGCGGGTTGGCAACCTCAAGAGGCCCCGCGAACTTCCATTGTCCCGGACCAACGTCATCGCGGTTCAAACAAATGGCCTGCGCGTGTCCCGGCGGATCATGGAAGAAGACCATGCGCCAGCCCGTGATGTCCTCATCCCAAACAATGCACGGATCACCGCTGACACCAGAGCCATTCACGTCCTTTTGGCGTTCCAAAACCAATCCCCGCCGCGTCCATGTGTTTGGGATCGCAAATCCTCCGCGCAGTTCCGTGGTTGCTCCAGGCTTTTGGGGAGCGTCCTGCGCGAGGGATGCGCTGGTGACGCAGACGCTGGCGACGCAAAGAATGGGAAGGGTTAAAAATTTCAGCGCCATATTTATTTTGATGATTGGCAAGCTCTGCAAGCAGATTCACCGCGCGTTGCCGATTTCGTTCGCCAGATCTTCGACCGTCCAGTTGGCCCGCGCCGCCTGCAATTTGTCCGCCGCCGCGCCGTGCTGCCAGACGGCGTAGCGCAGGGTTTTCGCCACGTCCGCCTGCAGCGCCGGCTGCGCGAGCAGGCCGGCGATGAAGCCCGCCAGCAGATCGCCGCTGCCGCCCTGGGCGAGATGCGGGTTGCCGGACGGGTTGACGAAAATTTCACCTTCGTTGCGGCCGATCAAAGTTTGATGGCCTTTCAAGACCACCCAGCAGCCGCCGAATTTCCTGGAGATTTCGCGCAGGGCGGCCGCGCGGCCGGACTGGATTTTTTGCACCGGCCAGTTCAGCAGCCGCGCGGCCTCGCCGGGATGCGGCGTCAGCACGCGGACATATTTTTTAACGAACGGCCCGACGGACAAAAAATCCAACGCGCTGGCATCCACGATGATCGGACAATCCTGGTCGCGCCACCAGTGCCGCACCTCATGGCGGAGCTTTTCCGGCACATCCGGCGCCGCCAGCCCCGGCCCCACCAGCACGGCGCTGATGGCGCTGGAAAACTGTTCATCCGCCTGCCAGGGGTTCGTCATCACGGACTGCAACTGCGACGCGATCATGGAATAAACGTTTTCCTGCGCGGTCAGCGTCACCAGCCCGGGCTGCGCGTGTTGCGCCCCGCGCGCCGCGAGCACCGCCGCGCCGTGAAAACCCAGGCTGCCCGCGACCACCGCCAGATGGCCGAACGAATTTTTATGCGCCGCCACCGGCCGCGGCGGCGGGAAATTTTGAAAGTCTCCCGGCAGCGTCCAGTTCAATTCGCTTTTGTGCGGACAGGGAATCAGGCCGACGTCATCCGCCACTTCCAGCCTCCCGACGAACGGCCACGCCTGCGCCGCAAGCAAACCGGTCTTCGGCGCGCCGATGGTGAGCGTGACGGCGGCTTCGATGGCGGCGCCGAAAGTTTCCCCGGTGTCCGCGTTGAGGCCGGACGGCGCATCCACGGCGAGCACGGGAATTTTCGCGGCGTTGACGGCGGCAATGATTTTCTGCCACGGCTCGGCGAGCGGTCGGTCGAGACCGATGCCGAAAATGCCGTCAATGACCAGCGCCGGTTTTTCCCGCAGCGTCGTTTCCAGCTTGAGCAGGTCGGCGTCCGGCAGCAGCAGTTCAAGGACTTTGACCTTCCGGGTGTCAAGAAACTCCTTGGCGGCGCGGGCGTCGTCGCCGTTGTGGCCCTTGCCGGCGAGGATGAGGATGAAATCATCGGTGCGCGTGAGCCGGCGGGCGCGGCGGGCGAGGCATTTGCCAACGCGGCGGATGACCTCGGCCTGCGTCTGGCCGGCGGCCCAGGCGGCGTTTTCCCACTCCCGCATCTGGGTAATGTTAATGATCGGAACTGGCATGACGTGAAGCGTGGCAAAAATTCCCCCGGCGCAAAAGAAGAATCAAAATTGCAACCGGCCAGGCACTGTCATTTCTTCACATACCCGTTGGCGCGGAACCAGCCGACGGCGTCGGCGAAGGCCTGTTCGGGCGGGGTCTGGGGCAGGCCGAGTTCGCGGACGGCCTTGCCGGCATCAAACCACATTTTGTGCCGGGCCATGCGCACGCCGGCGAGCGTGGCCTGCGGCGCCTTGCCGGTGAAGTAGGCGATGCCTTCGCTCAACTCCGCGAAGCGCAGGGCGAGCCAGTAAGGCAGCTTTCGTTTCGGGGCGGCGAGGCCGGTGATTTTTCCGAGCACGGCCAGGGTTTGTTGCATCGTCCAATTGCCCTGCAGGTTGCCTAAAATATACCGGCTGCCAAGCTGTCCTTTTTCCGCCGCCAAAACATGTCCGACGGCCACATCCCGGACGTGAACCCAGTTCAAGCCGGTGTCGAGAAACGCCGGCAGCCGGCGGTTCAAAAAATCCACGATGATCTGTCCGGTCGGCGTCGGTCTCACGTCGCCGGGGCCGACGGGCGCGGACGGATTGACAACCACGACCGGCAGCCCTTTTTTTTGAAACAACTCCAGCGCCACGGCTTCCGCCTGGAACTTTGAGCGCTTGTAATCGCCGGTCAACTGGCTGACGGACATGCTTTCCGATTCGTTGGCCGGAATGACTTTGCCGTCCACTTCCCGGGGCAGGCCGATGCAGCCGACCGTGCTGGTGTAAATGATTTTCCGGCAGCCCGCCTGGCCCGCCGCTTCCAGGACGTTGCGCGTGCCTTCCACATTGACGGCATACATCGGCGCGTAATCGCGCATCCAAAGCCGGTAGGACGCCGCCACATGGAAACACCAGTCACAGCCCGCGATTTCCTGTGCCAGCAGCCGGCGATCCAGGAGGTCGCCCGTGACGCGCTCGAATTGCTGGCCCCGCAGCCCGCGCTCGGCGGCACCCGGCCGCAGCAGGGCCTTGACGTGATGGCCGCGCGCGAGCAATTCCTGGACGAGATTGGAACCGATGAACCCGGATGCGCCGGTGACAAAACAATTCATAATGCGGCAACTGACTGCACTACTGATATGCGAAGGCCCTGAAAAATCCAGCAATTTTTTGCGCCCGCCTGCTTGACTTGGCCCGCCCGGTCGGAAAAAATCCGGCTGTCGTATGCCGGCAAAAAACATCGCCCAAAAAAAGTTGAAACGCGCCGAACAGCGCGATCTCGACACCAAGATTGAATTCATCGAGGGATTGGTCCGCCGCGATCCTAATTATGTGGATGCGCTCCAGATTCTCGGCGACCACTACACCCAGCGCGGCCGCATCACCGAGGGGCTGAAGGTGGACGAGCGTCTCGCGCGGCTTGAGCCGCAGAATCCGCTTGTCTTTTACAACCTCGCGTGCAGCTATTCGCTGGCCGAGGAATTTGACCGCGCCGCCACCGCCCTGGAAAAAGCCGTGCAGCTCGGCTACCGCGATTTCGTCTGGCTGGCCAAAGATCCCGACTTGAAAAAACTCCGCGCCCAGCCGGCCTTCGACGAGGTCAGGGCGAAAATCCGCCAGTTGAAATCCAGTTCGCGCTGACGCGGCAACGCATGAACGTCACCGTCCGCGGCCGCGCGCAGCCTTTTCGCACCGTCAGCTTCGACGCCGGGAAAAACTCCGTCCGGCTCATCGAGCAGCGCCGGCTGCCGCATGAATTCAAAATCATCGGCACCAAGGATTTCCGCGCGACCGCCCGCGCCATCCAGGACATGACCGTGCGCGGCGCCGGCGCGATTGGCGCGACGGCGGCTTACGGCCTGGCGCAGGGCGCGCTGGCTTTTCGCGGCCGCAATCTGCAGAAGTTTTCCGCGCACGTCGCCGCCGTTTATCAAGCGCTCGCGGCGGCGCGGCCCACCGCCGTTGACCCCGTGAACGCCATGAACGACGTGCGCCGCGAAATGGCGCGCGGCGAAACCGTGGCCGAGCGGCAGTCGCTCGCGCTCGCCGCCGCCGAGGAATTTGCCAACGAAGACGTCCGGCATTGCGAGGCCATCGGCCGGCACGGCGCGAAGCTGATCCGCCAAGGCATGAAGATTCTCACGCATTGCAACGCCGGCTGGCTGGCCTTCGTGGACGTCGGCAGCGCCACCGCGCCGCTCTATGCCGCGCAGGCGCAAGGCAAAAGATTTCACGTTTTCTGCGACGAAACCCGCCCGCGTTCGCAAGGCGCCACCCTCACCGCGTGGGAGCTCGCCCAGCAGAAAATTTCGCACCAGGTCATCGCCGACAGCGCCGCCGGGCATTTGATGCAGCGCGGCGAAATTGACCTGGTCATTGTCGGCAGCGACCGCACGCTCGGACGCACCGGCGAGGTGGCCAATAAAATTGGCACCTACACCAAGGCGGTTCTGGCCGCGCGGCACGGGATTCCATTCTATGTGGCGATTCCGCTTTCGACGATTGATTGGAATTTGAAGCGCGGCTTTGACATTCCGATTGAAGAACGCGACGAACACGAAGTCCTCGGTGCCTGGGGAGTGACAGCCAATCGCAAATCTCCGGGCGCGCGCTCAAAATTACAGCGCGCCTACGTCCGCGTGGCCAATCCCGCCAGCGGCGCACGCAACCCCGGATTTGATGTCACCCCGGCGGAACTCATCACCGGCATCATCACGCCTGCGGGAATTTTCCAGCCAGGGGACCTTTGGAAGCACCGGCGTGAATTAGGATTCGCTCATTGAAGCGCGGTCGGACTGTCGCGGGGGAGCCCCGGAAGACCGCCGGGGCAAATGAGCCTTTGGCTCAAAGCAAAGCCCGCTCGACCGCGCCCCGCCGGGCGGCGGCGCCCGCAGCCGTCCCGTGGTCCGCCATCGGCGGCGTCAATTTGCCGGCCCTCGCCGCCGTGCTCGCCGCCGGCGCGCCGCGCATCTGTGTCGTCTCCGCCATCCTCCACGCGCCGGACATCGCCAGGGCCGGCGCGGAATTCCGGCGACGACTCCAATCCCCCTTGTCCACGGGTTTGAACCTGAACCAGCCCGCCGCTCCCCTCAATTCTTAAATCAATGCCGCTATTGTTGCTGGCAATCTCCCTGTTTTTAGAGGTATTGCCCCTGTTTTTACAATCGTTTTGCCTATTATAAGAAGTATGAAAATTTTTATTAACATTGAATTAAACATTATAAATGCTGTAATCCCTGTTTTAGATGGCATTAAAATTATTTTTAGAATTATTCCCCCTGTTTTGCTGTGCGTTTGCCCTGTTTTAATAATCAATTGCCCTATTTCTGGAATCTGATATTTTAATTATAAATCCGATGCCCCCATCAAAAACACAGCAAAACCCATGAATTCCACCCCTAGCCCGTCGAATCCTCCCAATCCACCGCTGATACAGTTTAACGCCATGATCCGGGCGCTGGGCGCGCCGGTGCGCTGCGCCATTCTCGGCGCGTTGAGCGACGGCGAAGCGCGCATGGTCAAGGAAATCGCCAAGATCATCGGGCAATCGCCGGGGCTGGTGTCCCAGCATCTGACCGTGCTGCGCGGCGCGGGGCTGGTGGTGCTGAACCGGCGGCTTTACCAGGTGCCGGCGGCCTACGTCGCCGACGCCGGCAAGCGGCACCTGGATTACGGCCACTGCCTCCTGCGCCTGCCCGACGCCAACGGCCAGCCGACGATGTGAAGTTTTTGGGGATAGAACGATTACAAAAATGAACACGGTGCTGCCCTTTCGGGGCGAAGCGATGCGTCCGATTGCTATTGTAACTGGAGCTTTAGCACAGTGGCAGCCCAGCTCCGGACATCGGCATCTGTGTCGCTGGTTGCCAATTCGGTCAGCTTGGGTATAGCGGCTGTGACTCGTTGCTCCAGCTGGTGAAAAACCATCAACGCTCCCAATCGCAATTGGGAATCCACGTCATTCAGACATTCGAGCATGAACTTTGGGTTCTCACGAGAGATATTTATAAGGGTAAACCTAATTTGCTGGCGTTCAGCTCTACCAATCGGGCCAAACATTCCCTTTTTGATTAATGAGATAAAAGCCAATTTAGAGTTTGTGGCCAACCGGCTGAGAGTTTCCGTGGCTGCTTGCCGCATATGTTCATTGGTGCATGACATGTTGTCAGTCATATCGGCAATATATTCTTCTGAAGTCACGCCGACCTGATTGAGCGCGCGAGTTGTATCAATGCGTATTTGGATGTCGGAATACGACAAACATTCAAGCAAGGCGGGGACAGCATCGATTCCGTTTGTTCCCAATGTTCCCAAGATGTAAAGCGTTTGCTGGCAGGCTTGGTGTTGTTCCAAATTTTGAATGACCGGTTCGAGAGCATTGGGTGTTTCCGGCGCGATTTGCTTTATGGCGACGGCAATGTGGGCGCGAGTATCGGCATCCTTATCCTGTTCTCCTTGAAGCAAAACCGGAATCGCTGACCGGGAATTCGTTCCAAACGTGGCCAGAGCATCGGCTGCATCCGCCCGAACGTAGCCGGATGAACTGGAAAAAGTTTTTATCAACTCGGGAATCACAATGTCCGGCTGGGTATGCCCCGCCATCGCCAGAACCGTCGCAGCATCGCCGGGTTCTCTGGCTCTTGGATTGTGCAAATACGAAATCAAAACTGGCATCGCAGACTGGGCATTCGTGCCCATCATGCTCAAGCTTTCCAGGATATTCTGTTGCACACCGAGTTGTTCGGTTGGATGCCCGTTGCAGTCAAAAAGTCTTGGGGGTTCATTTGTGGCCGCCACAGATTCAAGCAGCTTTTGAGTCAGAGCCGGGATCGCATTCGTTCCAATATAGCCCAGAGCACAGGCAATGAAATTCCCATTCCGGCCAATAATCTTGACCAAGTCTGGAGTTGCTGGCGAAGCCGTTGGTCCCAATACTTCAAACCCTTTAAGCGCGTGCCCACAAAAGTCATAATCAGCGGTGGAATGGCAAGGTCTCCCGATCCATTTTACGAGATAGGGCACAGCCTTCGTTCCCATCGAACGAACTGCTTCTTCCGCTTCTCCATTTGGGTGGCCATATTCCTGATACCAGTGATCCATCCAATAGTTCAGTGTTTCTCCTTCGTATGTGGGTTCAAACGAAAGGGCTGACAACAATTTGTGATTTGTCTGATTGCCCCAATAGATGAATCCAGCAAATAACACGACAACTCCGACGCCGATCAGAACTTGAAGCCGCTTTCTCATTCCGTTTGAACTTTGCGCCTGAATTTCTATTCTGACGAGTCTAAAATTCTGCGTTTAATCTGTAACTGAATGTATCGCGTGAAAACCATTGGCTTCATTCATGCGCGAATTGGATCAATTGGCGCATATCCTCAAAAACTCCGCCTCGTCCAGAATCTTCACGCCCAGTTCCTGTGCCTTGGTGAGCTTGGAACCGGCTTCGGCGCCGGCCAGAACGTAATCCGTTTTCTTGCTCACGCTGCCCGTTACCTTGCCGCCGAGCGCTTCAATCTTCGTCGTGGCCTCCTCGCGCGTCAGCGTCGGCAATGTGCCGGTCAGCACAAACGTCTTGCCGGCGAAGATGCCCTTCGCCGTCGCGGCAATGGCGGCCTTCTCGCTTGTCGGCCTGATGTCCAGTTCGCGGATGCGGGCGAGAACTTTTTTCCCGGCGGGAGAAGCAAAATAATCCAGCACGCTCGCCGCCGCCACCGGCCCGACTTCCACCAGCTTCGCTTTCAATCCGCCGGCCTCCAGCCGCGATTCAATTGCGGCAATCTCCGTCTTGAGTTCCGTATCACGCTGTCCGCGTTTCGTTTTTTCGGCTTCATCCTTGGGTGGATTCTTGCGCGAGCGCGGGCTGATTTCAGCGCGCTCGCTTTCCTTCGCGCCAAGGTCGCGGATGTCGCGCAGGACTTCTGACTTGGCGAGCGCGTCCAGCGATTCATGCGTGGCGGCGAGCTGCTTGGCGGTGGCTTCGCCCACATCGGCAATCGCCAGCGCGTGAATCCAGCGGGACAGCGGCACGGTCTTGGCGCGCTGGAGCGCGTCGAGAATCTTCGTGGCGTTCTTCTCGCCAAACGTGCGCGGCTCGTCGTCCGTGCCGAGATTCAGTTTGCCGAGCACTTCCAGTTTCAGGTCGAACAAATCGAGCGGTTCCTTGACGAGGCCGCGTTCAACGAGTTTCTCCGCCACGATGCCGCCGAGCGATTCGAGATCCAGCGCCTTGCGCTGCGCGAAATACTCCACGCGCCGCGTGAGCTGCGCCGGGCAGCCTGCGATGTTCTGGCAGCGCCAGGCGACTTCATCCGTGTCGCCGCCGGACATTTTTTCCTTCGCAATCGCTCCGCCGCACGCGGGGCATTTGCCGCCGACGTGTTTGAACAGGTCAAATTCCTGCGCGCCGGGCGGACGCTCGGTTTTCACCACCTCAAAAATTTCCGGGATGACCATGCCGGCCTTGCGGACGACCACGGTGTCGCCGATGCGGATGTCTTTGCGTCGAATTTCGTCCTCGTTGTGGAGCGTCGCGCGCGCAATCGTCGAGCCTTGCACGAAGACCGGTTCCAGTTCCGCCACGGGCGTGAGCACGCCGGTGCGCCCGACCTGCACCGTGATGGCCTTGAGCACGGTTTCGGCGGGTGTAATCCACGGCACAGGTTTGTGAACGATGGCATAACCGGGCGCGCGACTGCGTCCGGGGATGCGCGGCCAGTCGGCGAGCGTGTTCACCTTGAGCACGATGCCGTCAATCTCGTAAGGCAACTGCCGGCGCAAATCTTTATCCTCGTCGTAGTGTGCGACAATCTTCTCGCGATAAACTTTTAGAACCTCCTCGATGCCGTCGCAAACCCACCAGAGTTTTTGCGTGGGCAAACCGAACCCGGCGAGCGCTTCGAGCATTTCGGAGTGCGTTTTGAAGGGCGTAGCTGCGACGCCTCGTCGCCGGGACGGTGAAGGCGACGCCTCGTCGCCGGTTGAAGAAAATGCGACGGGGGCGTCGCTGCCACCTTTCGGCGACGGGGCGTCGCCGCTACTGAACGCGCCGGTCGCGTAAAACACGGCGCGGATGGGGCGTTGCGCGACGAGGCGCGGATCGAGCTGCTTGAGCGTGCCGGCGGTGGCGTTGCGGGCATTGGGAAAAGATTTTTCGCCGGCGGCGGCGAGCTTTGCGTTGAACGCGCCAAATTCCTTGATTGAAATATAAGCCTCGCCGCGCACTTCAAGCAGCGCCGGCGGATTTTTCAAATGCAGTTCCAGCGGAATGCCACGGATGGTTTTTAGATTCGCCGTGATGTCGTCGCCTTCCACGCCGTCGCCGCGCGTGACGCCGAGCGCCAGCTTGCCGTGGCGGTAGTGGACGCCGATGGACACGCCGTCCACCTTCGGTTCGAGGATGTATTGAATTTTGCCGCGGCCGAGCTGCTTGCGAATCGTCGCGTCCCAAGCATGGAGTTCGGCCAAAGTGTTTTCGTCCTGCGCGCGATTGCGCTTGTCGCGGTCGGGTTCCTCGTCCTTGGTCGGATGATCGCTGGCGGCAATTTTGTCGAGCGACTGCATCGGCAGAAGATGCCGGACGCGGGCGAATTTTTCGCTCGGCGTGCCGCCGACGCGCTGCGTGGGCGATTCCGGCGTGACGAGATCGGGAAATTGCTTTTCCAGTTCCTGCAATTCCTTGAAAAGCTGGTCGTATTCGCGGTCGGTGATGAGCTGCCGGCCCTCGACGTAATAGGCGCGGTCGTGCCGGCGGATTTCGTCGGCAAGTTGCGCATGGCGCTGTTGGGCTTCGGCGGGTGTCACGCGGGAATTGTGCCGTGCCGTCAGCAGGAAGGAAAAACTTTTTTGCTGAAATGGAATTATGCTAGGCTGCGGCGTGCGCGGAAATCTGGCCAAAGCTTTGGAGTTGACGAACACGCAGGTGTTTCGGCGCGCGGCGCTGCCCAAATCCTACACGGATCGTCTTGGACGCAAGCTGTTCCTTTTCCTGCTGACGATTCAAGGGCTGGGCGCGTTTGCGCTGATCACGCTCGGCGTGATCCTGAAAAAAATCGGCGCGGCGCACAGCGTCATGCAGCCGCGCATCCGGCAGGAGATCAACCGCGCCGGCGTGTCGTTGATGCCAATGTTCATTTTTGTGGCGCTGGCGCTGGGCTTTCTCGTCGTCGGCCAGACGGTTTCCGCGCTGGCGAAAGTGGGCGCGACCAATCATCTCGGCTCGACGATGGTGATTGTGATTGTGCGGGAACTGGGACCGCTGATCACGGCGGTGCTGGTGCTGGCGCGCGTCGGCACGGCCAACGTCATCGAGCTTGGCACGGCCCGCGCGCTGGGCGAAGTCGAGGCGCTGGAGGCGCTGGGCATTGACCCGGTGCATTATCTCATCGTGCCGCGCGTCATCGGCATGGCGCTGGGAATTTTTTCGCTGACAATTTATCTGATCCTCGGCGCACTGGGCAGCGGCTATCTCTGGGCCTTTTTGCAGGACGTGCCGCTGACGCCGGGGGATTATTTCCGGCAAATTGCCGAGGCGCTCAACTGGCTGGATTTCGCGCTGCTGGCGTTGAAGACGACGGCGTTCGGATTTTTCATCGCGATTGTGACGTGTTACCACGGCCTCGCGCAGCCGCTGCGGCTCGAAGATGTTTCCCGCGTGGCGGTGCGGGCGGTCACGCAAGGCATTGTAGTTTGCGTGCTGATTGATATGGTGTTCATCGTGGTTTATCTCGTGACATGAGCGAAATTGTTTCCAGTCCGTTCGTCATCGAAATGCGCGGCGTGCAGGTCGCGGCCATGCGCGACCCATCGCTCACTTTGCTCGAAGACGTGAACTGGTCGGTGTCGTCCGGTGAATTCTGGGTGGTGGCCGGGCCGCAGCATTCCGGCAAAAGCGACCTGCTGCTGCACGCGGCGGGCTTGATGACGCCGGTGGCCGGAAACTGCCGCGTCTTCGGCTGCGAAACGGACGCGTTTGGCGAGGCGCAACTGGCCGACCGCCTGCGCGTGGGTTTTGTTTTTGCCGACGGAAAACTTTTCAGCCAGCTCACGATTGCCGAGAATGTCGCGCTGCCCTTGCGCTACCAGGAAAATCTGACGGCGGCGGCGGATCGCGCGGTGGACGTCCTGCTGGAGTTGCTGGAACTGACGCCGTTCGCGGGGGCCACGCCGGCGAACGTCGCGGTGAACTGGCGGCGGCGCGCGGCGCTGGCGCGGGCGCTGATTTTGCAGCCGGAACTGCTGCTGCTGGACAATCCGCTTGGCGGCTTGGACGGGCGGCATCGGAACTGGCTGCTGCAATTTCTGGACCAGCTCTGGCACGGACACGAACATTTTGGCGGCCGCCCGATGACGCTGGTGGTGACGACGGGCGATTTGCGCGCGTGGCAGAATCCGCGGCGCAAATTTGCCGTGCTCGACGGGAAAACTTTTTCGGCGCTCGGCTCCTGGGCCGGGGTGGAAGCCAACCGCAGCCACATGGTGAAAGAATTGCTGGCCGAACCGGCTGGAACAACAAACTGAAAATTTATGCCACTGCAAGATTTGACTCCGCAACTCCGCACGCGCCTCAACAAGATGGAGCGCGCCGTGGGCTGGTTTGTGTTTCTGGCAACAGTTCTGCTGCTGACCGGTTTCGGCTACTACCTTTACCACGCGGCGGAGCGCAAGGGCTGGTTTCTGGTGAAGGCAAAATTCTTCACCTACATCAAAGATGCGTCGGGCTTGAATGTCGGCGACCCCGTCGTCCTGATGGGTTTTCAGGTCGGCCAGATCACCGGCATCGCGGCCATGCCGCCGCGGACACCGCACAATGTCCGGCTTGAATTTGTCGTCAACCAGGTGAACAAAGGCGGCCAGCCCTATTACAGCTACATCTGGAGCGAAGGTTCGGTGGTGAAGCTGAACGCGGATTTTCTTGGCAAACATTCGCTGGAAATCACGCGCGGCACCAACGGTTTCGGCATTTACACCACGCATCCGCTCGAAACGCTCTCGCTGGCACAGGCGCAAAGCCTGCCGGACCCGGTCCGCTGGCGGCTGGCGGAAAACCTTTATGACGAAAATTCCAATCTCGTTTTCCGCGCCTTCAGTTCCTTGGTCCAGTCGAACCTGACGCGCATCGCCGAACTCAAACCTGAATCCATTCTGGCCTTTCATACTCCGGTCAATGACCGGCACATCGCCGCCGTGTGGAATGATTCGCTGCGGCATTACCAGAATTTCGATTACCGGAATGAGGATGAAACCAACGCCTATGAATTGCGCTTCGCCGAAACACCCGCCATCGCCGACCAGTTGCAGACGATCGTGTCGCAGGTGCAAGGCGCGCTGCCGGGCATCTTTGCGCTGACGAACAAGCTCTCCGTCGTGCTGGACAACACGGCCAACGCCACTTCAAATCTGAACACGGCCATTGTTGCCGCGCAGCCGCTGGTCACGAATTTCGCCGCCATCAGCGCGCAGTTGCGCGAGCCGGGCGGGCTCGGCGTCTGGGCGCTCGGCCCGAACGGCAACGGGCAGGTGCAAGGCGCGCTGACGAACTTGAATTCCCTGCTCGTGGGCGTGGACACCAATTTGAACGCGCTCACCGCGAACATCGGCGTGACGCTGGACAACATCGCCGGCATCACGAGCAACCTGAACATGCAGGTGCAGGCAAACTCAAACCTGCTGTGGGGCATCTCCAAGACGGTGACGGACGCGGATGATTTTGTTCAAGGATTGAAACGGCACTGGCTGCTGCGCTCCGCGTTCAAGACGAAGGCGACCAACCAGCCGCCGACGAAGGTGAAATAAATCTGTCCGCAGCGGCGGTTTTGAGGCCGCCCGAAGACTATTTCGCCAGCCGGAAAACCAGGCCCACGAACGCGGCCAGGAAACCCAGGATGAGCGCGCCGTCAACGGCACCGAAGCGGATTTCCCCGGATTTGAACAGTGGCTGGTCGCCGCCATTTTTGTCGCGCACGATGAGATCAGTGTTGCCCAGGCGCTTTCGTTTAGAGCATTTACTATTTAGATAGACGCATATTGAGCATGACGGAAGAAGCCGCGGCAGTGTTGAGCAGAGAAGGTGGTGAGGGCCGTCGCCAAAGCGGAATGAAGATGATCCAAGTTGCGG
>Ga0181520_10007595_pt1 | contig 15878 bp, 8 predicted proteins | sample PEATcosm2014_Bin_29_FD_132451 | JGI IMG/M metagenome (GOLD analysis project Ga0181520, IMG submission 132451) | Peatland microbial communities from MTU Mesocosm Facility, Houghton, MI, USA - PEATcosm2014_Bin02_30_metaG | ecosystem: Environmental > Terrestrial > Soil > Wetlands > Peat | place...
GATCGCAAACCAGACATTGAAATGCAGCGTGTACGACGTAGTGATCCGCGTGGAACTCGTCCTCGAACCGGAGCTGCTCGTGCTGGCTGCGGCGATCGTTCCATCGAAGGAGGTCAACGAACGGCTGAGCGAACTGCTGAAGGTGCCTCTGGATCAGGACAAGTTTTTCATGGAAGCGCATGTGAAGCTCCAACCCGTGGAATTCGCGAACGCGGGTGTTTACCTTTGCGGCTTGGCGCACTCGCCAAAATATACAGAGGAGAACATTTCGCAGGCGATGGCTGTCGCGGGGCGCGCCGCACGGGTACTATCCAAGGACTGGCTTGAGGTTGGCGGCGCAGTAGCGATAGTTGATCAGGACAAATGCGCCTCGTGCTTGACGTGTGTGCGCGAATGCGCTTATAACGCGCCTTTTATTAATGCTGAGGGAAAGGCCGAAATCGAAAAGGCCAAATGTCAGGGCTGTGGCAATTGCGTGGCAGCCTGCCCGGCCAAGGCAATCCGGCTTCCTGGCTTCACCGATCAACAGGAGGCGGCCCTTTTTGGCGCCATTCTGAACGAAGAGGTGGCTCCACACGAACACGCTCTGGTCGAAGCCTGACGGCAGCGACAAGGAAGATAGCGGCTCACCGGGGACGGTGAGTTGTGTTAGAATTTTGGGCAAAGGAAGAATCATGGCTGTTGAACCGAAAATTATAGCGTTCTGTTGTCACTACTGCGCCTTTACAGCCGCTGACCTTGCCGGCACAATGCGCCAGCAATATCCGCCCAATGTGCGCGTGGTGCGGCTGCCCTGCACTGGCAAGGTGGACGTGAACATGCTTTTGCAGGCTTTCGATTCCGGCGCAGACGGCGTGATGGTTGCCGGTTGCGAGGAAGGAAGTTGTCATTTCATTCACGGGAATCTGCGGGCTAAGAAACGCGTTACTTATGCGAAAAACCTCCTTGCAGAAACCGGACTCAATCCGGAACGTCTGGAGATGTTTCACATCGCCGCCTCGCAGGGCCCTCTGTTCGTGCAGAAAGAGCGCGAGATCACCGAGAAAATAACAGGGCTGATGCAGAACAGCGCAGCCCAGGCTAAAGACGAACGAATCAATAAACCGTCGGAGAAGGCAGCATGATTACAGCCGTAAGAAAACCATTTGACGAAATATATGGATATGTCAGCAAGCGCAAAAATGTGCTAATTCTTGGCTGCGGCTCGTGCGTAACCGTTTGTATGGCCGGCGGCGAAAAGGAAGTCGGCATTCTGGCATCGCAAATTCGCCTGGCGGCCCGCGAAAAAGGCGATAATGTCGCCGTGGAAGAGCACACTATCACACGTCAATGCGACCGCGAATTCTTCGACGAGAAGACAGCCAAGAAAATCGAGAAGGCCGATGCCGTGCTGTCAATCGCATGCGGAGTTGGCGTGCAATTCTGCGCCGAATGTTTTCCGAACAAAATCGTGACGCCGGGACTCGACACGAAGTTTTATGGAGCAACAATCGAACAGGGCGTGTGGTCCGAGCGATGCGCGGGTTGTGGAAGGTGCGTCCTTGAGGATTTTGGCGGCGTCTGCCCAGTTGCAAGATGTTCAAAAAGCCTGTTGAACGGCCCGTGCGGTGGCTCGTCGAAGGGCAAATGCGAAGTTGATCCCGAGAACATTGATTGCGCGTGGCAGCTTATCTATGACCGGATGAAGACGCTTGGACGACTTGATGATCTGACAAAGAACCAGCCCGTCAAGGACTGGTCATCGAGCCGTGACGGAGGACCGCGGAAAATAGTAAGAGAAGATATGAAGCTATGACAACGGAAACGAAGAGCACAAAGAGCGCAAGCCGGCTGGAAAAGATTTTGGCTGCGGGACATTTTGCGGTCACATCGGAACTGGGCCCACCTAAGAGCGCCGACGCTGAAGCGGTGCGGACGAACGCCGGATACTTGAAAGGTGTCGTTGACGCCGTGAACATCACAGACAATCAAACTGCCATCGTCAGGATGTCGTCAATCGCAGCCGGCGTTCTCGCCAAGGAATGCGGATTGGAGCCGGTGATCCAGATTACATGCCGCGACCGAAATCGGCTCGCCATTCAAGCGGACATTCTTGGCGCATACGCGCTCGGAATCCACAATATCCTTTGCCTCACGGGCGACCACCAGTGTTTCGGGAATCACAAAACCGCTAAGAACGTTTTCGATATGGATTCGATTCAGTTGATCGCCATGCTCAAGGCAATGCGCGACGACAAGATATTTCAATGCGGCGAAGAGATCCGGAACAGCAAGAAGGCGCCCGTCTGCGAGCCAAAGGTCTTTATCGGTGGAGCCGCCAATCCATTCGGCGATCCCCAGGCTTTTCAGGCGATTCGTCTCGCGAAGAAGGCACAAGCCGGTGTTGATTTTGTGCAGACGCAGTGCATCTACGACATGGAGCGCTTTGAGCAGTGGATGACGGAAGTCCGAAACTTGGGGCTGCACGAGAAAGTTCACATCCTGGCAGGCATTACGCCACTAAAGTCCGCAAAAATGGCTGAGTACATGCGCGACGAGGTGGCCGGTTTGACCGTGCCAGACGCACTGATCGAGCGGCTAAACAAAGCTGCTGATCCGGTCGCCGAGGGCAACCTCATCGCCATCGAGCAAATCAAGAAGATACGCGAAATCCCCGGCGTCCATGGCGTCCACATTATGGCCATCGGCGGGGAAAAGACGGTTGGCAAACTGGTGGAAGAAGTGGGGCTGTTGCCAAGGCCGACTGTGTAATAGGTGTCCGCGAATCCTGAAATCAACGCTTTACATCCCGGGGACAAAGTGAGAAGTTATCCCCCTGTTCCAAAATGAAAAAACTACTCATTATTGTCAGTGTTTTCATGCTTGCCGTGCAAATTACCCATCGCACTGCGAACGCATCGGAGGGGTTCGAGGATCTTGTCAAAGTGGTCAAATCCGGGACCGACGAGAGAACATTGGTGGCCTACATTGACGCCTCGCCGGTTCCGTATGCCCTCACGGTGGATGAAATTCTGTGTCTCAATGACCTTGGCTTATCCACCGAAATGATCAAGGCTGTGACCGAACACGGCAAGCAGATGGCCGGTGGAATGGTTGCGCCTCTTACGCCGACGCCTGATGCAATTTCGCAACCCGAAACAGGCATGCCTTCACCTGTCAGTCTTCCGCCGGTAAATTGCGCCGTGCAGGAAACCGTGGTGTCAGCTCCTGTCGTAGAAGTCCCGCAACCAGAAGCTGTAGATGTCTCTTCTTTCTACGGATCGTTGTCGCCTTATGGAAGCTGGATTAACGTTGAAGGCACATGGTATTGGCAGCCAACAGCCATGGTTGTTGACAGCAGTTGGAGCCCCTATTGTCAACGCGGTCACTGGGTTTACACGGATTGCGGCTGGATGTGGCAGTCGGACTATTCCTGGGGCTGGGCGCCATTCCATTATGGTCGCTGGCACCGCCATTCCAGATATGGGTGGATATGGATGCCGGATACTGTGTGGGCGCCAGCGTGGGTAAGTTGGCGACATTCTGACTCGGCCATTGGCTGGGCGCCGTTGCCCCCCGAGGCCATGTACGAAGCCGGGATCGGCTTTAGCTTGCGTGGGAAGCGGGTTAGCGTGGATTTTGAGTTTGGGATGGAGTCTTCGTGTTTCACTTTCGTACCGGCCGCGCAATTCTGCGAACTGGAGCCAGAACGGATTCGCTTGCCTCGGGCCGAAGCGCTCCGTGTTTACAACACAACAACCGTCATACAGAACAACTATATTTACAATGACAACCGGATCATCAATAACGGACCATCAGTCGCCCACATCCGGGAAGTGACGCATCGGTCAATCAAGCAGGTGAAAATCGTTGATCAAAGCATCCGCCCGGGTCAGCCAATTCATGTTGGCGGGGTCTCAGCAGAATCGGTAGCAGTCTATCGCCCGCACGTGGCACCCACAACACGTGAAACGCCCCAGACAGTCGTCGCACGGCGGCAGGCGGCTGTCGTGCAGGTCAAGCACGAGGCAGCACGCAAAGCCCCCACCCCCATACTTGAGACGTACAAAAGCGGCGCTCTGACGCAGGCCGAACAAACGCACGGCAGAGCCAGCCTCGAGTCAACCCATGTTGCGACATCGGCGCCCATCGTGTCCAAGCCTTCCGTGCCATCAGTCGTCAATCAGCGACAGACCGAGGAAGCGGCCGCCCACCAGCGACAGACCGAGGAAGCGGCCGCCCGCCAGCACGAACAGCAGCAGCGCCGCACTGATGAGCTTGCCCGGCAGCAGGAGCAAAAGCGTAGTTCCGAGGCGCTGGATCGAAAACAACAAGACGAACAGCAAGCAGTGACGCAGGTACAGCGGCAAACAGCGGATGCTGCTGCCCATCAGCAGGAGCAAAAACGGAACGCCGAAGCACTGGACCAAAAACAGCAAGAAGAAAAGCAAAAGATGGCACAGGCACAGAGACAGACAGAGGAAGCGGCTGCCCGTCAGCGAGAGACCAAGGAGTCAGCTCAGCATGAAGAGCAGAAGGCTACGCAACAGAAAGCCCAACAGAGCGCATTTCAAGGTTATGGGAATCGCTCCATGACGAGCGAGGCCAGCAAGCGCGGTTCCGCTAGTAGTGGCACCTCCACAAATTCATGGAGCCGATAACCTGCTTGACGCAACTCAAGATTGTTTTGACCATGTTTACGTTTGAAAGGAAAAACCAATGTTTAAAGCAAATGGTATGAAGCTGACAGCCCAAACGGCGCTTATTGCCGGACTGGCTTGCACGATTACAGCAACATTAATCATGACCGGCTGCACCGAATCAAAAATAGCGGTGCCAACAACCACACGAAACGCGACGGACGTCGAACAATCCCTTTTTGCGGCCCCTGACCAGGCTGTTACGGCTTTGCAGGAGGCGGTGAAGGCTGATGACACAAATGCGCTGCGGAAAATATTTGGCCCTGCGATGAGTGAGATGACAAACCCTGATCCTGTTCAGCGCGCGAAACATCATGAGATGTTTGCCAAACATTTGGCGGAATTCACAGAATTGACCAAACAGGATGACGGAACCATGATTCTCACTCTGGGCGACGAGCATTGGCCATTTCCGATCCCGCTGATCAAGAAAGGCGACAAATGGTTTTTTGACACCGCTACAGGCGAAAAGGAAATGCTTAATCGGCGCATTGGCCATAATGAAATCAGCGCAATTGAGATTTGCCACGCTTACGTCAAGGCGCAACGCGAGTACATGCAGAAGGATTTCGACGGCAACGGTGTGATGGAATATGCCCAGAAAATGAGAAGCGCACCCGGAAGGAAAGATGGATTGTACTGGGAGATCAAACCCGGCGAAGAGGAGAGCCCCTTCGGTCCGTTGGTTGCCCACGCGTGTGAAGAAGGTTACAGCGAGAATGACCTGAGCGCTGGTCCGCTCCAACAAAATCCTTTCCACGGTTACATCTTCAGGATTCTCAAGAAACAGGGCCGCAATACCTCTGGCGGAAAGTACGACTATGTCATCAACGGCCACATGGTTGCCGGTTTCGCTCTTCTGGCCTATCCCGCCGAGTGGGGAAACTCGGGCGTTATGACCTTCATCGTAAACCAGCAGAGCAAGGTATATCAGAAGAACCTTGGCGAAAAGACTGCCGCGCTGGCCAAAAAGATCGAAGCATACGATCCCGACGAAACCTGGCAACAGGCAGAGTAAACGAACATGGGATTCTTACCATTCCAAGAGCATTGACCTGATGTTCTTCATAGCTTCCCCTCTTGGCAGTTCCCTTGTTTAAGACTCAGCATTCCATGACATACGCGCTGATCACATGAACTACTTAATCTCATTCGCAATATCCGAAGTCACTGAACACCGGAAGCACCAACCACCGGTGGCAGGGTGCGCCCCGTTGTTGACAGTTCTTCCGGGTTGCGCCAAATGACCATGGGTTCATCCCCGTGATCCTGAAGTGCTCTGATGTAAGCAAATCGATCGACACCCGGGACAGTTTGCAGGCGGCTCACGAAGTCGTTCATGCCTGGGGTCGCTACGGACACGCGAAGTTCGCGATCAGCCAACTCCAGAATGTAGTGCATTTTCTTGGGGTCGAAAGAATTGCCGATGCCTTGAACCGAGATGGATCGTATATCTGTCCAAGGTACGCAATATGAATCAGCACCAAGGCAGACGGTGACACCTAAGTGGTCGAACTTCACTGACTCAACAGGGTCAGCAGCAGAAACAACGCGCCATAGATTACTCAACTATTCCTTAATCTTCATTTTATTGTGCTAACGGTCACACTGACGGTTTCGGCGACCCGTCTGTGCGTTGAGGAATACAGTCCGGTGTGTGGCTCGATGATTCCTTGCCAAACCCGTGATGCTCTGCGTATTCCGTTGAATACATGAAGTTCTTCATCTTCTTGCGATGCATTAATATCTCCACGAAATGATCACCGCGCTCACCTAACTGTGAGCGAGACGGCTGAGCATTCCGGGATTTCGAGGTCCATGGTCAGCGTGTCGCCTTTGATAAGCTTCGGCGCTTCTTCTGAAGTAGTCCGCGCGTCGGCGCGGGAGATTGTCAGAGAATGTCCTTTGATCTCGGGTGGCAGCGGCACATTTATTTTAACCTTCAGCTTATTGATGAGTTGGCCCTTGTCATAATCAGCCAATGGGTAGCCGAAATAGATAACGACATTCAATGCGCCTTTGTTTGTCGTGGCGATCGCATAAGCGCGCTGGCAGGCGCTGCCCTTGAGATCTGGAACGTCCAACTGCGCTTCCAACTGCGGGCCCCGGCAATCACGCATGATCCAGAATCCATTGTAGCGGTAGGTCACCGGCTTGTTCTTCCCGGGATTCGGCCATTCTACCGGGCGTTCGCCGTAACTCCCATCTTGCTTGCCAATCAGCCCATGCACGTAACCACCTTGGGCATACTCAACCCAGTGATATTGCATTGTTGCCAGACACACGTCTGCGCGGTCGGCCAGCGGCTTCCAGCGCTGCATGATAAAATCGAATGCGGGCCGGCCATAGCCCCAGAATTCCCACTCCGTGATCATGAACTTCAGGTCTTTCAACCCTTTCTCTTTGGCATAAGCGGCGTATTCATCTTCCAGCATGAACGTGGCTTCGCCTGTGCGCCCGCTGACGTGACGGGTGATCCAGTTCAGATTAGTGCCGCACTGGTCAATGAGCAGATGCATATACGGCCATTCGCACGGAAAGTCGCCGCAGCCGAACTGCACGCCGGGCGCGCGTGGACGGAGCGTGTCGGAAAAATGATTGAACAGCGCCGTAAACTGAGGAAAAGTTTCCGCCGACAACGACCAGTGGTGCCAGTCAAAACTGAGCGCAAAATAGTTCACGCGACGCTGAGCGCCGTTCGTGATTCCAGCGCCATTAGCCTGTACCAATGCTGCCGCCAACGGCCCCGTTCGGCTGAACGGAGTCGGACTGTTCGGATCGAACCAAGCCAAGCCGTACGAGAAGATCTGTTCCTTGTCAGCCTTTGCCGCATCCTCAAGCTGTTGTTCTTCGTTACCGGTATCGAAATTGGTTGGATTGAAATCGGAAAGGTCTGTGTTCGAGGCCGTCACGCCAGCCTTGAACGTAGGTAGCGCAGTGGTGACTTCCAAAGCACCGTCAAGGTTTAGCGCCTGATAAAGATCCTTGCCCAAACCATCGTGAGTGGCCTCACGCGAATCGGTCACTCCGAAATGCCGCGCAGACAAAGCCGGTCCGATCTTTTCAGGATTGATTATCAATGTGGCGTCAGCCGTCTTTTCCTTCAATTCAGTCGCAGCGCTGTGCCTGTGCTCAGCCAGCCATCTCAACGACTGCGCATAGAATTTCCCGAATTGCGGCCATTTGGAAAAATGCTCCGACATCTCGTCGTTCGCAAAAACGCCACCAGCCCACAAAGAGCGCCCCTTGCCCACTTCGCCGACGACCCACAGCGGCTTTCCTGCAGGGGTCGTGGCAAGCACAACTCCAGACGTTTTGACCGTGGCAGCATGCGCGGCGTCCAATGCAGGTGCATTGGACCACGACAGACCGGCCATTATTGCGTGATCGAGTTGCGCCGCCATAATCTTCAGCGGCTTTTCGTCCATGTACGGTGCCATTCCCTCGGGACTGTACGGCCTGAAAGGCGGCATTTCGATCGGCAGCACATTCTCGAAGCTGACCTCGCGCGTGCTGAACATAAACGCTTTGTGATTGTCGCAATACATGAAGCCGCCCCCATCTGCTACAAACGATTCGACGGCTTTGATTACGCGCGGCATCATCGCGCCAGCCATGAAATCACCGGCGACTATGACATCGTAGGGGCGAAGCGAAGTTGGCTCGGCGTATTGCAGAAACTCGTAGGTCGTCCAATGTGTGAACGTGAATTCATCCGGTGCGACTTTAGCGACTTCCTTTTCCACGAAATGCCCGCGGTAAGTCTCTATCTGTTCCTTCCAGTCACCCCCGACAAACAGCACCTGTATCTTGTTCGTCGTTGCCTGTACACGGGAAATGCACATGCACATGACCAAGAATACGAATAGCAAGATTCGCAAAGATCTCATCAAGTGTTGTCCTCCATTCTATGTAAAGACACAGATATCCCACCGAAATATTGAACGTTCACGAGGCGCTTCAGCACGTTTTGGTCACAAAATGGTATTCCCCCGATTCAACGGTCAAGACAGTAAAACCTTTATCCACGCCAATCATCACCACTTTAGATGATTCGCTGACAGGTTTACCGCCTTCGGTGACGGATGCTGAGTCGGCTGTCGGCAGATGGACAGTGGCGCTGCTGTTCGGCGGGATGGACACATCCAAAATAAAGGCGTCCTCTTCCCTTTTCCATGCGCTTAGAATGCTTCCGTAGGGTGAGTTGTGTTCGCCTCTGGCCCAAGTCAGATCGCCTACAGGGCAAGGCCGGATGATGACATGTTTGAAGCCAGGTTGTTCCGGATCAGTGTTGATTCCAGCCAGGGCCTTGTAGAACCACGCGCTGACATCGCTGAACATGTGGTGAATCCGCGAATTCCGCCCGTCCCAGTGCTCAAAGAAAGTGGTCGCACCCAGATTCAACCAATGACCCCAACTCGGGAAAGTGGTCTGCGCGGCAATGCGGTAAGCCACATCGGCGCGTCCCTCGTCTGTAAGAACTTGCATCAGATACTTTACGCCAAGAATGCCGCAATCCAGATGCCAGCCTTTGCGCTCAATATCGGCAAGCAACACCGCAAACACTTTAGCGCGCTCATTTTTCTCTACCAGCCCGTAATACAGTGCGCAAGCCTGTGCCGTCTGGCAACCGTTGGCGATTGTGCCGTCGGCTGGATGATAGAAGTAAGCGATAAAGGCGGACTTTATTGTCTCGGCCAGTTTGTTGTACTTTCCGGCGTCATCCTTCCTGCCGAGCATTTCCGCAATTTTGGCAACGATCACTGCATCGGCAAAGTAATACGCTGTGGAAGTTACGTCGGCTTTGCATGTGTGTTCGATCGGGGATGCATGATCCGGCAGACCGTAGGACACGATATATCCGGTAGCGATGCCTGCAAGAAAATCCAAATAGCGCTTCATTCCATCGTAATGCTCGGCGAGAATGCGGCGGTCTCCGCAATACTGGTATAGGTACCACGAAAGATGATGGTAAGCGCTGTCCCACGATGGACCAATCGCTTCTTTATAGCCCCAGCCCGGCGACGGAATAATGCCCGGAAATTGTCCGCCCAGACGCTGCTCATCCGCCATATCGCGAAGCCACTTTGTATATGCCGAATCAGGCTTGAAATTGAAAAGCACCTGCTCTGCAGAGACGAGGGCATCTCCTGTCCAGCCGCATTTTTCGCGGTGAGGACAATCTGTGGGATGCCCATGATAGTTGCTGACCGTGGACCAAAGCGCGCATTGCTGGAGGCGATTCAGCATCTCATTAGAACATGCGAACTCACCTGCTGACTCCAGAGCCGTATGGACAAGTCGGCCGCAAACACTGTCCAAGGCTGGCTTGCCAGGGAAACCTGTGACCTGCACGTACCGGAAACCGTGGTAGGTGAAACGCGGCTCCCATTCTTCGATGCCTTCGCCCTTCATTAAATAACGATCCGTTTGAAATTCATCTGACCATACGTATTCATTGATCTTGCCCTGATCAATGTCTCCGTCTTTAGTCAATTTCTCAGCGTATTTGAGAGTGATTGCCGTTCCAGCCGGGCCACTGGCCTTGATTCGCGCCCAGCCTGAGAAAGCCTGTCCCATATCGAACACGAGCACTCCCGGCTTTGGCTCGCTCATGCTCACAGCCGCAATGTCCTTGATCACTCGAATTGGCGGAAACTGCTGCGAACTCATGACTCCGCCAGGATTAGGAACAACAGGCGCCCCATTCCAATCGGCATCGCTGTACTCCGGCGTCGTCCAGCCTTGTTTTTCCAACCGGGCATCATATATCTCGCCGTTGCGTGTTCCATCGAAAACCACCGGCCCGGTTGAAGCCTTCCAGCCAGCATCGCTGATCACAAGCTCGCTGGTACCGTCGCTGTACTCAACGTGCATCTGAAAGATCATCCTTGGCCTGTCCCGCCACGGCGCATGGTGGAATTCCCAGACGGTGACAGTGTGAGCATCATACTGACCGTTCCCCAGCATTACGCCGATGGCATTTTCCCCTCTTGCCAGCGCGGCGGTTACGTCGTGAGTTACATAGAGGACACGGCGGTCGTAACGCGTAAAAGCCGGATCGAGGACATTCTCTCCAATGCGGTGACCGTTGATGTAAAGCTCTCCGTAGCCAAGACCGCAGAAATAGGCGCGAGCCGAACGAACGGGTTTTTCCAGACAAAAGACCTTTCGAAAGATTGGCGATGGCGGGATTTGTTTAGGCGAAGGCATGCGAACGGGCGTCCCCCCGATCCAGTGAGCTTTCCAGTCATCGCGTTCCAGAAGCCCCATCTCCCAATACGCCGGAGCGCTGAGGGCACTCGCGTGTTTATTCGTACCCCAAACCCTGACCTGCCAGTGGCAGGCCTGCCGTGAGATCAAAGGAACTCCGGCGTACTCTACGTGCACCGACTGGTCGGAAGAGACTTTGCCGGAATCCCACAGGTCGCCGTATCCAGTGTCCAGCAGCTTCTCCGTGCTGGCCACAATGATCTGGTAAGCAGTCTGCTTTTCACCTCGCAAGTTTGATTTCAGTTGCCAGCTTAATCTGGGTTTGAGCTCATCTACACCGAGTGGATTGCACTGGTATTCGCATGTCAAGGCCACGACATCAAAGTCTGCAGTTACCGAAGAATTCTGTTTCATATTTCCAATCGTAACTCCCCCATCCTATTGCAGTGTTGCCTCGGCACGATAGAACATGACAGAATTTGCCGCATTCGTGCAGGCAATAATTCCGCCGCTTGCCTGAAGCCCGGTATAGCCCGGTATAGCCTGCCACGATCCGCCAATCAACATGTTGGTGCACTGCTCGATACTGTAATACCTGGTCACACCGGAATAGCAAGAATTTGTCTGAACTGATGGAACACTTACAACGATATGGCCGGCAGCGTTTGTGATAACCAACGAGAAGCAGCTCTTGGGGTTGGTTGGGTTTATCCCCGCCAAGTAATCCTGCCATACAGTCATGCCATTGCTGGCGACGCTTGCCGCAAGACTTGCGTAGTTATTGGTCGCGGTTCCTGGATAATACTGCTGCATCCATGCCGACGAAGGAATGTTCCCAGACAAATTGAGAGACGAATTCATGGCGCTTCCGAATACCATCAATTCCTTGTAGGCGGCATATCCATTCTCCTGGTTTCCGAAACTGAACCGGACTGCCGCAACGTTGGTCGCCAGTGTGCCGGATGTGTTGATAATGGTCACACGGTCACAGGAAGGCGTCGTGGCAGGCGGAGAGTACGACACAGTCGCAATGTTGTTGAATACGTTTGGCGCGCCCACAGTTGAATAGGCTACCGTGTAATTCTGCGCGGATCTGCCGTTGTCCTGCCATCCAGCGTACGTCACAATGCTGTTTACGCTGTAGCCCGCTGGATACGCGCTCGTGTTGAAGGCAAAGGTGAGCAAGCCTGTTGCCAAACCGCTCGGAGTCACAACACAGACAGCCTGTTTCGGGCAATCCCCATTCGGATTAGCCACACCGCACGTTCCATTGGTCAAGACGCTTATATCGTTTGTACCCATGGTTGGGTCACCGGTGACAAATTGCCCTGCATTCGAAACCGTAAGAACGCTGTTTATGAGAAGATTGTTTGTCGCATAGATTGTGTAGCCTGTGTTGTTGTAATCGTAGAATTGCGTTGTGGAAACACCTCCGGTGGGCGCGTTTACAGTGATGCCCACGGCAGCCGAAGTCGTAGTAGCTGAATCGTTGTCAACGGCTTTGGCCGTGAGGCTATAGCTTCCAGCCATGACGTTGCTCCACACAAAAGTGTAAGGACCAGCGAGATTGGCACCGCTATCACCAAGTTTTGTCGCCCCATTATAGAAATCCACCCGCGTAATAGTGCCGTCGCTGTCAGCGGCAGTCGCGGAAATCGTTATATTTATCAGAGACGAAAAACTGGTGCCGGGGATCGGCGATGTGATGTCAACCGTCGGTGGGCTGTTGGCGATTCCCGAATCTGGATTTGGCGCTAATTCCAAATCCGCAAGGCTGAGATCGAACCCCATCGTTGAATTCCACTGGTCTATCGAGAACTTATGTATTTCGACCGCAAGCACATTCGTACCGAGGACGAGGAAATTGGTGTTAACCGGCAGTTCGTCGAGATATGCCGCATCCGCGCCCGTGAGCATATTCGATGCTGGCGTCGTGCAGGTGCTTGGTCCCTGCCCTGGATTGCACCAGACCCAGTTGGTGAACGCTCCAGGCAATACAGGATAATTGGTCGGACCAGGCCCCATGTCGCTCCAGAGTATTATATGTCCATTGAGATAGACGATTCCACCGTCATTCCTCAGCAACTGGACTCGCATATCCGGATGATTTGTCAAACATGTGACTATGAACTGCTTTCTGAAATAAGTCGTGAAATTCTTATTGAACGGGCCGTGTCCGCAACCAACGAGAGTAGCCTCGTCCCCGTTGCCGTACCCCAGCTTTGCCGGCCCGTACTTCCACGCGCTGTCGTCAAAGCCGTTCGCTTGCCAGGCCGTTCCCTGATTGCTGCCATCATCGAGATATTTCCATGTGCTGCCGAATGGAACCAAGTGTTTGTCCCGGCATACAGAGCAAGCCGTACCGCTCGTGAAGTTGAAGCTATCCATCGATGCCGAAGGCACGCTTCCGAGATCGGCTTCCAATTGCTGAAGCACCAATTGAAGGTCGAACCCCATGTCAACGCCATTCGCGGCCCCCAAATGGACCTCCACAGCCAACACGTTCGTTCCATTAACCAGGCTTCCAGGGCTGACTGAGTAAATCTGGCTTCCGGGGTTGCTTGAATATTGATTCAGAAACCCCTCGGAGCCGCCGCTCAATACTGCCGATGCAAGTGTGGACGCTGTAACCGTCCCTTGCGGCATATTATCCCTGAGCGCCTCGACTCCATTGATGTAGATTACAGCGCCATCGGCCTTGACGAGGCCGACCTTGGCATACAGATAATTCGCGGCGTTTGTGACGACAAAGGTTTTCCGAAAATACGTGGTGATATACTTATTATTGGCGTTGCCACCGTAGCCAACCACTGTCGCATCGCCAGGCAAACCGTAGCCCAGCAGCGCAGTCCCTGACGACCATGCGCTGTCGTTAAAGCCGTTCGTGCGCCAGCCTGTCCCCTGGTCTGTGCCGTTGGCCAGATACTTCCAGACGCTGCCCAGCGGAATAGGCGTCTCCACATCGCACCGTTGAAACTTCACATCGTTTGTGTAGTTGTATATCTCGATCTCGCGCAGGTTGAGGTTAGTCGGCCCGGGGGTAAATCCGGCCGACGTCTGAGAAACAGCGTCAGGCTCAAACCCGATGGTGGCGTGGTTCGCACGGATACGCAGTCTGCTGGTTATCACCTGTGGGAATTGAACCAGCGAGAAATTTTGATCCTTATACCACGTGCTCGCCGTCGCATTGCGGCTCACTACCGGGTCGCTGGCCGGACAAGGTGTGGTCACCGATTGCAGAGTCGTCCACGTCGAGTTGCTGTAATACTGCAAATCGAAATTCAAGAGGGTACAATACTGGTCATCGGCCCTGACACTGTAAACAATCGTGCGGTTGACAGTCTGAGGCGAAGAAAACGAGATATCCAATGTCTGCGGCGCAATCGCGAGGTCGCCACTCCAGTATGGGCCCCACGGCGAGCTGTTGTGCGTGTTCTCGAAAATTCCGTTCGTCAGGGCATAGAAATTGCCCGAGTTGTTGGTTGAGGAATAGCTGATATTGGTTGATATCTGCGCGTAATTAGCGCCGTAATCCAATCGTGGTGGCACGATTGTCTGGCCAGGGGTCAGCCGAAGATACACCGGCAACGGCGGCACAGTGAGTGCAATCTTGTTCCCGCTCTGGATGGGCAGGCATTGAGCGTTGCCGAAACTGTCCATCATCATCACCGAGCCGCCTCCATTCACGCCCAGCACAAGATTCGGATCCTGCTGACCGCCAAGCTGGCGCAAAATGATCGTGTCCCCATCGGTCCCAGAGTAGCGCAACCCCATGAACATCTTGTTTCCGGTCGGACCGAAATCCAGTTCTTCCGCATAGTTGCGTCCTCTTATCATCGCTTCGCGCGTTCGAAGCGCAAGCGCCGTAGCATGCGGGCCGGAGTCCGACCAGATATAGGTGGGAACGGAATCGTAACCTGTGAAGTTCATATAGTAGAGATGGTTGCGTTCATTCGGCACGCCAAGCGTGGAGAGTATGTCGCGGTGCAGTGTCTCGCGAACAGCCTGGCACCCGGCCTGGAAGTTGTTGGCAAAGACGTCGCCGATCGCCCGTTCCGTCTGCCAGACCGGTTTCTGCTCCTGACCGTACATTCTCATCAGGCCGTACAGCATCCCCATTTTCCAAGTCCAATGCCCGGGGTCTATGCTCTGATGACCTTCATAGTCGTGCACTGATATGATGTCCACGTACTGGCCGCCTCCCTGGATAAAGAATTGCTGGAGCCATCCAAGATCTATCGTGCATACGCACGGTCCTACAACCTGCGCCGCCGGATCTATGCTTTTGACTGTCGCCGAGACCTGCGCCAGTATCGCAGTGTAGGTATTCACAGACATATTGTTGTTGGGCTCGTTGATTACCTCCCAATACTTGACGCGCCCCTTGAAATGGTTGACTACATCCGCAACCTTGGCGTTGACCGTCCAGTTGGTATCCACGAACTGAACCATGAGTATCTCGCCATGCGCTGCCGTGGTTGCCAGGCATTCCTCGATAAAATTCGTGCCTTGTGAGGTGTTCACACGCATGAAGCCCAAGCCGCAGTAACCGTCCTTCGCCCCATCTCCCCACCCCTCGAAATAGTCCACAGTGGACTGCTGCTGACAAAGCGTCCACATCTGGGGAAAGCGCGGCGTCAAGCCGACGTGCGCCGCGCCGCCCGCAAGCACGTTTGTGCCGTTCTTTACAAAGCATTCGATGTGGTACCAGCCCCATGCAGGCGGGACAAACGAGACCCACACGTTCGTTGTCACCATGGGCTGGATAGTTACCGGCATTGAGCCGCCGGCGACTTCGGTCTTGTAAACGTCGTAAAAATGGTATTCGGCTGAAACCGTCTGGTTTATATCTGAAGTGAAGGCGAGCTGCACAGAAACAGGCTGAAGCCTGTAGTCGGTATTGTGAGGCAGATCAACCGTCACGGAAACAGCGGGTGCAGCAGCAGACTGCTCCAAAAACGCAAAGCAGAAGGCCAGCAAACCAAA